>SDGW01001435.1_pt1 | contig 10403 bp, 11 predicted proteins | sample 2873831 | NCBI WGS metagenome assembly SDGW01 (sample SAMN08132700, study PRJNA421101) | hypersaline lake metagenome | isolation source: celular fraction 0.22 microns magnesium sulfate-rich crust from ephemeral... | place: Spain: Penahueca Lagoon, Toledo | collected 2011-07
GGGTTACAGGACGGGTCGGGGCTGCGGACCTCGAAGCGCGCGGAGACGCCCGCGGCGTCCGGGACGCGGACGAGCGCCGAGCGGTTCGTGTCGGACCACGCGACGTAGATGGGCGCCTCGTAGCCGGGCACCAGGCGCTTGTAGGAGTTCACGGTCGGGTTCGTCACGGCCGTGAACGCCTTGGCGTGGTTCAGGATGCCGCCCATGAACTGGTAGGCCGTCTCGCTCAGGTTGAACTCGTCCGAATCGTCGGCGAAGGCGTTGCCGTCCTCGTCGAACAGCGAGATGTGGCTGTGCATCCCCGAGCCGTTGATCTCGGCGATCGGCTTGGGCATGAACGTCGCGTGGAGGTCGTGCTGGCTCGCCACCGCGCGGACGACGGCGCGGAACGTCGCGATGTTGTCCGCGGTCGTGAGCGCGTCGTCGTACTTGAAGTTGATCTCGTGTTGCCCCTCGGCGACCTCGTGGTGGGAGGCCTCGATCTCGAAGCCCATCTCCTCTAAGGTGAAGATGATCTCCTTGCGGACGTCGCTCGCGAGGTCCTTCGGCGCGAGGTCGAAGTAGCCGCCGTTGTCGTGAGGGATCGTCGTCGCGTTGCCGTCGTCGTCGGTCTTGAACAGGAAGAACTCCGGCTCGGGCCCGATGGAGACGGAGTAGCCCATCTCCTCGGCCTCCGCGAGGACGCTCTTGAGAACCTGACGCGGGCCGCCGGCGAACGGCTCGCCGTCGGTGTCGACGATGTCACAGATGAGCCGCGCGGCGCCGCTGTCGCCGTTCCCGTCGCTGCGCCACGGGAGCACCGCGAACGTGTCGGGATCGGGGACGAGCCGCATGTCCGACTCCTGGATGCGCACGAACCCCTCGATGGAGGAGCCGTCGAAGTAGATGCCCTCGGTGAACGCCTTCTCGGCCTGGTGGGCCGGCACGGAGACGTTCTTCACGACGCCGAGGATGTCGGTGAACTGGAGCCGCAGGAAGTCGACGTTCTCTTCCTCGATCTCGTCGAGTACCGCCTGTTCTTCGGCCGTGAGGCCGCCGTCCGGTTTCGCTTGTTCGTCCGTCATGTTTTGGACAGTAATTCCTTATCTGCCAGTATAAAGGCCTTATCGCTTGGCGCATGAACCGCCACCCTCCCAATTATGGTGGACGTTCGTAAAATTCTAAACCCCTGAGGCCGTGGATAGGTGTGATGACGTACGAAAACCTCGACGCCAAACTCGTTAACTCCCTTCTCAGCAACGGCCGCGCGAGCCTCAGGAGCCTCGGTGACGAGCTCGACGTCTCCGTGACCACCGTCTCGAATCACCTCCGCGACCTCGAAGACGAGGGCGTGATCCGGGGATACACGCCCATCGTCGACTACGACAAGCTCGGCTACGACGTGACGGCCGTGCTCCAGCTGAAGGTGGAGGGGAGCGCGCTCCCCGACGTCACGGAGAAGCTCCGGCAGGAGAAGCAGATGGTGAGCGTCTACGAGGTCACGGGCGACTACGACGTGATCGCGATCGGCAAGTTCACGGACACGGACGGGATGAACGACCAGATCAAGTCGATCCTCACCGACGCCGACATCCGCGAGTCGAACACGAGCGTCGTCTTGAACGCGGTGACGGAGAACGAGCAGTTCGACCTCGACCTCAACGAGGAGTAGCCCGACCGCACGAGCGGCGATCCGACCAGACCGCCCTACTCCCGCCCGGCCGCCGCTTCCAGGACCTCCACGGCCGGCAGCGGCTCGCCCGTCAGCGCGCGGATGTACGCCCCGCCCGCGATGGAGACGTGCGAGAAGTCGTCCTCGCTCAGGCCGTACATCTCGATGGCGCGCGACGTGTCGCCCCCGCCGACCACCGAGAAGCAGTCGGTATCGGCGATGGCCTCGAGCACGCCGACGGTGCCGTCGGCGAACCGCTCGTCCTCGAAGACGCCGAGCGCCCCCTTCACGAACACCGCGTCGGACTCGCGAATGAGCGGCTCGTAGGCCGCGACCGTCTCCGATCCCACGTCGAGGTACCCCGCGGTCTTCTCGTCGATCTCGTCGACGGCGACCTCCGCGCGCTCGCCGTCGGCCCCCTCGTACGCGAGGTCCGCGGCGAGGTGGATCGCGTCGCCGCGCTCGTCGAGCACGGACTCGATCAGCCCGCGGTTCTCCTCCCACTGCTCGTCGAACAGGTCCATGTCTCCGACGTCGTGCCCCACGGGGTGGCCCGCGGCGCGCAAGAAGAGCTCGCCGGCGACGCCGCCCAGCAGGAACCGGTCGACCCGGTCGTCCAAGGCGTCCATCACGCCGATCACGTCGGTCGCCTTCGTCCCGCCGACGACCATCGTCACCGGCCCGTCGAACTCGCGGGTCGCGATGGCGGTGTTGGCCTCGTACTCCGTCTCCATCACGCGGCCCGCGTACGACGGGAGGACGAGCGGGAAGCCGACCAGCGAGGCGTGCTTCCGATGGGCGGCCGAGTAGGCGTCGTTGACGTACGCGTCGAACTTCGGCGCCAGGGTCCGAACGAACTCGGTCTCGGCCTTCTCCTCGGGCGACTCCTCGGGGAGCTCGTCGTCGCACATCCGGGTGTTCTCCAACAGGAGGACCTCGCCCGCGTCGAGATCGTCGATCGCGTCCAGCGCCGCCTCGCCGTACGTGTCCGCGACGAAGGCGACGTCGCGGCCGACGTGCTCGGCGAGGACGTCGGCGTGGCCCGACAGCGACGTGAAGTCGTCGCGGCCGGGGCGGCCCTGATGAGCCAGCAGGACGACCCGGTGGCCCGCCTCGGCGAGCTCGCGGACCGTCTCCGCGTGGCGCTCGAAGCGGCGGTTGTCCTGCGGTGCTCCGTCCTCGATCGGCGAGTTGAGATCGAGCCGAACGAGGACGCGTTCGTCTGCCGGGAGGTCGTCGATGGTGTCGAAGGTGGCCATGGATGAGTGGTCGTCGATTGAATATTTAAAAATCGGTTCTTCGGGGGAACGTTGCCGCCGGGAGCCTCGGCCGCGGCGGCGTTCCGGGGGAGACCGGCCGCGGCGGCGTTCCGGGGGAGACCAGCCGCGGCGACGTTCCGGGGGAGACCAGCCGCGGCGACGTTCCGGGGGAGACCAGCCGCGGCGACGTTCCGGGGGAGACCAGCCGCGGCGACGTTCCGGGAGGGGGCCGGCCGCGCTAGCCGCTTACGCCTCGTCGTGGACGTACTCGGCCATATCGAGCATCCGGCTCGAGAAGCCGTACTCGTTGTCGTACCAGGTGAGGATCTTCAGGAGCTTCCCGCCGGCGATGACGTTCGTCGACCCCAGGTCGACGTAACTGGAGAACGGGAGGCCGACGATGTCGCTGGAGACGACCTCGTCGTCGGTGTAGCCGAGCACGCCCGCGAGCGGGCCGGAGTCGGCGGCGTCGCGGAAGGCGGCGTTGACCTCCTCCGCGGTGACCGTCTCGTCGAGGCTGACGACGAACTCCGTGATGGAGCCGCTCGGGACCGGGACGCGCATCGCCATCCCGTCGATCTTCCCCTCCAGCTGCGGGAGGACCTCCTGCGCGGCGCCCGCGGCGCCCGTGGACGTGGGGACGATGTTCTCGGCGGCCGCGCGCCCGCGGCGCGTCTTCGCCTTCGGGCCGTCGATGAGCGCCTGCGAGCCGGTGTAGGCGTGGACGGTGGTGAGGGTGCCGGCGTCGATGCCGAACTCGTCGTCGAGCACCTTCGCGACCGGCGTGATGGAGTTCGTCGTACAGGAGGCGTTCGAGACCACGTCCTCGCCGTCGTACTCGTCGTGATTGACGCCGTAGACGAGCTGCTTGACCGGCTCCTCGCCCTTCGGGGGCGCCGAGATGACGACGGTGTCCGCGCCGCCGTCGAGGTGCGCGCTCGCGTCCTCGCGCGTCCGGAAGACGCCCGTGCACTCTAAGGCGACGTCGACGTCGAGCTCGTCCCACGGGAGGTCCGCGGGGTCCTGCACGTTGTACAGCGGGACCGAGGTGCCGCCGATCGTCAGCGCGTCGCCGTCGCGCTCGACGCCGTCGAGCCGACCCATGACGGTGTCGTACTTCGCGAGGTACGCCATGTCGTCGAACTCCATCACGTCGTTGATGCCGACGAGCTCGATCCGCGGCGCCTCCAGCACCGCGCGGAACACGTTCCGCCCGATCCGCCCGAACCCGTTGAGACCCACCCGCACGACCTCGTCGTCGCTCACGTCGGCCGCCGCATCGAGATACGATTTACTCATATTTGAAAAAGGCGAGCCGCAGATACTTAAATCCGGCCGAGTCCGTCTGAGATAGTCACTATCGTTCGATTTCGTTACGAACGGTGTCGGCGGTCGGCGGCGATCCCCGACCGACGGCGGCGGTTCGACCCTCCGCGGCGCCGCGTCGTGCCGGCCAATACGGCGACCGACAGAAGGCTTATCGGCGTCACCCTCCTCACATGCGGTATGGACAGAGACGACCGTGACGATCCGTTCGGCGATTTCTTCGAGGAGATCGAACGGATGATGAACGAGATGGCGAGCGGCGAACCGGGCACCGAGGACGCCGGCTTCGGGTCGGCGACGCACGTGGACGCGTACGCCACCGACGACGGCGTGCGGCTCGTCGCCGACCTCCCGGCCGTCTCGAAGGAAGAGCTCTCCCTGCAGTGCGACGGCGAGGCGCTCACCATCTCCGCGGCCTCCGACCGGCGGGAGTACGACGAGACCGTCGACCTCCCCGTCCCGGTCGACGAGCACTCCGCGAACGCGACGTTCAACAACGGCGTCCTCGAGGTCACGTTCGACCGCGACGACGACTCCGCGTCGATCGACCTCGAATAGCGCCGGTCCCCTCTCGGCTCACTTCTCCCCCGCGGCGGTCCGCTCGATGAGCCCCGCGAGCCGGTCGTAGAAGTCGGGCTCGTACTTCGTCGCCGCGTCCACCGTCGGGCGCGCGTTGGTCTCGTTGACGACGAGCCGGTCGTCCGTCGCGAGCAGGTCGACGCCGAGGTAGTCGATACCGAGGGCGTCGGCCGCCCGCTCGGCCAGCTCCCGGGCGCGCTCCGGGAGGTCGACGCCGGTCGCCTCGGCACCGCGGTGGACGTTGTGCTTCCACCGGCCCGCCTCTCGGGCGTCCGGCGGGAGCTCCCGGCGCACCGCGCCGGCGTACGCGCCGTCGACGACCATCGCGCGGTAGTCGCGCGCGTCGGGGAGGAACTCCTGGATCAGGTACGACTTGTCGCCGGTCGCGCGGTAGTCGTGGACGAGGTTCAGGTAGTCGACGACGCCCAACAGGGAGTCGAGGTCGGCGGCGGTCGCGACGCCGACGCCCCGTGTCGCGGAGTTCGGCTTGACGACGACGGGGTACGAGAACGACGACACGGCGTCGGTGACGACCGCCTCGTCGACGGGGTTCGACACCAGCGTCGTCCGCGGCGTCGGGAGTCCGGCGTCGTCCAGCGCGGCGAGCGCGCCCGCCTTGTTCCGGGAGGTGAGGACGGCGTCCCGGCCGTTCACCCACGGCACCGACAGCCGCGCGTCGACGACGGCGCCCTCCATGAGCCGCGAGGGGTAGACGAGGCCGACGTCGAAACCGTCGAACTCGCCGCGGTCGGGCGTTTCACGCCCGCCATCGCCGCGCTCCCCGCCCGAGACGCGGAGCGACCGCTCTTTGGCCTGCACGTGCTCGACGGCGATCCCGCGGTCCGCGAGCGGCTCGCGCACCCGGTCGAACGTCTCCGCGTCGGTCGCCATCGCCAGCCGGAGCATACGCTCGCTCGGGGCCGTTCGGACTTAAAAACGGTGCGACGGTCGACAGTCGCTCGTCGACCTCGCGGGCGCCGGCGTCGCTTCCGTGACGCCGACGGTCTTCGACCGGGCGCGACCCGCGCTCGCGCTACCCCAGGTGGCCTTCCTCCCGGAGCTGTTCCGCCTCGCTCTTCTCGTAGCGCCACGCGATGTCGGCCTTCTCGTCTTGCCAGTCCCACGGCTCGACGAGGACGATGTCGTCCTCGCGGATCCAGACGCGCTTCTGCATCCGCCCGGGGATGCGCGCGGTCCGCTCTTTCCCGTCCGCACAGCGGACGCGGACCCGGTTCGCGCCGAGCATCTCGACGACCTCCGCGAACACCTCGTCGTCGTCGGGCATCCGGAGGTCGTTTCGGCCGTCGCCGTCTCCGTCGCTCATGCGTACGCGGTGATACGCGCTCCCGGAAATAAAAGGGCCGCTCTCCGCGCGGAAGCGTCCTTTTTAAACAGCGACGGGCGCGATCGGCGGGTATGCGCGACACGCTCGGACGCACCGGCCTCGTCGGCGTCCTCTTCGTCCTCCTCGCGGTCGGCCTGTTGACCGCGTACGACCCCGTCGTCGGCGGCGGAATCGCCCTCCTGTTGGCGGGGCTCGGACTGATCGCGAAGGGCGTCGCCGACTCGGCGATGCGCACCTTCGGCCTCAAGTAGTCGTTCTCTGCCCTCTCGCCGCTCGCTCCTCCGACCGACCCCTCTCGCGCCGCTCCCGAAAGAGTGATAACCGGCGGCCGCCCCGAGCCGGTATGGTCGATGTACCCGCGGTCGCGGTCGAACTCGCGGAACTCCTCGCGGTAGTCGTCGGGGCCGGCGCGGCCTCGGCGATCGGCATCGTGTTGGAACGGTTCGGGCTCTCCGCGGCCTCCGCCGGCGACCTCGTGCTCGGCGCGTGGGCGGTCGGGATGGGGCTGCTCGCGCTGTACGTCGGGGTCGTCGCGCTCGGGTACGAGCAGGCGCTCCCCCGCCTCCGGCGGCTCGCCGCCGGCGAGTAGGTCGGCGACGGCGAACGCCGGGATGCCGTGGCGGCGACCCGCGGCCGATCGCTTATAACTCTCCGTTCTCCGCCAGTTCTCTGACCGTCTCCGCCCGCTCGCGGATCGCGGTCCACTCCTCGTCGTTCTTATCGTCGACGTGCGAGTACATCAGCCCCATCCGTCCGGTGCCGCGCAGCGTCTCCTCGTTTTCCTTCAGGAAGTCCCAGTAGAGGGCGTTGAACGGGCACGCGCCCTCACCCGTCGTCCGAGAGACGGCGTAGGGGCACGACGCGCAGTGGTCGCTCATCCGGTTCACGTAGCTCCCCGAGGAGGCGTACGGCTTCGAGGAGAGCACGTCGGTGCCGAACGACCCCATCGCGACGACGTTCGGCGTCGTCACCCAGTGGTACGCGTCGACGAAGCCGAGGTGGAACCACTCGTTCAGCTCCCCCGGGTCGGCGCCGTAGATCAGCGCGAAGTTGGAGAGGACCATCAGCCGCTCGATGTGGTGGGCGTACCCGTACTCGCGGACGTGCCCGACCGCCTCGGACAGACACCGCATCTCCGTGTCCCCGTCCCAGTACGCCGGCGGGAGCTCCCGCGACTGGTCCAGCTGATTGGCCGTCGCCAGCTCCGGCATCGCCTCGCGGTAGACGTGCCGCGTGAACTCCCGCCAGCCGATCACCTGCCTGACGAACCCCTCCGCGGCGTTGAGCGGGACCGGGGCGAGGTCGGCGTCCTCGTCGCCAGCGCCGTCGGGGCCGCCCTCCCCGCTCTCGTCGCCAGCGCCGTCGAGGCCGTCCTCCCCGCTCTCGTCGCCCCCGCCGAACGCGTCCAGCGTCGTCGCCGAGCCGCCGGCCGCGTCGTCGTCGGTCGGGTCGTACGCGCCCGGTTCGACCCCGCGCTCCTCGTAGGCGGCCTCGGCCGCCCGGACGGGCTCGCGCGGGTCGAGGAGTCCGAGGTTGATCGCGGGCGACAACAGGGAGTGCGAGAGGAACGGCTCGCCGGTCACCATCGCGTCCTCGTACCGCCCGAACGACGGGAGCCGCTCGCGGACGAACGCGTCGAGCGCCGCCAGGGCCTCCTCGCGGGTGACCGGCCACGCGAACTCGTCGATCGAGTCGTTCCCCCACGTGTCGAACCGATCGCGGACCCACGCGTGCGTCTCGCGGGTGAGGTCGTCCGGCTCGAACCGCGGTCGCTCCGGCGGCTCCCAGTCGTCCGGCGGCGTCTCCCGGTTCAGGTCGTCGTAGTTCCACTCCCCGCCGACCGGCTCGCCGCCCTCCATCAGCACGCCCGTCTCGCGGCGGACGTGGCGGTACCAACCCTCCTGTCGGTAGCTCCGGGCGGCGGTGCCGTCCTCGTCGAGGACCGATTCCGTCCCGCTCTCGCCTTCTCGCCCATCGTCCGAACTCCCCGCCCACTCCCGCCAGTCGGCCGGGGTCGTCCAGAACAGCTCGTTTTCCAGCAGCTCCAGCGACCCTCCCCGCTCGGCGACGAGCTCGCGGAGGCGCTCGCCCGCGCCGTGGCTCGCGGGGCGTATCAGCCGGATGTCGGGGTCGGGCCGGTCGGCGAGGAACGCGTCGAGCCCCTCGCCGAACGACTCGGCTCTCAGGTACGTCACGTCGTGACCGCGCTCGCGGAGCTCGTCCCGGAAGTGGCGCATCGCCGAGAAGACGAGCGTCAGCTTGTGCGCGTGGTACGGCTTCCGGTCGGCGAAGCCGTGCGCCTCGATCAGCAGCACCTCGTCGGCGTCGTCGAGGGCGTCGAGCTCGGGGTTGAGCTGGTCGCCGAGCAGCCAGAGGACGGCGTCGTCGCTCATGAAACACGACACGGGCGCGGTCGACGTAGGTCTGTGGGCCGGGGGTCAAGGTCCGAGCCGCAACACCTCCCTTTTTGTTCGGTCTCGACGAGGAGAGGCCGTGGACGAAATACTCACGAACTGGCTCCTCGGTCTGATCGCCGCCCTCCTCGCCGTGCTCGTGCTCGACTCGACCGGACAGTCGTTCCTCGACCCGCTCGCCCCGGTCGCGAACGTGCTCGCGCTCGTGACGTTCCTGGCGTTCGTGCTCCTGACGGGCGCGTTCCTCGTGTACACGGCGTCGTTCCGAAACGCGTAGATCGCTCCCGCGGCGGTCCCGTCCGGCGCGGATACCTTTTTACTCCGCGTCCGTCTGGTCGCCGTATGGAGTACACCACCCTCGGCGACACCGGCACGACGGTGTCGGAGATCTGTCTCGGCTGCATGAGCTTCGGCGACCCGGACTGGCGCGAGTGGGTCCTCGGCGAGGAGGCGGGGAAGGAGATCGTCGAGCGCGCCCTGGAGCTCGGGGTGACCTTCTTCGACACCGCCAACATGTACTCGAACGGCGAGTCGGAGCGCGTCCTCGGCGAGGCGCTGGAGGGCCACCGCGAGGAGACCGTCGTCGCCACGAAGGGCTACTTCCGTCGCCACCAAGGGCTACTTCCAGATGGACGAGTCGAACCCGAACTCGGGCGGGCTCTCGCGGAAGGCGATCGAACAGGAGCTAGCGAACAGTCTGGACCGACTCGGCATGGACACGATCGACCTCTACCAGATCCACCGCTGGGATGACGACACGCCGATCGAGGAGACGCTGGCCGCCCTCGACGACGCGGTCCGCCGCGGCGACGTGCGGTACGTCGGCGCCTCCTCGATGTGGGCGCACCAGTTCGCCGAGTCGCTGCACGCGAGCGAGCGCGAGGGGTGCGAGCGGTTCGCCACCATGCAGAACCACTACAACCTCGCGTACCGCGAGGAGGAGCGCGAGATGCTTCCCCTCTGTGAGAAGGAGGGGATCGGCGTGATGCCGTGGAGCCCGCTCGCGCGCGGCTACCTCACTCGGCCGCACGAGGACGTGGACGCCACGCTCCGGGGGGAGACGGAGGAGCACCTGTACGCGCACCCCTACCGCGAGGGCGGCGGGCCGACGGTCAACGAGCGCGTCGCGGAGCTGGCCGACGAGAAGGGCGTGAAGATGGCCCAGATCGCGCTGTCGTGGCTGTTCCACAAGGAGTGGGTCGACACGCCCATCGTCGGGACGAGCAGCGTCGAACACCTCGAAGACGCGGTCGAGGCGCTCGACATCGATCTGTCGGGCTCCGATATGGAGTGGCTGGAGGAGCCGTACGAGCCCGTCCGCGTCTCCGGACACGACTGATCGGGAGGAGATCGAAACCGACCGCCGGAAACGACCGCCTCACCCTCGTTTTAATCCATTATATGCCGTTTTAGGAATCCAGTGGCAAGCTATTAGTGCGATAACAAGTAACACGGGCGCATGAGCGACGACGACGACCGGTCTCCCGTCCCGTCGAGCACCGAGTACGCGCGCACTCGGACGCGGTGTCCGAACTGCGGCGCCCACGTACCGGCCATCGGCCGCGACGCGGAGACGACCGAATGCCCGAACTGTCACCGAGCGATCCGCACCTGACTCGCGAGCCGCCGCCACCGCGACGCGGACGCCGCGACCGGCCGGCCCGATATAAACGCACCGGCGAGAGCCGGAGCAACAACCCTTTTCGGCCGGGCTACCGAACCGGGCGCCATGGCAGACGACGAAGCGACTGACGCCGACGCCGGTGACGAACAGGGCGGCGACGCCGCCGAGAATCAGGGCGGCGACGCCGCCCTGTTCGTCACCGGCG
>SDGW01001294.1_pt1 | contig 10399 bp, 15 predicted proteins | sample 2873831 | NCBI WGS metagenome assembly SDGW01 (sample SAMN08132700, study PRJNA421101) | hypersaline lake metagenome | isolation source: celular fraction 0.22 microns magnesium sulfate-rich crust from ephemeral... | place: Spain: Penahueca Lagoon, Toledo | collected 2011-07
CTTCCGTCGCTTCGCTCCGTCAGTCGTTCGTGGGCTCGCCGACCCTCGCAAACGCTTCGCGTTTGCTCACTTCCGGGAGACACACAGCGTCTCCCGTCGTTCGCGAACAAACCGCGTTCGCTCATTCCCACACAAACTCCCCGTCGGCCTGCACCGTCTCGCCGTCGACCTCCAGCAGCGACCCCTCGCCCATCGTCGTGATGAGGTCCTCGTGGACCGCGCTGTCGTTGCCGGCCTCGCCCTCGGGCAGGCAGGCGTCGTAGGCCCGCCCCAGCGCCAGATGGACGGTCCCGCCCATCTTCTCGTCGAAGAGGATGTTGTCGGTGACCCGGTCGACGCCGCGGTTCATCCCGATACCCAGCTCGCCCAGCCGGCGCGACCCGCCGTCGGTCTCCAGAACCTCCTCGATGACGTCGGTGCCCTGCTCGGCCGCGTAGTCGACCACGACGCCGTCCTTGAACGTTAGTTTCACGCCCCGCACGCGACGGCCCTGGATGGTCATTGGCACGTCGAACGTGACGACGCCGGCGGTGTCGGCGGGGGCGGTAAAGACCTCGCCCGACGGGAGGTTGTGGGAGTCGTAGGCGACGCTTGCGGCTGAGTTGACCGCGATGCGTCCCGAGATGTCGAGCGTGAGGTCCGTCCCCTCGTTTCGGATGCGGACCGTCTCGCCGTCGTCGAGGATGTCCTTGAGTTTCGCTTGCTCCTCGGCCAGCGCCTCCCAGTCCCGCAGAGTCGCGTCGTAGACGAAGTCCTGGTACTCGGCGTAGGCCATCCCGGCCTGCTGGGCCATCGCCCGCGTCGGGTGCTGGGTCGAGACCCAGTCGGTGTCGAGGCGGGCCTCCCGTATCCCCTGGCGCGCCGTCGAGTGGGCCTGGCGAACGTCGCCGGGTACGTCCGCGCTGCCGGCCGTGTTGTTCGACCCCTTCAGGATGAGCACGCTGTCGGCGGCCTCGTACAGCGCCAGTTCGTGGTCGGGGTCGGAGTCGAAGGGTGCGTCGTGGGCCCGCAGATAGGCCCGCTGGAGCTCCGGCGAGCGATACGTCGAAAGTAGGTTCGCGCCCGTCTCGCCGAGCTGCTCGGCGACGGCGACGCCCAAGTCGTGGGCACCCTCGCCGACTTCGAGAACGACGTCGTCGCCGGCCTCGATGCGTGCGCTCCATTCGACGAGCGTGCGTGCGTGGTCCCGTATCCGTTGGTCCATAGACGGGGAGAGGGTGTCCGGGGTCGAAAGGATACCGCCCGGCGACGATGTGGCTGGCCGAAACATCCACGGACCCCGCGGGCACGACCGACAAGAGGAACAGAATTGGAAGAGATTCTGAAAATCGCTTATCAGACCCTGCGATAGTTTTCCCATGAGTATACATGGGACTGCTCAACGTATTCGCCGGTGGCTCGGCGGACACAGTGACGGAAGACAGGTACGCGATACTGCTTTCGGCGGGGCCCGACAACGCCCCCGCCGCCAACAACGGCTTCAACTACGCGCTGGAGTTCGACGACGCCGGCTACGAGGTCCAGGTGTTCCTCGACGGACAGGCGACGAAGTGGCCGGAGACCTTCGAGGAGAACCCGGACCGCCCCTTCAGCTACGACTGGGAACAGATAGAACAGCGGGGATTGCTCGCCGGCGCCTGTGGCTACTGTGCGAACGCCTTCGACGTCGTCGAGGCCTGCGAGCGGTCCGGTATCGACCTCCTCAGCGACGAGACCGAACACGCGCCGTCGGTCGCCGACCTGGCCGACGAGGGGTACGAGATGCTGACTATCGGGTGAGTTCGGCGGCGGCCAGAACCGCAATCCCTACCTGCCCGCTCGCTGAGGCCAGAGTATGGAACTAGGCGTCATCGGACTCGGACGCATGGGACGGATCGTCGTCGACCGCGTGCTGGACGCGGGTCACGACGTGGTCGTCTTCGATATCGACGAGGAAGCCGTCGCCGACGCCGCCGACGCGGGGGCACAGCCGGCCGACTCCATCCCGGACCTCGCCCAGTCGCTGTCGGGCGACAAGCGCATCTGGCTGATGGTCCCCGCCGGTGACCCAGTCGACGCGGCGTTAGAGGAACTGGAACCGCACGTCGACCGCAACGACGTCGTCGTCGACGGCGGCAACTCCCACTTCGAGGACTCCGTCCGCCGCGCAGCGAAGACCGAGGCGGCGTATCTCGACTGCGGGACTTCCGGCGGCCCGGCCGGCGCGGAGCTGGGCTTCTCGCTGATGGTCGGCGGGCAGCAGTGGGCCTACGACGAGCTCGTCCCGGTTTTCGACGCGGTCGCGACCGGCCCCGAGGGCCACGACCGGATGGGCCCGGCCGGCTCGGGCCACTACGTGAAGATGGTCCACAACGGCGTCGAGTACGCGCTGATGCAGACCTACGGTGAGGGGTTCGAACTGCTTGCCAACGGCCGCTACGACCTCGACCTCGAGGCCGTCGCGCGCACGTGGAACAACGGCGCCGTCATCCGGTCGTGGCTGCTGGAACTCTGCGAGGAGGCGTTCCGCGAGGAGGGGACGGACCTCGGGGACGTGGCCGACCGCATCGAGGGCGGCTCCACCGGGACCTGGACCGTCCAGGAGGCACTGGAACAGGAAGTGCCGGTGCCGCTCATCTACCAGGCCCTGGGCGAGCGCTTCGACTCGCGGGCCGACGACGGCCGCTTCTCGCGGCGGCTGGCCAATCGGCTTCGGTACGGCTTCGGCCGACACGAGGTTCCCCGGAGGGAGTAACGCGACCCCTTCTCAGGCGTCCGGTCCGTCCCAGTCGTCGAGGACGCTCTCCGCGTCACCGCCGGTCCATACGAGCACGACCGATTCGTCCGGTTGGACCGTTATCGTGGTGGTGTCGCCGACGGAGACGGTCCCCTCAGTCCCCCAATCGAGGGTCCGGGACCCGACCTCGATGGCGAGCGGACCCGCGTCGACGCTTTCGCCGCCCTCGTGCGTAATCGTGAGTTCGCCCGACGACGCGTTCGTCGCGGTGTAGTTGAACCCCCAGTCCGCCTGTGGTGTCGCCGCGGTCTCGGCGCCGCTACCGAACGTGAGGACGACAGTCGCGATTACCACCGACAGGACGACCGTCCCGACGATGAACACGACCGGAACGAGACCGAGCGCCACGAGCAGTTTCGCCGTCGAATCAAGCGCCTGCCACTTCGCTCTGAGGCCCATATACCCGGCACATTATGTCTGAAATAAAATGCTTCGGTCAGGCGGTGATGCACCATCACCGGCGACACGGTGACCGAAAAAACAACAGCTAATTAAATCAGTACTCCAAAGCCACCGATATGGTATCACTCGTAGGCGTCCTCTCCGGACTCTCGCTTACCCTCATCGTCGTAGCCTTGCACTACGCGAAGGGTACCGGCTGGGAGGCTTCGGAGGACATCTCGCAGGAGGTCCTCGAACAGCGGGCCGCGACGGTGCCGGAGACCGACTTCCCGGAGCCGTACAACCGCGGCATCGGCGGCGGCAGCGCGGCGGCAATTCCGGCCGGCGAGGCCGAGGGCGAACTCGGCGAGTCCGAGGAGGAAGCGGAGGACACCGGCTTCGACCCGGACGACATCGCCGACGACGAGGTCGAGTACTACGAAATCGAGTTCGCGAAGGAGGGCGAGACCATCGAGGTCGCCAGCAACGAGAACCTGCTCGAGGCCGGCGAAGAGGAAGGGTGGGACCTCCCCTACGCCTGCCGTGAGGGCCAGTGTATCTCCTGTGCCGGCCAGATTACCGACGGGCCCGCCGAGGAGTACATCCGCCACAGCAACAACGACTCGTTGATGGACGACGACATGGAGGACGGCTACTGCCTGACCTGCGTGGCCTACCCCACCGACGAGTTCACGCTGGAGACGAGCGAATCCCCGTAAGCTGACGTCGTTTTCGTTTTCCTGTGGCGGTCGTGGGCGGCTAGTTCAGTGGACAGAACGCCTGGGTCCGGGTGGGGTTCGAATCCCCTCGCCGCCCGCTGTCGCTCCTCGCGACCGCTCGCGGTTCGTTGCGAGCAATCCCTCGCCGCCGGGTGCTGTGCCGTCCGCTCGCAGCCATGCGATTTCGGTCCAGCGGCCAGCGAGCTACCCCACTAGTTAGGGGATGTGGACAAGCCCTAATACCGCATTGGATAGCGTACAGATGGACGAAGTTCGCTACGAAGAGGAGGACCAGCACGCAATTTTGCAGACCGACCACGACGGCGAGTGGCTCTCCTCGGACGCTATCGTCGAACTCGACGCCTGGCAGTAGCCCGAGCGGTCGAACGGAGTTCCGGCACCGGAGAGACACGGTACGAGTCGTCGAGTCAGCTGTCGCCGGGTTCGAGCCGTTCGGACCCGACACCAGCGACCGGGAGCCCGCCCATTCGTTCGACTCCGCCCGCGTCGCGCCTGGCACAGTCACATGGCCGCAGGTGGACGAATCCCCGCTATATCCGGCGCGCACGTCACATTTTCCGGTCCGTTCCGCTTACTATTTGTATTCCACACGGGATATCGACAATCAATCCAGGACGCCCAGAATCTTTCGTTCGTGTCGACTGCGCGTGACAGTACTGGTGACGTGTCCGTAACTATCTGCCACCAGTAGGACGGTAATTTAATAATGCTTTTTGAATAACATATATTAGCGGTGTCGGCCAAAACGGAGACAGGGATACAATGACCGCCCCAGAAAACCAGACGACCGGGCTGGATTTCTCCGCCAGCAGTAGTGACGTCGACTACCCGCCACCCGACGACCTCTTCAGGGCGCTGGCCAGCAGCGAACGCCGTCGTCTACTGGCGGCGTTGCCGGCCCAGTCGACGATGACGCTGGACGACCTCACCGACGTTCTCGTCGGCTGGCAGAGCGCCGCCGACGGGCCCGCCGGGCCCGACGAGTGGGCGAAGGTCAAGATAGAACTCGTCCACGCCCACCTCCCGCTGCTTTCCGACGCCGGGCTCGTCACCTACGAAGACGAGGAGATAGCGCGCGCCACCTATCCGGAGCCGGTCGAGGAGCTGGTGGCGTTCGCCGAGGAGTACGACTCGGCGGTTGCGGAGAACGAACCGGCCTGATGAGCTTCGGGCGGATTCTCTCGGACGTCGCCAGCCAGCAAAAGCGGGTCATCGTCTACGCACCCGACGACAGCGGGACCGAACTCGCGGACGTCCTGGCGACGCGCAACCTGACCGTCGACCACCGACAGCTCCCGGCCATCAGCAGCGAGGCCTTCGTCATCGTCAGGGACGGCGGGGAGTTCCAGGGGGCGCTCTCGCTTTCGGACCTACTGGAGTTTCTCACGCCGCCGATTCGGCGCCCGCAGGACCTGGACTCGCTCGCCCGGAAACACCGGATGGTGTACGAACTGCTCGACGACACCGTCTTCGTCTCGCTCGACCGCCGGCAGCTGCTGGCCACGTCCCGCGAGCTGGAAGACCGGGCGTGGCGCACCGGTCACGGCCGCCTCCACGCGGGGTTCCAGCGCGCCGACGCGTTCGAGGCACAGCGAACCGTCTACCGGGAGCTCTCGACGACCGGTATCGACATCCATCTGTACGTCCCCGGCGGGGTCACGGGGGACCCGCTTTCGGATACGCCGCTGACGCTCCACACAGGAAGCGGCGAGCTCGACCGCTACTGGTTTATCCTGTTCGACGACGGTGACAGCGGCGCCCAGAACTGTGCGCTCATCGCTCGCGAGACCGACGACGGTCGCTACCGGGGCCTGTGGACGTACAACGAGGGGCTCGTCGAAGAGGCGTTCAGAGCCGTCAGTAGCTACGACTCGTAGGCTTGCTCGATGTCCGTCTTCGCCTGGGGGATGACCCGCTTCTCGGCCTGGCGCATCGACCGCAGCGCCTCGTCAGTGAAATCGACTTCCAGGTTCGGGAGCGCCCGGGCGAGCCCGCCCAGCACGTCGCCGGGGTCGATAGCCAGCTCGAAAGCGAAGGCCTCCCGCTCCTCCTGCAGCGGCGTGGTGAACACGAAGTGCTCCTCGACCATCGACAGCGCCGCCTCGCGGTCGTAGGCCGCGACCACAGCCCCGAAGAAGTCGTCGCTGTCGGCCGCAACCAGCGGGGCGAGGGCGTCGCCGAAGGCCCGCTGGCGAGCCAGCAGGCGCTCTCTGATTTCCTCGCGGCGCTCGCCGCGGATATCCCGCCTGAGCGTGTCCCAGTAGAGGTCCCGGGCGAGCACTTCGTCGGCGTAGGCCGCAAAGTCCGAATCGGTGTCGGCGGCGTAGTCCAGCACCGGGTCGAACTGGCGGAGGATTGTCCGCTGGTACTCGCGGAGCTTCGGGCGAACGACGTGTCGTTCCAGCGGCCGGCTGTTCTTCAGGAGCTTGCTCACCGCGCGGGAACTGCCGCTTCGGGACCCGCGAAGCACGGCCGCGACGTCGAAGGCCTCGTACGTCTCGTCCACGAGGTCCGAGAGGTAGCGCTCGAACCCCTGCTCGACGGCGTCTCGGGTCATAGACGCCCCTGTGGACTCCATCGCCCTATCGTTTGTGCCAAACTCCCACGGTCCGGGCCTGCCGAACGACTTATGCCGGCGTCCGATAATCACGAGATATGCCCCAGCGAATATCACAGTCGGCTGACCCCGTCGCCGCGGCGGGTGAGCGAGCGCTCGTCGTCGGCGGCGACCGGCCCATCCGCATCTCGGCGGGTCACCGGCTCATGCACCACGACGGGAAGTGCTCGCGCCCCCACGGCCACAACTACGAGGTCACCGTCCGGCTCTCGGGCGAGCTCACCGAGGAAGGGTGGGTCGTCGACAAGGGCGAGGTGACGAACGTCATCGACGAGTGGGACCACCGCTTCCTGGTCGAGGACGGCGACCCGCTGGTCGAGGCTTTCGAGGCGAGCGGCGACGGCGACGCGCTGGTCGTCCTGGACCATCCGCCCACGGCCGAAGTGATGGCCACCGTGCTGGAATCGCGTCTGACCGACCGGCTCCCGGACACCGTCTCGGACGTCCGCGTGACGGTGCGGGAGACCAGCGAACTCTGTACCCGCTGATGCCGGTCGCCAGCGACACCGACGGGCTGGACGAGGCTGTCGAACGAAGCGCCGACGCCGACGAGGGCGACCTCCCCATCAACGAGCTGTTCTGCTCGCTCCAGGGCGAGGGCCAGCTTGCGGGCGTCCCCTCGGTGTTCGTCCGCACGAGCGGCTGTAACCTGCGCTGCTGGTTCTGTGACTCCTACCATACCTCCTGGGAGCCGACGGGTGACTGGTGCGGCGTCGACGATATCGTCGCCGCGGTGGCCGAGTACGACGCCGACCACGTGGTGCTGACCGGCGGTGAGCCGCTGGTCCACGGGAAAAGTGTCGACCTCCTCGAATCGCTCGCCGACCGGGGGTACCACACCACCGTCGAGACCAACGGCACCATCCCCGTCGACGCCCCCATCGACCTGGCGAGCGTGAGCCCGAAGCTCGAATCGAGCACGCCGACGCCCGAGCAGGACCCGAAGGGTGACGGGGAGTGGGCCAGGCGCCACGAGGACCGCCGGCTCGACGTGGACGTGCTGGCCGAGTTCGTCGAGCGCTACGACACCCAGCTGAAGTTCGTCGTCACCGGGCCCGGGGACATGAGCGAAATCGAGGCGCTGGTCGAGGACGTGCGCGGGGCGGCCGACGCGCCCGTCCCCGACGAGTCGGTCCTGCTGATGCCGGAAGGACAGACCCGCGACCAGCTGGACGAGAGCCGGCGCGTCGTCGCCGACCTCGCGCTCGAGTACGGCTACCGGTACACGCCCCGGCTCCACGTGGACCTCTGGAACGACGCGCCGGGCACCTGACCAGACTTAGCTACCACTACTACCATGACGACCCCAACTGACCGCGCTGTCGTGCTCGCCTCCGGCGGCATGGACAGCGCCACGGCGGCCTACGAGGCACAGGCACGCGGCTACGACGAGCTGTATCTCCTGCACACGAGCTACGGCCAGAACACCGAACAGCGAGAGTACGAATGCGCCCGCGCGCTCGCCGACCACGTCGAGGCGGCCGACTTCTGTCACGTCGAGACGAGCCACCTCCAGCAGATCGGCGGCTCGTCGCTGACCGACGACGGGATGGACGTTGCGGACGCAGACACCGAAGGTGACGAGATTCCGAGTTCCTACGTCCCGTTCCGCAACGCGAACCTGCTGTCGATGGCGGTTTCGTACGCCGAAGCGAACGACTGCGCGGCGGTGTTCATCGGCGCTCACAGCGAGGACTTCTCCGGGTATCCCGACTGCCGACCCGCCTTCTTCGAGGCGTTCCAGCAGGTCGTCGACGTGGGGACGAAACCCGAGACCGACATCGAACTGCTCGCGCCCTTCGTCGAGTGGTCCAAGACCGACATCGCCGAGCGGGGGCTGGACCTGGGCGTTCCCTACGAGGACACGTGGAGCTGCTATCGGAGCGACGAACCCGCGTGTGGGACCTGTGACGCCTGTGCGTTCCGGTTGGGGGCGTTCCAGGCCCTGGACGAGCGAGACCCAATCGAGTACGACCGGCGCCCGGACCACACCGCCTGAGGTGGGTCACGGCGCCGGACGGGACCCTATCGAATACGAAGTACGGCCCGATTACCACGACTAATCGGCAGCCTCGGCGTCGCGGGCGAGCCCCTCGATGACGTACTCGCCGGCCGACCGGCAGGTCGCCAGCGGGACGTTGTGAACGTCACAGATACGAATCAAGGCGCCGATGTCCGGCTCGTGTGGCTGGGCCGTCATCGGGTCCCGCAGGAAGACGACGCCGTCGACCGCCCCCTCGACGACCTCCGCGCCGATCTGTGTGTCCCCGCCGACGGGACCGCTCTCCTTGCGTTCGACGTCGAGGTCCGTCTCGGTCGCGATGCGCTGGCCGGTCGTCCCAGTCGCGACCAGGTCGAACGTCGAGAGAACGTCCTCGTACTCCTCGACGAGGTCTATCATCGTGGGCTTCTCGTCGTCGTGGGCGATGAGCGCGACTCGGGTCACGGCTGGCGCGTCGCCGCGCGGCGATATATGCGTACTGGATGGCGATCAGGCCACTGTCACGTCGCCGCCGGCCGTCACCGTAATCTCGTTGCCCTCGACGTCGAACGTGATCGTGTCGTCGTCGCCGTCGCCGACGACGGCCCGCAGTTTCGCCGCGTCGACGTACGAGCCGATGTAGTCGATGTCGTCCTCTGTGAGGTCGGTGGCGTCGAACAGCGCCTCGGTGATGACGGCCTCTGCAGGTTCGGGGCTGACCCACTCGTCGTCTTCGTGACCCCGTATCATGTACACTGTTCCGTTCTCCGATTTCATATGCAGATGTACACACCTTACTCATATAACGTGGTACGAGCGGTTTCAGAGCGTGAAACAGCCCAGAGACCAGTGGCTGGTGACCCCCCGAGGCCGTCCCCAACAGCGGCGGCCTCTGTGTATCCAGTTTCAGTGCTGTCGTGACCCGATAGAGGGGCGCGCGGGCGCAGCGAGCGTGTTCGCGACGAGCGTCTGGGTCCCTCGCCGGAGCCGCTCGGAGGCGGCCTGACTGGAGATGTCAAGCTGTGCGGCCAGGTCCGAGAGCGAGGCGTTGCGGGGGACCGTGTAGTAGCCCCGTTCCAGCGCGAGCAACAGGACCTCCCGCTGTGGGTCGGTCACGCCGAACTGCGTCGACGCCTCGTCCTCGTCCTCACGCATCTGCTTGACTTCCACGTCGAAGCCGTCGGCGACGAGGTCCTCGCGGAACGTGAGCAAGGAACTGCGGTCGGGAAACCGGGCCTGAACGACCCATTCGCCCTCGATGAGGTCGGCCCGCACCAGCATCCCGTCTGCGGTCAGCAACCCGCGACTCATCGCGTCGAGCGGTTCGTCGACCGTCGTGATGACGTACCAGTGACCCTCTGCCTCCGGCCCCAGATGTGACGTCGGGCCGGCGGTGTCGTCGGCGGCCAGCGCCGTGTCGATAATGTCGCGGTCGGCGACGTCGACCCAGACTGCCGCCCGGCAACCACCCTCGGTACGGTGCAGCCGCTGTATCGAGACGGCCCCGTCGGGGAGTCGCCCCGCGGCCTCTCGAAGAAACCCTGTCTCTATGTGAAATGTGACTATCACGTAACAGATTGCGACTGCAACTTATATAAAACTCTGGCAAACGACGCCGGCCGAACTGACTATGTGGGGCGAGTCGAGACGGGAGCTGTCAGAGGCACCATCGCCCGACATCGCCACCACCGACCGATACTACTCGTCGATAGTATTTAAATGCGCAGCACGGTGTGTCAGGCCGCCCCATGGCGGTGAACGCGCTGTGCGGCGTCCACAGGACGCTTCGAGGCAGTCACTACGTTCATACCTCGCGACTCACGGCTCCCTGCGGTCGCCGTTCGTCTGTAACGGGTTTGCGCTCACGCAGTTCGCGCAAACCTCGCTGCTCACGGCTCCCTGCG
>SDGW01001295.1_pt1 | contig 10398 bp, 11 predicted proteins | sample 2873831 | NCBI WGS metagenome assembly SDGW01 (sample SAMN08132700, study PRJNA421101) | hypersaline lake metagenome | isolation source: celular fraction 0.22 microns magnesium sulfate-rich crust from ephemeral... | place: Spain: Penahueca Lagoon, Toledo | collected 2011-07
GTCTCGATGGCGTGGCTCAACGTCTCGCTGACGACGGCCGTCGAGGAGAGCCGCGAGGTCTCCGACGTCGAGGCGACCGCGGCCGAGGACTGACGCCGACGCCGCCGGACTGTCGTGTTACTCGTCGTAGTGGTCGGTCACGAACGGGCCGAACGCGCTCGCGACGGCGTGGGAAAGCGCCGACTCGCGGTCGACGGCGCCCCCGGTCAGCACGCCCGCCGCGCCGACCCCCTCGCCGACGTCGCTCGTCCCCACCTGCTCGTCCAGCACCGGCCCGAGTTCCCCACCGTCGCGGACGCGTCGCGCGACGTCGTCGGGGAGCCTGATCGACGGCCCGCCGCCGCGGGCGATGCGGTCGCCGTCGCTGACGGCCGCCCACATGATCAGCCACGCGCCTGGCGCGCCGTCGACCTCGGCCACGCCGCCCTCGACGCCGACGCCGTAGTCCGCGTCGCCGGCCGCCAGCGCGCGGCGAGCGCGGTTCTCCGCGCCCGTGATCGTCTCCGCTCGCCCGCGGGGCTGCTCGGGGACGCCCGAGTCGACGGCGACGCCCTCGACGGCGGCGTCGAGGACGTCCGCTGTCGCGCGCTCGGTCGCCGCGACCTTCACCGGGTTCGTGCTGCCGACGTGGATCCGCGTCACGGTCCGAGACAGGGCCGCAGTCGGCTTGGCCTTTCCCCCGTGCTCCGCGTCGCCGTGCGGTGACGATCCGTCACTGCCGGACGCCGCGCGGGCGATCGTGCACGGCCCGCACACGACCCGGTCCGGTTCCGGCAGATACAAATAGTATTTGACGCACGTTACTGGCACTGATCAGGCGGTCGGGTCCGGCGCACCGCGCCGGCTTCTGGATACGATCCGACCCGGCAGCCCCGGTACTCGCACCATGAACTCCAACTCCAGGACTCGCGCGCGAGCGGACACGCGTACGGACGAGAACGAACGAGAGGAACAGGACGAGGCGACCGTGTGCCCGGAGTGCAACGGCGACCTGGTCGTCGACGACGAACACGGCGAGACGGTCTGTGACTCCTGCGGACTGGTCGTCGAGGAGGACGACATCGACCGCGGACCCGAGTGGCGGGCGTTCGACGCGAACGAGAAGGACGAGAAGTCCCGCGTCGGCGCGCCGACGACGAACATGATGCACGACAAGGGCCTGTCGACCAACATCGACTGGCGCGACCAGGACGCCTACGGCAACTCCCTGTCGGGCAAGCAGCGCCAGAAGATGCAGCGGCTCCGGAAGTGGAACGAGCGGTTCCGGACCCGCGACTCCAAGGAGCGCAACCTCAAGCAGGCCCTGGGTGAAATCGACCGCATGGCCTCCGCGCTGGGCCTGCCCGACAACGTCCGCGAGACCTCGTCGGTGATCTACCGGCGCGCGCTGGACGAGAACCTCCTGCCGGGCCGCTCCATTGAGGGCGTCTCGACGGCCTCGGTGTACGCCGCCGCCCGCCAGGCCGGCGTCCCGCGCTCGCTGGACGAGATCGCCGACGTCTCCCGGGTCGACAAAGACGAGATCGCCCGCACCTACCGCTACGTCGCACGCGAGCTCGGCCTCGAGATCGAGCCGGCCGACCCCGAGAGCTACGTCCCGCGGTTCGCCTCCTCGCTGGAGCTGTCCGAGGAGTCAGAGCACCGCGCCCGGGAACTGCTCCAGAACGCCAAGGAGGAGGGCGTCCACTCCGGCAAGTCGCCCGTCGGCCTCGCCGCGGCCGCCGTCTACGCCGCCGCGCTACTGACCAACGAGAAGACCACGCAGGCGGAGGTCTCGGAGGTCGCCGACATCTCCGAGGTCACCATCCGCAACCGCTACCACGAACTGCTGGAGGCCGAGCAGGGCATCCCGATGGCCTGACGACGGCGGACTGATCGCGCGGATCGCTGTTACGGAAGTGCAAGGAGAAAGCCCCGTACTTTAGCGCGGGGATGAATCCGACAACAGGGGGGCCGCCCACGAGTTTTATTATGCTCGACAGAATTCCATGAAGTAAGCCCATCAGACGAAAATTGGAGTTGGATTGGGGTCTCCACTATCAAAAAGCAACCCTGCGTCGGATGGCTCCTCGACCAGCGTAGTTGAGTTGGGTCGATGGCACGGCCTGTGAGGTGCAAGCGGATACCCAAGCACACCACGCCTCAAACGAGGCCCGACGCACTACTCATAAACCACAGCCAGACCCCGAGGTCTGGTCAGGGTGCCTTCGGGGACGCACGGACGGTGTGTTGTCTCACGAGGGAATTCTCGCGCTTCAGCGCGGGGAGGATGTCAAAGCTGCCAGTGTTCTTCGTGGCCGACGCCGACCGGGAACGCCCGCGTGTACTCCCAGTCGCCGTCCGTGCCGTCGAGCGCGACGGTGGCGGTCAGCGTCCGCGGTGCGGCGTCTTTCAGCTGATCGAGCCCGACGTTCGGTCGGCTGATGACCTCTCCGTCCCGGTTTCGCGTGACGACGTGGTCGACGGTCAGGACGAAGCCGAACAGGAGCCCGCGGAGTCCCGACCCGACGCCCGCCACGTCCTCGCCGAGGCGCTCCTCGACGACCCCGACGACGGCGTCGGTCGCGAGGTCGCCACACTCCAGTCGTGCCCAGTCCTCGACGGGCTGGGTTCGACCGTTCTCGACCACCTCGCCCGTCGACTCGCGGTACCCGACGGCGTCGGGGTCGACGGTCCGCTCGACCGTCTCGGGGTCGCCGCGTGCCCGGGTCAGTTCCGAATCCACGAGGACGTCCGCTCTCGTCGCCTTCGCGACGGCGGTCCCCCGGCCGCCGCGACGGCGCTCCCGCCGGCCCAGCGCAGGAACCGTCGGCGGTCCATGCCAGCCGGATCGCCGCGGGTCCGCATAAGCGTCGCGCAGGGGACGACGGCGATCAGAGCCACCGAAAACGCTTTGTGAGCGGCGTCGGGAGAACCGAAGCGATGCCGCCCTCCGCCCCGTTCATCGATTCCCGCGACGGTACCGTCGACCTGATTCAGGTCCTCGAAGAGGCGATCCCGCTCGCCAAGCTGATCGGGTCGTTCGTGCTCGTCGCGTTCGTCCCGTACGCGATCGGCTTCCTGCTGGCCCCGTCGGGGCTGGCGATCCCGTTCACCGTCATCGGCCAGTTCGTCATCGCAGTCGGCGCCGGCGTCGTGCTGATCTACTGCGTCGCCCGCGGGACGACGATCGTCGAGGAGTGACCCCGCGGGCGACCGCCGGAAGGCCAACCGCTTTGTGAGGGCCGGTCCAAGCGGGCCCATGGAGTTCACGTCGTTCAGGCTACTGGCCGCCACGACGGATCTGAGCGAGGAACCGGCGGCGCGCGAGCATGCCGACGGAATGGAGCTTCGGATGGACCTGGCCGACGACCCGCTGGACGCGCTCGACGCCTACGAGGGGGAGTTACCCCTGCTGGTGACTAACCGGGTCCACTGGGAGGGCGGCGAGGCGCCGGACGACACCACCAGGCTCGACGCGCTGGAGACGGCCGTCGGCCACGACGCCGTCGAGGCGGTCGACGTCGAACTGGCGGCGCTCACCGGTGGGGGCGACTACGACGCGACGCGCGTGGTCGAGGAGGCCCGCGCGAACGACGTCGCCGTCGTCGTCTCCACGCACGACTTCGAGGCGACGCCGGACCGGGCGGACCTGGTCGAGCGGCTCCGGTCGGCCTGCGAGCACGGCGACGTGGGCAAGATCGCGACGACGGCCGAGTCGTCCGAGGACGTGCTCGACCTGCTTGCTGCGACGCAGACCCTCACCAGCGAGGGCGAGCGGGTCGCCACGATGGCGATGGGCGAGCCGGGCCGCCACTCGCGGGCCGTCGCGCCGCTGTACGGCTCCCGGATCGGCTACGCGCCGGTCAACCCGACCGACGCGACGGCCCCGGGACAGTACGACCTCGCGACGCTCCGCGCGCTGGTCGAGGACCTGCAGAGCGAGGGATCGGAGTTCGAGACGGCCGTCCGCTGAGGGGCCGCGAGGCCCGATGAGGGTTCGCCGGCGGCCGTCGATCGGATGCCGGTAGCTTAACAACTGTCCACGCGTATGGCGGGGTAGAGTGTCTCGAACAGACCGCAAGCGGCCGTGGCTGGCCGCGATCCTCGCCGTGGTCTCCCCCGGGCTCGGCCACGTCTACCTCCGGGAGTGGCTCCGCGCCGTCCTGTGGTTCGGCCTCCTCCTGGGGTCGACGCTGGTGCTCGTGCCGGAGTCCGTGCTGACAGTCGACACCGTCTCGCTGGAGGCGGTCATGGACGCGTCCCGCACGATCAGCGAACGCAATCAGCTCGCGATGACGGCCATCGTGATCCTCAGCGGCGCCGACGCCTACTGGATGGCCTCGCAGGGCAACCGCCGCGCGGCGGCCGCCGAGGGAGCGCGCTGCCCGCACTGCGGCAAGGAGCTGGACGAGGACCTGGAGTTCTGCCACTGGTGTACGACCCGGCTGGCGGCGCCGGCTGAGTCGGACGGCGCCGGTCGCGACCCGGTCGCCCCCGACGACGGCTCCGACGCCTAGAACGGGGCGTCGAAGCCTGCTATCGATCCGAGGCGCGCTTGCCGGCAGGCGGCCGGTCGCTGATTCCGACTGTCCATCCGTCGCGAACGCGTTCCGATCCTCAGCGCCGCGGCTCGTCGACCGTCCGGAGCCGCGCCCCGTCCCGCGGGCAGTACTCGTGGTCGGGGTCGGCCGTCCGGAAGTCGCACTGCGGGCACTCCCGGTACTCGACGGTCGATCCGTCGGTGCCTTCGCCCCCGCCCGATCGTCGGAACAGGAAGGGGACGAAAGGGAGGAAGAGGAAGACCGCGAGCGTGTCGAAGTACCACCAGAGGACGGCCGAGAGGAGCAGGCTCCCGACGAGTCCGACCGCGGCGGTCAGCGTTCGCGAACCGAACATACAGGCCGTTGCCGCTCGCGGGTGAAAAGCCGCCCGTCGCTCGGTCGTGCGGGCGGTCAGGTCGGGCTTACTTCTCGATGATCGACTCCTCGACCTTCTCGCCGAAGTGGCGCGCGGCGTCCTCGGTGTAGACCAGCAGCTCGTCGCCCTCCTCGACGTCCGTGATCGCCGTCCGACCGTCCTTCGTGTGCATCTTGATCGTCTCGGCGTTCTGGATCAGCGTCTCGATGCGGTCGCCCTCCTCCGTCTCGGCCTGGACGCGGAACATCGGGCGCTTCTCGATCTTGGCGCGGCCGACGATGGCCTCGCGGGTGTTGCCGTTCTCGTCGACGATCTGGACCTCGTCGCCGCTGCCGACCTCCGAGAGGTACTTCGTGCCGCCGTCGGGCGTGCGGACGTAGGCGTGGACCGCGCCGGCGTTGACCCGGAACGGGCGGGAGGCGACGTAGGGCGACTCGGCGGTCTCCGCGTGGACGAAGAAGAGGCCGCGGGACATCGAGCCGACGAGCATGCCCTCGTCGTGCTCCATGAGGTTGCCCGTGTCGATGCAGACGCGGTCGGCGGAGCCGGTCTGCTCGATATCCGTCACTTCGGCCCACGTGAGGTCCAGCTGCTCGCGGCCGGCCTCGTCGCGGACCTCGACGGTCCGGCGTATCTCGTCGGGATCGTCGGTGTCCAGCAGGACGCCGTCGGCGCCAAGCTCCAGCGTCTCGTAGGCGGTGCGGGCGTCCTCGGCGGACTGGACGCCGGTGATCAGGTCGGTCTCGTCGCCGACGCGGGCGATGAGGTTCTCAAGCGGGATGATCTGCCAGTCGTCGCCGATGACGATAGTGTGGTCGGCCTCCTCGGCGACCTGCTCGGCGAACGCCTCGTAGTCCTCGTCGAAGATACGGACGTAGCCGCCGTCGGGCGTATCGCCGTCCTGCCGGAGCGCGGAGAGGTCCGCCGATCCCGAGAAGTCGGAGGGGAGATCGACCGTGCCGTCGCCCTCGCCCTCCTTGCCCACCACGGTCGCGTCGGGTTCGACCTCCTCCCCCTCGGCGTCCATGACGTGGACGTCGCCGCCGGCGAAGGCGGCGACGTTGACCTCGCCCAGTTCGCGGACCCGCGCGACGTCGTGCTGGTCGACGAGCACCCAGTCGACCCCCGCCTCGAGCCCGGCCGTGATGCGGCGCTTCCTGGCCTCCCAGTCGCCGACCTCGTCGTCGGCCTTCAGCCACACGCTGCGTGTCATTACCCACCCGTGTGCGGCCGCGGTGCTTGAACGTGGCGGAAACGGCGGCGGCGCGACGGGCGGCGCTGTCGCACCGTCGACTGCGGCCAGAAGTTCGGCCGTCCGGCCGCGGCCGTGCGTTTTTTCACCCGGTCCCACTTCCACCCGGTAGATGACTGCGCGAACGCTGGCGACGCTGTGTGTCGTCGGACTCGTCCTCCTGGCGGGCTGTGGAGGGCTGTCCGGCGACGGCGCCGAGACGCCCGTGTCGAACGAGACGGACGGACAGACCGCGAACGGAACGCCGACAGAGAGCGCCGGCTCCGTCGACGAGTTCGCCTACCCCGCGGGGGCGAGCGCCGACGGGTTCGGGAACGTGAGCGCCCTGACATTGGCCCACGGCGAGGTGCTGCGGGGCCAGGACGTCGAGTCGACCTACCGGAGCGTGTCCTGGGAGCGGGACGCGTCGGGCAACCAGAGCAGCCTGCGGCAGGTGTTGACTGCCGACGTCCGCAGCGCCTTCGAGTCCGAGCGCGCGCTCGTGACCACGAACGTCTCCTACGTCGGCCAGGGCCGCGTCCAGACCGTCTCGCTGACCACGTCGCTGACCACGGCCAACGAGACCTACACGCGCTCGGTCGGCCGGTCCGGGAACGCCTCCTACTCCGTCGACACGCCCTCGACCGACTTCGCGACGCGCCACGCCAGGATCAGCGCCACGGGGATCCAGCCGATCCTCGAGAACGCGCGCTGGAACGCGACGGGAGTCACCCGGCGTAACGGCACGGAGCTGGTCCGCTACGAGCCGACCGCGATCACCACCGACGACCAGGCGACCAACGAGAACGCGGCGAACCTGACCGGCCAGGTGCTCGTCGACGAGGACGGGGTGGTCCACGGGGCCGAACTCGGCTTCGTCGTCAGCGACAACGAGAGTCAGGGGTCCCAGGTAGTCCGGTACGACTACGACCTGACCCGGCCCGACGGCGTCACGATCGAGGACCCCGACTGGCTCGACGAGGCCCGCTCCGGCGGCGAGTAGTCGATCGGGAGCGACCGTCGCTGTTTTCGTCGGACGACCCTTCCGCGGCGTTCGGCGCCGGTACCGACCGCGAGCGACAGACATCTCTGGGACCGACCGCGGGTCTCGAGCGTCTGACGCTCGTCTGGTATGCAATCTGATATCATTCGTAATAATTAGGAGCGTGGACGACGAGTGGTAGGTAGATGCACTCGAGTCCGGTCGTAACGGTCGCTGGCGCCAAGGGCGGCGTGGGCAAGACTACCACCAGTATCAATCTTGGAGTCGCCCTGGCCGACCGCGGTCTCGACGTCGTCGTGCTGGAGCTGGACCTGGCGATGGCGAACGTCGTCGACTTCCTCTCCCTGCCCGGCGCGGAGGACGCGCCGACCGTCCACGACGTGCTCGCGGGCGAGGCGGCCGTCACGGAGGCGCTCGCGCTGGCGCCGGGCGGCGTGACCGTCGCGCCCAGCGCCACCGCCCTCGACGCGCTGGACGACGTGGACGTCACCCGGGTGCCGGACGTCGTGGACACGCTCGCGGACCTGTTCGACGTCGTCCTGATCGACACGGCCGCGGGCGTCAACAGCGCGACCACGACCGCCATCGACCTCGCGGACTACACCGTGCTCGTCTCGACGCCGCGGATCGCGTCGCTGCGGGACGCCGACAAGACCCAGACCCTCGCCGACCGGTCGGACGGGGACGTGGCCGGACTGATCCTGACGATGACCGGCACCGGGACGGCGCCGCCCTCGGGCGACCTCGCGGACTTCCTCGACGTCGACCTGCTGGCGTCCGTCCCGGACGACCCGTCGGTTCCCGGCTCGCAGGACGCCGGCGTGCCCGTCGTCGAGCGCGATCCCGACGGCCCCGTCGCGAGCGCCTATCAGCAGGCGGCCGAGCGCATCCACCAGCGGCTCGCGGCACGCGAGTCCGCGGGCGAGAGCGAGAGCGAATCGGCGGACGGCGAGGGTCCGGGCGACGCGGCGACGAACGACGCCGAGCGGCCCGACGCCGTCGCCGCCGATTCCGGACCGGTCGAGGCGGACCGGTCAGCGGAACGTCCGGCCGAGAAACGGGACCGCGAGGGCGGCGACGCCGCCCGGATCGACCAGAACGACGTCGAGCGACGGACAGCGGAGACGGGCCAGGCGCCCGCCCGGAACGCGCCCGGCGACGCACCGACCGAGACCGAGGCATCCATCGACATGACCACGGACGACACCACAGACGACGCAGCGAGCGACGAACCGGACGCAGAGCGCGAGGCACCCTCCAAGGAGGACCTCGAGGCCCAGGGATGGACGTTCCCGGGCGCGAGCGACGACGGTCCCGGGGCGACGGAGGAGTCGACCGGGGCGGACTCGACGGAGTCCCAGCCGGAACCTGACCCGGACTCCACCGGCGAACAGGAGGTGCGCCAGGCGACGGACGGCGGCGTGGCCGCGGGCTACGTCGAGCGGACGATACTGTCGCCCGACTACAACGCCGACGAGGCCGCCGTCCCGTCGCTCGATCCGGACGAGACCGAGGGCGGCGACGGCGAGGACGACGACTCGCTGTCCGGTCGGATCTCGTCGCTGTTCGGACTGTAGACGAAGAGAACCGTCAGTCAGGCCTCGACGGCCAGGCCGGCCTCGCGGAGCGCGGCCTCGGCCTCGGCGTCCTCGTGGACGACGGCGGCGACGGCGCGCGTGATCTTCTCCGGTTCCTCGTGCTGGAAGATGGACCGACCCATGGAGATACCGGCAGCGCCCGCGTCGACGGCGCCGCGGACCATGTCCAGCGTCTCCTCGTCGGTGCCCTTGGACCCGCCGGCGATGACGACCGGTAGCGACGTGGACTCGACGACGCGCTCGAAGGTCTCCGCGGTGCCGCTGTAGGCCGTCTTCACGACGGTGGCGCCCAGCTCCTCGCCCAGGCGGACGGCGTGGCCCAGGTCCTCCGCGAAGGCCTCGGGGTCGTCGTCGCGGACGTCGTGGCCGCGCGCGTAGGTCATCGCCAGCACGGGCAGGCCGTAGCGCTCGGCCTCGCTGGTGACCTCCGCGAGCTGGCTGATCTGGTCGGGCTCGTGCTCGCTGCCGACGTTGATGTGGAAGGAGACGGCGTCGGCGCCCGCGCGGATGGCGTCCTCGACGGTGCCGGTCGGCCGCTTGTCGTTCTCGTCCGGGCCGATCGAGGTCGAGCCGTTGATGTGGACGACGTAGCCCGCGCCGTTGAGGTTGCCGTGGACGCGGCCCGCGATGCCCTTCTGCGTGAGGACGGCGTCCGCGCCGCCGCGGGTCACCGCGTCGATGGTCGATTCGATGTCCACGAGGCCGTCGACAGCGCCCAGTGTGATGCCGTGGTCCATGGGGACGATGACGTGGCGCCCCCCTGTCCCGATCCGATCCAGTCGCGCCGATTTGCCTGCGGTCATGTTGTGGTAGACTGTGGCAAGTACGATTATTTGCCTTCCGGTTGCGGCCGGTCCTGCGCGCCGCGGATGGCCCCCTCCTTGAGCTCACGGGCCTTCGCTTCAAGGCGGTCGGCGACGTCCTCGGCGGGGTCGTCGTTCTCGTGGCCCTCGGCGACGATGTCCACGAGCGCGGACCCGACGATGATTCCGTCGGCGCCCGCCGAGACGATGCGCTGGGCGTGGTCGCCGGTCTTGATGCCGAAGCCGACGGCCTTCGGAACCGACCAGTCGGACAGGCGCGCGAGGCTCTCCTCGGTCTGGTCGGAGACGTCGTCGCGCGCGCCCGTCACGCCCAGGCGCGCCTGGACGTACACGTAGCCCGAGGTGTGCTCCTGCATGGCGTCCAGTCGCTCGCCCCGCGTCGTCGGCGCGACGATGAAGATCAGGTCCAGCCCGAACTCGTCGCAGGCCTCGCGCATCGGCGCGGCCTCCTCCGCCGGGAGGTCCGGGACGACGAAGCCCTCGATGCCGGCCTCGGCGGCGGCCTCGACGAAGGCTCGCGGCCCCTGCTCGGAGCCGTACTGGTAGATCAGGTTGTAGTAGGTCATGCAGACCAGCGGGACGTCGACGTCGAGGTCGCGGACGAACTGGAGGAAGCGGTCGGGCGTCATGCCGGCCTCCAGCGAGCGGACGACGGCCTCCTGGATGGTCGGGCCCTCGGCCATCGGTTCGGAAAAGGGCAGGCCTGGCTCGATCACGTCGGCGCGGCCGCGGGCCAGCGCCTCGACGTACCGCAGCGAGGACTCGTAGTCTGGGTCGCCCGCCGCCAGATAGGGGACGAAGGCGGGCCCGTCGGCGAAGGCGCGCTCAAGTCCCATCAGAGAC
>SDGW01001296.1_pt1 | contig 10394 bp, 11 predicted proteins | sample 2873831 | NCBI WGS metagenome assembly SDGW01 (sample SAMN08132700, study PRJNA421101) | hypersaline lake metagenome | isolation source: celular fraction 0.22 microns magnesium sulfate-rich crust from ephemeral... | place: Spain: Penahueca Lagoon, Toledo | collected 2011-07
TCGTCGCCGAAGGCCAGTTCCATCCAGTTGTCGGCCTTCTGCTCGTTTTTCCACTCCTGGATCTTGTCGGAGCGCTGGTGGTCGTTGACGTCTTTCAGCGAGAGGTCGATCTGCTGGGAGCTCTCGTCGACGTCTAGGACCTTGCAGACGACGATCTGGCCCTCGCGGACGTGGTCACGGACGTTTTTGATCCAGCCGCTCGCGACTTCGGAGATGTGGATCAGTCCGCGCTTGTCCTCGTACTCCTCGAGATCGACGAAGACGCCGAAGTCTTCGATTTCGTCGATCTTGCCGACGACGAGTTCGCCGGGGTCGGGCCAGCCGCTGTATTTCATCGTGACTCGACTGTTTCGATGATCTCGTGTTCGATCTCGGCTTTGCCACCGGTCGGTCGCGCAAGCGTCGTCCCGCAGACGGCACAGGCGACCTCCGAGGAGGCCTTGCCGAAGACGGTCTGTTCGTTCTCGCAGTCACCACATCGGACGCTGTAGAAATTTCCTGCCATTGAAATCACTCCTGGAACTCGAGTCGGCCGGCGCGCCATCCCTCACGGAGGTGGGCCTTGCCACATTCGCTGCAGCGGTACTTGAGGTCGGTTTTCTTGGTCGGCTTCTCGCCACCGGGAACCTTCGAGAAGCGACCGGAGTTACCGATCGAGGCGCTGTTGCGCCGGGTACGGCGAGCGTCCCATTTCATGCCCGAGGAGCGGCCAGTTCGGGACTTTTCGACTTCGTGTTCGTGGTGTTCGTTGCAGTGCGGGCAGTACGTATTGAATCGGCGTGGCATCTGCATGGTTATCTCACTTGCTGTGGCCTATGGCAGCGCTGTTTAAAAAGCGTTTGATCGCAGAATCCCCGAGCAAACCGTGAGCAGTGGTGTCACGACTCGAGTAGGGTGTCGGCGGTCGTGACGCAGCAGTCGGTGTCGTCTCGGTCCGCAGGTGATCGAGAGCCGTCTCGTGGCCGGCTGCACTCGAGGCGGGCAGAGCCTCCGAAGCGTTTAATCCGCTCTCCTGTGAAGCTAAAGTCATGAAGCAGCTCATCATCCACGGCGATCCCGGCATTCGAAACGGGGCCATCATCCGGTACGAGGGATCGGAAGTGGTCTGTTTCGGGATCAACAGAAACGGCGAGTACCACGGCCCCGACCGGGTCCAGCTCTGGTGTACCGTCGGCGAGGAAGACGAGTACGAGGACTACGAGAAACGAAACTACATGCCACACTTCCTCGATGTCGACCACGTCGAGGCCGAAGATGTCGAAGTTATCCGGCCGAAAGCCGATCTCGCGATCTGACCGCCATCGGTACAACCCCCGTCCCGAGTCCTGTCCAACCAGTCCGTTCCTGACCGGCTTCCATTGGCAACTCAGACAGAGTGTTCGAGTTCGCATATCTGTATCTTAGTTGCTATTTTTGCGCGGCGACCGGAAGATGGAAATCCAAGCCGTCGACAGTGACCGGTACGCTCGAGACCGAACACGACGATGAGTAATTCCCTGTCAGAGGCGATCCGGATGCGGGTTCGCGCGCTGTGTTCGACGGCACGATTCGGGCAGTTCGTCGGCGTCGGTGCCGTCGGAGCGGCCGTCGACAACGTCGTTCTCGTGTTGTTAGTCGAGGCGACAGTTCTCGGTCCGGTCATCGCGAAAGTGCTCTCTTGGGAACTCGGCATCGCGGTCATCTTTGCGATCAACGAACGATGGACGTTCGCAGACTACGGAAAGAGTGGACTTCGACCCCTGGGGAAGCGATTCCTGCGTTCGAACGTGGTCCGGCTCGGTGGGTTTTTCGTGACGCTGGCGGTACTGGCTGTTCTGGTTCGCCGGTTTGAGGTCTGGTACGTGCTGGCGAACATCGTCGGGATCGGCGTCGGCTTCTTCGTTAACTACACCTGTGAGAGCCTCTATACGTGGCAGGTCCATCAGGACTAACGGTAGAAACCCGCATACGGAAGCCGAATCACAACCCTTAACTAGGCGACTCGGGTATGAACAGGTAGCGGGATGGGATAGCCAGGAGATTCCGGCGGGCTCATAACCCGCAGATCGGTAGTTCAAATCTACCTCCCGCTATGTTTTGGCGCGAACAAACTCGTGAGCGCCAACCATAGCACGGTGGTAGTTTGGACCAGGAAGCAGGTTCCCTGCGACCGTGGTTCAAATCTACCTCCGCTACTTTTGACGAGTTCAACGACGAACAACGAGCGGAGCGAGGAGTGAGTTCGGAATTCGTCGAAATACGACGAGTCGATTTGAACTGGACGACGAGGGAGCGAAGCGACCGACGTCGGCGTCGTTCAACTCTACCCCCTTTTCGACGCGAACACAACGAGGAACGAAGTCGTTCGAGACGGCTTCACCGCCTCGTGATGACGAAAAACCGGCGGGTCTTTCGAACCCTGACGAGTATCGTGGACGGCAAAGATCGTATCGAGTCGAGTCGAATCAGACGACACCCGAACGCAGCGAGGGTGGCGGCGTGGTTCAAACCTCCCTCCCGCTACGCTTCGACTTCACTACTGGGACTCGTTTCTGCCCGGACTGGGTCGGACTCGGGATCGATCGCCGCCAGGAACTGAGCCATCAGCCCCAGACTGATGGCCGTCAGCGCTCCAAAGATGAGGATCTGGGGCAGCGGCACGGCCTGTCCATCGCGGACCATGTAGACGATCATCGTGAGGACGGCGCCGCCGAGCGTGGCGATCTTCACGAGCAGGACGGCGGTGAACGCGTATCCCCAGGACCGGCGGTTCCAGAGCCAGTAGGCCGCCAAGGCAAACGCGGGGACGACGACGCCCAGATCCAGCGAGTAGATGACTGACGTCGGGAGTCCCGGGTCGGCGATGCTCGCCGGTGTTGTCCCCTCGAGTGTCGCCGGCAGAATCTCCGAGAGCCAGAGCACCGAGACTAGCACGGCCAGCAACAGCTGGAAGGCGACGTAGGGGCGGACGGACGCCTCACCGAGGTCCCGTTTCAGCGTCGCCGCGTCGAGTCGGACCATCCCGCCGACGAACGTAAACAGCGTCAGCCAGAGCAACGTCGTATACACGAGGTACAGTTCGTTGAACGCGGTCATGAAGGCGTACGAGGCGTAGGTGTACAACAGGTAGCCGGTCACGCCGAGCCAGACGACGTACCCCCGTAGGGACCCGCGGTCTGCGTAGTACAGCGAGACGGCGAGGGCTGGAACGCCGACCACGAGCGTCAACAGGTCTTGCCCGTAGATCTGGGGAAGCAAGACCGGATCGTCGCGGTAGAAGTTCGGGACGAACAGTCCGACGGCGGTGGCAACTGTCGTCAGCAGCAGCGTCGCGAGTGATGCGAGACGGTACGAGCGGGGGATGGGTGGCCGGGACACCGCACCACCTCAGTCGGTGCTCCGATCGGCGTCGCGGTGGGCTAGCACGGCAGTCGACGTGGGCAGTGCCGGAACGTTACAGTCGACGCGGAACTTCATATATCGAAACCATCATTCCGAGACACTGTATACTTACAGGTATGAGGAGTCTCCTCACGTCCGTCGGATCGATCATCCTTCTTGGCCATGGGATGGTTCATCTTCTCGGCACCGTCGTGTACCTTGAGCTCGCCGACGTCGCCGAGTTCCCCTACAAAACGACGCTCCTCGGCGGTGCGGTGAACGGAGGAGACATGGGTATGCGTGCGTTCGGCGTCCTTTGGGCGGTGGCCGCCATCGGGTTCGTCGCTGCTGCCGGCGCAGTGGTCATAGACTGGGACCACTGGCCTTTGGTAGTGGGTGCAGTCACAGTCTTTTCACTGACCTTGACCGTCTTCGACTACACAGTCGCTTACGCCGGTATCGTCGTCAACCTGGGAATCCTCGTTGCAGTGGCATATTCACAGTTCGTCTGACTCGGAGACGTCGTCAGGATGCGACTGCTGGTGACACCCTCCGGATTCAGCACGCTGATCCTGGTCGCGTCCGGAGAGACGGAGCCCGCGCCGATACCTGAATCAGTTGTACTGAACGAGTTCGACAGCGCTCTTCGAGACTGTCGTTCCCAGCAGTTGGGCCGGCGGACCCGTGAGCCGCCACGGGTTGTACCGGAATCCAGTAACAGGAGCCCGTATCACTGGTCGGTCGAACGCGTCTCGAGGGCGGGATCGTCGCCCGCGAACCGTTCGTCGAACCGGTGGCAGGCGATCGGGTGGGTGGCCGTCCCCGGTGTCAGCGGTGGCGCTGTCGCCTCGCAAGGCGTTTCGAACGCCGACGCGAGCCGGGTTCGTGCAGCCGCGAGCTCGCCGGCGGCCGCGGCCTCGAGCGCCGCGGAAAGGGCGGCGTCAGCCTCGGGATCGGCGAGTTGCGGGGGAATCCCGTAGGCGTCCCGGATCGCCGACCCGTCCGCGTGGTCGTCGGCACGCGGGACCAGTGCCTCGAGTCCCGCGTCGGTGTCCGTCTCGGCGAGGCGGGTTCGCAGTGCCATCACGGGGCGGAACTCGTCGGCTGGAAGATCGAACGCGGTGGGCGGGACGACGACCGGACAGCGCGTATGGAATCGGCAGCCGGAAGGCGGGTCGGTCGGCGAAGGGGTGGCACCTTCGAGGACGATCCGGCCGCCGTCCCAGCGGGGGTCGGGTTCGGGAATCGCAGATAGCAGTGCCTCGGTGTAGGGATGAGAGGGATCGGTGAAGACCTCGGCGGTCGGTCCCGTTTCGACGAAGCGTCCCAGATACATCACGGCCACCCGGTCGGCGAGGTGCTCGACGACCGAGAGGTCGTGAGTGATCAGCAGATAGGAGAGTCCAAACCGGTCTTGCAAGTCGGCCAGCAGGTTGAGAATCCCGGCCTGAACCGAAACGTCGAGCGCGGACACCGGCTCATCGCAGATGAGCACCTCGGGCTCGACGGCGAGCGCGCGGGCGATGCCGATCCGCTGGCGCTGCCCGCCGGAGAACTCGTGGGGATACCGGGTCGCATGATCGGCCTGTAGTCCGACGGTCTCGAGCAACTCTCGAACCCGTTCCTCGCGGCGCGCCGGCGGGACGACGTCGTGAACCGCGAGCGCTTCGCCGACGATCTCGGCGACGGTCAACTGCGGATTCAGACTCGAGAGCGGGTCCTGAAAGACGTACTGGATCTCGCTTCGCAGCTCCCGCAGCTCGGCTCGAGTGCACGCTGCGAGGTCGGTCCCGCGGTAGGTGACCGACCCGGCGGTCGGCTCGCGCAGGCCGACGAGCGTGCGGCCGAGCGTGGTCTTCCCGCAGCCGCTCTCGCCGACCAGACCGACCGTCTCGCCCGGATGGATCTCGAGGTCGACGCCGTCGACCGCCCGGACCGTCTCGCCGCGTCCGAGCAGCCGGTCGAGGACCCCGTCGGCGGTGGTGTAGTGTGTCGCGAGCCCCTCGGCACGCAACAGCGGCTCGTCGCCGTCCCCCTCTGTCATCGAGGCTCACCCTGCTGTGTTCGTTCCTGAACGTCTCCGTCCGCCTCGTTCCGTACCTGTATCTCGTAGTCGAGGCCGGTCTCGAGGTCACCGGTGTACTCGAGACAGGCGGCGACGTGGGCATCTGGGTCGCCGTTAGCCGGGGAACCCGACTCCGGCTCGACCAGCGGTGGACGCTGTCTGCTACAGCAGCCCTCCGCATAGGGACAGCGCGGGTGGAACCGACAGCCCGTCGGCGGGGCCACGAGGTCGGGAGCCGTTCCCGGAATCGTCGGCAGGCGCTCGCGGTCGTCACCGAGCCGGGGCGTCGCGGCCAACAGCCCGACCGTGTAGGGGTGTTTGGGGTCGTAATAGAGGTCCTCGACCGGCGCGCGCTCGACGATTTCGCCGGCGTACTGGACGAGCACCCGATCGCAGAGTTCGGCGACGACGCCGAGATCGTGGGTGACGAGCTGGATCGCCGTCCCCGACTCGGCGGCGAGATCTGCGAGCAGCTCGAGGATTCCGGCCTGGACCGTCACGTCGAGGCCGGTCGTCGGCTCGTCGCAGATGAGCACCGCGGGATCGCAGGAAAGTGCCATTGCGATGATGGCCCGCTGTTGCATCCCGCCGGAGAACTCGTTGGGATAGTCGGCGTATCGGGCAGCCGGGTTCGGAATCCCGACCCGATCGAGAAGCGCAATCGCCCGGTCGCGGGCCTCGCGGTCGGTGACGTCTTCGTGGGCACGGATCGTCTCGGCGATCTGTTCGCCGACGGTGTAGACGGGGTTGAGTGTCGTGCCGGCGTCCTGAAAGACCATCGCGATCTCGTCGCCACGGATCGCCCGGAGGTCGTCGGCCGATAACTCGCGAATGTCGCGTCCGCGAAACCGAATTTGACCGCCTGCGATCTCGCCTGTCCCATCGAGCAGGCGGAGCAACGCGCGGCTGGCGGCGCTTTTCCCGGCACCGCTCTCGCCGACCAGGCCGACCGTCTCGCCGGCGCGGATCTCGTAGCTGATGCCGTCGACCGCCCGGACGACGCCGTCGTCGGTGTAGTACTGGACGACCAGGTCTTCGACCTCGAGCAGCGCCATCAGCGCATCCGCCTCCGGTCGTCGCCGACGTCCCGGTCGGGCTCGAGTGCGTCGTTGATACCGTCGCCGACGAGGTTGATCGCCAGCACGAACAGGAAGATTGCGAGTCCGGGAAAGACAGTCACGTGCCAGTCGCCCTGGAGCAGCGAGCTGCGGCCCTGGGCAAGCATCGCGCCCCACTCGGCGCTGCCAGGCTCTAAGCCCAGGCCGAGAAAGCCAAGTGCCGCCGCGGTGAGCACGACCGTGCCGACGTTGAGCGTCGCCTGCACGACGACGGGGGCGACGGCGTTCGGCACGACGTGTCGCCAGATGATCGTCCGATCCGGGACGCCGAGCGCCTGCGCAGCCGTGACGTATTCGCGTTCGCGCACCGAGAGGACTTCGCCGCGCAACAGCCGGGCGTAGCCAATCCAGCCGGTGACGGCGAGTGCCACCACCACCGTCCAGTAGCCACTTCCGAGGATCGGCACCGGCTCGAGGATCGGAACGATCGCGATTGCCAACACAAGAAACGGGAAGGCATAGAGCACGTCGACGATCCGCATGATCGCCTCGTCGAGCCAGCCGCCGAAATAGCCGGCGATCGCGCCCAGCGGGACGCCGACACAGAGTGCCAGCGCGACGGCGACGAGGCCGATGCTCAGCGTGTACCGGCCGCCGACGAGCACCCGCGAGAACTGATCGCGGCCCGCCCAGTCGGTTCCGAAGGGATGTGCAAGCGAGGGCGGTGCGTTCGCCGGTCCGACGAACGTCGCGGACGGATCGTAGGGTGCAAGCGAGAACGGCTGGAGCGTGATCGTCACCTCGGCCGTCGACACCGCGATCGGTCTGGCAAAGACTGCGAGCCCCGTCATGACGATGAGGACTGCCAGCCCGGCCATCGCCGACCGGTTCCGCCGGAACCGCCGCCACGCGTTCTCGAGGCGATGTCCTGGCTGAAGGAGATTCGACGCACCCATCGTCTCAGTCTTCGCGGTTGTCGTCGGGCCGGCATCGGAATCCGTCGGTGTCGCACCGTCTGTGTCGTCGTTGCTGTTCGCGTCGCTGTCCGGTCGGTCTTCACCGGCGTCATTGAAGCCGACGATTCGAATCCGGCCGCGTTCAGTGGTGTCTCGGTCGCTCATCGTCGGTATCGAATGCGTGGATCGAGGATTGCGTAGACGATATCGACGAGCAGGTTCGCGAGGACGATCGCGACGCCGATGAGCAGCACGGTCGCCTGGATGACGGTGTAGTCCCGCCTGAGAATCGATCGGACTAGCAGTCGCCCCATTCCCGGCCACGAAAAGAGCTGCTCGACGACGACGGCACCGTCGACCAGAAACGCAAGCTGGAGGCCGGCGACGGTGACGACCGGTAGCAATGCGTTTCGCAGGACATGTTTTAGGATCACTGTCCGCTCCGGGAGCCCCTTCGCGCGCGCGGTCGTGACGTAGGCCGCGTCGAGTTCCCGTCGCATCGACGACCGGAGCAGGCGCATGACGAGCGCGGCCGAAGCCGTTCCCAGCGTGATCGTCGGTAACACGAGAAACTTCGTGGTCGCGAGACTCACGAGCGGTGCGTCCGGTGGGAGAACTCGAAACCAGCCGAGCCGAACGCTGAAGACGAACAACAGGATAAGGCCGAGCCAGAAGTTCGGCGTCGCGATCCCAGCAAGCGCCGCGAGCCGCCCGAGTTCGTCGGCCGGCTCGCCCGCTCTGACGGCGGCGACGATTCCCGCTGGAATCCCGATCGCGAGCGCGAGCAGCCACGCCGCCCCACCAAGTGCGAGCGTCGCCGGAAGCCGACGGCCGATCGTCGCCGCCACGTTGCGATCAGTGACCGGTGACGTGCCGAACTCGAGGGTAGCAACATCACGCAGCCACAGCAGATACTGGTGCCACACCGGCTGGTCGAGGTGATACTTCGACCGGATCGTTGCTTCGGTCGCAGGGCTGACGTCTCGAACGCCCACGATCGCGTCGACTGCATCGCCCGGCAACAGATGGACGAACGAGAACGTCAGTGCGGTGACTCCGACTAAGACCGGCACCGTGACCGCCAGCCGTCGACCAACGTATCGACCGAGCGACATTAATATCAGTTCGGATGAACGTACTCGTCTGCGATCTCTTCCTGAAACGATTCACCTGCATATTCCTCGAGCAGCGGCGAGATCGGTGTATATGCCAGCTGACCGGCCCCGTGATAGACGTTCGTAAGGATGCGCTCGCGCGGAACCAACATGTTACAGCCGCGACGAACTGATGGCTCGGAAAACGGTGGTAGATAGCAGGGGTAAAGAATCAGATCGAACCCACCACTGACACGCCGGCCGACGCCATAGTTGTCGTTCTCCTCGAAATCGCTGAGACTCGCCGGCGGCAGGTTGTCACTGAAGTGAATATCACCGCGCTCGAGCGCTGCCTGCCGGGACGACTGCTCGGTGATAATCTCGAGCGTGACAGTTTCGATCGGTGGGGTTGAGGGGACCGTCTCATCGCCCGCAAACCAGTGGTCGTCGAACCGGCGCAGCCGCCAGTGGTCGTCTGGTTCGTGCTCGACGAACCGATACGGGCCGGTTCCGATCGGCTCCGTCTGGAGGTCGTGCTCGCCGTCGATCGCGGCCATTGGAACGATCGAGACGTTGAATAGCGCCGTCTCGAAGGGGCCATACTCCCGCCAGCAGCTGATCTCGATCGTGTGGTCGTCGACGACCGTGCTGCTCTCGTACCAGTCGTAGACGTCGCTCTCCCGGGTCGTGCCCTCGTAGCGTTCGAGCGAGCGCTTGACGTGGTCGGCAGTGAGTTCCTCGCCGTTGTGAAACCGGACGCCCTCGCGGAGGGAGAAGCGATACGTCGTCGCGTCGAGTTGCTCCCAGTCGGTCGCGAGCATCGGCTGGACCTCGCCGTCGAAGTCGACGCCGACGAGTTGCTCGTAGACGAGCGCCGTTGCCTGACTCGAGACGACCCCGTTTATTTCGACGGGATCGTAGTTCGTGACGTCGCTGCCGAGGTCGCCGACGAACTCGGAGCAGTCCTCGAGATCGGTGTAGACACCTGCCCAAGGGGCATATACCGCGTAGTACGAGCCTGGCTGGAGCGGGTACGTCTGCCAATCGTCGACGACATCGCCGTCCCAGACGTGTGTGGCCTCACGAAACCGGATGAAAGACGCCGGCGAGTCCGCGACTAGTTCTTTTTGGAGGTTCCGATATATCTCGACACGTTCGTCGGAGTCGGTCTCGGTAAGCCCAGCGTCGAGGTACTCGTCGACGGTTTCGTTCGCGTAGTGGCCGATGTTGAGCCCGTTTGGTGTCTGGTTGTCCGAGTGAAAGAGCATGGTGACGTAGTTACTGGGGTCCCACCCACCGGTCCAGCTCGCAACGAAGATGGCGTTTTCTTCCGTGTCGGCCGCAGAAAGCATCGACTCGAGATGCGTCCCAAAGTCTCGTGATTCGATATCGACGTCGAAAAAGTCGGTTTTGTTGAGTTCGTTCTGCAGGAGCTGTGCGAACCGGGTTCGCGCTTCGCCCTGCGAGATGGTGATCGTCGTCTCGAACGGCGGCTCGATATCCGCTGCCGCGAACCCCTCCTCGATCAGTTCCTCGGCCGGGCCGTCGGCCGTGACGCTGTCGAAGCTGAGACACCCCGCTAGTCCTGCAACTCCAACACCCCCTGCATGCGTCAGGAATGAACGCCGTCGGAGCCGACTGCGTTCATCCGGGCCAACACTATTCCCAGCCATGTTCGTGAGATTCAAATTCTGCTACCATATTCCTTGTGCTGGGCCGACATGGGTTAATTCGGCCGCTGACGGCGGGTCCAGACACGATCGGCCGCTCGAGCCACACTTCTACAGCCGACAATCGAATTTCTCGTCTGCGTGCAATCCAGCGGCGACTGCTAGATCTACAGTAACACTGAACCGATTGA
>SDGW01001298.1_pt1 | contig 10386 bp, 11 predicted proteins | sample 2873831 | NCBI WGS metagenome assembly SDGW01 (sample SAMN08132700, study PRJNA421101) | hypersaline lake metagenome | isolation source: celular fraction 0.22 microns magnesium sulfate-rich crust from ephemeral... | place: Spain: Penahueca Lagoon, Toledo | collected 2011-07
GCACAGCGGTCCGGTGCCTCGAATCGGATCCCCGGTTCAACGCCGGGACGGGCAGCGCCGTCCAGAGCGACGGTCGGATCCGGACCGACGCGGGGCTGATGACCGACGACGGGACCGTCGGCGCCGCCTGTGCGATGCCCGGCGTCGAGCACGCCGTCGACGTCGCCCGCGTCGTCGCCGAGGAGACGCCCCACGTGCTGGTGGCGGGCGAGCGGGCGGTCGACCTGGCCGCGGCCGCCGGCGTTCCGACCGGCCGGGACCTATGGACCGAGCAGACGCGCGAGCGGTGGGCGGCCGCCGATCCACCGGAGGGCACGGTCGAAGAGCAGCTACTCTGGGTCCGCGAGCGGTTCGGCGACGGCCACGACACCGTCGGCGCCGCGGCGACCGACGGGGACCGGCTGGCGGCGGCCACGTCGACCGGCGGGCGCTGGTTCGCGCTGGCCGGCCGGGTCGGGGACGTCCCGCAGGTCGGCGCGGGGTTCTACGCGGACGAGCGCGGGGCCGCCAGCGCGACCGGAGCCGGCGAGGCCATCGCCCGGTTCGGGCTGGCCCGGGCGACCGTGGAGCGCCTGGACGAGGAGCGGCCGGAGGCGGCCGCGGCATCGGCCGTCGACGCGTTCGCCGACGCCACGGGCGAGGGAGCGGGCAACGTCCTCGTCGACGCTGACGGGCGAGCGGGCGAGGCGTTCAATACTGCAGCCATGCAGACTGCACGGCGGTGAGTAACCTGTCCGGCTCCCGGACCACCGCCGCGCTGGCTCAGTCGTCCCAGGGGTCGAGCTTGTTGTCGTACTGGGGCTCGCCGGCGTCGCGGAGGCGACCGAGCCCGTTCGCGAGGAGGGCGACGACGGCGGCGCCGACCAGCGAGCCCAGCAGCAGGGCGACGGCCGTCCAAGGACCGTCGGTGATCCCGCCCACGACCGTCACGACGGCGACGGCGCCCCACAGGAGCGGGCTGGCGTAGATCGGCGGGCGATCGCGATCGGAACTCATCTCCCCTCTCTTTCGGATCCAAGGGGAAACCCTTTGCCCTGCAACCGAGAACCGTTCCCTATGGCAGACGTGGACCTCGAGTCCGAGCAGTACGAGAAGAACCGTGAGGCCGGCGAGATCCTCGCGGAGGTGCGCGACGAGGCCGCCGAGATGGTCGAGGTGGGCGTCTCCCACCTCGAAGTGGCCGAGTGGGCCGAGGAGCGGATCCGGGAGCTGGGCGGCGAGCCGGCCTTCCCGGTCAACATCAGCGTGGACCACGAGGCCGCGCACGCGACGCCCGCGCCCGGCGACGAGGAGACCTTCGGCGAGGAGATGATCAACCTCGACATCGGCGTCCACGTCGACGGGTGGCTCGCCGACACCGCCGTCACGGTCGACCTCTCCGGCAACGACGAGCTGGCCGCGGCCTCCGCCGAGGCGCTGGACGCCGCCATCGAGACCGTCGAGGCCGGCGTCGACACCAGCGAGATCGGCGCCGCCGTCGAGGAGGTCATCGAGGGCTACGGCTACAAGCCCGTCGTCAACCTCACCGGCCACGGCCTCGGCCACTGGGAGCAACACACCGAGCCGAACATCCCGAACCGCGCCATCTCGCAGGGGACCACGCTCGAGGCGGGCCAGGTCGTCGCCATCGAGCCGTTCGCGACGACGGGCACGGGCAAGGTCCACGAGGGCAGCGACGAGCAGATCTTCGCCCTCGAACGCGAACGGTCGGTCCGCAACCGCCAGGCCCGCCAGGCGCTGGACCAGATCACCGAGGAGTACAAGACGCTCCCGTTCGCCGCGCGGTGGCTGGACGTCCCCCGCGTTGAGATGACGCTCCGCCGGCTCAAACAGCAGGACGTCGTTCACGGCTACCCCGTCCTCCAGGAGCAGGAGGGGGAACTGGTCAGCCAGAAGGAACACACCGTCATCGTGACCGAGGACGGCTGCGAAGTGACGACGCGGAGCCGATAGGGACCGCCCGAGCGGACGCGAGAGCGGCTTTTTTGGTCCAGGTTTTTTGCGTGTCGAGCGGGATCGCAGGTCCCGCTGACCGTGCGAACGAGCGCTTCGCGCCCGTGAGCAGAAGCGGTCCGGCAGAGCCGGACTCGAGCGGAAAAAGGTTGGAGCGACGGCTGCGAAGTGACGACCCGCAGTCGGTAGACCGCCCGGGACCGCGGGAGCAGTGTCTCGGCTGTGCGCCTGTGAGTGGACTTGCAGCTCCAGTAGAGAGCAGAACGGTAGATACGTCGGAGGCCCCCTCGCACGTCGCGGCGTTCGATCGCCACCGCCTCCGGGATGGCCTCAGGCGTTGTTCATCCGCGTCTCGGTCGTGGTCCCGCAGACCTGGCACTTGCTTACCCGATAGGGTTCCCGGGAGAACTGCGCGTTCTCCTGTTTGGTACTCTCGGTTCGGATCTTCACGGAGACCTCGTGTGGGGTCGTCCGTTCGCACGTCGAACACGTCTCCGTCAGGTCAGTTGCGCCGTCTTTGGCTGCCATCCCGCTTCGATTAACGCCAGTCAGATCGCATAAAAATCCCCAACGGTTCGCCGCCGTTCAGACCGTTCAGTCGGGGGCTAATCAGGGGAGCGACGGACGCGGGACACAGCGCTCGCAGGGAGCGTCTACGGCGAATCAAGTGTCGGTATCACGCGTGAAACCGGTGTGAACGGCAACAAAGTTTATGTATGATCGTTCGGGCGGCCTCGACCGCAGTGATTTTCTCCGGCGGCCGCCCACGGTGTGGCATGGACCAGGTGTTCGCGCCGTGGCGCATCGAGTGGGTGGAGCGCGACGAGGGGAACCCGGACGTCGACTGCGTCTTCTGCGACCTGCCCGAGCGGGGCGCCGACCGGGACAACCGGGTGGTCGCTCGCAGCGAACACGCCTACGTCCTGCTGAACAACTACCCCTACAGCCCGGGCCACGTCATGGTGATCCCCTACGCCCACACCGGCGAGTACGCCGACCTCTCCGAGGACGTCCTGCTGGATCACGCCCGGCTGAAACAGCGGAGCTTCGAGGCGCTGCGGGAGGGACTGGACCCCGACGCCTTCAACGCCGGCCTGAACCTGGGCGGTGGCCCCGCCGGCGGGTCGATCGAAGACCACCTCCACACCCACGTGGTCCCGCGCTGGGAGGGCGACACCAACTTCATGCCCGTGATCTCGGACACCCAGGTCATCGTCGAGGCCGTCGACGACACCTACGAGCGGCTCCACGACGCCTTCGCCGGCCTCGACGGCGCGACCGTCGACGGCGAGGACGCGGCCGTCCGGCTCTGACGACACGCCTTTGTCGGGGGCGGTGCTAGTCCTCTCCGATGTCGCGCGGTCCCGCGTTACGACGGGTCGGGCTCGTGATTCTGGGGGTCAACGTCGCCCTCGCGGCCCTGAAGGGCGCAGTGTGGTGGACGACCGGGAGCCTCGCCGTCGGCTCAGAGGCCGTCAACAGCCTCTCCGACGCCGCCTACAGCCTGGTCATCGTCGCCGGCCTTTACCTGACGACGCGCCCGCCGGACTTCGAGCACCCCCACGGCCACGAGCGCATCGAGCCGTTCGTGTCGCTGTTCGTCGCCGTGGGCGTCTTCGCCGCCGGCGGGGCCATCCTCTGGCGGGCCGGCCAGGCGCTGCTGTCCGGCGACATCGCGGTCGCCCGCGGGCCCGCCGCCGTGGGCGTGCTCGCGCTCTCCGCCGCCGCCAAGTACGGGCTCTACCGGTACTGCCTCTCTGAGGGGCGGGACCGCAACTCCCCCGCGCTGATCGCGACCGCCAAGGACAACCGCAACGACATCCTGACCGCGGCCGCGGCGCTGGCCGGCGTCGCCGGGGCCGCGCTCGGCTTCCCGGTGCTCGACCCGCTGGCCGCCCTGCTCGTCTCCGTCGGCATCATCTACACCGGCGTCGAGATCATCCGGGACAACGTCGACTACCTCGTCGGTGCGGCACCGCCCGAGGACCTGCGCGTCGAGATCCTCCGGCGGGCGCTGGCCCACCCCGACGTCGAGGGGGCCCACGACGTCATCGCCCACTACGTCGGTCCGGAGATCGACGTCAGCGTCCACGTCGAGGTCGAGGGGGACCGGACGCTCCGGGAGGCCCACGACATCGAGTCCGCGGTGGTCGCCTCCATCGAGGCCCTCCCCGAGGTCGACGACGCGTTCGTCCACGTCGACCCGAAGGAACTGGGCGAGTGGAAGCCCGACGAGGACGTCGAGCGACTCTGGGAGTCCTGACGGTCAGGTGCCCGGTTCGGACGCTTGGCGACCACTGAGTTTCCGATCAGTTCCTATATTCCGCCGATCTGATCTTTAGATACATAGTTCATTCCACTGAGTATTATGTAGGGCGAAACTGTTGACTCGGATATGGCCCTGATGCCACCCCCCACGCGGTGCAGCATCGCCCTCCAGCAGCGGTCGTCGCCGCACTCGTCTCTCCGGGGAGGGGGACGATGAACGCGCGAACCCTCTCCGCGGCGGCGCTGGCGCTCGTCCTCGTCGCCTCCGCCGCCGTCGCGCCGCGGCCGGACAGGACGACGCCGGCCTTGACGACGACGCCATCGTGACAATCGACGTCGAGCCGCGACCGGAGAACCCCGACCCCGGCGAGGAGGTCACGTTCGACGCGACCGTTGAGAACGTCGTCGAGAACGCCTGGACGTACAACCTCCAGCGCGTCGAGCTGCGCGAGTCGCCCGACCAGGAGGACGAGGTCGACGGGACCGACCTCGACGCCGACGTCCACGGCGGCCAGTCCGTCACGGCCTCGGTCAGCGAGCGGTTCGACGAGTCCGGCGAACACCGGCGGTACGTCCACCTGCAGCTACTCTCGCCCACCGGCGACGTGATCAACCTGGTGCGCGAGGTGAACGTGACCGTCCGGCAGTCCCACCCCGCGCTGTCGATGTCGGTCGACTCGGTCGACGCCGACGGGACGCTGTCGGTGACCGTCGCCAACGCCCTGCCGAACCCGGTCCGCGGCGTTACCCTGGAGTTCGGCGACGGCGACGTGGCCGTGATCGACGACCGGGCAGTCGTCTCCGAACTCGCCGCGGGCGAACAGACTAGCGTAACCGTCGACGCGGAGAACGTCTCCCCTGGCCGCCAGAACGTCCCGGTCGAGCTGTCGTACGTGACCAGCGACGGCGAGGCCCGCTCGACGACGGAGACGCTCGCCGCGCAGATCGGCGGCGGCGACGCCGACGTCCGGCTGACGGACATCCGGTTCCAGCGGGACGGTGACGAACTGCAGATCTCCGGCAGCGCGAGCAACCTCGGCGACAGCGAGGTCTCGGGCGTGGTCGTCGGCGTTGGTGACGGCGACGGCGTCGGGCCCGGAACGATTCAATCCGAAGCGTTCGTCGGAACCATCGCGCCCGATAACGAAACCAGGTTCTCCGTCAACGCGGCCCTCGGCGCGAACGGGTCCGTGACGGTCCCGCTCGAAGTGGAGTACGCCGACGGCGGCCGTCGGACCGTCTCCGAGCAGTCCACCACGTACGATCCCGGTGAGCCGGCAGAGGTCTCGCTGACCGGCATCACCGTCGAGCGAGAGGGCCAGGAACTGGTCGTCAGCGGTAGCGTGAGCAACCTCGACGACGAGAACGTCACCGGGGTCGTGGTGTCGACCGCCGAGGGAGACGGCGTCGCGCCCGGACAGAACCAGGCGGAGTACTTCGTCGGTTCCATCTCCGGCAGCGACTTCTCGTCGTTCGAGGTGCGCGCCGCGCTCACCGGACAGCCCAACGAGACGGTGACGATCCCGCTGCGCGTCCGGTTCACCGACGACGGACGTGAGGTCACCGAGGTCGTCGAGCGCCAGTTCCAGCCCCAGCAGGACGCGGCGACGGAAACCAGCCAGTCGTCCTCGCCGGGGCTGCTGGTCCTGGTCGCCGGCCTCGCACTCGTCGCCGTCCTCGCGATCGTCGGGTGGACCCGCTACAGAGAATGAGTGTACTCAACGCGAGTAACGCGGTCAAGGAGTACGACTCCGGCGACAAGCTGCTCCGCGCGCTCGACGGCGTCGACGTCGCCGTCGATGCCGGGGAGTTCGTCGCCATCGTCGGCCCCTCTGGGAGCGGCAAGTCCACGCTGCTGAACCTGCTCGGCCTGCTCGACGAGCCCACCGAGGGCAGCGTCGAGGTCGAGGGGACCCGGCTGTCGACGCTGTCGACCAGCGAGCGGACGGACCTGCGCCGCGAGACCGTCGGGTTCGTCTTCCAGAGCTTCTACCTGATCCCGACCCTGACGGCCCGGGGGAACGTCGCAGTACCGGGGCTGATCAGGTCGGATCGCGAGTCGGTGTCCGAACGGGCCGAGACCCTGCTCGAACGGGTCGGCCTCGGCGACCGTATGAACCACTACCCAAACGAGCTGTCGGGCGGACAGAAACAGCGGGTCGCCGTCGCACGGTCGCTCATCAACGAACCCGACGTGCTCCTGGCCGACGAACCGACGGGGAACCTCGACCAGGACACCAGCGCGAAGGTGCTCGACGTCTTCGACGAGATCACCGACGAGGGCGTCGCGGTCCTGACGGTCACCCACGACGAGCAGGTCAGCGACTTCGCGGATCGCATCGTCAGACTGGTCGACGGGAGGATCGAGTCCCGATGATCGACAGCCCGTTCTCCCGCCGCTTCCCGTTCGTGGCGCTGGCCTGGCACAATCTCTCGCGCGCGAATGCCCGCTCGATCCTCGCGACGGCCGGGATCACTATCGGCGTGATCGCCATCGCGTCGCTGGGGATGTTCGGGGCCGCCTACGAGCAGTCGGTGCGCAACACGTTCGACGACACCGTCAGTCAGGTGTACGTCAGCCCTGGCGAGGACGCGTCGTTCGACGCGATGACGCGGACGCATGTCCAGGAGATCGAGCGGACGGCCGACGGCGACGTCTACCCCGTCGGCTACTTCACTGCGAACGTCACCGGGCTCGCGGCCGAAGACGCGCGGGTCACCATGGTGTCGCTCGACAGGCCGAGCGATTTCTACGACATCGCCAGCGGCGACGTCGACGGCGACTGGCGGTCGGGCGTGATAATCGGATCGGAGGTCGCAGAGCGGCTCGAGGTCGACGTCGGCGACGGCATCACCGTCGACGGGAACACCCGCCGCGTCCACGCCGTCCTCCAGGAGGCCGGCCGCGGGCAGGTGCTCCCGGTGGACGACGCCATCGTCGTCCCGCAGTCGCGGGCTCCCTCGAAGGAGTACCAGTTGATCATCGTCCGCTCCGAGAGCCCGCAGAAGGCGTTCGAGACGTCCAACCGCATGGAACTCAACGGCCGCGAGGAGCGGTACTCGATAAACGACGCCGAAGAGGGCTACGAGCAGCTGAATCAGCAGCTCAACACGTTCAACATGCTGCTGATCGGGATCGGCGGCGTCTCCCTGCTCGTCGCGAGCGTCAGCATCCTCAACGTGATGCTCATGTCGACGATCGAGCGCAAGGAGGAGATCGGCGTCATGCGGGCCGTCGGCTACCACCGCCTCGACGTCCTGCGGCTGATGCTGGTGGAGGCCTCACTGCTGGGGGTGATCGGCGCCGTCGTCGGCGTCGCCATCAGCGTCCTCATGGGGATGGCGATCAACGCCGAACTGCTCAACGACCCGCTGGCGTTCACCACTGACGCTATCACCTACACCGTCCTCGGCTTCCTGTTCGGGACGCTGGCGAGCTTCGTCAGCGGGGTCTACCCCGCCTGGAAGGCCGCCAACGCCCGGCCCGTCGAGGCGCTGCGGGACTAGAACGGCCACACTTCCGGCGCCCTCAGTGGCGCTAGTCGGTCGCTGTCTCACACCGGCTCCCCGAACGCGTACACCGTGTTGTGACTCGTGATCTCGCAGTCGACCATGTCACCCACTTCGAGTCCGCGCTCCTCGGCGTCGGCGATGACGACCTGCCGGTAGGCCTCGTCGTAGCCCACGAGCGACTCCTCGGTGCCGTCCTCGACCAGCAGGACCTCGCTCTCGCGGCCGATCATGGACTCGTAGGCCTCGCCCGTCACGTCCATCTTGAGCTCGGACATGGTCTTCGAGCGGTCCTTCTTGGTCTGGCCGCCCAGGCCCTTCATGTCGGCGGCGTCGGTGCCGGGGCGCTTCGAGAAGCGGGTGACGTTGATCTTCTCGGGGCGGGTCTCCCGCAGGAGCGCCATCGACTGCCGGAAGTCGCGGTCGGTCTCACTGGGGAAGCCGACGATGAAGTCCGTCGAGAGGGTCCAGTAGTCCAGATAGTCGTCGAACGTCTCGACGACCTCGACGTACTCCTCCACGGCGTGCTGGCGGCGCATGTCGGCGAGGACATCGTCGCTGCCGGACTGGACGGGCGCGTGCAGGAAGTTGTACAGCTCGTCGTGCTCGGCGAAGACCGCAGCCAGTTCCTCCCGCACCCCGTGGACGCCCTTGGGGTTGGCCATGCCGACCCGGACCCGGAACTCGCCGTCGATCTCGGTGCAGATCCGCTCCAGGAGCTCGGGCAGCAGGCTCTCGCCCTGGTTGCGGTCCCAGCCGTAGACGCCGGTGTCCTGGCCGGTGATGCGGATCTCCCGCGCGCCGGCGTGGACCAGCGCGCGGGCCTTCTCGACGTTTGCCTCGACGGAGGGCGACTCGATCTGGCCGGTCGCCTTCTTCGTGATGCAATAGGAGCAGTCGCTCATGCAGCCGCGGGCGATGGGGAGGATGCCGACGACGCCGTCCAGCACGGTCTCGGTGTCGGGCGTCACGGTCGGGCACTCACCGTTGAGGACGTGCTGGGGGACGTCGTCCCAGTGGAGGATCTCGGCGTCGACGCCCTCTTCGCGGAACTGCTCGCCCTGGGCCAGCGCCATGCAGCCGGTGATCACGAGGTCCGCCGGCGTCTCCTCGTCCAGTTCCTTGGCCCGCCGGAGCATGTTGCGCTCCGTCTTCTCGACGACGGTGCAGGTGTTGAGGATGGCGACGTCTGCCTCCCCGGGACCGTCGGCCGGGTGGTGACCCCCGTCGCGGAGCGCCCGCTCGATCTCCTGGGACTCCCCGCGGTTGGAGGTGCACCCGTACGTCTCGATATGGTAGCGGGCCATCGCGTACACGTGTCTTCGGGCGCGCGGCCTAAAGCGCGACGGATCGGAGCCGACGCGGGGCGGTGCTGGTCGGTCCGCGCGCCCGTCGCGGTCTCTTCTCGCCCGTCGGGTGCTTACCGCATGTTCTCGAGCGCCCGGACGGTGTCCGACATCAGCCACGCGTCGTCGTTGGTCTCGTCCTCGATACTGAGCGCGAAGAAGGAGTCGCGGCCGTCGTCGACGGTGATCTGGAAGCTACGGCTCCTGAGATCCTCGGCCTCGTGGGGTGCGCTCGGTTCAGGAGAGGTCACACGCACAATCGGGGCTTGAGAGGGAAAACGGGCGCGGTCCGACAGCGGTCTGACAGGGGCTGTCGCGAACCGGCGGCCGATCCGACGCGCCCTCAGCGCCCGTCGCCGTCCGGTTGATCGCCGTCACCGGTCGCGTCGCCCGACCGCACCGCTGCCAGGCTCGGCTCGCCCGCGTCGCGCCACTCGCGGACGATGGTCGCGCCGCCGGAGGCCCCGATCCGCTCGGCGCCGGCGCGGAACATCGCGGCGGCCTCCGCCCAGGAGCCGATCCCGCCGCTGGCCTTGACCGGGCGGAACTGCGCGAGCGTCTCGACGTCGGCGACGGTCGCGCCGCCCTCCGAGAAGCCGGTCGCGGTCTTGCAGTACGCGGCGTCGGCGTCGGCCGCGAGCGCACCGATCCGCTCGAGTTCCGAATCCGACAGCAGCGGCGCCTCGACGATCACCTTCACGGGGACCGGGACGGTGGCGACGACCTCGGCGATCTTCGCCCGGACGGCGTCGTCCTCGCCGGCCTGCAGCTGCCCGACGTTGGCGACGAGGTCGACCTCCCCGGCGCCGTCCTCCCAGGCGCGCCGAGCCGCCTCGGCTGCGGTCTCGGGCGTCCCCTGGCCGTGCGGGAAGTCGATCACGGTCACCAGCGGGACGTCAGAATACTCGTCGGCCCGGGCGACGTAGCAGGGCGGGATACAGGCCCGCATCCCGAGGTCGGCCGCCTCGTCCAGTACCTGCCGGACGTCCGCCCAGCGCGTCGTCGGACCCAGCACCGTGTGTTCGATCCGCTCGGGGACGGTCTCCATGCTCCGATCCACGGGGGGTCGTGACGTAAACGTCCCGCCGGGCCGGTAGCTGCTCCCCGGTCGCCGTTCCATTCGAGTCGAGTTCGCCGCAGAGAGGGTCTGACGCCCGTCGGCTCACTCGGAAGATTTTTTCCCGGGTGGATGCCACGTTCGTCCACATGCTCGTGCTCCCGTCGGGTTTCGCGCTGCCGCCGCTGCCGTACCTCGCCATCATCGTCGGCGTGGTGCTGCTGGTCGCGGGGTTCCTGGTCGCGGTCGAGC
>SDGW01001299.1_pt1 | contig 10381 bp, 11 predicted proteins | sample 2873831 | NCBI WGS metagenome assembly SDGW01 (sample SAMN08132700, study PRJNA421101) | hypersaline lake metagenome | isolation source: celular fraction 0.22 microns magnesium sulfate-rich crust from ephemeral... | place: Spain: Penahueca Lagoon, Toledo | collected 2011-07
GTATCTGGTCGTGCTCGTCGGCGGCGTCGTTCTCATCGCTGCGCTGCTGGTGGCCCTGGAGCCGCCCGTCGACCAGCGTACCGTCGTCGCCCTGGCGCCGTGGATGGCGCTGGGCGGCGCACTGCACGCGCTCAACCAGCCACCCATCGAACTCTACGACGCGACGCTCGCCCCCCTCTTCGGGACGCCGTCGGTGTATCTCACCACGTTCAACACAATGGGTACGGTGTGGCTCCTGCTGTCCTTTCTTGGCGTCCGACTGGGCCACGACGAGAACATCTCCCGGAACCTCGGATTCGCCGGTACCGGTGTCCTGACGGTCATACTGGTGCTGTCTGCTATCACTGCCCTTCGCTCCGGCATCATCGACCCCGTCTGGGCACCGCTGTCGGTTATTCTCTCCCTGTTCGTCGCCGCTATCGCCGTACTCGCGGTGGCGCTCTGGCGGACGCCGCTTGTCATCAGGGCCCGCTATGCTGCCCCGGTCGTCGTCTTCGCACACGTCTTCGACGGTATCTCGACGGCCATCGGGACCGACGTCATCGGCGTCGCCGAGCGCTCCCCCGTTCCACGCGCCATCATGGAGTTTGCCGGCGGGCTGCCGACGGCCTCGACCATCGGGAGCGGCTGGCTGTTCGTCCTCGTGAAGCTGGTCGTCGCAATCGCCGTCGTCGTCCTCATGGACGACTACCTGCAGGAAGAGCCGGTCGAGGCGAGCCTCCTCCTCTCGCTGGTGGCCGCCGTCGGACTCGGGCCGGCGACGAACAACGTCGTTCTATTCCTCTTTACGGGCTGACCGGGGTCGTCACTCCTCCTGTGACAGCTGCTCGGAGAGGTTTCGGTACATGATACCGTAGAGAAACGCCGCGGCCAGCAGTCCAAGGACGACCCCGAGGGCCAGCGACTGGCCCGACCCGTCGGTGATTCGCTGGGCGCCCACCGCCAGGAAGCCGAGTACGAGGCCAAACACCAGGGCGATGACCGCCGGTTTTCGCATCCGCGGGTGAAACAGCGAGATATCGTCGCTCATAGCTGCAGCGTTGCGACGAACCCACGTCATTGTTGCGGAGAATCCCCGGCGGTTTTACCGACCGGTGTCGAAGGCCCCCGCATGGCCAGACAACCCCATCTGCTGGTGGAACCGGGCGACCTGCACGATATCGTCCTGCTGCCCGGCGACCCCGGTCGCGTCGACCGCATCGCCGGTCACTGCGAGGACAGCGAGGTCGTCGCACAGAACCGCGAGTACAAGCTCGTCAACGCGACCTACGAGGGACGGGACGTGACCATCTGCTCGACCGGTATCGGCTCGCCGTCGGCCGCAATCGCCGTCGAGGAGCTCGCGGCCGTCGGCTGTGAGACGTTCGTCCGCGTCGGTACCACCGGCGCGCTCCAGTCGGGCATCGACATCGGTGACATGGTCGTCGCCACCGGCGCGGCAAAGGACGAGGGCACCACCGAGCGCTACGAGGACAAAGCCGTTCCCGCGGTGCCGGACTACGACGTGCTGTCTGCGCTCGTGGACGCGGCGGAGGCAAATGACGAGGACGTCCACGTCGGACCCGTCGCCACGGACGACGCCTTCTACGCCGAATTCGACGAGTACGTCGACGCGTGGGAGGCCGCCGGGCTGCAGTGTGTCGAGATGGAGGCCGCCGCCATCTTCTCGCTTGCCCGCCGGAAGGGCCTTTCCGCCGGCGCTATCTGTACCGTCGACGGCAACCTCGTCGAGGGGACCCAGAAGGGCGAGACCGACGACGACGAACTCCCCGAGAAAGCGAAGAACAACGTCGAGCGGGCCATCGACATCGCCCTGACCGCGGCGACGACGCTGTGAGTCACAGACCGCCGGCCGGTGTGCTTAGGACGGCCGAGACCCAGGCATAGATATGTTCGACGAGTTCGTCCGGCAGCTCCGGGCGCTCGTGAGACAGCTCCGCCGGGCCGAGCGACGGGAGCTGCGGGAGTTTCGCCGCTGGGCGGAGACGACCGACCGGCTCGTCCACCTCTCGGTGCTCGTCTTTGTCCCGCTGCTCATCGGGCTGGTGACGCTGCTGTCGAACGCCGTGCCGCAGCTTTCCTTCCTGCTCTTTCCGCCGCTGGCCTCCGGTAGCTACACGCTGTTTGTCGACCCGCGCGGGAAGTACGCCGACCCGGTTCAGTTCGTCGCCGGGCTGACCATCGGCGCGGCCTGCGGGCTGGGCGCGCTGTGGGTGTCGACAGCGGTGCTTTCGTCCCCCCCGGGGCAGTTTCAGGTGGCCGCCGGGGCGGCGGTGCTCGCGACGCTCGCGACGGGCCTTATCACGTGGCCGTTCGACATCGAGGAGCCGTCGGCGTACTCGACGGCGCTGCTGGCGCTGCTGGTCCAGCCGACCCAGCGGCTGACCTTTCTGGGCAGTATCTTCCTCGCGAGTGCCATCGTCGCCGTCGTCTTCGTCGTCTGGCGCAACCGCTTCTACGACCGCCGGGCGACCGTGCTGTACGAGTCGACCACCGGCGACGACCACGTGCTGGTCCCGATGCGGGGCGAGCACGCCACCGCGACGGCGATGCTCGGGGCACGCCTGGCCGCGGCCCACGAGGCCGGCAAGGTGGTTCTGCTGGATATCGTCGACGACACCGCGGCCGCCGAGGCCGAGCGGGCGGTGTTGAACGGCGGCGTCGAGGCCGGCGCCGTGGAAGCGGCCGGGGTCGCCGACGAGGTGAGCGACCCGATTCGCGAGCGGGTCGAGCACCTGGAGTCCTGCGCCGCGACCGTCGAGACCCGCGTCGGCGTCCCCTGCCAGGTCGTCGTCGCCACCGGCGAGGAGTCGGCTGCGACGACGACACAGCGGGCCGCCGAGGCGACGAACTGCGACCTCATCGCGGCGCCGTACGAGAGCGAACACGGCGCACTGACGACGTACCTCCGTCAGCTGCTCCGGGGGAACACCGACGTACTCGTCCACCGCTCGCGCAACGGCCGCACACGCTGGCGGCAGGTGCTAGTCCCGGTCAGGCGAGCCAGCGACGTGGCCCACCACATGGTCGATTTCGCCGTGCGACTCGCCGGCGGGAGCGGGCGCGTCGCCGTCGCGACCTGCATCGGGTCGGGCGGGGACCGACGGCGCGCCGAATCGATGCTGGCCGACCTCGTCGAGCCCTTTGCCGGCGATATCGAGACGCGCGTCAGCGGTGCCGACATCCACTCGTTTCTCGGCCGCGCGAGCCCGGAGTACGACCTGGTCATCATCGGGGCGAGCCAGGACCGCAGCGCGGCCTCCCGATTCATCACGCCGCCGACGTTCGAGCGGCTGGACGACCTCGAGACGGACGTCGCTATCGTCGACCGGAGTCACTGAAAACGCGTCCCGAACCCCTCCTCGCTACAGGTCCTCTTCGTCTTCCACGTCGAGTAAGTGGTTGGCCACGTTCTCCATCCCCTCCCGGCCCAGCGCCGACTGGACGAGTAGATGGCCGCCGATGACAGCCGGGCTGATGACCGTGTCGGCGCCCGCCCGCCGGAGCTTCTCGACGTTCTCGCGGTCGGTCGCGGCGGCGACGATGTTCAGGTCGTGGTTCATCGCGCGGGCGGTGAGAATAGCCAGCGCGTCCTGCGCGTCGTCGTTCGTGGCCGCGACGACGGCACTGGCGTCGGCGATGCCGGCTCGCTGGAGCGGCGCCTCGTCGCTCGGGTCGTCGGTCAGCACGGCGATGTCTCGTTGCTGGAGCCGGGCAGCCTTCTCCTGGTCCGGCGTCACGACGACGAACTCCGCCGCGTCCGCGAGTTCCTCGAGTATCGGTTCCGTCAGGTCGCCGTAGCCGAGAACCACGACGTGGTTCTCGAGCAGGTCCAGTTGTGCGTCAGTCATGTTGCCGAGTGCCTCCGAGAGGCGTTTCTCGATAGCGGGGCCAAGCAGGGTCCCCAGCGCGATGGCGAAGCTGGCGGTCCCGAGCAGGACCACCGACATCCCGAACAGCGTCGCCCGGTCGCTCGCCGGCGTCACGTCGCCGTAGCCGACAGTGCTCGCGGTGACGAGCGTGTAGTAGAAGGCGTCGGTGAGCGTCACGACGCCGTTGAACTCCTCGCGCAGCGCCCAGGTGCCGACGGTGCCGTACACCTGGGCGCCCAGCAGCGCCGCCCCCGCGGCCAGCTGGGCCGTCGAAAGGTCGAACTCGCTGTCGAAGCGGTGGCGGTTGACCAGCAGCGTCGGGAGCGACACCAGCGAGAGGACGACCAGTGGCACCGACAGCGGCGACGACTGGACCACCCCCTGTAGCGCCGACACCGGGAGCAAGACGACAGTCAGATACCACGCGGCCCGCAGTCGCCGGCGCAGCCCCGCGACGCTCACGAGGAGCGTAAACCCCGTCAGCGCGCCGGTGAACCCGGCGGCCAGCTGGAAGCTCTCCGGGATGGCGGTCGCCAGGACCCCGCTGATTGGCGACGTGATGTTTGCCACGCCGGTGACGAAGGACAGCACCGCGACGAGCGTCGGCAACAGTATCGTCGCCCGGGCGCTGAGCCACTCCCGCGACCAGTCCATATCACCCCGTCACCATCGGTGGGTGTAAATGTACTGTCCGGGGGTCGGTGAGACAGTCCGTGACACGCACCAATCCGAACGTTCAACCCCGAACCGGCCCTACTGTCACTCATGTACGCGGTCGTCGGCTGTAGCGAGTGCAGCGCCCTCTGGGTCCTCGAGGGCCGCCCGGAGACGAGTCAGTGTCCACGGTGTGGACAGCGCCGCCAGCACGCCAAACGTCGGAAGTTCGTCGAGACCGACGACGAGGACCACGCCCGCGAGGTCCGGGCGTCGATGCTCGCCAATCGACAGGGCCACGGCGACGCCTTCGCGGAACTGGATTCCTTCGCCGAGATGGACAGCCAGGTCGACGAGGCGGGTATCGACGACGAGACCTACCTCGAAGCGTCGGGTATCGACAGCGAGGCCGTCGCGTCGGCCAGCGACCGCGCTGACCGGGGGGCCGGCGGTGGGTCCAGCCGAAAAGAGACCGTCCTGCAGGCCCTGCGCGAGCTGGACGAGCCCAGCGAGGCGGACGTGGTCGCCTACGCCACCGAGCGCGACGTCCCGGCCGACTACACCCGCCGGGCGCTCGCGAAGCTCGTGCGGGCCGGCCAGGTCAGCGAGTCCGGCGGGAGCTACCGGCTCGTATGACCGACCTGGAACTGGAGGCCGGGCCCGCCGCCGTCGGGTCACTGGTCGGGCTCGCCGGGATACTCTTTCTCGCCGCGCCGGTCGTCGCCCCGGTCCCGATTGGCGGACTCAGGGTCAGTCCCGTCGCGCTCTCCGCTGTGGTACTCACCGCCGGTTTCGCGCTCGGGACCGTCGTCTTCGCTCTGCGGGGCCGGCGGCTGTTCGCGATTGCTCACGGCGTCTTCGCGGTCGCGTGGTCGCTGCTTGTGGCCGGGCCGCTCTTCGGGAGCGGCGACCTGCTGCTTGCCGGCGTGGTCGTGCTCGTCGCCGGCGTCGGCTTTCTCGTGAGTCAGGCTCGCTGACCTCAGAGACAGCCGAGCATCTTCGCGAGGGTCGCCAGCGCGACGACGATAGAGACGACCTGCTTTACCAGCGCAAGCAGCCGCCGGGCGGACGCTACGGTCGAGTCGGTATCGGGCTCGTTGGCGGACATGATAGACGCCCGCGGGGGCTGCCCGTCGGACGCACCCGAACTACCGGCCGCTCGGAAAAAAGGGAGAGCCACGACCGCGGGGCGAAAGTGAAACTGTCAGCGCAGGTCGACGGCCTCGTCGAACAGCGGTTTCAGGCGGCTGATGGTCTGTTGGTCGTGGGCCCCCGGGTCCAGGTGGAAGTGGGCGACGGCGTCGGCGTCCCGGAGCTGGCCGGCGAACATGTGGAGGAACTTGAAGACGGGCTGTAACTCCGCGAACTGCAGCATCTCGGTCATCGAATCCACGCAGGCGACGAGCTGGCTGTCGTCGTCGTGGTCGTTGAGATAGTTGTTGAGCCGCATCCCCAGGCCGGTGATGTCGTTCGGGTTCGCCGTCGTGACGAAGACGTTCTCGGGGACGTTCTCACCACCGGGTTGCTTTCCGGGCTGGTCGCCGACGACGACGATACCCATCCGCCCCGGCAGGTCGCCGTGGTGGTCGCGCCACTGGGCGACGAGGTCCGACGGCGTGCCGGAGTAGGTGACGTGCAACACGTCGAGGCGGCCGGGCGGGCCGGCTCCCTGCAGGTCGAGACACGTCGCCCGTTTCTCGTCACTGAGGGAGGGGGCCAGCACCAGAACGTTCGTCCCGGGCGCCGGGCTGTCGGATGCCGTCATTGGTGCCCGTCGTCGAGGGTCGCTTCTGTACTGCCGGCACCCGGCGGCTGCTGGATTCGCATGTAGGGTTCTTCTTCGATATACTCGACGAGGCGGGTCGACCCCATAAACCCGCTGGGTGACTTCTTGAGTTCGATGTACTGCAGCCCCTTGTCGGTCACCCAGGTCTCCAGTGTCTGCCAGGACCCGTTCTCGTAGAACGCGGCGAGTTCGTCGTCGAGCGTCGCGGGGTTGAACATGTACACCGAGGTGTCCCCGGGCAGGTAGAGGTTCTCCTCCTGCCAGAAGCGCACCTGACGGAGTTCGTCGTCGGTGAGCACGGGGAGCTGGGCCTCGACGTTGAGGATACTGAGCATCGACTGGTCGCCCCGCCGGTCGTCGATGGTCCGGAAGACGGCGGCGGGGTTGTCGGTGTCGTGCTCCTGTGGCTTGAACACGTTGCGCCTGGTGTTCTGCCAGATGTTGGCGAAGTCAACCAGGAAGAGCTGGTCGTTCGCGAGCAGCTCCTCCATGTCGCCGATGCGCTCGTCGATGATGGTCCGCAGGCGCTTGGGTGGCAGTTCGACGGGCGGGATGATTGTCATGGGCATCTCCTGTTTGCGGGCCTCGACCATGAGGTTCGTCAGGATGGAGTGGGGGCTGGCCTGGCCGTCGTGTTCCAGTAGCAGGGTCCCACCCTCGACGACGCCACCGCCCATGAGATTGTCGAGGCCGGGGATACCCGTCGTCATGTGGTCCGAGGGGACGAACTCCCCGGGGTGGGTCCGCAGCCGCGGCGCGACCCGCAGCCCTTCGTGAGTAAAGCTCACCTCGTGGACCCGGGTGTCGTGGTCGACGCCACGCATCTTCACCACCTCCAGGAAGCGGTGGTAGTCGCCGCCGACGTTCTCCCGCCACAGCCGGAGCACGCCGTGGGTGTTGAACTGGACGGCGTCGCTGGCGGCGACAGTCTTGACGTCCTGCTGGCTGGGGTCGGGCCGGGACTCCTCGGCGGTAAAGACGGCCGTCGCGCCGAACTCGTCGTTGAGCAGGCGGATGAAATCTAGCAGTGTGCGGCGGAACACGTCCTGGTCCTCGCCGATGGCCGACAGCCCCGAGACGGAGTCGAGCACCACGCGGTCGGCGGGGGCGAACCGTTCGAGGTACTGGGTGATGTACTGGGACTCGAACGGCGCCGAGTAGTCCCCGCCGAGCATCTTCCCGCCGTCGAGGGTTTCGAGCGTGAGTTCACGACTGTCACCGCCCTCGACGGTCTGGCCCGGCGTCGCGTGCAGCGACGTGACCGTGAGGTTGTCGTGGTGGAGGTCGAAGGCGAACTCCTCGAAAGCGTCGTCCAGTTCCTCGAAGGTCTGCTCGGTGCTGATGTACAGACAGTCCTCGTCGCGGGCCAGTCCCTCGGCGAGGAACTGCATGGCCAGCGTGGATTTCCCCGTTCCCGGGCCGCCGGTGACCAGTACCGTCCGGTCCTCGGGGAGTCCGCCGTCGAGGATGCTGTCTAGGGTCTCACTGCCTGTCGGGACGGACATGTGATTTCTGCCCGCAGTTAGCAACGCCCTCGTAAATCACTGATGCCAACAGTATCAGTCCTGAAACTCCTCAGTGCCACTGCTAGTCGATGTGGACCACGAGGACGGGGACCGGCGAGCTCTCGACGACACGCTCTGTGACACTCCCCAGGTTGGCCACCCGGTCGCGCCCGGTGCGCCCGTGGGTTCCCATCACGACGAGGTCGATACCCACCGATTCCGCGTAGTCCACGATGGCCTTGTGGGGAATCCCTTCTTCCATCCGCGTCTCGACCTCGAGCCCGGCTTCTTCGGCGCCGACCGAGATGTCGTCGAGCGCGACGTCGCCCTCCTCCTCCAGCGATTGGCGCACGTCGTCTTGCGTGTCCTTCTCCGCGGCCAGCACGAGCCGTCGGTCGACCACGTAGAGCCCGTGCAGCAGCGCGTCGTTGTCGCGGGCGATGGAGACGGCGTGGGAGAGCGTCTCCGTCGTCCCGGAACTCCCGTCGGTCGCGACCAGTACGTTGTCGTACATCCCGTGGAACTGCGTCCCGACGATACATAGTACTCCCTGTTGGCACACCACACGGTACCGACTGCGTTACCGGTCGCTACGCTCGCGGGTACACCGCTCCGCTTCGAGGTCGCTTGCAGGCTCGCGCCCTCGCTATTGCTCGCGGGTCACTGCGTTCCCCGCTCGCTATTCGAGGGTCCTCACTCCGTTCGGAGCCTCGCTATGCTCTCCGGCTCCCGCTGGTCGCCGGTTCGCTTTCGAGGTGTCTCGCAAGCGAGACACCTCGCCAATCATGGGATACACTTTTGTTTCCGGCAATCCTTGCTAGTTACTGCCATGCACGGGGAGCGACAGCCGGTGGCGGACCGGGCAGAGCTATACGTCCGGTCGCTGCTCCCGGAGGGGTACAGCCAGCAGCAGGCGACCACGCTGGACCGGGTCGACGACCTCGTCGCGGACGGTGTGGTCGGGGAGCGGCAGGTACAGGTGTGTGGGCGCCAGATCCCGGCGTCGGTCGCCGCGACCCGGACCGCGGCCGGCGAGCGGCTCGTCACCCGACTGGCCGCCTTCCAGGAGTGGGCGAAGCGAAACGACTGCTCGCTCGCGCCGGCGATGGAACTCCGCTCAGTGGACGACTCACTGGCCGACGCCCACTACCGGGCGCTCCGTCTCCCCGCCGTGTTGCTGGCCGAATACCGCGACGGTGACCTCCGCTGTGTGACGCCCCACCACGACGGCGAGGCGGTCCGGAGCGTCGGAGACCGCCTCGACGAGCTGGCGGCGGGGGAGCCGACGACCTTCGAGCCGCTGCGACGCACGACGCCCCTCACCCCGACCTCGGCCATGGAATTCGAGCCCCAAGACGGCGACTCCGAGGAGCGCGACACCGAGGAGCCCGCCCTGCTCACGTAGCGGTACGGCGTTTCCGTACGCCCACAGCTTACCTCCGTGTGCGCCCGACGGCCGATGACTCCCGTCGGTCGTCTCCGTGTTCCTGCCGTCGCTGCGTTCCTGGGGACCGCGCCACCATCTCAATACACTTATCCCCGGCCGCTGTCGTAGCCACCAGTATGAGTACGGTCACGGTCACACTGCCCGACGGGTCCACGCTCTCGATGGACGAAGGCAGCACGGTCGAGGACGTCGCCTACGAAATCGGGCCGGGCCTCGGTTCGGACACCGTCGCGGGCGTCGTCGACGGCGACTTGGTCGACAAGCACACTCCCCTCACCGAGGACGTCGAACTGGTCATCGTCACACCCCAGAGCGACGAGTACGTCGACGTGCTGCGTCACTCGGCCGCCCACGTCTTCGCGCAGGCGCTCCAGCGGGAGTTCCCCGACGCGACGCTGACAATCGGACCGTGGACCGACGACGGCTTCTACTACGACATCACCGGTGTCGACTTAGACGAGGACGACCTCGAAGACATCGAGGCCGAAGCCGAACGCATCATCGAGGCCGACTACGACATCGAGCGCGAGGAGGTCCCTCGCGAGGACGCCTTCGAGCGCTACGAGGACAACCCGTTCAAACAGGACATCCTGGAGACCGAGGCCGCCGACGAGGACCCCGTCTCCTTCTACCAGCAGGACGACTTCTACGACCTCTGTCAGGGCCCCCACGTCGAATCGACCGGCGAGATCGGCGGGTTCGCCCTGCTCGAGATATCCGCGTCGTTCTGGCGCGGCGAAGAGGACAACGAGACGCTGACTCGCGTCTACGGCACGGCCTTCCCGACCGAGGAAGGCCTCGAAGAGTACCTGGAGATGCGAAAGCAGGCCCAGGAACGGGACCACCGAAAGATCGGCCAGGAGATGGACCTCTTCTCCATCGACGACACGACCGGCCCGGGGCTCCCGCTGTACGAACCCAACGGCAAGAAGATACTCAACGAGCTTTCCGACTACGTCGGCCAGCTCAACCGCGATGCGGGCTACGACGAGATAGAGACGCCCCACGTCTTCCGCACGGAACTGTGGAAGAAGTCGGGCCACTACGACAACTACGTCGACGACATGTTCCTGCTGGAGGTCAACGACGAGGAGTACGGCCTCAAGCCGATGAACTG
>SDGW01001300.1_pt1 | contig 10381 bp, 9 predicted proteins | sample 2873831 | NCBI WGS metagenome assembly SDGW01 (sample SAMN08132700, study PRJNA421101) | hypersaline lake metagenome | isolation source: celular fraction 0.22 microns magnesium sulfate-rich crust from ephemeral... | place: Spain: Penahueca Lagoon, Toledo | collected 2011-07
GTCGCGACCGATCGCGACCCGGACGTTCGCGACGACGACGGGACCGAACGCTGGGACGCGGCGGCCGACCTGTTGCTCGAGTCCTTCGCGGAGGAGAGCGTCTGCGCCCGCGAGCGGCCGGCCTACGACCTCGAGTCCGAGTCCGGCGACGGGGAGCGGTTCGCCGCCTGTCACCTCCACCGGTAGCGGCCGCGAGGCCTCGAGGCGAGACGGTTACGACCGCCGGCGCGCCGATATCAACGGGACCGTGATACTCCTTCGCTAACAGCTCCGAGGGCGATCATCCAACACGGTCGATCATCGCAATAATACTTATGGGCACTAGCCCACTATTTACTCGTGTATGAGTAAGATACTCGCCATCCTGGCAACGCACACGAAAACCGGCGCGAAGGTGCGACGAACGATCGAACACTCGCCCTCGTTTACGGGCGTGCAGACGAGCGACGACGGGCGGCCGGCGACGCAGGTCTCGCCCGGCGGGTTCCTCACCGGCTAAGCCGGGGGAGCCGACCGAGTCGTCCCTCCGCAGGCGCGAACCGGAACGGCGAGTCGCGGCCCGCACGCGGTTTTTCCCGTCCGAGACCGAGATCCGCCGTTCTCGGTCGACACGCTCTCCTCGTAGCGACGGCGTCGGCCCGATCAGCGGATCGTGATCGTCGTCGCGTCGGCCGGCCGCGTCCCCTCGCCGGTCGCGACGAGCGCCCGGATCTCGTACTCGCCGGGGTCGGGGACGACCGACTCGCGGCGGTCGCCGCCGGTCCGCTCGAGGCCGAGCGCGCCGCCGCCGGTCGGATCAGTCGCCGCGTTGCGCCGCCGTCGGGAGCGGTCCGTTGCCGTAGCGACTACGGGACTCCACTAAACGGTACGGGCGCTCGAGGCGCGCTGAAAGGCGTCGAGGCCGGCCGCGACCGTCGGACGCGGCCGGACTCGGAAAAGCGATCCCATCCCACCCCCCGGTTATCGCCAGGCCGAAAGCGTCGCCGCGTCATCGGCCCGCATCGACAGCCACGCGCCGTCGGCGGAGATGTCCGCGATGACGTACTCCTCGCTCGCGGCCGTCGAATCGATCGAACCGACGATCGTGTCGTCGGACATCGTGGCGTGGGGGTTCGTCGCCATGTGAGAGAGTGACAACCACTCACATATAAACGCATCGAATCGGACTGTCCGCTCGAGTGACCGGTCGGGGCGGTCCGCGAAACACTGGGTTTATACTCATTTTCGCCGTACCGAGGGGATATGAACGTAGCCGACGCGATGACGCCCCGCGAAGACGTGGTCACCGCCGACCTGCCGGGGACCCGTTCGGACGTCCTCGAGTACCTGCAAGAACAGTCGTTCTCCTCGGTGCCGGTCGTCAAACCGACCGACGACGGGCCGGAGTACCGTGGTCTGATCTCGCGGGAGACGCTGATCGATCAGCCGGACGAGGACCAGCTCGTCATGCTGATGGAAGAAGACGTCCCGACGACGACCGCCGGAACCGCGCTCGAGGAGATCGCGCGGACGATGGTCGAGGAGGAGGCGCGCCGCGTGCCGGTCGTCGACGGCGAGTTCGAAGGAATCGTCACCGTGACCGACGTGATCCACGCGATCGCGACGGGCGATCAGGCGGCCGACGGCGCCGTCGGAACCTACGCCAGCGCGGACGTGAACACGACGTACGAGGGAGCCCCCCTGCCCGTCGCCGAGCGGGAACTCTCCTACGCGAACGTCCCCTACACCGTCGCGCTGGACGACGAGGGGCGGATGAGCGGCGTGCTGACCGAGGTCGACATCCTCGAGGTCGCCCGGATCGTCGAGGGTGAGGAGGAGACGGGCGACAACTTCGGGGACCAGGACGACGACTGGTCCTGGGAGGGGATCAAGGCCGTCGGCAGCCGCTATCTTCCGACGCGGGACATCGAGATCCCGGCGGGCCCGGTCCGGGATTTCATGAGCGACGACGTGGTGACGGTCGCGGCGGACACGACCGTCCAGGAGGCCGCACAGCGGATGATCAGCAACGACATCGAACAGATCCCGATGGTCACGGGCGAGGACCTCGTCGGCATCGCCCGCGACGTCGACCTCCTGGAGGCGCTGTATGAGTGACGACGCCGACGCGGTAACGAGCGAGAAGCTGGTCGAACTGGCCAAGCGGCGGGGCTACTTCTTCCAGTCCAGCGGCGCGTACGGCGGCGTCGGCGGCTTCTACACCTTCGGTCCCCAGGGCGCGGCGCTGAAGGGCAACGTCGAGGACGCCTGGCGCGACCGGTTCGCCGTCGCGGAGGGCAACATGGAGATCGACGCGCCCACCATCATGCCCGAGCCCGTCTTCGAGGCCTCGGGCCACCTCGACGGCTTCGACGACATGCTCGTCGAGTGTCCCGACTGCGGCGAGAGCCACCGCGCGGACCACGTCGTCGAGGACGAGACGGAGTACGAGGACGCCGAGAGCCTCCCGATCCCGGAAGTCGAGGAGGTCATCGCCGAGTACGAACTCGTCTGTCCGAGCTGCGGTGCGGGACTCGCCGGTCAGGCCGTCGAGACCTTCAACCTCATGTTCGCGACGAACATCGGCCCCGGCGACTCGGATCCCGGTTACATGCGCCCCGAGACCGCACAGGGCATCTTCGTCGAGTTCCCGCGCCTCAAGGAGTACGCGCGCAACCGGCTCCCCTTCGGCGTCACCCAGATCGGCCGCGCCTACCGCAACGAGATCAGTCCGCGCCGCTCGATCATCCGCACTCGGGAGTTCACGCAGGCCGAACTCGAGTACTTCGTCGACCCAGAGACCGACGAGCCGGACCTCGAGGCCGTCGAAGACGTCGAAGTCACGCTCTACCCCGCCAGCGAGCAGAACGAAGAGGACGGCGGCGAAATCGAGACGACGATCGGCGCGGCCGTCGACGAGGGGATCGTCTCGAGCCCGTGGGTCGCGTACTTCCTCGGGGTCGCCAAGCCGTGGTACGAGGCGGTCGGCGTCGACATGGACCGGTTCCGGTTCCGCCAGCACCTCTCGGGCGAGCGGGCCCACTACGCCAGCGACTGCTGGGACGCCGAGAGCGAGGTCGACGGCAACTGGATCGAGATGGCCGGCTTCGCCTACCGCGGCGACTACGACCTCTCGAAACACGGCGAACACTCGGGCGACCGCTTTACGATCTTCAAGCAGTACGACGAACCGAAGACGGTCGAGCGCGCCACCGTCGACCCCGACATGAGCTACCTGGGTCCCGAGTTCGGCGGCGACGCGCAAGCCGTGGTCCAGAAGCTCGAGGACCTCGCCGCGCGCAACCGGGAGGCCTTTGACGGCGACAGCGTCGAGATCGACCTCGCGGACGAGACTCACGAGATCCCGGTCGAGAAGACCGGCTTCGCGGTCGAAGAGCAGACCGAGGCCGGCGAACACATCACGCCCCACGTCGTCGAACCGTCCTTCGGCGTGGACCGACTCGTCTACACCGTCCTCCACCACGCCTACCGCGAGGACGAGGTCGACGGCGAGGAGCGCACGTACCTGGAGCTCGAGCCCGAGGTCGCGCCCACCTTCGTCGGCGTCTTCCCGCTGCAGAGCGACGACGAACTCGAGGCGCAAGCGAACGAGATCGTCGACGATCTCCGAGGGGCGGGCCTCTCGGTCACCTACGACGACTCGGGGAACATCGGCCGACGCTACCGCCGGCAGGACGAGGTCGGCACGCCGTTCTGCGTGACGGTCGACTTCGAGACGATCGAGGAAGCGGAGGCGACCGTGACGGTTCGAGAGCGAAACACCACCGACCAGAAGCGACTGCCCGTCGACGAGTTGGCCGAGACGCTGTCGGCGATCCGCGCCGGCGACCTCGCGTTCGAGGACCTCGAGAACTGACCGAGCCGGCTCGCCGATTGCGGTTCACACCTTTATATAACATATAGTAGCAGGGAGAACTAACCGACGGACTGAAGGTCACCTCTCTCGAGGCTCGACGTGATGGCCGACGAACTGAAGCGTCGTCTGGTTCACGCCAGCGGCTCGGGACTGGTCGCCCTCTGGCTGCTGGCCGACGCCCTCTCGATCGGGCTGACCTGGACCGGGTTCCGGCTCCTCATGATCTCGCTGGCGACCGGCGCGCTCGTCCTCGAGTTCCTGCGACTCCGGGTGGGGCTGGACTGGCGGCTCTACGACGTCCTCACCCGCGAGTACGAGCAGGACAACCCCGCCGCGTACGCGCTGTATCTCCTCAGTATGGCTGCCGTCGTGGTCGTCTTCGAGCCCGACATCGCCCTCCCCGCGATGCTGATGCTCGCGCTGGGGGACCCGATCAGCGGCATGGTCTCGGACAACACCCTCCAGCGGGTCAAGCCGCCGAAGGTCCTCGGTACGATGTTTCTCGTCTCGACGATCATCGCGATCCCGTTCCTGCCGATCACGGCGGCGCTGATCGCCGCGGTGGGCGCGACGCTGGCCGACGGCGTCACCCTCGAGATCCGGACCTACATCATCGACGACAACCTGACGATCCCGATCTACGCGGCCTGTCTGGCGTGGGTGGCCCTCGAGGTCGCGGCGGTGTAACGGCCCCGACGAGCCGATGGACGGGGCCGCGGTTCCGATACCGGCAAAACCCCACCGTTCTGGATTCCTCAAGGCCGTCGACTGCGAAAGGGTGTCAAACGTGTCGCTGTCGAGCGCGCGGACGAGGCTGTCGAACCTGCGGTCGTTCCTGACGGACGGCCGCGGCGAGATCCTGGTCGCCGTCGCCGCCGGCTGGTTCCTCTCGATCGGCGTCCGCCTCGCCTATCCGGTCCTGTTGCCTTACCTGCGGCGGGCCTACGGCCTCGATCTGACGACGGCCGGCCTCCTGCTGACCGCCCTCTGGCTCTGTTACGCGCTGGGCCAGCTCCCGGGCGGACTGCTCGCCGACCGGTTCGGCGAGGGGAACGTTCTCGTCGCGAGCACCCTCGTCTCGGCGGTGACGCTCGGCGTCGTCGCCGTCGCGGGCTCCGCGCCGGTCGTCTACCTCGCGACCGGGGCCTTCGGCTTCGGGACCGCGCTGTACGGCGTCGCCCGTTTCACGACGCTGTCGGACGTCTACCCCGACAACGACGGGACGGCGATCGGCGTCACGATGGCGGCCGGCCAGGCCGGCAACACCCTCCTGCCGCTGGCCGCCGGCGGGATCGCGTCGGCGTTCGCCTGGCAGTACGGCTTCGGCCTCGCGGTGCCCGCCTTCGCCGTCGTCGCCGTCGGCCTCCGGCTGGTCGTGCCGGCCCGTACCTCCGGCGCGGACAGCGCCGTCGACAGCGTTTCGCTCGAGACGGTCCAGTACGTCCGCTCGGAGCTGCGCCGGCCCGAGATCGTCACCGTCACCGCGATCCAGATCCTCACCTACTGCGTCTGGCAGGCCTTCACGGGGTTCTACCCGACCTATCTGATTCGGATCAAGGGGTTCCCCGAGGGCGTCGCGACCGGGCTCTTCAGCGCCTTCTTCGCGGCCGGGATCGTCGTCCAGCCGCTGACCGGCCGGCTGTACGACCGGTTCGGGATCCGGAAGTCGCTGCCGCCCGTACTGGGCGTCGTCGTGGTCTCGCTGGTCGCGCTGCCCGCCCTCGAGGGATTCTGGCCAATCGTCGTCGGCACGGTCTTTCTCTCGAGCATCCTGGGCTACGGGACGATCACCCTGCCGTACATGACCTCGGCGTTCCCGGCGGACATGCAGGGGACCGGACTGGGGTTCCTGCGGACCGTCTACATGACGATCGGGGCGCTCAGTCCGGTCGCGTTCGGCGCGCTCGCCGAACGGGGCTACTTCGACGAGGCGTATCTCGCCCTGGCCGGGCTGGTCGTCGTCGCGATCGCGCTGACGTGGTGGTTGCCGCCGCTGTCGGAACAGTGAAGAGGTCGTGACGATCGTCAGGCGTTCAGACGCCAGATCTCGAGGTTGAGGACGGTCGCGAACGTCACCCACGCCAGATACGGCACCAGCAGCGCCGCGGCGCGGCGGTCGACCCGTCGGAACGCGAGGATCGTCCCGACCACGAGCGTCCAGAGGACGACGATGATCCCCAGCGCGACGAGCGGGGCCTCGAGCGCGAAAAACGTCGGCGTCCAGGCGACGTTGAACAGCATCTGGGCGGCGAACAGCCCCAGCGCGAGGCGGCGCCCGTCGGCGTCGCTGCGCCAGACGAGCCACAGCGCGATGCCGAGCAGGGTAAACAGCAGCGTCCAGACGATCGGGAACGCGATCGTCGGTGGATAAAAGCCCGGCTTCTCGAGGGCGCGGAACCACGGCGTGTCGGGTGAGGAGACCACGCTGGGAAGCGCGCCGACGACGTTGACCAGCAGGACGAAGCCGACCGCGGTGAGGATCGACCCGGCGTCCGGGAGACGGTGAGTGATCGTTCGAGTTTCCATACGTCCCCTCTGTTGCCAGAGAGTTTATAGATGCGACCGTCCCCGGTCCGACCCCGCTACCGCCGTCCGCGAGACCACTTTCGCCGCGGTACGGGAATCCTTATTCGCGACGACGATGAACGAGGGGTAATGGCAACGACGGACGAGGAAATCGCGTCTATCGAGCATCCGCTCCTCGAGCCCGACTTCCTGGAGCGGCGGCTCTACCAGTTGAAACTCGCCGGGACGGCCGCGAACGGCCACACGCTGGTCTGTCTCCCCACGGGACTGGGAAAGACGACGGTGAGCCTACTGGTGACCGCGCGTCGGCTCGAGGAGGTCGGCGGGACGGCGCTGATGCTCGCTCCCACCAAGCCCCTCGTCCAGCAGCACGCGGACTTCTATCGCGAAGCGCTGCGGATCCCGGACGAGGAGATCGTCGTCTTCACGGGCGACGTCAGTCCCGACGACCGCGCCGAAATGTGGGAGTCGGCGACGGTCGTGATGGCCACGCCGCAGGTGATCGAGAACGACCTCGTCGGGAGCCGGATCTCGCTTGCCGACGTCACCCACCTCACCTTCGACGAGTGCCACCGCGCGACGGGCGACTACGCCTACAACTACATCGCCGAGCGCTACCACGCCGACGCCCGACGACCGCTCGTGACCGGGATGAGCGCCTCCCCCGGCGGCGACGAGGAGGCCATCCTCGAGGTCTGTGAAAACCTCGGCATCGACGAGGTCGAGGTGATGACCGAGGAGGACGCCGACGTCGACGAGTTCACCCACGAAACCGACGTCGAGTGGGAGCGGATCGACCTCCCCGAGGAGGTACTGGAGATCCGGGACGCGCTAAACGAGGTGATCAAAGAGCGCCTCGAGAAGTTAAAAGAGCTCGGCGTGGCGTCCTCGACCCAGCCCGACCAATCCCAGAAGGACCTCAATCGGATGCGCGCCGAACTCCAGGAGCTGATCAACAACGACCAGTCGGAAGGGTTCGAGGGGATGTCGATCCACGCGGAGGTGATGAAGCTCCGGCAGGCCGTCACCCTCGTGGAAACGCAAAGCGTCGAGGCGGTCCGGCGGTACTTCGACCGCCAGCGCAACCAGGCCCGCTCGTCGGGGGCCTCGAAGGCCAGCCAGCGGATGGTCTCGGATCCCCGCGTCCGCGAGGCCATGCGCAAGGCCGAAAGCTTCGACGAGATCCACCCCAAGTATCGCAAGACGCGGATGCTGCTCGCCGAGACGCTGGGGCTCGAGGGCGGCGAGCGCGTGATCGTCTTCACCGAGTCGCGCGACACCGCGGAGGCGCTGACCGACTTCCTCTCGGACAGCTTCGACGCGAAGCGGTTCGTCGGGCAGGGCGACCGCGAGGGCTCCGACGGGATGACCCAGACGGAGCAACAGGACGTGTTAGACGAGTTCCGCGCCGGCGAGTTCGAGGTGCTGGTCTCGACCTCCGTCGCGGAGGAGGGGCTGGACGTCCCCGAGGTCGATCTCGTCCTCTTCTACGAACCTGTCCCGACCGCGATCCGGTCGATCCAGCGGAAGGGCCGGACCGGCCGCCAGTCGGAGGGCCGGGTCGTCGTCCTCATGGCCGAGGACACCCGCGACGAGGCCTACTTCTGGATCTCCCGCCGGCGCGAGAAGGAGATGGAGTCGGAGCTGCGCGAACTCAAGGGAATGGCCGACGAGCTGGCCGAGGAACTCGACGACTCCCAGCAGTCGCTGGCCGACTTCGGCGACGGGAAGAGCGCAGCGGAAGTGAACGGCGGCGGCGAGGATCCCGACGCCGTCGGCGATTCCTCCAGCGGAAGCGAGGGGGTCGCGGACCGGCCCGGGCTACAGGAGTTCGCCGCCGACGCGGCCGACTCGAGCGACGGGACGGACGCCGAGGAAGAGGAGGGGGGCGCGGACGGATCCGACCCGATCGACGACGAAGTCGAGACCCACGAGCCCCACGCCGAGGGCGAGGCCGTCGAGGTCGTCGCCGACCAGCGCGAGATGGACGCCAACATCGCGCGGGACCTCTCGAGACGCGAGGAGATCGAGGTCCGCCTCGAGACCCTCGAGGTCGGCGACTACGTCCTGTCGGACCGGGTCGTCGTCGAACGGAAGTCGGTCGCGGACTTCGTCGACTCGCTGGTCGGGGGCGACCGCTCGGTCTTCGAGCAGGTCGGCGCGATGGCGCGCCACTACTCCCGGCCGATCGTGGTCGTCGAGGGCGAGGGCCTGTACGAACAGCGCAACGTCAACCCTAACGCCATCCGGGGCGCGCTCTCGAGCCTGGCCGTCGACTTCGGCGCGAGCGTCCTGCGGACCGGCGGCGAGGACGAGACGACGGAACTGCTCGCCGTGATCGCCGGCCGCGAACAGGAGGTGTCGGACCGGGAGGTGTCGGTCCACGGCGAGAAGCAGTCCAAGACGCTGTCCGAACAGCAGGAGTACGTCGTCGCCTCGATCGCCGAGATCGGTCCCGTCACGGCCCGCTCGCTGCTCGAGGAGTTCGGGACCGTCGAGGGCGTGATGATCGCGACCGAAGACGAGTTGCAGGACGCCGACGGCGTCGGGCAGGTGACCGCCGAGCGGATCCGGGAGGTCGTCGGGAGCGAGTACGCGGGGTAGGTCAGTCGCTCGGGTCGGACGGGGCCCCGTCCTCGCGCTCGTCGGACACGGGGACCGAGCCGGTATCGCCCTCCGCCCGACCGACGATTCGCTCGGCGGCGAAGACGGCCCCGACGCCGAGGACGACGCCGGCGACGACGTCGATCAGCCAGTGGATGCCGAGGTACATCGTCGAGAAGACGACGCAGGCACCCACGAACGAGGCGATCGGGAACCACCGCGGATACTCCCCGCGGGAGCGCCACGCGAGGAACACGACGGCGACGGTCAGCGACGTGTGCAGCGACGGGAAGACGTTCGTGTTCGCCGAGACGGCCGCCGTCAGATCCTGCGTCTGGGGGTAGAAGGAGTACATCAGCCCGTCGACGGACGACAGGTGATTGCGCGGTCCGTAGACGATAAACAGCGTGTAGAAGAGCGCCCCGATGAAGTAGTTCAGCAGGTACGAGACGAGCAACTCCTTGAGGTATCGTTGGGACGGGAGGAGGAAATAGAGGATCGGGGCGGTCACCAACAGGTACGGGAACCCGAACATGTACATCGCCGAGAAGAACTCGAGCGTGACCTCGGGCGTGATCGCCTGGAGCCACGCGACGAACTCCCCCTCGACGGCGTAGATCTCGGCGGTGAGATCCCAGTCGAGCGCCTTCGAGATGCGGAGGGTGTAGCCGTGTGTCGCGCGTTTCACCAGGAAGAACAGCGCGGTGATACCGAGATAGGGCGTTATCTCGACGAACCGACGATCGTAGTCGGCCATCGTCCGGCCGAGCGTGGTTCGATCGAGACACGCCGCGCAGGTCGCGACGAATCCGCTGCAGACGACGAGTACCGTAAGCAGGACGACGAATCCGAGTGCCATGGTTGGGATGTGTCAGGGGGTCGTGGATCGGTGGACGGAGGCGGGCGACGCGTCGGTCGCCCGGGGAGGGCGGTACCGACCGGACGGGACACACGCGTCGGTCGATCTGTCCATCGATTGGTAATTTACGATATCGTACATCTATATCGAATATGTATTTATTGGTGCGTCGATCGGCTCGAGTCGGGGCGACGACGGCAGGAAATACGATACCGGCATCGAACCGGTTACCGGAGCGTCGACAGCGCCTCACCGGCCTCGCGCGCCGCCGCGAGACAGTCCCGCGCGTACCGCGGATCGTCGGTGGCGGCCGCCTCCTCGGCGAACCGCTCGAGGGAGCGAACGAGCGCGTCGCGGGCCGCCTCGAGGTCGCCGTCGACCGACGACGGGGTCGCCGCGGGGGCGCGTCGCGACGGAGCGGCGTCGCTCGAACGGTCGTCGGCCGGCGACCGCGGGGCGTCGCGCCCGGCGGCGTCGGCCGGCGACTCCGTCGGCGGCTGGCGCTCGGGCGCGGTCGGGGTCGGCCGCGTGTGATC
>SDGW01001301.1_pt1 | contig 10381 bp, 9 predicted proteins | sample 2873831 | NCBI WGS metagenome assembly SDGW01 (sample SAMN08132700, study PRJNA421101) | hypersaline lake metagenome | isolation source: celular fraction 0.22 microns magnesium sulfate-rich crust from ephemeral... | place: Spain: Penahueca Lagoon, Toledo | collected 2011-07
TTCCGACTTGTACGAGAAGTCGGCAAGTCATCCGCCCTTGCTGCTATTCTTGAAGCGTCTCTCATAACGTAGTAGATCCGAAAAGGCCGGGTATTGTTGTGAGCGGTTATGGGAAATCAGTAAATGACGGCGGACAAACGGTAGTATATGAACACTGAGGATGTCAGTGAGCACGGGGAGGCCGTAGATAGTGCTCCTGCTGGGTGGGTAGGTGGAGAACTGGTACACACTGGGGGTAACATCTTCGCCCGTGAGTGGGTTCACCCGGAACAACAACTCCGTGCTGGATACTCTGTTAACGATCCCTCCGCCGTCAGCATCGAAAAAGTTCTACTCAAAGAGGAGGGCGACGAGACGAACCCGCGTATGTGGCATCGCGTTGAGGACGTATTGAGCGAGCCATGTGATGGTGAAGACGACTGTCTTGAGACTGCTACCAGCCTAATGCGGGAGATGGACGACGGGTGATCCGAGGCAGAAGGCCCCGTTTTCCCCTATCTTGCGGTGGTTTATCGAATGAGGAGTACCTATCTGGTGGGATATCGAGGATCTAGTTCTTGTTCTAACACATCCTCAATCAATCGTCGACGACTCTTATCCTGAACCTCAACGTATTTCACCTTCACTCTCTCCCAGACGTTCCCATCTCTCCCTTTTTGGCTCCCCTGATAGATATCGATCTCGTCGTCTCTTTCTACTAAGCCAAGCAGTTGACTTCCATCTGTTCGACGGAAGTGGTCGCTCACACGGCGAATTAGTTTGTTTGTATGCCCGACATAGAGTAGTTCACCTGTTTTCCTATCATACAACCCATAAACAGCTGGTAGGTCGGTCTTCTCCCCTTCTTGTAGCCGAAATTCTCGAATCAACCGGAGATCCTCATCGTTCAGTTGATCGCCGAATCCGTCGATTGTCTCCTCGGAAAGGAATTCGTCTAGTCGCATCTAGACGTCATATCAGGACTGAAATATTCAATGAGTGTGTCTATGTACATAATGTAAATATACTACACAAACTGTCACCACGCCTCTCCTCTTCTCAATCCTGTCCACTATCTACTATGTCAAAGGAAGTTGACAATGAGGAAGCTGAAGATCTCCTTCGGAAAACGTGGCGTGAAGTCACTGATAGTGATGAATCTGAGTACGTAGATGACTACATCATTCGGCAGGGGATCAGGCGCGTCATTCAAGCCGAAAAGTATGGAACGCGGACATTTCGGTATATTCTGGTTACAAATGTCCTCTCAAAAGCGGTTAATAGCGATATCCATGCACTCGCACTTCAGGATCAGAGTGAACTTGAGGGGTCGTTCAACTCGGGGGGCCTAGCAACAGAGGTCGTCACAGAATGGGAGAAAGACCACGGCGAGCGACTGGGCGGCTCGAACGAACCGAGAACGAACAGCGTCTACTATCGACAGTCTGAGCTTAACGAGGATTATGAAGTTCGGAATGAGGAGCTGTATCAGACGCTTATTCGGGTACTTTCAGAGCTTGAAAAACAGTCTGAGCAGGGCGATTTAGATCCCATGGACGTTCTCCGTCAGACCCTGTACGAAGTGTCGGAGCGAGAACCAACTACTGTTAGTTACACAAATCCCCCCGAAGTATCGTACATTGAATTGGAAGAAAAAACGCGAGAGTACTTACAGAAATCGGGGGGCGGTGAGAGGCTAGCGGCTGTCGCTGCAGGAGTACTGGATGCCCAGTACTTTAGAGCCGATAAGAGTGAGGTCTGCATCAAGGTAGATCACGTCAACGTTGCTGACGAAAATTCCAGTGCTGCTGGGGACATTGAGGTCTTTGAATCGGAAGATGAGGATAATCTTCTCGAAGCTGCCGAAGTAAAGGATAAGCCCGCAACGAAGTCCGACATCCAGCACTCAATCTCAACCGGGCGGAAGCACGAACTTGACGAATACCTCTTCATTACTGGACAAGGGTTCAGATCGGATGACGAGTGGGCCAAAGCCAGAGACGTAATCGAAGATGCCGAGATTGCCTTAGTGGTGATTACCAAGGAAGACCTCCTAAGTAATCTCAAGTTCCAGGGCCGCGGCGGTCGCCGCCAGTTCCGAGAATCCGTCGGAGAATTCCTAAACGATATGCGAGCTCAGGAAGATAGCAAGTCGGACTGGAAACAGGCTATCGAATCGCTCGCTGAGTAGCTATCTGCTCCAGACCCGATAATACGAATCTGAATCAGACCTTCAGATCTACTTGGAGTACGGAGAGATACTCACTCTTGCTTCCCTCCGGATCTTCAGATGTCGACTCCTCAAGTTCGACTGTTGGGGTTTCTGCATATCGACGCTTAACAAGTTCTACCACGTCGATCACCTGTGCAATTCGCTTTCCACGGCCCCGGAGTGTTATCGACTGATCCTGATCCAAATGTGCCATCACCTCTTCTGCGTATCTCCAAGGTGATCGACTCCCGCCAACCTGGACCTCTTCCCCGTCTTTGTAAGGGGACGTTCCACCGTCGGCTTGTGTCCTTGCCTCCCTTCTCGGATCATCCTCTACAGCGGAAGCCAAGTTCAGTTGGTCGATCAGTTCATTAACTATCGCCTCGGCAAGTCCTGGTGGAACCGCATTCCCGATCTGCCGTTGAATCTCTCGTGGCGGCCCACAGATCTCGTAGTCTACCGGAATGTCCATTAGACGCATTTCCTCGAGGAAGGAATACCTTCGAGAACGCCAGTGGAAGGGGCCTACATACGTACCTGGTGCAGCCTGTAGTGTCCACGTAGGGCGGTCGGGATCCTGTTTCAGTAGGTAGTTGTAGTGACGCGATCGCCAGTCGAAGACTTTCTCCTCCAGTTCGTCTTCACCCCGCTCAACGTACTCTTCCTTCTCGGGATCGTACTTCCGCTCGGTGAAGTGCTGGTAGTTCCCCCCTGGTGGGATATCTTTCAGCAGGTAGCCATACTGCCCGCCCACTGCGTTGTCGTAGCCCTCCTCCGCAGTGATCTCAGCATCTAGGTCGAAGTCAGTAAGAGCTTCTTCAGCAGTAATCCAGCTCGGCTTCCCAGTGATCGAATTTTTCGCCTCGACGTGTGTGGGATCGGGGAAGTACGGCTTCTCGTCACCACGTAGTCCGACGATGAAGAGACGCTGTCGCGTCTGTGGGACACCAAAGCTCGCCGCATTCAGGACCTTGTGATTGATCGTGTAGCCTGAGTTTGAGAACTCCTGCTTGATGATCTCGAAGTCCTTTCCGTCATTAGCGGAGGCGAGTCCTCGAACGTTCTCAAAGATGAACGCCTTCGGTTCTATCTCTCTCAGGAGTCGAGCGTACTCCTGAAAGAGCATTCCACGCGTGGCGTTCGTTCCTTCTCGATTTCCCTCATTAGAACGTGAGAAGGTCTGGCAAGGAGGTCCGCCAATAAAGAAATCAATATCGTCAGTCCCGGCAGCTTCTAGGAGATCGTCCGAGGTTACGTCGTGGATGTCGTCTTCGACAACTTCCCAATCGTAGGGCGCACTTGAGCCCGCTATTCCCGTCTTGTACTCAGAGCTGTTAGCCCGAAGCGAGTCCGCCGCTTCCTCATTAGCGTCCAACGTTACGAGCGTCTCCACGCCGGCCCGGTGCAACCCGATGTCCATCCCACCGAGCCCCGAGAAGAGGCTAATAGCAGTAGGTCCGCTCATTCTGTATACTGCTAGTTAGCCGATGAAGTACAAAGATGTTCTCACCGGCGAGTGAAGGAGTGGTTGCTATTCAGTTCGATGGAAGTTTCATGTACATCATGTACACAAAACACGTTATACACACAAAAGCAAAATCGGCTGTGCCCGCCCCCTTCACAGTCAAGGCTCGAGGTCGGCAAGGAACAGAATCACTGGACCTCACAATCCCGGCCGAATTGAAGAGAGAGCACGGGATCTCCGAAGGAGATGTCTTTCTTGTTAGTGTGAATTCAGACGGTTCTCTTTCGATCGACTATGAGCGTATCCACGAGTCTGATATCGAGTGACCTGTGTGGGGAGTAGATCTTCATTTGCGGATTGGGAGTGGTAATGCGGCCGATACACCCAATCAAAAGTTAATATTCCTACTATGGTTGCTTTTATACCATAGGAGTATCTTAGCCAAGATAATAGTCCGGCAGTCCAATGACAACAGCACCATATCAACTCAGAGCTACCGACATAGCGCAGTACGTTCGACACCATTCCTGTGAACGTCGTCTCCGACTCGGCTATGACAATCGGGCTGCGACGGATGAACTTCCGTTTGCTGAGCGCTTGTTCAATTCTCTCGACCCTGTCCTACAGCTTCGAGGTGAACAATTAGAGAACGAGTGGGCTGACTCACTCCGCGACGAGGGTATTGAAGAAATTCAAGTTGAAGATACAGAAAGGACCGTTAGCTCAGAGTCTGAACCAGAGAATAGCCCCACAATTCCTGAATCCGATAACGAAGGTACAGAAAACATCACCTGGAGCAGTTTTGTTGATTCCATCAGAAATTCGGAACCAGGATCGCCAGTATTTGCTCGTGAGGTCGAAATTGAGGGTATCCTCGGACAGTTCGATGTATCAGGCCGGATGGACTTCGTTATCCTTCGTTCGACAGATTCTGGGCCAAAGCTTCGCGTAGTTGAGACAAAGAGTAGCCGCAAAGACAAGACAAATCACTATATCCAGGTTGCTACGTACAAACTCATACTTGAACAGATTCTTACTGAGGATATTCTTGTTCCTGGAGGTAGCATCGGCCCCGACGACATCGAATACGTTGTCGGTCGGGTCGATGAAACAACCAACCAGATAGAAGATATCCTCCAGCTTGATCCACTCGACCTAGACTCTGAAACCAGCGATGTTGAGGAATTACTTCGAGAGGGAGGCACGTTTGAGCGCGTTATAACGACCGAGGTCGAGGATATCGACGATCTCGACTACCAGCTGAATCCGAAATGCGATCAGTGTGTGTTTGACGTGCATTGTTTCCCTGAAAGTGGACGGAAGCGACGACTAGAACTACTCGGACTCTCGCCGACTGCAATTCGCACTTTCGGCGAGCAGGGGATTCACACTATCGACGATCTTGCGGAACTTGATTTGGACTCTGACGAAGCCCGTGCTATCCGCCGTGCAGAAAGCGTCCGCGATAACCTCCAAGCACTTCAAGCAAAAGCTCAGGCACGTCGGCAGACTCTTCCTGGTGATACTCCGGATGAAGAGTACTCCGTTGAGAGACTGCCTAACCCAGGAGAAAGCCAGCTTCCGTCCCACGAAACCGATGGAGACCGTCTCATACGGGTATATCTCAATGTAGATTACGACTACACAGAAGACCGTGTACTCTCGCTTTCAGCCCACGTTACACGAAGTGACTGGGAAATCGAAACTCCAGTAGAGTACACACAAGAGGGTCCGGATGAGTGGTCACGCGAAACTGAGCCCCGTGCTCTTGAAAAGAACCCTGCCGATGAAGATGAGACGCGACCTCGACGAGGTGAGGATGTTGTTAGCCTGCCGCCACGAACCTGGAGTGGAGATTACGATCGGGATACAGAGTCCGAAGCAAATCTGATTCACAACTTCCTCTACGATCTCATAGATGCAATTACAATCGTCGCAGAGAACGACGAAGAACGTATTCACTTCTACGCTTGGTCTGAATCAGAGATAGACCATCTTATTGAGGCTGCCTCACGGGCTGGAACGGAGTTGTTGGGCCATCTTCGTGAACTACTCGGGTGTAGAGCTCCGCTTGAACAGATGATTTACTCTAGCCTCCGGAACGAAGTTGACGACAGGTTCGCTCTGGGGTGGACTGGCCGAGGTCTCGGCGTTGCCACCGACCTCAGCTGGTTTGGTGATGAGTATCATTGGGATCGAGAAGTCGCAGGTGAAGTGGTTGAACTTGACCGAACTTTTGAGCAGGACGTATTCGACTTCAAGACAAAACTAGGTATTACTGAAGAGAATGAGTGGGCAGAGTCAGAAGATGAGGAAGATCGATTCCCCCGGTTCGAAATTCGGAGCCGGTTTTTCGACAGTCTTCCTGTTCCATATATGCACGCAGTATGGGGGAGCCTCCCAAGCTCTGACACGTTTGACAACCATCGTGTGGTACGTCAGCTTGACAGATATCACCGAGCTAACCGCCTGAAGCTACGATCTTATCAGACTGCTCGCACGCACGCTCTACGGTGGATAGATGAACACATTCGGTTCCATAATGATGAGATCACGAAGGAGCCACTCACAGTCTCTGAACTAGGGCAATTCGATCTTGAGGTAGACAATGCTGCTCGTGCGGCAATCGATTTCCTACTACTCGACCACCATGTTGGCACGACCGAATGGTTCGCGGATAATATGCAACCGATGTCCCATCGGGTTCCAGAAGGAGAAGCACTTCCTCTGATTAACGGAATCTGGCAAGACGACGGAAACCTCCGTGCTAACCTTGACTTCGATCGGTTTGATATCTCTCCAGAGGAGTTCCGGCTTCGAACCTCCTTCGACGTTGGGAGTTTCACCCGTGTTAGTCCAGCGCCTGATGACCCGGAAAGGGGGCCATCATTCGGACAGCTGTCTCGAGGTGGTAACATCTTCGTCATTGAGGATCTCGACTGGGAAAATGAAACAATCACACTAAGCGGTGTATACGCAGATGCTGGTCGGTACGCCCTAGCAAGTTCTCCTTATGGCGATTCTGGGGAGACATACTACGACCCAGATACTCGGCTGATCCTTACTGAAAGTGTTACTGACTTTACTGCCGAAAAAGTCCATACGAGATTAGAGTCTGGCCACGGCCAACATGCACTACGATGGCTTGATCCAGAAGCACCTGCTGTCCCTGGAGTCGAATCCATTACCGACGAAGAACACGATCGATACCGAAGACTGCTTGAAGCGCTTGAGGTCGGAGATGGGCACAATCTACAGGAGTCGCAGGTAGATACGATACTTGACGGGCTTTCGACTCGAGTGAACCTCGTTCATGGGCCACCTGGAACAGGCAAAACAACTACTACTGCGTTTGCAATCCTACTTCGGCTTCTCGACCACCTAGAAGAGGGGGATACCGTGATGATGAGCGGAAACACACATCGGTCGGTCGATAACCTCCTCGCCAGAATCACTGAAGTTGAGGATGAGTTCCGTGACGTGGCGACGGGTATGGGCTTCGATGTCCCAGACTTGACACTGGTTAAGACTGGCGGCGATGGTCCCGGAAACGGAGTTATCGATACCGGGTCAAGTGGCAATATTCGAGAGCTTGATGGCTACCGCGACGACGGGGTGCTTATCATCGGTGGAACAGTCAACGGTATCCTCAAGCAAATGCGAACATTGGACGGTTCTGCGACATTTGGAGGCGATGATAGGGAATTCTATGCGGATGAACTCATCGTGGACGAAGCAAGTATGCTCGTGTTCCCTCATTTCCTCGCCCTCGCGACTACGATCAGTCGAGAGGGACGTATACTGCTAGCAGGCGACCACCGACAGCTTTCTCCTATTGTATCCCATGACTGGGAAGAGGAAGATCGTCCACCAATCGAGCTGTATCAGCCTTATTCAAGCGCCTTCGAGGCTGTGCACGACCTTTCCGATCACGAGGATATGGGACTTGACTCGATTCAATTGTCCCGCCTCCGCTATACATTCCGACTTCCGCCAGTCATTCGAGCGCTTATCAGCCAGCTATATCGTGAGCGGGATGATACCGAACTCGAGGGAGAGTTGGCGTCCGATCTCGGCACTATCGATTCTGGAGTTGACCCGTTCGAAGGCGTTTGGCAACAAGACACTGGTCTATTCCTCCTCTCACATGACGAGCGTGGATCACGGGTGAGCAATCCATTTGAAGGAGACATTATTGAACGTTTACTGGATGCTCCCGGGGCAGAGGATCTAGATGATGATTCGGTTGCAGTGCTGACTCCTCATACAGCACAGCGATCACACCTGCAAGAGCGACTTGAGGAGCATCTCGAAGGGCCGGTTGATGTAGTTGATACAGTAGAACGCTTGCAGGGTGGCGAAGCGAGAAATATCATCGTTTCTGCAACGGCAAGTGATCCGACAGCAATCGGTCTCAACGAGGAGTTCCTTCTGGATTTGAACCGCTCAAACGTTGCTTTCTCCCGGACAGAACACCGCTTGATCGTCATCTGTTCGGAGTCCCTACTTAACCACATCCCACCAGAGGTAGAGGAATACAACGCGGCGATGCTCTGGAAATCACTTCGCAGCCTCTGTAGTCTTCCGGGTGGTGAGTCTGATCTCGGCGATAACCACGTTCAGATGTTTGTTCCTGACCCAGAATCCGACGAAATTCAGGAGGTTCTCGATCCGTAGGCTCAAAGTCAGTCGGTCGGTTTGTTATTCGACTTTCCAGTTCACGCCGGGTACCGTTCTCGGATCGGCGCTTTGAGTTGATCATCGACGGCCCACCAGTGGTGCCATCGTGACGAACCATCGCCCTCGCAGTCGACGAGCCCATAGCGCTTGAGTTTCCTCCTGTACTTCATCACCGCCTGCCTCCCTCGAGGTTCATTCGACTGTTCTCGGTAGCGTTCCAAGAGTTCCGCCGGACGGATGCCATCCTCGCCGGCCTCCCTGATCACCCGATACACGACATGGTACTGCTGGGAGAGACTCGCGAGTAACTGCTCACGAATGCGCGATTTCGCGTGACCGAACGAGTCATCCACGTCCTCATCAGTGACCTTCGTATGGCCGCGTTCCTCGCCGAGTTCGACGGCACTCCGAAGCGACTGGACGCCGTAGCGTGCCGACCCCGCCACCTCGTCGGCAATGCGTTCTAGCTGATCGTTGTCGATCACGTTAGGCTGGAGGCCGGTATCGACCCGAGCTCGGAGGATATCCATCATCGACGGAATAGAGTAGGGCTCGAACCGGATCTCCGGGGCATGTCGGAATCCGTTGACGGCGTTCGGAATGCTCGCCACTACCTCGGCCTTGTCGTGGCCGATACAGATCAAGGAGATGCCGGCGATGTCGGCGAGATCGACGAGAACCTCGGGCACTTCGAGACCGTCGAACTCGTCCAAAACGACCACGAACGGGTCCGATCCGACCTTGTCGAGTTCGTTGAGCAGTTGCGTGGTCCCCATGCCGTTATGCTGAGGGATCGAGGGATGCTCGGCAGCGATGTCGCGGAGCAGTTCCCAACGTGAGGCCCCCACGCACTCCACGAGCGCGAAGCTGATCCCGTAGTCCACGTTCAACTCCTCTAGGAGGTAGCGTACGGTCGACGTTTTGCCGGCTCCGCTGGGGCCGATTACCCAGCACGATTCGGCTGGCTCCCCCTCAGCCGCCGGTTCGAGCACGTCTGAAAGTTCGTTAAGCTGTGTCCCCCGCCCCGGGAGGTCTCTCGGCAGGAAGTTCTCGGTGAAGACCTCTCTCCTGCTGAACATACTCCACTGGTGATGCGACGGGGGTACATAAATGGCGGGAGGGGGGTATATCGCGATACACCCCCTCTTCGGGCTATTTGGTCCCCACTCCCCTCACGGTGGAGTATGGCATCGAAGAACTGGGATGTCCAGCGAGTCGGCAGAGGTAGCGAGCACGCCAAGGTCGAGATCGCCGACGGCGAGTCCTGTGACTCGCTCATGCGGCTGACCGCCAACGACGAGACCGTGATGATCCGCGTCGAGGACGGGATCGGCGAGCCGGTCGGCGACATAGTGCCGGACTGGGCCGACAACGTCGCTGCGCGCGTTGGCGTGGCTGTGGTTCGGTGATCAGTAGATGAGCCAGCCGAGCAGCGCGACGAACGCGATCCCGAGCAGGAGGACGAACAGCGGCGTCCAGATGATCAGCCGGTGGAGCGTTTCGTCGCGCATTTCCTCAATCCTCCTCGGTTTCCAACTTCGAGGCGTCCAGATCGCCCTCGAGGTAGGCGCGTCCTTCCTCGGTGATCCGGTAGTACGTCGTTTCTCCTTCATCCGACTCGATCAGTCCATGCGCTTCGAGCTCGTCGAAGGCGTCGTAAACCGTGGTTCTCCCCGGCGAGTCGCCCGCGTGGATCTTGATGTTGTGGTTGACTCCAGAACGAGTCATAAACACGCCGGCCTCCTCGAGAACTTCGAGGACCGGGTCACTCGCTTTGTTCATCCACCGGGCTCGCTTCCGCATACCTCACTATACCGATTCTTCAGGGTGTTAGCCCCACCGATTGGGTCGGCATTCCGAATCATAAGTTCGTTACCAGAATTTATCTGGTGTATCTCGAACGTTGTGTACGAACTACTAAGTACCATCGACATTAATGGAGGCCTACCGGCTCAGCGTGGTGGACTCGGCGTCGAGAAAACGGCGCCGGACGTGTCGCAGCACGTCCGACACCACGCAGGGCCGTCCCGCTATGCAAGCAAACG
>SDGW01001302.1_pt1 | contig 10380 bp, 13 predicted proteins | sample 2873831 | NCBI WGS metagenome assembly SDGW01 (sample SAMN08132700, study PRJNA421101) | hypersaline lake metagenome | isolation source: celular fraction 0.22 microns magnesium sulfate-rich crust from ephemeral... | place: Spain: Penahueca Lagoon, Toledo | collected 2011-07
CCCGCGCGGCCGCGGTCGTCGCCGCCGCGCTGGCCGGCGCCGCGGGCCTGGTAGGCGCCGGGAGGGCCGCCCGGAGCGCCGGCAGGCGCTGCGGGCCGTCCAGCCGGGGACGCTGGCCGGGCCTTGGCCGGGCCTGCTGGAGGCCGCCGTCGACGGTCCGCCGCTCGTCCGCGTCGGCGACCGGGACGGCCGCGTCGGATACGCGCTGGCCGTCCCGGTCGCAGACGAGGACGAGCGGCGGACCGTCGACGGCGGTCTCCAGCAGGTCCGGCCAAGGCTCGGCCAGCGTCGCCGACTGGACGGCCCGCAGCGCCGGCAGGTCCTCCGGGCGGCCCTCGCGGATCATACCAGGCCGGCGGCGACGGCCAGCGCGGCGGCGACGACGGCGGCCGCGAGCGTCGCCAGGAAGTTGACGCCCTGGTTGCCGACCCACGTCCCTTCGATCGTCGCCCCGAGCAGGCTATCGACGAGCATGCCGGCGACGCCGGCGGCGAGGATCACCGCGCCGCCGGTGGAGCCGACGCGGCCGAACAGGCCGGCGCCGATGCCCGCGATCAGCGCCGCACCGACGACCCCGGCGACCCCGCCCTGCCAGGTGACGCCGCCGTCGGTACCGGGCTCGACCCGCTCCAGCGTCGTGATCAGCCGGGGATTGTCGTAGAGCCCGCCGAACTCGCTGGAGAAGGTGTCGCTCATCGCGGCGGAGACCGACCCGGCGAAGGCAAAGAGCAGGAGCGCGGGGTCGACGCCGGTGTGACTGGGGCTGGCCGCGGCGCCCAATACGGCGGCCAGCGCGACCACGGAGTTCGCCAGCACGTTCCCGCTCCCCCGGGCGCCCTCATTCTCCTCGGCGATGCCCCGCTCCAGCTTCTCGTCGTAGCGGAACTTCGTCGAGAGCCCGCCCAGGCCGAAGAAGGTGATCAGCATGGCGAACCACCGGAAGTCCCCGAGCACGATCGTCAGCAGGCCGAGGAAGACGCCGGTGAGCATGCCCGGCAGCGAGGCGGTGTCGAGCGCGTAGGAGACGTAGCCGAGCCCCGCCGTGACGCCCAGCGCGACGGCCACGCGCGTCGCCGTCGTGTCGAGGGGCAGGTCCGAGAACAGCCACAGGACCAGCCCGATCGACAGGAGCACGAGCGGGTCGTCGCGCTCGAAGAGCACGGAGCGAAGCAGCGCCCCGAGCAGCCCGGCGCTGGCCCCGAGGAAGGCCAGCAGGGCGACGAACTCCCCGGTCAGCTCCACGCCCACGAGCGTGGCCGCGACGGCGCTGGCGAGCGTCGCCGCCAGAAAGCCCGCCGCGACGAACCCGCCGGTCGCCACGACCCGCTCGTCGGTCACCGTGTCGACGGTCCGCTCGCCCACGTTCCCCCACGAGAGCGCGAAGACGCTCCCGACGAACGCCCAGGCGGGCAGCCCGAACTGGACGGACAGCAGCGCGAGGCCGGCGACGGCCAGCGCGAACCCGGCCAGCCCGTAGAGCTTCCCCTCCTGCCGGTCCCCGGGGCGCTCGAACAGCTCGAACAGCCGCCCCTCGTCGACGGCCATCAGCGCGAGGACAGCGATGAGGACGAACGGCGCCGTCGCGACCACCGTCTCCGTCGCGGCGGACCACACCGGGGCCACCGCCGGGAGCGACCGGACGACCGACAGCGCCGGGACCAGAAGCGACAGCGATCCCACGAGCGCGAAGGCCGCTGCCCGGCGAACCGTCGAAGTCACGTGCGCCGGATTCCGTGGAGAGGCACTTACCCTTTCCGGAGCGCCACCGTGAGACTTAGGCTGGCCGACACGCAACCGGTCCCCGTGGCCCTCTACGACCGGTACCTGGCGGCCCGGGTGCGACGGAGTGACGCCGCTCTCCCAGAGACCGTGGCGCTCGTGATCACCGAGCGCGACCTGCTCTCCGGCGGCGCCTACGGGACCCTGGAGCGCTTTCTCGACCTCGCCTTCCGCTTCGGCGCCGACCGGGTCGTCGTCTACGTCAGCGTGCTCGACGAGAGCGCCGTCCCCACCCTCGAGTCGAAGTTCCGGGACCTGCGGGCGCCCCGCGAGATCGCCGTCCGCGTCCCCGAGGACGACGAGCCCGCCGACGCGCCGATCCAGATCTCCATCGGCCTCGGGGGCAAACACGAGTTCGCCATCGCCGTCCGCAGCATCGCCGAGGAGGTCGCCGACGGCGACCTCGACCCCGAGGACGTCGACGAGGACGCCATCGAGGGCCGGCTCGTCTTCCCGACCGCCCCCGACCTCGTCATCAAGACCGGCGCCGAGCGCCTCTCCGACTTCATGATCTGGCAGTCCGTCTACTCGGAGCTGTACTTCACCGACGTCAACTGGCAGAACTTCCGCGACCGGGACTACCTCCGCGCGCTACGGGATTATCAGGAGCGCCAGCGGAGATTCGGCCGGTAGGCCGAATCACGTCGGGCTCTGCCCGACGGTGGTTCGGACGGTGACCAGCGGGAACCGTCCGAGCGTCGAAACGGGAGCGCAGCGAGCATTTCGGAAATTCGGGCGCTAGCCAGTCGAACGGTGTGAACGACGCCGTAATCAGTCCGCGACCGGTTCGACCTCGCCCTCCTCGTCCAGCGTCTCCCGCTCGCCGCTCGGGAGCGCGTCCTCGAACCGGCCGAGCACGCGGCGGGCCTTGGGGGCCTCGGCGGCGCCGACGGCGCGGACCAGCGCGAGCGCGCGCTTCGCCCGGGTCCGCCGCCAGGAGGCCTCGCGGTTCTCGTAGGTGCGGATCGCCCGGAGGAAGTCGATCTTCCGGAACTCGGGCCAGTAGGGCGCACAGAAGTAGGCGGCGGCCTCGTTGCCGTTGACGTACCACGGCAGGAAGTTCGAGATGCGCTCGTCGCCGCCGGTGCGGACGATGAGGTCGACGTCGCGGGTCGGCCCCCCGTAGAGGCGGTCCTCGACGGTCTCGACGTCGACGTCCTCGGGGTCGAGGTCGCCGTCGGCGACCTCCCCGGCGATCTCGCGGGCCGCACCGAGCATCTCGGCGCGGCCGCCGTAGGCCAGCGCGATGTTCAGGTACAGCCGGTCGTAGCTCGCCGTCCGCGACTCGGCGTAGTCGACGGCGTCGCGCACGCGCTCGGGGAGCATGTCGGTCTCGCCGATAGCGCGGATGCAGACCTCGTTCTCGTGGACGCGGTCGGCGTCGGCGAACTCCCGGAGCTTGCGCTCGATCAGGTCGAAGAGGTGCTCGCGCTCGTCGTCGGGCCGCTCGAAGTTCTCCGTGGAGAAGGCGTAAAGGGTCACCTCCTCGACGCCGAGCTCCTCGCACCACCGCAGCAGGGCCTCGGTGGTCTCGGCGCCCTCGCTGTGGCCCTCGCTGGGGTCCTCGCCCTGTTCGCGTGCGTACCGTCGGTTCCCGTCCTGGATGACGGCCACGTGATCGGGCACGCCCGACAGCTCCCGCCGCAGCAACTGCTCGTAGCCGTCCCGGGCGAGTGACCGAACCCACCGTAGCATCGTTTCCGGTATTTCAGGCAGCCGATATGAGTTTTGTGTTCCGAACGCGGACGGGGGGAGTGGTAGCCCCCGTCTAACCGCAGAGTTTTAATACGACAGTCCCCTCTGAAGAGTTGCAATGGCGACCGGTACGGTTGACTTCTTCAACGACACTGGCGGTTACGGATTCATCGAGACCGAGGACGCCGAGGAGGACGTGTTCTTCCACATGGAAGACGTCGGCGGCCCCGACCTGGAGGAAGGTCAGGAGGTCGAGTTCGACATCGTGCAAGCGGACAAGGGTCCGCGGGCGGAAAACCTGGAGCGTCTCTAACGATGGCGCAAGGCACTGTCGACTTCTTCAACGACACCGGCGGCTACGGTTTCATCGAGACAGACGACGCTGACGAGGACGTGTTCTTCCACATGGAAGACGTCGGCGGCCCCGACCTGGAGGAAGGTCAGGAGGTCGAGTTCGACATCGTCGAAGCGGACAAGGGTCCGCGCGCCGAGAACCTGACGCGTCTGTAACTACGGGACGACGTTCCCGTCCAATTCTTCGAGCGCTCCGTCGAACAGCGGCGACCACAGCCGCTGCCACGCGAATCGTGACGCGTATTAGGCGCGGCCCGGGAGTGATAGCTATGGACGCCGACGCTGACGCCGACGCCGAGGGACGCACCGGGAACGCCGCGGACGAGGACGACGTCGACGCCGGTGAGCGCGAGGCCCTCGATCGCGAGCTGTACCGCCGGACCAAGGCGCTGCTGGAGCCGGGCGACATCGAGCTGAACGGGGTCATCCTCCACACCGAGTTCGGCGGGCAGCAGGACATCGAGATGATGGAGGCCAGCGTCGAGGCCGGCGACGTCATCGCCGAGCACGCCGGTCACGACCCCGCCGACACCTACGTGTACTCGGGCAACGACGACCCCGAGTTCTCCTCGAACCAGCACCAGGGCCTGACCGTCGAGGGCGAGGAGTTCGTCTGGGAGTGCCAGCAGCTGCTGCGCGACGGCACCTTCGACGTCGTCTTCTACTACGAGGCCAGCGCGGACCACGAGGCCATCATCGAGGACCTGCGCGAGGCCGGCCACGAGGTCACCGGCGTCGAAGGGTAGGCGAGGAGTCGTCCGGGTTTTCGCCCCCTGACTCAGGACTCCACCGCGTCGAGGTCCGCCTGACAGGTGTGACAGTACCGGAAGTCCTCGCCGTTGGCCGCGCCGCAGCGCGGACAGAGCACGCCGTCCTCGGCCTCCGCGTAGCGGGCGTTCAGCTGTCCGACGTCCGTCGCCCGTGACCCCTCGCGGTACTGCTCGACGAGGTCGTCCATCGCGATGTAGTCCAGCCCGCGGAAGAGCAGGACGAAGAACAGCGGTGCCCCTACCAGCACCAGAAGGAAGACGCCGATCCGGATCGCGAGTTCGACCCGGGAGACCACACCGTGCGTACGGTTCCCACGGCAAAACCGTTGGCGGCGGGAGACGGACGGCAGGGGGAAGCGGCGTGCGATCCGGTTACAGTGACACTCACACCCGCGGTCGCGGGCCTTAAGCCCGCCCGGTACTCAGATTCGCACATGACAGGGGACCTGGACCGCGTCGACCGCGCGGTCCTCAACGCCTTCCAGGGCGGCTTCCCGGTGACCGAGCGCCCCTTCGGGCCGGCTGCCGAGGCGCTCCGGGAGCGGGGAATCGACGTGACCGAGTCGGAGATGGTCGAGCGCGTCCGGGCGATGGATGAGGCGGGCACGCTGACCCGCTTCGGCGCGCTGATCGACGCCGAGGCCATCGGCGGGACGGCGACGCTGGTGGCGATGCACGCGCCCGAGGAGCGCTTCGACGAGGTGGCCGAGACGGTCAACGGCTTCCCCGAGGTGGCGCACAACTACGCGCGCGAGCACCCGCACCTCAACATGTGGTTCGTGGTCTCGGTCGCGGACGAATCCCGCGTCGAGGAGGTGCTCGCGGAGATCGAGGCCGAGACGGGCCAGGAGACGTACAACCTCCCCAAGCAGCGGGAGTTCCGCGTCGAGGCGAAGTTCCCCGTCGACGGCCCGCTCTCCGAGGACGGGATCGATCTGACGGATCTCGGGACTGAAGTGACTCCCACCGACCGCGAGGGGCTGACGCCGGACGAGCTCGACCTCGTCGTCGAGATCCAGGACGGCCTGCCGATCTCGGAGACGCCCTACGCCGACGTGGCGGAGGCGATCGGCGCGGAGACGGAGTGGGTCGTCGAGACGATCAAGCGATTCAACGAGGAGGGCAAGGTCCGCCGGGTCGGCGCGGTCCCGAACCACTACGCGCTGGGCTACTCCGAGAATGGGATGACCGTCTGGGACGTGCCCGACGACGTCGTCGAGGAGGTGGGCCGGGACGTGGCCGCCTTCGACTTCGTGACCCACTGCTACGAGCGCCCGCGCCACGAGGGCGTGTGGCCGTACAACGTCTTCGCGATGACCCACGGCCGCGACGAGGCGGAGAGCCAGCGGCGCATCGAGCAGGTCCGCGACCGGATGGCCGACCACTGGGACGTCGGCGACGACGACTGGGACACGCTGTTCTCGACGGAGATCCTCAAGAAGACGGGCATCCGCATCGAGGAGCGGGCCGAGGCGAACGTGGTCGACGCGGAGACACCAGACACGTGATCCCCTTACTACACGACTTCTCCGACGAGACGGTCCTCGTCTTCGGCGGCGGGAGCGTCGGTGCCCGGAAGGCCCGCCGGTTCGCCCGCGAGGCCGACGTGGTGGTCGTGAGCCCGGACTTCGCGGACGCCGACTTCGGCGGCGCGGAGCGGGTCCGCGAGGCCCCCGACGCCGACGGAATCGCCGACTGGCTCGACCGCGCCGAGCCGGCGCTGGCCGTGGCCGCGACCGACGACGGCGACCTGAACGCGGCCGTCGAGGCGGCCGCCGACGAGCGCGGGATCCTGGTCAACCGGACGGACGTCCAGGGGGAGCGGGACCCCGGCAGCGTCGTCGTCCCGGCGACGGTCAGGGACGACCCGGTCACCGTCGCGGTGGCGACCGGCGGACGGAGTCCGGCCCTCTCGAAGCACCTCCGGGAGCGCCTCGCCGACGAGATCGAGGGCGCGGGCGCGATGGCCGAACTGACGGCCGATCTGCGGCGGGAGCTGAAGGCCGACGGCGTGCCGCCGGAGGACCGTCGGGCGGCGGTGCGGGCCGTCGCAAGATCTGACGCGGTTTGGAAGGCTTTAGATAGTGGGGCGTCTAATGCCCGCCAGAGAGCGAACGACGTCGTCGCCGACGTCACCGGTGATCCAACGTGAGACAAGGGACGGGTGAAATCTCCGGCGTGAGCGTCTCCCACAGCAACGCCAGCGTCGACGACCTCGAGGCGATCGCGATCGACAGCCAGCGGGCCGAAGTCGAGTCGTTACTTGCGGCGCCCGCGGTCGAGGAGGCGCTGGTCCTCCAGACGTGCAACCGCGTCGAGGCCTACGTCGTCACCCAGAGCGGGGCGACCGACGCGCTCGACCGGTACGTCGAGCCCGTGGCGGCCGACGCCGCCGTCGAGATGGGCCACGAGGAGAGTCTGCGCCACCTCATGCGGGTGGCCGCCGGGCTGGAGTCGATCGTCCTCGGCGAGGACCAGATCCTCGGCCAGGTCCGCGACGCCTACGAGGACGCCCGCTCCGTCGGCGGCATCGGCGACGTCCTCGAGGACGGCGTCATGAAGGCGATCCACGTGGGCGAGCGCGCCCGCACCGAGACGGCCATCAACGAGGGCGTCGTCTCGCTGGCCTCCGCGGCCGTCCGCCTGGCGGCCGGCAAGGTCGACCTCGAGGGCGAGACCGGCCTCGTCGTCGGCGCCGGCGAGATGGGCACGCAGGCGGCCACGGCCCTCGCAGAGCGGGTCGATCGCCTGCTGGTGGCCAACCGGACCGTTCCCCACGCCGAGCACGTGGCTACCACCGCGGAGGTCGAGGCCAGCGCCGTCGCGCTGGACGCCGTCGAGGCCGCCGCCGAGGAGGCCGCGGTCGTCGTCTCCGCGACGGGCAGCCCGGACTACGTGTTCGACGCCGCGGACCTGGCCGACGGCGGCGAGACGTTCGTCGTCGACATCGCCCAGCCCCGGGACGTCCCGCCGGCCGCGGACGACCTCTCGGACGTGACCGTCCGCGATCTGGACGACCTCGAGACGATCACGGAGGAGACGCGGAACACGCGGCGCCGCGCCGCCGAGCGCGTCGAGGCCATGATCGACGAGGAGTTCGACCACCTGCTGACCCAGTACAAGCGCAAGCGGGCCGACCGGGTCATATCGACGATGTACGAGAGCGCCGAGCAGGTCAAGGCCAGCGAACTGCAGACGGCCCTCTCGAAGCTGGACCTCGACGACGAGCAACAGGAGGTCGTCGAGTCGATGGCCGACGCCATCGTCTCCCAGCTGCTGGCCGCCCCGACCCGGAGCCTCCGGGACGCCGCCGAGGAGGACGACTGGTCGACCATCAACACCGCGCTGCAGCTGTTCGATCCCGACTTCGGGCCCGACGGCGAGGACGCCGACGGCCCGCCGGCGTTCGCCGAGGCCGACTCCGTCGACGAGATTCCGGAAGGCGTCCGCGACCAAGTCCCGGCCGCCGTGCTCGAACAGCTCGGCGACGATTGACGGCGGGCCAACAGTTTTCCCGACTCCGTTCGACGCCTCGCACATGGCGGAGCTACTGTCCGACGAGGAGATCGAGGAGCAGCTACCCGCGGACTGGGAGCGCGAGGACGACGAGATCGTCCGCACCTACGAGTTTGACGCGTACCTCGACGGCGTCGGCTTCGCGTCGGCCGTCGGCGGGGTCGCCCAGGAGGCGTTCCACCACCCGGAGATCACCATCGGCTGGCGGGAGGTGGAGGTGCGGCTGACGACCCACGACGCCGGCGGGATCACGGAGAACGACACCGAGCTCGCCGCGCGGTTCGACGACCTCTACGAGTGACGGGCAGCGAGCGCGACGAGCGATCGCGGGCTGGCGCTCGGGCGCTCGCGGACGGCGGCAGCCCCGAGGACGACGCCGGCCAGGCGGCCTACGTCTTCCGCGTCACCGTCCGCCTCGACCCGGGACCGCCGGAGGTCAGCGTCGACCCGGCGACGTTCGAGACGGTGATGGAGCGAGCGGCGGACCCGCCCGGCGAGGACGGCTGGCTGTTCTTCCGGGACAACCTCTGGCGGGGCGAGCTCGCCGACGAGGGTCACTTCCGGCAGCTGACCGAGGAGGCGCTGGACGTCCCCGTCGCGGACGTCTCCTTCCGGGAGTTGCGGACCGACGACGAGTACCTGGCGGCGCTGAAAGCGGAGATTGGCGAGAACCTGGCTGAGTTCAAGGCCGACGGCGTCTCGGAGGCGCTCTCGAAGTACCTCGGGAGTTCGATCCGGGTGGAGTGACGCGCCGGGGATCCCGTGAGCGGCACCGTGACGTGGCCCGGCGCCGCACACCGCCAGAAGCTACTTACTGTTGTGCGCCCTACACTAAGAACCCCGCATGGTAGACGAGTACGACTTCTGGCTGTGCGACCTCGACGGGACGCTCGTGGACGTCGAGCCCGAGTACCCCCGCGACGTGATCGGCGACGTCGGCGACCGGCTCGGCGTCGGATTCACCGACCGCGACGCGGAGCACCTGTGGTACGGCATGGGCGGCGTCCGCGATCAGGTCCTCGACCGCCGGGGCGTCGACCCCGAGCGGTTCTGGGAGACCTTCCACGAGATCGAGGATCCCATCGCCCGCGCCGAGGCGACGTACATCTACGACGACGCCGAGGCCTTTCTCGCGTCCATCGACGAGCCGGTGGGCCTCGTCACGCACTGCCAGCAGTACCTCACCGACCCCGTGCTCGAGCACCTCGACATCGGCGACTGGTTCGACGCGGTGGTCTGCTGCGACGACGAGGTCGGCTGGAAGCCCGACGCCGGCCCGGTCGAACTCGCGATGAGCGACCTCGGCGTCGGCTACAACGGCCACGTCGGCGCCCTCGTGGGCGACGACCCCGACGACATCGGCGCCGCCTGGAACGCCGGCCTCGACGCCGTTCACGTCGAGCGCCACGACCCCGAGGAGCGCGGCCACTGCGTGCTCGGCGACCACCGCATCCAGCGACTCGACGAGCTCCACTAGTTCCGCGACCGTCGGTCAGTCCTCCCAGTCCCGTACGGTCACCGACTCGCCTGCGTCCCGGCGCGTCACGTCCTCGCCGACCGTCACCCAGCCGTCTGCGTCCGCCAGGTCCCGCAGCGTCGGGTCCGTCGCGACGGGGCCGGCGGTCCCGTCGGAGAGCCGGACCGGCACGAACGTCCGGGTTCCGTCGGGGCTCTCGACAGCGGCGTCGAGCGTCGCGCGCTGTGAGGGAACGTCCGGGAGCGGCGCGCCCGACAGGCGGGCCACGAGCGGCCGGAACAACTGGACCGCGGCGACGAGGCAGTCGACGGGCGCGTCCGGCAGCAGCACGACCGGACGGTCCCGTACGGTCCCGACGGCCACCGGACTCCCCGGCGAGACGGCCGCGTCGGCCGCGTGGATCGTCCCCAGGTCGGCGACCACGTCCCGGACGACGCCCTCGCGGTCGACGCCCGTGAAGACGAGGGCGTCCCTCGTCAGGTCCCGCTGGACCGCCGTCCGGACGGAGGGGCGGGCCTCGCCGACGACGTTCCGGTAGGTCGGCTCTCCGCCCCACCGGTCGACGTACTGCGCGAGGCCGAAGCCCGTGACCTCCACGCGCTCGTCGGGGGCCGCGTCGCGCTGGACGAGGTCGTCGCCGATTGGTACCACACCGATCTCGGGCCGCTGCCGTACCTCGCACTCGTCGACCGGTGGGGCGGAGAGCCGACCTACCGGAACGTCGTCGGCGAGGCCCGCCCCTCCGTCCGGACGGCGGTCCAGCGGGACCTGACGAGGGACGCCCTCGTC
>SDGW01001303.1_pt1 | contig 10379 bp, 9 predicted proteins | sample 2873831 | NCBI WGS metagenome assembly SDGW01 (sample SAMN08132700, study PRJNA421101) | hypersaline lake metagenome | isolation source: celular fraction 0.22 microns magnesium sulfate-rich crust from ephemeral... | place: Spain: Penahueca Lagoon, Toledo | collected 2011-07
ACATCGGCGTGCTCGCGTTCGCGGGCGCGCTCGTCGGCGGCCTGCTGTCCCCGTTCGTGCTGCGCGCGAAGAACTCCTCGGAGTCGCCGTCGAACCGGCGGTAACCGCCGGCCGTGCTGGCCACGGCTCATAAGTGGTCTCGCCCTGACGACTGTTTCACCATGGACGAAGTGCTCGAAGTCGTCGAGCTCGCGGCGGACGCCGGCTTCGAAGGCGTGTTCGTCTGGTTGTTCCGGCTGCTCGGCGCCGTGCTCGTACTCGCGGGACTGGGGCTGTGGCTGCTCGCGGACTTTGGACTTCTGTGGCTCCCCGCGATTCTCCTCGTCGCCGGCGTCGTGCTCGCCGTCGTCCCCAGCCTCCTGTTGTCGCTCGTCGAACTGACGGGGTGACGCGACACGGACGACTCCGGGTCGCCGTCGTCGCGACCAGTGACGGCGCCGGCGACGAGCGCGAGAACGCGGCGGCTGGCGAATATTTCGCGAACAGGACGGAGATCCGATAACAGCGTTCCGGGCGGGCCGACGACCGGCCCGAACGCCGAGTAGTAGGGCCGACGGTTAGGTTCGCTTACTCGAACTTCTCGACGAGGTCCGCGTAGCGCGCGGACGGCTCCTCCCAGTCGACGACCTCGAAGAAGTTGTCGACGAAGTCGCCGCGGTCGGGGCCGTAGTCGTAGTAGTAGGAGTGCTCCCAGACGTCGAGGGCCAGAATCGGGTGCGAGCCCCAGAGGGCGCCCTGGTCGTGCTTGTCGACGACGACGTTGCGGAGCTGCTCGGAGTGGCTGTCGTAGACGAGCAGCGCCCAGCCCCCAGCGGCGGAGGCGGCCGCGCGGAATTCACCCTCCCACGCTTCGTAGGAGCCGAAGTCCTCCTCGATGCGGGCTCGCAGGTCGCCCTCGGGCTCGTCGCCGCCCTCGGGGCTCATCGACTGCCAGAAGAGGTCGTGGAGGATGTGTCCGGAGCCGTTGTGCGTGACGTTGCCGATGGCGCCGGCCGACGAGGAGAAGTCGCCCTCCTCGCGGTTCTCGGCGAGCGTCTCTTCGGCGCTGTTCCAGCCGTTGACGTAGCCCTGGTGGTGGGTGTCGTGGTGCCACGTCAGTACCTGCTCGGAGACGTGCGGTTCGAGAGCGTCGTAGTCGTACGGCAGCGGCGGGAGTTCGTAATCCGACATTGCAGTTAACCCCCACGTCCGCGTGCCCCTTGGTGGTTTCCGGAAGCACGTTTTAGTTGGATTCCCGACTAGTCGACGTAATCGGCGTACGGCTCCCGCTCCGGGTAGCGGTCGCCGCGGTCGGGCAGCGGCACGACCACCACGTCGTCGGCGCCGAGCGCGCCGCGGGACGCCAACCGGTCGACCAGCGCGACCGCGCCGCCCGCCGAGGGGCCGACGAGGAACTCGCCGCCGACCCGAAGCTCCGACCGGACGAACTCGTGGGACCACTGCCCGGAGTCCCGAACGCGTATCTCGCGGTCGGCGTGACGGCGCCGCAACCGGCGGACGTACTCGTAGGCGGTCTCGGTGTCGACGTACTCGCGGGCGTCCAGCGCGTCCGCCTCGAAGGTCTCCGGGACGAACGCGCCCGGGTCGTGCATGTGCTTCAGGCCGGCGACGTCGTGGTCAGTAGCGGGCGGCTCGTAGCCGTGGACGCGGACGCCCCGCGGCCGGAGCGCGCGGCTCACACCGACGAGCGTGCCGCCGGTGCCCGCGCCCGCGACGAACTGCGTCACCTCGCCGTCCGTCTGCGCCCAGATCTCCGGGCCCGTCGTGCCCGCGTGGACCGCGGGATTCGCGCGGTTCTCGTACTGGTTCGGGTAGACGTACTTGCCGGGGCGCTCGGCGGCGAGCTCCCGGCAACGCGTCACGAACGCGTCGTATCCCTCGGTAGCGTCCACGAACCGCAGCTCCGCGTCCGCGTCCCGGATGGCCTCGACCTTCCCCCGGCCAGCGTCGTCGGGCAGCACGATCTCCACGTCGTGGCCCATCGCCGCGCCGACGCGCGCGACCGCGGCGCCCGTGTTCCCGCTGGACGCCTCCAGTATCGTGCGGTCGTCGCCGAGGTCGCCGCGCGCAGCCGCGGCCGCCAGCATCGCCTCCCCGATGCGGGTCTTCACCGACCCGCCGCCGTGTCCGAGCGATGCGAAGTTGAACCACTCGACTTTCCCGTACACCGTCGGCGCTACGCCCGCGTCGAGTTCCACCAGCGGCGTCCGTCCGACCTTGCCGAGGTCCGCGTCGACCATGCGCGGCGCTTCTGGGAGCACCGGCAAAAGCCGTGGGGCCGCGAAGAACGCCGCGCGGATTGTCACGGGTTTACGAGTGTTTTTGTCCCGGTGTTCGGTACACTACCCCATGGACTTCGGACTGACCGACGAGCAGCAGGCGATCCAGGAGGAGGTCCGCCGGTTCGCGGAGAACGAAATCCGCCCGGTCGCCTCCGAGTACGACGAGGAAGAGAAGTATCCCCACGAGGTCATGGACGAGGCAGCGAAAGCCGGTCTGCTCGGCCCGACGATTCCCCTCGACTACGGCGGCGCGGGCTACTCGGCGCTCGAATCCGCGCTCATCGTCGAGGAGCTGTTCGCCGCCGACCCCGGTATCGGGCTCTGCGTCGCGAGCGCGGGCTTCGGCGCGGAATCCATCATCGAGTTCGGCAGCGAGGACCAGAAGGAGCGCTGGCTGCCCGACATCGCGTCCGGCGACGCCATCATGGGGTCGGCAATCAGCGAACCCGACACCGGCTCCGACGTCTCCAGCGTCTCCACGCGTGCCGAGCGCGACGGCGACGAGTTCGTCATCAACGGCAACAAGATGTGGATCACGAACGGCTCCGTGGGCGACTTCTACGTCGTGCTCTGCCAGACCGACCCCGACGCGAGCGGCCGCTACAACGGCTTCAGCCAGATCGTCGTCGAGTCCGACCGCGACGGCTTCCAGGCCGACAAGATCACGGGGAAGCTCGGGATCCGCGCCTCGGACACGGCGGAGCTCATCTTCGACGACGTGCGCGTCCCCGAGGAGAACCTCGTCGGCACGGAGGGCGGCGGCTTCCTCCAGCTGATGCAGTTCTTCGACGAGACGCGCACGATGGTCGCCGCGCAGGGCGTCGGCATCGCGAAGGGCGCCGCCGAGCGCGCCCTCGACTACGCGCAGGAGCGCGAGCAGTTCGGCCGCCCCATCAGCGACTTCCAGGCCATCGAGCACAAGCTCGCGGAGATGCACACGCAGACGGAGGCCGCGCGCACGCTCACGCGGAAGTCCGCGTGGAGCGTCGAGAACCGCGACGACCAGCTCACCGCGCTCGCGTCGATGGCCAAGGAGTTCGCGTCCCGCGTTGCCGTCGAGGTCGCCGACGAGGCCGTCCAGATTCACGGCGGCGCCGGCTACGTCAACGACTTCGACGTCGAGCGCTTCTACCGCGACGCCAAGATCACCCAGATCTACGAGGGGACCACCGAAATCCAGAAGAACATCATCGCGCGCGAACTCCTCGAATAGCCCACACGAACATCTTCGAGCGCCGGTATATCCGGATGTAGCGGCTCCGTGCCCAGCGTCTCGGAATCCGCCGTAGCCTTTTCCTTCGTTCCCTTGAACGCCGAAACATGGACGTCACCAGGTCCACGCTCGCGAAGATACTCGCGGCCGTGTTCGTCCTGAACCTCGTCGTCATGGGCGCCGGTGCCGCGTACTCCTACCAGCACCAGCCGCCCATCCCGGACGAGATCGTGGGGCCGAACGGCGACGTGGCCGCCACCCACGAGTCGATCCAGGACGGCAAGGCCGTCTTCCAGTCGAACGGGCTGATGAACCACGGGTCGATTCTCGGCAACGGCGCGTACTTCGGCGAGGACTACACCGCCGACGCGCTCGAACTGAAGACCCAGTTCATGCGGGAGTACTACGCCGACGAGCGCTATGGCGAAGCCTACGCCGACCTCACCGCCGAACAGCAGGCCGGCGTCGACAGCCGCGTGACCGCCGACCTCGACCGCTCGATGTCCGGTGAGACGGCACAGTACTCTGCCGCAGAAGCGTACGCCCACGAGCAGGTCCGCGAGGTGTACGTCGAGCGCTACCACGAGGGCGACGCCGAACGCGGCGTCCCCGAGGGCATGGTCGAGTCCGCCGACGACGCCCGGAAGTTCGCGGACTTCGCGATGTGGACGGCGCTGGTCTCCCACGCCGAACGCCCCGGCACCGACCACAGTTACACCAACGACTGGCCGTACAACCCGCTCGCCGGCAACGAACCCACGGGCGCGACGATGGTGTGGAGCGCCATCTCGATGGTGTTGCTCGTCGGCGGCGCCGGCCTCGGCGTCTGGCTGTACAACTCCATCGACCTCCCCGAGCCCACCACGGAGGGCATCGAAGTCCCGGATCCCGCGGACGTCGACTTGCTCCCCAGCCAGCGCGCTGCCACCCGGTTCATCCCGGTCGCCGCGTTGCTGTTCGTCGGACAGGTGTTGCTGGGAGCGTTGCTCGCGCACTACTACGTCGAGCGCGACGCGTTCTTCGGCATCGGTGAAGCGTTGGGGGTCGACGTCATCCAGTGGCTGCCCTTCGCCATCGCCAAGACCTACCACCTCGACCTCGGCATCCTCTGGATCGCCACGATGTGGATCGGCGCCGGACTGTTCCTCCCCGGCCTCCTGACCGGCCACGAGCCCGACCACCAGGAGTCCGCCATCAACGGCCTGCTCGGCACGCTCCTGCTGGTCGTCGTCGGCGGCTTCGTCGGCATCTACCTCGGGACGCAGGGCTTCTTCGACGGCCCGCTGTGGTGGCTGCTCGGCAACGAGGGTCTCGAATACGTCGAAGTCGGGCGCGTCTGGCAGGTCGGCCTCCTGCTCGGGTTCGCCATCTGGGCGTTCCTCGCGTACCGCGGCTTCAAGCCGCTGCTCGCCCGCGAGCAGCGCTTCGGGCTCGCGCACATGATTCTGTACGCGGGCGGCTCCATCGGGTTGCTGTTCGTCGCGGGCATGCTGTACACGCCCGACACGAACATCGTGATGACGGAGTTCTGGCGGTGGTGGGTCGTCCACATGTGGGTGGAGGGCGCCTTCGAGTTCTTCATCGTCGCCATCGTCGGCATCACGCTCGTCTCCATGGGCTTGCTGCGCAAGCGCTCCGCGGAGAAAGCCGTCGCCCTGCAAGTGCTGTTCGTGATGGGTAGCGGCGTCATCGGCGTCAGCCACCACTACTGGTGGATCGGCCAGCCCGACGTCTGGATTCCGTTCGGGAGCGTGTTCTCCACGCTCGAACTCGTGCCGCTGATTCTCATCCTCTTCGAGGCGCTCGGGCAGTACCGCGCGCTCGCGGCCAGCGACGAGACGTTCCACTACAAGCTCCCGTTCGCGTTCATCATCGCCAGCGGCGCGTGGAACTTCGTCGGCGCCGGCGTGCTCGGGTTCTTCATCAACCTCCCGCTCATCAACTACTACGAGCACGGCACCTACCTCACGGTCGCGCACGCCCACGCCGCGATGTTCGGCGCGTTCGGCCTGCTTGCGCTCGGCATGGCGACGTACATGCTGCGGCTCTCCGTCGACCCCGCCGAGTGGAACGGCAAGCGCCTCTGGTGGGCGTTCTGGCTGTGGAACGCCGGCCTCGCCGTGATGGTCGGGCTCTCCCTGCTGCCCATCGGCTTCCTCCAGCTCGAGGCCGCGTTCACGGAGGGGTACGCGGTCGCGCGCTCGATGGAGTTCTACGGCCGCGACCTCGTCCAGGTGCTGTTCTGGGCGCGCTTCCCCGGGGACACGCTGCTCATCCTCGGCACCATCCTGTTCGCCTACGACGTCGTCAAGAAGCGCTTCCTGCTCCGGGACGTTACCACCGGCGACTCTACCGGCGCGGTCGCTACGCGCGTGCTCGGCAGCGACGACGACTGACCCCGTCTCCGGCGATTCGCAACGCCTAAACCCGTCACACGCCGACTACTCGACGCGTGCGAGGGTAGCCAAGCTCGGCCAACGGCGACGGACTCAAGATCCGTTCTCGTAGGAGTTCGAGGGTTCGAATCCCTTCCCTCGCATCGCCGGCGCCTCGTGCGCCGCGGGATGCGGGAAGTCCGCGAGGCGGACTTCCCTCGCAAAACTACTCTAACTGACTGGGAACGACAGCTACCTTTAGGTTCGGGTGCGGACACCGATTGGTATGGCGGAGTCGACGCTGTACGAGCGACTGGGCGGACGCGAGGGGATTCGAGCGGTCGTCGACGACTTCTACGACCGCCTGCTGGCCGACGACGACCTCGGGCCGTTCTTCGCGGACGCCGACGTCTCGACGCTGCGCCGCACGCAGACGGCCTTCCTCTGTGAGGCCGCGGGCGGGCCGGAGACCTACGACGCCGCGCCCGTCCGCGAAGCGCACCTGCACGTGCCGTTCACGCCCGAGCACATCGAGCGCGCCGTCGAGCTGCTGCGCGTGAGCCTCGACGAGTTCGACGTCCCCGAGGACGACGCGGACGCGGTCGTGCAGGCGGTCGCCCAGTACGAGAGCGACCTGCTCGCGCGCCCCGACGACCCCTAGCCCCGGAACCGACGCCTCTTTGACCGCCCGGGCCGCCACTCCGGCCATGGACGAGGACCGCGCGAGCGTCGCCGAGCGCGCCGCAATCGCAGGCAGCGAGGTGGCCTTCGAGGCGTTCCGCACGGGCATCGACGTGGAGATAAAGTCCGGGAAGACGGACGTCGTCACGCAAGCGGACAGGGACGCCCAGCGCCGCGTCATCGAGGTGATTCGCGAATCCCACCCCGAGGACGCCATCGTCGGCGAGGAAGAGGACGAACTGAAGGAAGTCCCCGACACGGGCGCGGCGTGGGTCGTCGACCCCATCGACGGTACGAACAACTTCGTGCGGGACGTCCAGATCTGGGCGACGTCCGTGGCGGCCGTCAAGGACGGCGAGGCGGTCGCCGCCGCGAACGTGCTGCCCGCGCTCGGGGACACGTACGTCGCGGGCGACGGCGAAGTGACGCGCAACGGCGAGCCCGTCTCCGTCAGCCACCGCTCGGACCCGGAGACGTTCGCCGTCGTGCCGACCATCTGGTGGGGCTTCGACGAGCGCGACCAGTACGCCGCGGCCTGCGAGGCCATCGTCGAGCGCTTCGCGGACATGCGGCGGTACGGCTGCGCGCAGGCCGCCCTCTCGATGGTCGCCAGCGGCCAGATCGAGGGCGCGATCACGAACGTCACCGTGAACGCGTGGGACTCCGTCGCCGGCGTCCACCTGATTCGGCAGGCCGGCGGCGTCGTCACGGACGTCCACGGCGACCGCTGGGAGCCCGGCTGCGACGGGCTCGTGGCGTCGAACGGCGAAGCCCACGACGTCGTTCTCGAAGCGGCCCAGGAGATCGAGGACTGAGCGGGCTGCTCGAGCAGTAACGTATAGTGGCCTCCGCCGAGCAGACTGAGTATGGAGTTAGACGAGACGGACCGCGAGATTCTGCGCGCGCTCCAGTCGGACGCGCGGAAGCCGTTCAGCGAGATCGCCCGCGAGATAGAGATGTCCAGCGCGACCGTCCACGATCGCGTCAACCGCATGGAGGAGGCCGGCGTCATCCGCGGCTACCACGCCGACGTCGACCCGAAGGCCGCCGGGTTCGGCACCTCCGCGGTCGTCGGCCTGAGCGTCGAACAGGGCCGCGAACAGGACGCCCTCGACCGGCTCGCGGACATCGAGGGGATCCAGGAGGTCCACCTCACGACCGGCGAGTGGGACATCATCCTGCGCGTGTACGCCGAGAACACCGACCACCTCCGCGAGCTCATGTTCGAGGAGATCGCGGACATGGAGGGGTTCGCGCGCTCCCAGACGATGGTCGTCCTCGGCACCGAGTACGAGTCCCGCGAACTCCCGCTGTAGGCGAGTGCAGACCACAACCATGAAACCCTCACCGCCCCCGTCTCCGATATGACGTTCCCCGAGACCGACCGCGAGCGCGCCTGGACCGCGACCGTCGGCGTCGCCCTCGTCGCCCTCGTCGGTGGGTCGATTCTGTTCCCCGACACCGTCTACGGCGGCTTCGTCTGGCACTACTTCTGGGGTCCCGTCGTCGCGGACGCCAACGGCGCGAACTGCGCCGTCTGGAACGGCGGCTCCGTCCGCCTGCTCTACAACTCGACGGCGTGCTCTGGAGCGACCGAACCCGTCGCGTACCCCGGCTACACGCTCGTCTCCGAGGTCGGGTACGCCGTCACGCTGCTCGCGTCGCTGGTCGGCGTCACGTTCCTCCTCGACAACCTCCGCGTCGGCGAGCGCCTCGAACTCCTGTACGCGCTGTTCCCGTTCGTGCTGCTCGGCGGCGCGCTCCGCGTCGTCGAGGACGCCAACGACGCCGCCGCGGCCGCGACGGGCGTCGAGCAGTTCCTCGCCTACCCCGTGAACACGCTCATCATCAGCCCCGTCATCTACTTCGTGATGTTCGCCATCACGCTCGCGGTGCTCGTCGCGTGCGTCTACCTCGCGCGGCGTACCGGCGTCTTCGAGGACTACATCCGCCCGCTCGCAGCAGCCGGCACCGTCCTCCTCGCCGCCACCGTCGGTTTCCTCGTCTACCTCGCCGTCACCACCGACTACGTCTCCCTCCTCCCGCAGTTCACGGTGCTCACGCTGCTGTTCGCCACGATCATCACTGCCGTCGTCTGGTACTACGTCCGCCGGCGGCTCCCCGACGTCGCCTCCGGCACCGAGTTCGCGGGCGCCGTCGTCCTCTGGGGCCACGCCGTCGACGGCGTCGCCAACGTCATCGGCCTCGACTGGGCCGACGAACTCGGGCTCGCGTACGACCTCGTCCCCAAGCACCCGGTCAACGCTGCGGTCGTCGACATCACCCAGAGCGTCCTCCCCGCCTCGGTCATCCACTACACGGGCGACGCGTGGCCGTTCCTCGTCCTCAAAATCGTCGCCGCGCTGTTCGTCCTCTGGCTGTTCGACGCGCAACTCCGCGAGGAGGCCCCCCGGTACTTCACGCTCATGCTCGTCGCCGTCCTCGCCGTCGGCCTCGGCCCCGGCTCCCGAGACATGCTCAGAGCGACCTTCGGCATCTGAAAACCACTGTTCCAGCGCTAGATCGCCGGACGCGTACGGCTGATTCACCCATAGTCGACGAGCATCGGCGAGCGAGCGGTTCGGAGAACCCGAGCGACGCCGTTCACCGCGAGCCTCCGGCTCGCGGGCCGACGAACGACCGTAGGGAGTGAGGAGTGCTTTTGGTGAGGCTTTTGCCGAGCGAGCGGCGCGTCGCGCCGCTCGCGCAGCGCAAAAGGTTCAGGGGAAGGGGTGGAACGGCTTGTCCAGCCGCGCCTGAAAGCCCAACTCTCTCGGGATTTTGCGCGCTCGCTCGCCGAAGAACGGCTGGTCGACGAACAGTGGCTGGGCGTCCGGCACTAACACCCGCACAGCCTCGAATCCCGCGTCCTCCAAGTCACGGGTCGTGAGGCGGGCGGCGTAGGCGTCGAGGTCGGCGTCGGCGAGCGCGTCGAGCACGGCGTCGAGTTCGTCGGCTCCCTCCGGGAGGTCGTCGGGGCCGACGTCGCTGGCGGGGATAGTGGTCTCGGGGTCGACGAACCCGCGGACGTCGCGCGGGAAGTCGGCGTACTTGCCGATGGCGCCGTCCTCGTCGCTGGCGTCCTCGGGTCCCATCGCGCGGAGCTCCATCCAGTTCTGGAGGGCTTCGCAGAGCGCGTCGCGCGCGGCGGCGACGGCGTCGAGGTCCGCGGCGGAGCCGAGCGCGAACCGCGGCCAGTCGTCGCGGCGGACCGCGACCGCGACCACGGGCACGTCGACGTCCTGCGTGCAGAGGAGCGCCGTCACGTCGAGGTTCTCCGCGCGAGCCCGGCGTTCGAGCTCGGCGAAGCCCGGGTCCTCGACCTGGAGGCCGAGCGGCTCGAACGTCGAGTACCACGACAGCATCGTGGCGTCGCGCTCGACCGTCTCGTAGAGGCCCGACAACACCGCGCCGACGCCGGAGTTCCCGAGGCCGAGGCCCGTCGTGATCGTCCCCGGGCGGTTCTCGGGCGGCGGGAAGACGACGCGGTCGGCGGGCAGCAACGCCGACTCCCCCGTGTCTAGGCGCTCGCCGCACACCCACTCGATCTCCTCGTCGCTGGCGGCGTCCTCCGGGCGAACGAAGCGCTCGGGCGGGACGGCGTCCTCGTGGTCGACGGGCGCAGTCTCGAAGTCCGCTTCGCGGTAGACGCCCGCGGCGTACCGCTCGAAGCCCTCGCCGACCGCCTTCATGTAGGCGGCGTTCCAGTCGGCGGCGACGCCAGCGGACTTCGTGGACGCCTCCGCGTCGCTGAACGGCGAGGTGTCGGTGCCGACCGCGAGGTAGTACGGCGCGGGGAACGACTCGCGCTCGCCGACGGCCGTGAGC
>SDGW01001379.1_pt1 | contig 10377 bp, 9 predicted proteins | sample 2873831 | NCBI WGS metagenome assembly SDGW01 (sample SAMN08132700, study PRJNA421101) | hypersaline lake metagenome | isolation source: celular fraction 0.22 microns magnesium sulfate-rich crust from ephemeral... | place: Spain: Penahueca Lagoon, Toledo | collected 2011-07
GGCTTCGAGAGCACCGCGACGTACTCGACGGCGCCGAACTCGACGGCGAGGTTCGCGAGCGCGAGCCCGATAGCGACGAACAGCGCGATGCCGGCGACCCTGGGGAGGACCTCGGAGAGCAGCAGGGTGGGAAGCGTCGTCACTGTATGTAACCGTGGGGAGTCCGCGAATAGCCGTGTCGGTTTCGAAGGGAGCGAGAACGGACGGTACCCAGTGGCGGTGTCGCGGACCCGACGGTGTCAGACATCCATCTCCAGAAACGCCCGGGAGTCGTCGCCCAGTCGAAGGGTGATATCCAGCGTTCCACTCGAATTTTTGTACTTCACGTTTTTGCCGTTCGCATCTACGAGCTTGTCAGCCCGAAACTCGTTTACGTTGCCCCTATCGAGCGAAATCGGTGCACTGAACGGGACGAAGTCTCCGGCTTCGAGTTCGTCCGGACCCCTATCGAGGACGTCGATCGGACCGGGGGCGTCGTTACCGCCGGTATCGTCCCGCAACGCGTCGGTGATCCGGTCCGGGTCGGAGCCGCCGTTCAACGTGGCGTAGTTCACCGCGACCGCTTCGATTTGAACGTCGATCTCCCCGTCGTTCTCTATCTCGAACTCGAACTTACCGCTGTTACCGACGCTCCGGACGTTTGCGGTGAGCGATATCTGTGCGGCCTGCGGAACGCCGAACTCGCGGTCCATCAGGATCGAACCGGCGACTTGCCCCGAATCGTCGACCAGCGTCCCGTCAACGGTGATGGTAAAGACGCCAGAACTGTCGGATTCGATCTCGACCGACGCTTCAGCCCCCGGTTCGAGCGTCAGTACGAAGTTCTCCGGGCTCTCCCCGTCGAACGTCACGCCGCTTCGTTCCGGATCGAACTCGATCTCCATCCGGAAATCGGATCGGTTGGCGAACTCGGGCGGGAGATCCGGATCGTTAGCGTTCCGGACCCCGAGGAGCGCGTTCGAGTCGTCGGCAGCATTCACTGAAACACCCCGTCCGGTACTGACCGCGCTAAACGCGCCGGTACCGTACAGCGTGCCGATGCCGATCGAGGAGGCACCGAGCCCCAGGAACGCCCGGCGCTTCATTAGAAGCTGGTACGCAGTCAGACAGTATAGGTGCTGTGGATAAAATCACGACCCTTCGAGGTTCTCGAGTTCGATCTCGACCGGCACCTCCGATTCGGGATCGTTCGGATCGAGCCCCTCCACGACCAGCACGACGGTCACCGATTCGCCCGTCATGTCAGTCTGATCGAACAGGCCACCGCTCCGGAACTGCTCGATGTTTACTGTGCTAGTCTCGTCCTGGTTGATCGTCCCGGCCGTATTCAGGGGATACGAGACGGCTCCGATCGAAAGCCCGTTCTCCGCGTCAAGCACGCCGTCACTCCCGATTTCGATCTCCGGTCCCGAGCCGGTGATATCTTCCACCCTGGTCGCGTCGGCTGTGGTCTCGCTGATCTGCACTTCCGTGGCCGAAACTTGTCCGTCGCCGGTGTTCTGGAGTTCGAACTGAACCCATGACGGTTGCTGGCCCCACCCGACTCTCTCATTAGCCGTCGGCGTCCCGACGACCTCTAGTTCTTCGATGTCCCCGATCGGGACCGGATCGTCCGGAGGGGCGGTCCCGGGTGAATCGGCCCCCTCACAGTCAAACGAGACGTCACTGACGGTAAATGAGTCCCGTTGGATGGTAGTCGACTCCCCGTCGCCCTCGATATCCAGTCCGACGGCGGCATCGTCGGCGGTTCCGGAGACGTCTTGACTGCACGCAAGTTCGATCTGCCCGCTCTCGCCGGCGGTGAGAGCACCGGGCGCCCCCGAGACGTCTAAAACGCGCGAGTCAGTTCGACCGTTCCAGACCACGCTCTCCACTTCGACGTCTACCGAGGACCACTCCTCGCCGACATTGTTCGTGACCGTTGCGACGGTTGCAGGTTCGCTGGTCGGATCGGTAAACAACCCTCCTTCGTCGTACAGTATCGTGTCCGACTCGTCGTACTCCTCTTCGAGTCCGAGCAGGGCGTCACGTTCGTCGCTCGCCGTCTCCACCGCCACGCCGCGGTCGCTCGTCACCGCCTCGAACGCGCCGGACGGCGCGACGATCGTCACGACGCCGAGCGCGATCAGAACGACGCCGAGTTGTGAGAGTCGATCCATGGGTGATCCGGAACTCCGCGACGACGCCGAGCCTCGTCTGACCGCGGTGGCACGTTTCCTTCGGAGCGCGCCAGCCGAGCGGGTTTCGGACGTATTTCTCTACCCCAAAATGATCTGCCAACTATAAAAATCATCCCAAATACCTGTTTGCATCAAAGGCCGATCCGGTCGACGAGGCAGACGCCGACGAGCACGTCGTGGCATCGGTACAATTGGTCAGGGCGGCCGTTCCATCGCGCCGAGTCGGTTCTGTCGGCTGTGATAGGCGTGATATCCCGCCGACGCGGCGAACACGCCGAGTACCAGCGCTGCCCAGCCCAGTTCGGGAACAGTCTCGGTGGGTAAAATCTCGAACCAGACGCCCCCGAGCACCATCCCGCCGATGATCGACAGCCCGAGGTAGTACTCGCCCCAGGGGATCGAATCGCCAGGGACGATATCCATGTACACTTCCATCCGTTCGGCCTGATCGGTCAGCGTCACCTCGCCGTTCTCGTACTCGACCATCCCCGCGTCGTCGAGCGTCGGGAGGTGGGTCTGCTGCAAGGAGGTGTAGACGCGCTTTCGCTCCGCGGAGTCGAGTTCCGCGATCTCCTTGTCGAGTTCCCAGGCGGCGACTTGTTCGGCGAGATCCGAGACTGTCACCGTCTCGCCTCGCTGTTTGCAGAAGTGGATGGTGTACCGGCGGCGGTGGTTGCTCAAAAGAGTGAAAATTTCGCCCCGGTCGGGCGTCCCGTCGGCAGTCGACATAGAGAGTAGTCTAGTCCCCGAGAAGTATGGAACGTTGTTAGTTGTTTCGGGTACGACGAACGCGACTATTCGGGTCCGTTCGGTGGAACGCCGTCGCTCGGTTCGACGTCCGCGGGCCTGGTCACCCCACGCTTGCCTGCAACTGTTCGCGGTGAGTGGACCACCGTGACGTCGGTGGTGTCCTCAGTGACGCCTGCCGACCGAGTCGGAGGCTCTCCGCGAAGCGACTCTCGACGGACTCTTCGATGCCTCGAAAGGTGAGCCACGATAAACGCCGGGCTCTGGTGCCAGCGCTGTCGCCAAGTGGACCTGGAGAGGTCAGAACGGGATTCCTATTCAGGTACTCACGGAGATCGTGATCTCGGAGTCGATCGAATCCGAGTTCGACGCGCCACTCGTATCGATCTCCAGGTCGACGGCAGTGCTCCCGTCCGTACCGACGGTCGTTTCGGCGGGGATGAGTTCGATCGTGATGTTGTTCTCGGTCACTTCCCAGGAACCGTCGGTCACGTCGAGAGTGATTTCCTCGGAGTGGTTGTTCTGGATCTCGAACGCCGTGTTGACGGTGAGGGTAGCCTCTACGTTCACGTCCGTAACGTCGATTTCGATGGCTCCGTCGCCGTTCGCGCTGACGTAGTCGCCATCGAGATTCGTGAACGCGACGACTGCATTCGAGTCCTCCGCGAGCGAAACGGAGATACTCCGGTCTGCATCCACGCTATTGAATGCGCCCGTGCCGAAGACCGCGCCGCCGCCCACTGTCAACGTGCCGAGCCCGATCAGAACGCTTCGTCGATTGGATCTCATGGTTAATCTGGTGCGCGTAGGTTGCGCTTACCTCCCGTTGGAACCGCACCCACATTGTATTGGGGTGCTTGAACCGCGGATCGGCGCCCGAGCTACGTTTCAAGCCGGCCTTGAATGCGCTCTCGTGTAGCGATCTCCGGATGAAACGTTTCGGTGGCCCCGCCGATTCGCGACGACGTACCGCGTCGATGCTCTTGCTACGAGGCCACAGCACGCGGTGATCCACCGATCGCTGCGGGCGAACTGCTCCCTGCGCACGGCGGGGTTCTCTCGAATCGGTCGTCGACGGCCCGGAATCGTCGCTTCAAGCTCGGCTTGCTCGGTCGCAGGACAAACCGGAGTACGTTCAAGCTACTCAATACAAAGTGGATAGGGTGTACAGATCAACGCAGACGGTCAGCCGGTAACCCGATCTTACGGAAGACGGTACGGACCGAACGGAGAACCTAACCATGCCAACGAGTAGACGTAACATGATCGCAGGACTGGGAGCACTGACAGTGGGCGGCGGCGCGGTCTTCGGCTCCGGAGCCTTCACAACGCAAGAAGCAGAACGCGGGCTCCAAGTGGAAGTCGTTCGAGGCGACAGCATCGCAGAGGATGCACTCGACGTTCAGATCGATGCCGGAGACGAAGACGTCGATCTCTCCAGTGGAACGCCGAACGGTCTGTTCCCGGACGACTCTGCCAATGTTAGCCTCATCGAGAACGATGTCGATGTCGAATTCGGTCAGCTCGTGGGGAGTGCAACGGCGACGTTTGACGAGTTCTTCGAGATCATCAACGACCCCGAATCCGGAGCTCTCGATCTAACCCTAGAAACTGACGGTAGCGTGTTTACCATCACCGATACCGATGGGAATGAGTACAATCGCGTGGAAGTCCCCGAGAATGCTAGTGGCAGTGAAGGGGCTGTAAGCGATACGGCAGATTTGACGATCGATACTGAAGATGCCGGCAACGGTACGGTAAACGAAACTCTGACTATCACAATCGAGGAAAGTACCGCGTAAGTCTACCTGTCGCGTAGGATTGCCCATCGCTATCCGGAGTTAGTATTCTGCCCGCATGCCACCAACGAGAGTCCTGCTCGCCGCCGCGATCTGCCTGCTCGCGCTGTTCGTAGTGCCCACCGTGGCGGCCCAGGAGGATTCCCCGACCGACGACATCTCCATAGAGGCGACCGACGACAGCGTGGCGGCGATCGAGGACGGCGAGATCGTGATCAGGGGGAGCGTCGTTCCGTACGCGATCTCGTCCGTCGACGAGGCGTTCCGGATCAGGTCGACCGGCGATCGGGAACAGCGCGTCTGGGTCAGTAGCGGGGTCGACGGCGTCGAGTTCCACCGGAGCGATACCGGCGAGCCGGTCGAGCGCGTGACGCTGGACCCGGGCGAGGCCGTGGGAGTAGGACTGACCGTCGACAGCTCGCAGGAGCTGGACGGCGACTTCTTCACGATCCGCGTCGAGACCGACGAGCGCGAGTCGTCGTCCATCGACGTGACCGACGTGGACATCGACCCGCGCGAGGTCGTGGCGGGCGACGCGGCGACGATCACCGCGACGGTCGAGAACACCGGCGAGGCGGCGGGCCGACAGCCGGTACGGCTCGAAATCGACGGGACGGTCGTCGCCCAGCGAAGCATTCGTCTGCGGGGCGGCGAGACGCGAACGGTCGCCTTCGAGCGGACGTTCCAGCGGGTCGGGACGTTCGACGTCGCCGTCAGCACGATCCGAAGCGGGACGACCTACACGACCGACGGCGGCACGGTATCGGTCAGCGAGCCCGCCGACGGACCGGCCTTCGAGGTGACGGAAGCGTCCGTCTCGTCGGCCGACGTCGAACCGGGTCAGGACGTCGACGTTACGGCGACCGTCGCGAACGCCGGCGATCGGGCGGGGACGTTCACCGCCGAACTCGCGGTCGGCGGGGTCGTCTTCCAGAGCCAGCCGGTCGAGGTGTCGGCGGGCGAGGAGGAGACGGTCACGTTCACGAGACGGTTCTCGGAGGAAGGGCGGTACGCGATCAGCGTCAGCGGGACCGACGCGGGGACGGTGACGGTCGGCAATCCGGGCGAGACACCCCGACAGACGGCCGAGCGATTCCTAGCCAACCCCGGCACGTCGACGGTCGGGTTGGCCGCGCTGGTCGGCCTTCTGGCGATCGGGCGCAGTAGCGTCTGGGAGCTGGCGCTGCGGTACGTCTGAGGAATAGATATATCAGTCGTTGCCGGCCTATAGCTCGTATGCACGATACTTCCCGGATACGTACCGATCCGTTCGGTCCGGGAAGCGGACGAGTGAGCCCGCCATGACGCTTAGATCCTACGCCGAGTGGACGATCGGCACGCTGGTGGTCGTCGCGGTTCTCGCGATCGTCCTCGGTCAGTTGCTCGGTCAGCCCATCCTGCTGGGGTTCGTCTCGACGGGGAGCATGGCGCCGACGATGGACGCCGGCGACGGGTTCGTGGCGGTCCCATCGCCGCTGGCGGGCGACGTCGAGGAAGGTGACGTCGTCGTGTTCCAGGCCGAGGAGCTCCACGGCGGCGGGCTCACGACCCACCGCGTCGTCGACGAGACCGAGGAAGGATACGTGACCAAAGGCGACGCCAACCCCTTCACCGACCAGGACGGCGACGAACCGCCGGTCACGGACGACCAGATCGTCGCCCACGCGCTACAGGTCGGGGGCACCGTCGTCACGATCCCGCACCTCGGGACGGCCGTGATGGCGGTCCAGTCGGCCGGTCACGGTCTCCAGCAGTCGGTGGCGACCGCGCTCGGGGCCGGCGAGGGCCTCGACCGGTCCCAGCTCGGCGCCGCGTTCGTCGGCCTCGGCGTCTTCTTCATCGGTCTGGCGCTCCTGACGGGATCGAGAGGGGCCCGCGATCTGGCGCGGTCGGTGTCGCGTCCGGACGTCGTCAGCGTCCAGGTGCTCGCAGGAGTGATACTCGTCGTTCTCGTCCTCGCCGCGACCGCGGCGATGGTCGTCCCCTCCGGCACGACGGAGTACGGCATCGTCAGCGCCGACCAGCCGAACGACGATCCGCTGGTGATCGAGGCTGGCGGCTCCTCGACCGTCGAATACCCCGTCACCAACGGCGGGGTCGTACCGGTCGTCGTCTTCCTCGAACCCGGCGACGGCGCCGACGCCGAGCCCGACAGGATCCGGGTCGGTGCCGGCGACGAGGCTTCGAGCAGCGTCACCCTGACCGCGCCGGAGAGCGAAGGCCAGTACGATCGCTACGTCATCCAGCGGCGCTACTTGCTGTTGCTCCCGCCGGGGCTCATCGCCGCGCTGCACGCGATCCACCCGACGCTCGCGCTGCTCGCGATCGACGCCGTCGTCGGCGGCGTCGGGCTGTCGATCGCCGTCGCGCTGTTCGGCACGGGCGATCTCCGGCTGCGGTCGGGCGCCAACCACGTGTCGCTCTCGGTGCGGCTCCGGCGCAAGCTCCGCAAGTGGCTGTAATCGGGAGGTTTCGCGCAATCGTTCGGTATTATTATTGTGATCGGGCGCAGTTACACCGATAGTTCTACGCATGCAACCGCGAATCCGGCTTCCGAGGTCGGCGTCGCCGCGACGCAGTCGTCGAGCGACGGGACGCCGGTGTTCGCAGCCACAGCCGCGGGACGCCGCTTCGACTGTGCTATCCTTCCGTGGCCACCACGACGCCGACGCGACGGGGTGGGACCGCTCGTGATGGACGATCCGCGGTTTCAGTTGTTGATAGCCCGCTACGGCAGGAATCTGGCGATCGCGCTGGTCGTGGTCGGCGCGCTGTTGCTCCTCGTGGGCGGCTGGATCGCGCTCACGCCGCCGACGACGACGGCGACCGAGCGGACGACCGCGACGACGGCCTCGACGGGCGCCGATACCGCAGCGAACGTCACCGGGGACAGCGACCTCTGGGAACGGGGAACCGAGCTGCGCAACAACCCCGTATACCTGACGAACGCTTCGCCCACGCTCGCCGTCGACCCTCGGACCAGCGTCCCCGAGGGCTCGTCGGTCACGCAGACGGTCCGGCTTCGGATCACCGCGACCCGCGACGACGAGGTGTTCTGGACGTCGACCGAGACGCTGCTCGACGAGACCGGAACCGCGGAGAACGGTACCGCGACCGCGCGGACCGAGATCGACGTCCGCGACCTCGAGGCGCGGCTCGCGACCCTCCGGGAGCGCCTCGCCGGCGTCGGCTCCGTGCAGACCGATCTCCTGCTGACCGTCGAATACGACACCGGCCGATACGCGGGCAAGCTCGACGCCTCGGCGCCCCTGGTGGTGACCGACCGGGCGTACTGGCTCGACGGCGAGCTCTCGGACTCCCGGCCCCACTACGCGACGACCACCCGACAGGTGAGCCACTCGCCGAACTGGTTCGCGGCGCTGCTCGCGACGCTGCTGGCGGCGCTGTCGCTGACCGGCGCCTGGACGGTGTTCGCGACCCGCCCGGAGGAACTCGACGTCGACGCGATCAAACAGGAGCGACACCGCCGCAAGTACGCCGACTGGATCTCGAAGGGCTCGATCCCGATGTGGGTCGGCCAGAACTACGTCGAGCTCGACAGCCTCGAGGGCGTCGTCGACGTCGCGATCGACACCCAGGAGCGGGTCGTCCACGACACGCGCCGGGACCTGTTCGCGGTGATCAGCGAGGACGTCGTCTACTACTACTCCAAGAGCGGCGACTGGGACCAGTCCTCCTGGCCCCGCATGGAGCTGTCGGGCCGAAGCGAAGACGAAACGGTCGACGTCGGCGGCGATCTGTCGCAGGGGCTCGGTGATCTGCCCGGCAGCGGCGAGCTGTCCGGCGACGACGCCGCCAGCAGTTCGGACGACGTCCCCGACGACGCGACGGACGACGGCGAGTCGGACGAACCGTCGAGCCACGGTCCCGGCGACTGGGACGACGACGTCTGGCGCGACCTCTAACAGCGACAAAAAGCGCCAACCGACCGTTTTAGCAGTTCCGGGCGTCTTCGACCTGTTGTCGCCCCTCTTCCGCCTTGCTCCGCGCCCGCACCAGATTACCGCTGTCGGCGGCGGCGGCCGCCTCCTCGAGCGATCCCGACGCGTCGACGAGGTGGCCGCTGCGACAGCGGGCTGTCTCGAACCGACCGTCGAACTCGCCCTCTGGGGCCGGCTTCGTGTCGAACGTCGCGTCGGCATCCTCGAACGACGTTCCCGCCGCAGCGAACGACTCCTCGGCGGCGGCGTACTCCTCCTTCTCGAACTTCTTTTGGCCGGTCTCCAGATCGCTCATCCCGTCGAGTAGCGTCGCGTACCCGCCCGAGAGCGCGACCAGCGAGTCGCTCCGTTCGAGCGCTCGCCCGAATCGGTCGTCGAGCTGGTCTGGGGCCGCCTCGGAGCCGCTCTCGAACGTGCTCTGTGCGTCGCCGAAGTGGCTCCGGGCGTTCTCGAAGGCGGTGCCGGACTCGTCGTAGTTTTCCTCGTCGAACCCGTCCTGGGCCGTCGTGATGTCGCCGACGCCGTCGACGAGTTGCTGGTAGCCCTGTCTGAGGCTGTCGAGCCCCACCGCAAATCCGGATAGCTCGGCGACCGCGTCGGCGACCCGCTCGACCTCGGCGTCCAGCTCGTTCAGGACGGCCTCGTCGGCGTTCTCGATGGCCGTCGAGGCGGCGTCGCTCTCCGAGACGGCCGCCTCGAGCGGATCCCGGCTCTCTGCGAGCGCGTCTTCGACGTCGCCGAGCGCGTCGGGGTCGAACTCGCCGTCGAGGCTCGACAGATCGGCGGCGCCGTCGAGCAGCTCGACGAACGCGTCGACGATCCCCTCGATCGCGTCGGCGTACGTCCGGGCCTGCTCGATCTCCGTCTCGAACGACCCCGAATCGGCCTCCTCGGCGGCGTCGAGCGCCGCCCGCGCCGTTTCGATCCGGTCGCGCGGCTCTGACTCGTCGAACTCGACGTCAGCGGGGTTCTGGATGTCGGAGCTGACGGTTCCCAGCGCCAGCGCCGCGGTGTTTAGCTCCCCGACGGCGGTGTACAGTTCGTCCATGACCGCGTTCTCCGGGTCCCGCTCGGGCGTCGACCCGCCGTCCGAGAGCGGGTTCGAACAGCCCGCGAGCGACGCGGTCGCGCCGGTCGCCGCGAGCGTCGAGATGAAGCGTCGTCGTTCCATGTCCGTACGGAGCCGTCGGATCCCCTTAACGGTTGTCGCCCAGCCGGTAAGTGAAGCCTACTGACGAACGTCGATCGCCGACCGCGTACCGGTCGATACGGGTACGAAGCCGTACCGCGAACTCCAATCAACTACTAGTAACGTATTTCCGGCGTCTCCCTGACCTCCGATACGAGATGGCAACCGACTCTCCGCTCGACGGGCCTGCCGGGGAACGCGAAAAAGAAGCCGGGGCGGGACGGATGAGAACGCCGGTGGAGGCGAGCAAGGAGCGTCGCGGGACGGGCGATCTTCGCCACGAAATAGTCAGCTACCCTGACGGCCCGGATCGGTGTACGATCTTTCCGCCCGACGCGACCGGTGTGACGCGGATGTCGACCTGGCTGACCGCGAATTGCGACGCCGTCGTCGACCTCGCGTCAGTTCGGTAGCGGCGTCGACACGCCGTACTGCCGGTCGGGGTTGCGCGACGGAACTCGCTCGATGTCGCACGACAGAACTCGCTCGGCGTCGTACGA
>SDGW01001305.1_pt1 | contig 10371 bp, 19 predicted proteins | sample 2873831 | NCBI WGS metagenome assembly SDGW01 (sample SAMN08132700, study PRJNA421101) | hypersaline lake metagenome | isolation source: celular fraction 0.22 microns magnesium sulfate-rich crust from ephemeral... | place: Spain: Penahueca Lagoon, Toledo | collected 2011-07
TTCGACACCGTCGAGGAGTTACAGAACGCAGACCGTGGCGAGTTAGAGTCTGTTCACGGCGTTGGAGAGAAAACGGCCGAAGCAATCGACGAGCGTATTTCTCAGTAGAGCACCCGAACCCTGTATACTGCAGTGAACCATCCCCTAATTCTAAACCCCTTGAAGTTCTAGCAGTTGATATGGCGTTCGACGACATCGAGCAATCGTTCGGCCTCCAGACCGGCCGCTACCGAGGCGAAGACGGACAGTTCGTTGAGGGAAGCCCACCTCCCGACTACAATGCAGAAGCAGACCGGTTCCAAGGCCTCAACGGCGAGTTCAAAGGCCGGAGCTTCGACCTCGGCGCAGGCACCGAGCACGACGCGCCCGCCGACGACGCTGCAAACAGCAGCTTCAACGGCTTGTTCGACTACTAACCACGCAACCCGACTATTTTCTCAACGCGACGTAACACGAGGACGCCGAGCGCGACTGTGACTGGAATGACGAGCGAGGTCGTTGGTGCGTGGAAGACGTTCAGTGCTTCACTAGACATTTGAGTTTCTCCTCCCAGGTTCGTGCTTGGTCCAGCCAGTAGTCCCGTGATTCCCGGATCGCGTCGGGCGTGCGTCGCCACAGCTCGAGGAGGCCGACGTAGAGCATCGGCCAGACGGTAAGACCGACCGCGATGTTCAGGACGGCCATCGTGGCGTTGTAGAATCCGCCGGCGAGAGCTGGCTGGCCGCGGTGGAGTGCGATAGCTTGCCCGAGAAGCGAGATCGGCGTGGCGACAGCGAGCAGGACGACTGCCCACATGGCGAACTCTTCGAGGTACGGCACGTCGCTACGGTCGAACTCGCGGTCGCAGTCGGACATCTGTGTCTCAGGTCTCCTCTTCTTAGATTATTGTTCGCGCGTGCGCGCGGGAGCGCGCGCTATAGAGATGATTGATACGGCGACAGGGGGCTACCCCCGGGCGGGGGGTGTTCCAGGGCTAGTTCGCGTCAACATCCCACTCATCCTGTAATATCCCTTTGATTTGTTTACTCAGGCTTTCGCCGACCCCATCATAATCGCGTTTAATCTTCTCTCGGTCGATGTACTTCTGTCCGTAATTATCCTTTATGTAGGCCTGGAGGTCTCCTGTAGCAATTTCGTCAGCAATCGCCGCAGGGTCTGGCGAATCATCGCCGTCACCGCCCTCCCCGCGGAGTGCTTCAACAGTTTCCTCGTAGAGTTCGTCCTTGAACGCGGCTTTCCGGTCGTTGTAATTCGCCCACAACTCCTCGGACGGCGGGCTGATCTTCACACGAGTGATGCGGTGCTTCCGGTGGTTCACCCGCAACCGTGGATACGGCTTGATGACGTAGTCGTCTTCCCCACGACTCGGCACGAAGTTCTTCCACTTCACCGTCACATACCGGCCTTCTTCGAGGTCGACGCACTCGATAAACGACCGAAGCCGACCGCGGGTCTGCGAGTCCAACTCGGACAGCCGCGGCAATGTAAAGAAGATGGCGAGATTGTCGTCACGCGCCGTCTGCAACGCCTTATTCAACAGGATTTGGTCCTCGTCGTGCCACGTTCGATTGCCGAGGCCGACACCCGCTTCGTCGATAATCGCGGCGTCACCTGCGGTTCGGGCGTCTTGGTTACACCACTCCATGAAGTCGGCGGGGTCGAAGAACACGCGGTCGGCCGAGAAGCCGGGGTCAACGGTCTCGCAGAGGCTGAGTGCGGTGCCGGATTTTCCTGAGCCTTCTGCGCCGACGACTCCGGCCATGAAGTGCTGGTTTTCGATGTTGCACGGCCGCCAGATTTTCTGTCGGACGAGTCGTGCACCGATCTCGTGGTCGTCAAGTTGTTTGAGGGCGTCTGGCGGCCGTGGGTTGTGGTCCTGTTCGACTGATTGCTGTTGCTGTTGGTGGTCGGTGCTCATGAGTGGTTAGATGCTGGGTTCGGGTTCGATGAAGTCGCCGGGTTCGCCTTCGGGTAGCCAGCCGATTTTGGCGAGTGCGTTGTCGAGTTTGTGTCGTGCACCGCTCATGACTTCGACGGGCATGTAGGCGCGGGCTTGGACGATGTCGGCGGATGCGGCGGTGTCGCCCGCGTGCTGTTGTTCTCGGGGCAGGTGGACGTTCCGCCACTCGAGGACTTCTTGCAGGCCGATGACGCTGTTTGACTGCCAGGCGAGGCCGGTGGTGTCTGCGACGGGGTGCTGGTAGTCGGCGATTCGCGCTTCCTGCCAGAGGCCGGGGACTTGGTTTTGGCGTGGGGCGATTTCGCTGACCATGTCGAGGACGAGCTGGTGGGCGCGGATGGCGCTGGCGCTGGCTCGCTGGCGGTAGAGGGGTTGGGCGTGGCGGTCGTGGTTGGTTTGGGCTTCGGCGAGGGCTTCGCGGAGGTTGCGGCGGGTTTTGAGGAGGTCGCGGTGGTAGGTGCCCATCGCGTCGCTGTCGTCGTTGTTGTAGTTGTTAGTCATCGTCGAATCGGCCTCCGAGGTCGACCAAGAGCACTTGGCTGTCCTCGAAGTAGTAGTGGGTGACTGGTTCGGGGTCGGTGAGGCTGATGTCGGCGTCTTGCCAGGCGTCGGCGGGGATGGTTTGTTTGAGGCTTTTGCGGTTGCGGTGGAAGGACATGTTGCGGTGTTTTTCGGGGATGTCGGTGTCGCCGAGGGCGTGTCCGACGGCGAGGAGGTCGCGGGTTGCGCTGCCGATGTCGGCGAGTTGTGTTTGTTGTTTTGAACTCATGCTCTATTATTGAACACGTTATCCGCATACTTAAAACATTCTCAGGGGTTACGCCATCCATACCAGAAACATATGCATAACATATGGAGATGTTTAGGAGTGAATACGCGTAGCTTATAACAGGGTACAGACTGTCAACATAGATATGGCCTCGGTAGCCAGCAAAGCACAAAGCGGCCTTGAATCGACCGCGGACGACATCCGCGACCACGAACAGTACCAGCTCGGGAAACAGATGGGCGACCGCGCCTTCGACAACCTCGACCAGATGGGCATCATGGGCGCAGTCCGCATGATCGGCGGAGCGATGATCGGCATCGCCGTCCTCGTCGTCGTGCTCAACGAAGTCTTCTCGCTGGACTCCATCGCCAACTCCAGCGGCCCCTTCAGCGACGTCACCGACCAACTCAAAGGGACCGGCGGTGCGGCGCTCGGCCTGCTCGTCATCGGCCTGCTCGTCGTCGGCGCGAACCGCGTCATGGGCTTCTTCGGCGGCGGCGGGTTCTAACCCCCGCACCGGCCCAGAACAACCCACCAACACCAGCTTTCCTTTTAACCGACACCACCCCACCGCCAACCACCCCACAACAACGCACGTGTACGCACAATCAACATGAAAGGAAACCTTTGGACCGTCGTCGTGGTCGCACTCTTCCTCGCTATCCTCCTCCCCGCCGTTAACCTCGGCTACCAGGACACCACCAAGACGGCGACCGCGAACACCGAAGCCGTCACCGTCGACTACAGCGAGAACACGACAGTCGACAACGCCGACACCGCAACGTCGTTCTACGACAACGAAACCATCCAGACCGACGGCGGCAACACCACGCTCGAAGACGGCATCGACTACGAGTGGAACACCACCACCGGAGAAATCCAGTGGCTGAACACCACCGCGACCACCGACGGCGACACCGCAACCATCACGTACACCTACCAATACCACGGCCAAACCACGAGCAACATCGCCGCGTTGCTCCAGCCGTGGGGCACCATCCTCGGGGTGTTCCTGTTCGTCACCGTGCTCGGCTACTTCGTCAACGCCGCACTCGGCGGAGGTGGCTTCTAACGATGTTGCAGACCTACTGGCTGGCACTCGCCGTGTTCGCGTCGTGGACGCTCTACTGCTGGAGCGTCCAAACTGAACGCATCACGCTTATGACCGCGCTGTCGGCGTTCTCGTGGGCAATCCTCGCCCTGAAAGGCGGAAGCGTTCAACAGCGCGTCTCCGGCACCGGCGAGCTCGTCGCCGCACCCATCCCCCGTGAACTCCGGTATTTCTGCCTCGTGATTGGCGTGCTGTCCTTGTTCGCGTTCATCCTCTACCGCTGGGGGCAGTACCCGCCGGAAGGCACCAACGGCCAAGACCAGACTCCCGAACAGGAGGTTGACTCCTACGCATGAGCCAAGACAAACCCTCAATGGAAGACCGAATGCAGATGAACCGCACGCAAGGCGCTGCATCCGACGCAAGCCGGTCGGCGATGCAGATGGCCTCGAAACAAGTTGAACACACCCAGCACAACCCGAACTTCCTGAACGAAGTGCGGGACGCCGACCTCGACGACGGCGTGTTCGACTGGCTGGAAGACGAACTCGGCCCGATGTTCTCGAAAGCGCACGTCGTCGGGAACCGCGGCCAAGACTACGAGCACCGCCAGACGTGGCTGAACCAGAACAAAGCCGAACGCTACATCGCCGAACGCAGCCCGGGCAGGCTCCTGAAGGATAACCCGGAGTTGATGGCTATCTCGCAGGACGTCGAGGGCACCGACGACCCGATGTTCCGCGACGCGATCACGTCACCGAAGCGCCGCGCGGTTCGGAACAGCATGGAAGTCGCAACGACCCTCCAGTCGCTGAGCGTCGGCATGCAGGGCCTCGACGCGTTCACCACCGCGACTGCGGAGAACCGCGTCGTCCGCGACCAGGAAGAGAACGCATCCGGCGTGAAAGCAAACGCAAAGAAGATTTTTGAGTGATAACCAATGATACAGGCACTCTTCAAACCAGGAGAAAAAATCGGCGTTCGACTCGCAGATCGTTGCTACAATTGGATAGCGCGAGGTGCAGCGTGGTACACAGGCTCACCGGCAGACTACGACGCGTCAACGACGACGCTCCAACTGTACGATGTTGGAGAGACCGACGAGAACCAAGAGCGTACTCTCGGCCAGCTTGACGCGATGTTCGCAATAATGCCCGCACTATTCGGAGTGGTGATCGCTGAATACGCGGGTACCGTTGGTGACCTACTACCGGACGAGGTCGGCGGTTTTGTCGAGTTAACTGGCGTGCTGTTGCTATACCTGCTGGCTGCCGGCGCGATGTCTCGGCTTGACGATTTGACAGTCGTCACAATGGACGGTGAGACCGCATGACTGACGACAGCAATAAAGACGGCGAGGACAGCGTCTCCAAGGCTGAAACCCGGGGTGAAGACGCTGGAGAAGCAGTTGCACGAACCCTGAATACTGCTGGACGCGCCATCACGGGGTTCATTCTCCAGTTCGTGTACGCGTTCACTCGCGTTCTCCCCAAGAGTTCCGCGCTGTGGAAGAACCTGATGTTGAAGTCCGCGAAAGCCTATGAGAAGCGGACTGGCGCGGACGCAATCGCGCTGAACGCTCGGCCGAACGGTACCATCGACCCGATCCCCGTGAAATGGAGTCCCAACGGCGAGAAGTCGAAGTGGGTGTCGAAGAACGGCGACCTCGAATGGGGTCCGGGCAGCGAGGGGCGGAACACCGACCGGCTCGGCAAAGCAAACGTCATCCTCGTCGACGAGGACGGCCTCGAAAAGTGGGAGACCCTCGACGCACGTGTCGCCGAAGCCATCGAACTCGACGACTGGGACCCGCTCTACACCAACCCTACGATTCAGAAGACCGTCATCGACTCCTCGGGTGTGGACCGGCAGGCTGTCGCCGACGGCGGCTACCCACAGGACGCCATGCAGTCCTACACGCTCCGCGACCGGGGCGAACTCTCGGACGCACTCATCGACATCTCCAGCGGCGACGGCCTCGACGGGATGCGCGTCTCCTGGCGGAAGTTCAAAGAACTCCGCCAGGAGACGACCACCAGCGAAGAGATGCAGCGCCAAGAAGACCGCGGGCGCATCGCCGAGATGGAGGGGAAAGAGGAGCTGGCGAAGAAGATGCTCATCATCGCGGGCGCAATCGTCGTCCTGAGTCTGGCGATGGCGTTCGTCGTGCCGAAACTCCTCGCCTCGGGCGGCGGTGGCGGGGGCGGCGGCATGATTTCGTTCTACACCGGCGGCTTCCCGTCGGCGTTCGGAGGGCTATAGCAGATGTTGTTGTTCGGCGCGTTTGTGCGGGCCGCGCCGATGATGCCGATAGCTGTGGTTATCTCGTGGATTCTCAGCGAGATCTTGGACCCGCTCATCGACGCGATGCTCGTCAACGCTGCCAGCGACAACTGGCTCGTGCAAGCCTTCCAAGCCATCGACCAAGAGGGATTGTTCCTCTTGCTGTTGTCGATTGGAATGTTGCTGATTGCGCGGGCAGTCCGCGAGGGCCGCGGGGTGGTTAGCTAATGCCGAGTCACTGGATTCGGATGGGGCTCGGCGCGGCGTTCACCATCGCGCTCGCTATCCTCGCAGTTGTCTACTTCCGTGTCGGCCAGCCGATTTTCGACATGGCAACCGGCGAGTATAGTGGCGAGTTCAGCTATCTCATCGGCCAAATCGAGGTTGTTGTACCCGCGATTATCGGGATTCTCTTGTTGGCAACGTGGCTCTGGGTCGTCGCTGGCCCAGTGCAGGACGAACCGGCAAGCAACATGCGGAGGCCACCACGATGATCGACGACCTCCGCGCCCGGGTACACAACGGTATGGACGCCGTGAGAGCGGGCGTGAACCGTGTCGGCGCGTATCGAGTGCTGTTCGTCGTCGGGTTGTTGCTCGGCGCGGCTGTGTTCGGCGCATCGGGCGCAGTAGTGTCCTGGCTCAGCAACCCTGTTAGTCAGTCCGGCACCGTTACCTATGGCGCGGCAGACGGCCCCGACGTCACGTTCACTGGCGACTACAACTTTACTGGGGTCAGCGTCTGGAGCGACAACAACACCATCACGTGGCAAAGCAACCAAGGAAACATCACGCTGTCCTCGCCAGACACGACGAAAGTCACAGTCGACCAAATACAGGGCAGTGAGACGAAGCTGTCGAACCTCAGCGTCTCGAACGCGACGCTCACTATCGACGCCGTCGACCGCAACCAGAAGATCGCAGTCCACGGCGGCACGGAGACACTCAACTTCCGGCAAGTCGATACCTCGACTGGTGCGGACGGTGAGGAAGACCTCTACTATGCGGGCAGTAGCGGGCAGACGGAGATCACCATCTATGGGCTGAGCAGCGACACGACGGTCGCCGCTATCGACCGCGGCACCGACGACGTGCTTGACGCGTCAACCACGAACAGCAACGGCGTGGTGACGTTCACGATGCCGAACAGCCAGCACTCAGTCGACATCCAAACCTACGACGCAAACCCGCCGCAGGTCGATGGCGACTCGGCCACGCCGAACAAGTCCGCGACGGTGTCCGGCGAACCCGTCACACTCGCGGTGAACATCTCCGACAGCGACTTCCCGAACGACCAGCTCGAAGTGAACTTCACCGTCAACGGCAACGTCGTCGACACCCAGACCGTGACCAGCGACGGGCGGGTGTCCTACACGCTCTCAGATAGCGAAACCCCGGTCGCTGGCGACCATTCGTGGGGCGTCACCGCCACCGACAAGTTCGACCAGACGACCCGCAAGGAGTTTGAGTTGTTGATGCCGTCGAAGCTGGTGGTGAAGAACGTCTCCTCGGGCAACCTCGTGGATAATGCCGCGGCAGAAGTGACGTTCACCGGGTCGGATACCGTGATTCAGCGAGATGCAAGCGACGGGACCGCGAACCTGTCGGGGCTGTCGACGACTGAGCAGTTCGTCGCGCGCGTCGAAGCGGACGGCTACATCACGCGATCCACAGTGATTCAGTCGCTCGTCAGCCAGCAGACCGTGTATCTCCTGCACGAGAATGCGTCAGCGGCGGAGATTGTCTGGCATCTCGACGACGCTACCGGCCGGTTCCAAGGCAACGGTGCACAGCTTATCGTCGAGCGCCCGATCACGGAGAACAACACGACGCGGTATCAGGCGGTCGCTGGCGGTGACTTCGGTAGCACGAACACCGTCAGCACCGTCTTGGAGAACGGCGTTACGTACCGGTTGAAGGTGCGGAACGACGACGGTGCGATGCGCGTGCTCGGTAGCTACACGGTGTCTGGGCCAGCCGAGGAGACACTCCCCATCGGTGACGTGAACATCACAATCCCGGACGACTCCAGCCCCGCATTCAACGCCCAGCTCAAGACGGAGGACGGCCAGCGGGTGGTTCGATTACAGTACCGCGACCCGCAGGACGAGACGGAGAGCCTCCAGATTGAGATTGTGCGCGCAGACAACGAGAGCAAGGTCTTGGTTGAGAACACCACCAACGTCGGCCCCTACGGCAGTTACACCGAAACCGTGCCAGTGCCGTCCGGTGCGCCGGACGACGTCGCCTACAAGGTCCGGTACCACGCGAATCGCGGGAACCAGGAGGACGAAGGCGGTACCGTGTTCGTCGGTGACGTGCCCGAGATCGCGCAGAATTGGAACATCGACCCGCAAGTCCTGAGTCTCGCGGGCTACATCGCCATCCTCGCCATGACTGGCCTCGTGGTGCCGTGGCGGCCGAGCCTCGCCCCCTTGACTGGGAGTCTCACCGCAATCACGCTCACCATCTTCGGCGTCGTCTCAATTCCCGCATTGTTCCTCGGACTTGGCGGGACCACCTCAATCCTGCTTGCGTTCGCGGGGAGGCAAACAACATGAACACGAAGTATCCCCTGATATTCATGCTCGCGCTCGGCGCGGGCGTGCTCATGGTGCAGATGAGTGGCTTCATGACTGTCGCAACTGGCCCCGACCCAACCTCGGGGCTGAACAGTCCCGATAAGTTGAATCAGTCCGCGAAGAACGCCAGCGGCATCGAGGGCGACGCCTCGTCGAGTAACGACGGTGATATTGTCGGCCTCATCATCGCTGGCGTCACGAACATGGGGAAACTCCTCGGCATGTACGTGATGCTGCCGTGGGAGTTGAACGACCTCGGCCTGCCGTGGTACGCCGCGTACCCGCTCGGCGGTATCACGCAAGTCCTCGGTGGCATCGCACTATGGCAACTCGGCGGTAGCAGGGTGTTCAGATAATGATGTGGCTTAGCAAACTCCGGTTCGCAGGTGCCGGCATTATGGTCGTGTTCGTGTTACTCACGGCAGTAACTGTTGGCATGAACCACGGCTTCCAAGCACACTCCGCCGCCGATGCTCGAATCACCCCCGACGAGTATGAAACTGATGTATCGGCAGACGAGTCGTATAACAACCCCATGATTCCGGATGTAATTGAGCGCCCCAATCACGCCCCAAGTCCGTATGTTGAGCGGTTTGTCGAAACCGCAGTTGGGAAGATGATGCAGACGGCGAGTGTTGTGTCTGTCTGGACGTACCAGAATAAAGGCTGGCTGAGTCCGTGGTGGGCGCAGAAAGTGCTTACTGGCGCTGTCTTAGCCGTGTTCGTCGCCTACGGCGGATTCGTCGTGCATCGGCTGAAAGGCCTGCTGGAGGTGGCGCACTAATGGGGCTGCAATGTTTCCTTGACGGCGGCGCGCGGAGCGGCCTTCAGTGTGCATTAGCAGACATCTTCGCCGCGCTCGGCGGTGACGGCCTCGCGGGGCTCATCATCTCCGGGTTCGTCCTTGTGCCGTTCTACTTCGCAGGCGAAGGTGACGCAGGCACACCCGCAGTCATCCTCATCCTGCTCGGCGGCATCATGATCCGCGAACTCCCACCCCAGTACCAGGGCACGGCGAAGGTCATCGTCGTTATCGGCGGGATTGTTGCCTTCCTCCGTCTCGCAGAAGCCTACGTCCTCAACAGGAGCATCTGATTATGTCCACGAAACAATCCTCGAATCCGATGGCAGTCGTGATGGCGTTGCTGAGTCTGCCAGCGACGCTCCTGCACGAGTTGACGCACGCCGTGGTGAGCGCCCCGTTCGCCGACACACTCGCGGTTGTCGTCGAGCCGCGCGGTATGCACGCGTCGGTTGCTGTTGACTGGCGGGACGACGCACCCGACTGGGGGCTCGTGCTCGCGCATTACGCGCCGATGCTAGCCGGTCTGTTTGCGGCCGCGGCGGTGTCTATCCACTGGGTGGTGTCCGGCGGACGCCTGCCGCAGTCGACAGTCGGGTGGGCGAAGCTCGCAATTGCGGCGGTCTCGTGGGGGATTTACGTCACGCCGAGCGAGGACGACCGAGACCTCGACCGGGAGGGCGGTGCATGAGCCAAACCAGTCTCACGAGCTGGCTTCGGGAAGAGTTCGAGAGTGATATGGAGGAGTGGCGGGCGGGCCGGGGAGGGCGGGGGGGGGGGGGTGGGGGGGGGGGGGGGGGGGTGGCCATTGGGGGTATTATTTGCGGGGGGGGGGACATCGGCGGGGGGGGGGTTTTTGGGGGCGAGGGGGGTGAGGGGGGGGAAGAGGAGGGTGGGGGGGGGGGGGGGGGGGGGGGTTGGGTGG
>SDGW01001306.1_pt1 | contig 10370 bp, 7 predicted proteins | sample 2873831 | NCBI WGS metagenome assembly SDGW01 (sample SAMN08132700, study PRJNA421101) | hypersaline lake metagenome | isolation source: celular fraction 0.22 microns magnesium sulfate-rich crust from ephemeral... | place: Spain: Penahueca Lagoon, Toledo | collected 2011-07
TCGAGGAACACGCCGACGCCGACGAGCCGTTCTTCTGTAATTACTGGAGTTTCTGCGTTCACACCCCTATCGAGGGAGACATGGACCTCCAAGAGAAGTACATCGAGAAGCGCGACCCAGAGGCCTCACAGAACCATCCGATATACGCCGCAATGGTCGAAAAACTCGATCGGAACGTGGGTCGACTCCTCGATACGCTCGAAGAGCAGGGCATCCGCGAGGAGACGCTGGTCGTATTCACCGCTGATCACGGTGGCGTCAACTGGGCACCGGATCCACCGGGCAGCGGCGGGCGAATTCAGGTCACGAGCAACGAGCCCCTCCGGAGCGGCAAGGCGAGCACCTATGACGGCGGGACGCGCGTGCCGCTGCTCGTCTCCTGGCCAAGTGAGATACCGCAGGGGGCGGAATCCGACTCTCTCGTCTCGAGCGTCGACTTCTACCCGACGCTCTGTGAGCTGCTCGACGTCGACCCGCCGGCTGGTCACCACTTCGACGGATCCAGTTTCGAGTCCGTACTCCAGGGCGAATCCGTCGATCGTGGACCGGTCTTTTGTCACTTCCCACATGACGTTGGCGTCCATCCGGAGGAGGGGCCGTCGGCCTTTGTTCGAGACGGTGACTGGAAACTGATACGATTCTTCCACGGTGGGAAGGGCTTCGAGCACCGCCACGAGTTGTACGATATCGGGGAAGATGTGGGCGAGCGGCGTGATCTGGCCGCGGAGCGTCCGGCTATCGTCGAACGGCTCGGCGGGCTACTCGACGAGTTTCTCAAGGACACCGATGCGGTGATTCCGGAACCGAATCCCGAGTACGAACCGGCTACTTGAGGTATTGTAAGCCCCGTCAGAGAGTGTCCTGGTACGAACTTCGATGCGTATCGGAAGCGTGTTTGGAACCGTCTTGATCGATAGCTTCTGTATCATCGGGTGTGGTCGACCACTATCACTCGTGCCATACGTAGTTTGGCATCAGCACGGACGGCGCCAGGTCGGACGGTACGGTCCGATCCCTAGATCGCGTAGTGACCGATTTGACAGGTTCCAGTTCAGTACCGATACCGTTGCACCCCCGGCATGGGACTGACCTGCTGCCGCGGAGTAACTCTAACAGGACCGAATTCCAAATCATTATTTCACTCGAGCGAGAGTCTATGAGCAAGACGACAATGTCAACTCAAGAGCAACCGAACGTGCTGTTCATTTTTTCCGACCAGCATCGCGGGATGGATATGCACTGTGCGGGAAACGACGACGTCATCTCCCCGAATATGGACCGGTTGGCCGACGAGGGGCGACAGTTTTCGCGAACGTACGCGAACGCGCCGGTCTGTACGCCGAGTCGCGCGGTTCTCTTGTCTGGACAGTATCCGCTGTCCAATCGCGTCATCGCGAACGACCTGCCGTTCCCGACGGACGTGACCAGCGTCGCCGAGGTGTTTCGTGATGGGGGATACCGGACCGGCTACGTCGGGAAGTGGCACCTAGGCGGCGTTCCCCGGGACGGGTTCACGCCGCCAGGACCCCATCGCCAGGGGTTCGACGACTTCTGGGCGGCGTTTAACTGCACACACAACTACTACGGGTCGAAGTACTACCGTGACGACCCGGAGCCGATCGACATCGATGGCTACGAACCGGAGACGCACACGGAACTGGCACAGGAGTTCCTCGAACAGGACGACGACCGACCGTTCTGCCTGTTCCTCTCGTACGGCCCGCCACACGCGCCCTACAAGATGGTTCCCGACGAATACCGGGAGCTGTACGACGCAGACGAGATCGACGTTCGACCGAACGTCGATCCGATCCCGCCGGGGTCGAACCCTAACACCAGGGGACGGGACCCCAGAGACACCCTCGCGGACTACTATGCCCAGATCACGGCCGTCGACGATCAGCTGGGTCGGCTGCTAGATCACCTCGACGAGAGCGGCCTTGCGGACGATACGATCGTCGTTTATACCTCGGATCACGGCGATATGCTATGGTCACAAGGGATGATGAAAAAGGAACAGCCGTGGGAGGAGTCCGTCAACGTCCCGTTCCTGGTCCGGTGGCCCGGCGAAGGACCCGCTGGAACCGTCCACGACGGCCTTCTGGCGGCGGTCGACATGGCCCCAACAATGCTCTCGCTGGCAGGGCTCGATGTCCCCGAGGTGATGGAAGGGCGTGACCGGTCGACAGCGTTGCGCGGCGGCGACGATCCAGGGCCAGAATCGGTGCTTCTCTCGTCGATCACACCAGCTGACCAGGCGGTTTCTCAAGACCTTCCAGCGTGGCGCGGCATCCGGACCGAGCGCTACACCTACGCCAGATTGCCGGACGGTACCGGCTGGGTGCTGTACGACAACGAGGAGGATCCATACCAGCTTCGAAACCGCGTGCTGGATCGCGAGTACGACGACGTCCGCGAACGGCTCGATCGGCTGCTTGATGAACGACTCGAGGAGACAGGCGACAATTTCCGTCCGGACAAGGGCCACATCGAACAGCTAGGTCTCGTCGAGGAGTGGAACGCCAGGGAGCGAGAACTCCACCCTGACGATCCGGACCTGCTCTGATACCGTCCGTCGTCGCCGGAGTTCTCACGCCGGCGTAACGTCTCGCCCCACCATCCGCCAGTGACGATGTCTGGACGGCCGTTGCCGGTCACGTCTAGCGGATAATCGGAGAAGTCATTGTAGTATTCGCTTTCCTATCGGATCTTGTGGATTTGGTGTCGCGTCTCAAATTCTGGACCCTCATACTAGTATTCGCCTGGGACGATGTCGAGGGTTACGTCCCCGTCAACGCCGAACGCTGCCGCCGCTTCGTAGCTTACGTCGTCGATAAATCATTTTCAAATGGCATTCCGTGAATCCTGTTTCTCAACAAGTTAGCAAAGGGGTTTGGAATATAGCGGGTAACGATCTCCAGTCAGTCACTGCTCGGCGGATCGATCGAGATTGACTGCGATCGCCCCGCCCCGTCTTCGATCTGCACCGATCGCTCGTCTCCGGACAGGGCGACGCTTGGTGGGGCGTTCCACTCTCCCGTTTCGGGCGAGAGAGTTCCGAGCACCGCCGTGGTGAGCAGCCGTGTCCCCGACTCGAGCTTTGTTTCCAGCGTCGGGACGACGGTTCGTGGATGCAACAGGTTGGTATTCGTGTCCTGGGCGCGTATCGCCCCCCGTCGTGAGCCACGCGGGTCGACGAGCCCGCTGAGTGCGTCTGCCGAACGGGCGACCGCGCTTGCGGCGCCGTCTCCACCGCTCGTCTCGTAGTCCTCACGTTCTTCCTTCGGGAAGGCGAACCCCCCCTCGACGCTCTTGAGCGGTCGAGCCGTCTGTACCCGATGGACGCGCACGTGCCAGGGCGTGGTCGGAACCAGCCAGCTGTCGACCGTCACGTCGTTCCAGGGCTTCCACCTGGAGTACGCCACGCTTTCCGAGAGGCGGGTCTCCTCGATTCCCTCCCGGACGCGATAGTGCTCACCGTCCTCGCTGAGCGCCAACGTACTGTCGACAGCCCTGTTCTGAATACCGCGTGGACTGCTCGCGACGCTGAACCCGAACGCCGACGAGTACGCGAACTTGTTGTACTTGTCGCCGTGGTGAACGTGCCCGTGGCCAGTAGTCAGTGCAACGACGTGTTCGTCGTTCGATTCTCTCAGGATCATCATATCAGCGGGTTCGATGACCCGTTCGGCGTCACGCTCAGGGAGCGATCCTTCGTCCGCCTGCCAGAACGGGTGTGACGGCGGAAGTGCGAGCGGGAGGAACGCCTTCATCGCCCAGTAGGGCGACGACGGCGAGTTGTACGTCTCGGCCATCGATACCGTCGGATAGCCGTATCCGATCGAGAGGACACCGCCGTGGGTGAAGATCGGCTGATCGGCCCACCAGCGCAGGTTTCGCAGCCAGAGGCCTTTGATCTGTCCCCAGGACAAGGTATCGGGTTTGACGTCGGCAACAGGGAGCGCACCCCAGAATGCGCTTTGGGCCATCCGGTACGTGAGACTTCGACCATACGGCAACGCAGCGCCGTTCGTGGCGAACCAGTGACTGAAATCGTCGGCAAACGCCGCTGCTCGTTTGCGGAATCGGTCCGCTCGCTCTGGATCATCCGGTGCCAGCCGCGCGTACAGGAGCCCGTCGACGTGAAATTCCCAAGCGGTGTAGTAGTCACAGTGCCCGCCGGGGCCATCGGCATACCACCCGTTGCGACGGTAGTTCTCCTCCAACTGATCGAGATCCGTCCGCATCCGCTCAGCATCGTGATCGGCCCCGACCGACCGGAGACCGAGGTTCGCGAGCACCCGGAAGAACGGCCAGTTGTTGTCCGGGAACTCGACGTCATTGGTCTGACTCAGCCACGCGGCCAGTTGCTGTTGTTCTTCGTCGTCGAGTGGATCCCAGAACTCGTCCGCAGCGAGCGCCAGCGCGACCCCAATCGCCGCCATCTCGACCGCCTTCTGTGATCGCGTCGTCATGTCTCCCCAATACTCGGGATGGTCTGGGTCGCTTCCGTTCGCGAACCCGTCTCGATACCGATCGACTAGATCGGGAGCAGAGTCGCCCCCGGCCACGAGCGGCGCGACGCCCCAGAGGGGGCGAGAAAATCCTTCAAGTTCTGCCCCCGAATCGGAGAATAGTGCAGCCTGTGGGCCGGGTTTGACCCTAGCGTTTCCAGGGCTGAAGTGAGGCTCCAGCGGCGTGATCATATTACGAACGGCTCGCTGGATGTCTTCACGCGTCCGAAGCGGATTGTCCTCAAGTGGATGCATCGATACGCATACGGTTTTGTTCTCCTGTAAAGAAACTCCCGACCAGCGCGTTATGACGATCGCACTTTGCGTATTGACCAATTCAGTCCCTGTCTCCCGTCTCTATCGGCATCTGCCCATTGCCCCGGGATCTCTCATGCGGTCGATCGGAGGTGCTCGAGGTCGCGTCGGGCCGCCTCCGGATACGGCTGCCTCTGGTCGACGAACTCGACCTCGACGTATCCGGCGACGGACGTCTCGTGGAAGGGTTCGAGGATCGCATCGCAGTCGAAGTACGCGTTTTCCAGCAGGCACCGTTCGTGTCCGGTCGGCTTTGAAACGGCCTGAACGTGAACGTTGTTCGAGTATGGCGCCAGCTCGCGGGCCTCAGCTTTGAGTTCCTCTGCAGTGTAAAAAAACAGCGGCTGGTAGTTGAGACCGCAGTTGTCGCTGTCGACCGCTTCGATCAGTCGTCGCGCCCCTTCCCGAAGGTTAGTGAGCGTTCCCTGATGTTTCTCTACCGATACCTCGACGCCGCGGCCTGCCGCCTCTCGTGAAAGCGTCCGAAGGTCGGCCACGACTTGCTCCCAGTGGTCCGCGGTTCGATCTTGGTACTCCTGAGTGCCGGCCCAGACCCTGATTAGCGGTGCGCCAAGCGCGTCGGCGATCCGGAGTTCGTCGGCTAACTGATCGTCAAATTCGTCAGTCCCTGCCCGGAGGTACGATCCGTACACCGGTATCTCGAGTCCAACTGTTTTGGCGTGATTTGAGATGCGCTCACAGGTATCGTCGTCGCCGTTCTCGATGTGTGGCTCTCTCCCCCAGATTTCGACGCCATCGTATCCACAGTCGGCGGCCATAGACATGACCGACTCGACGGACTGATCCTTATTCGTTATCGTACAGAGCCCGGTTTTCATATCGAACGCTATCCGAGGAACGCCTAATAGCTGTTGGGCTCTCCGCGTACTCGATAGACCAGACGGTCACATCGACGATGCGGTAGACTCAACGGTTCCGTTCGACTCGAACCGTATCCGGAGCTGATACGTCGACGTCGGTGTCGGTTTTCGCGACCTCGATCGTTCCGTGGGGCGTCGGGAGAGATACCTCGTACTCGAACCCGACATCGTGGGGATCGATGCGGACGGCATCGCAACCGGGCTCGAGAACCTCGAATCCCACGAGGTTTCTGGTAAGGAACTCTGCGGGGTGTGCTGACCAAGCGTGTGACAATGATCGTAGAAAGCCGCGATACTCTCCGTCGCGCCAGCTTCCGTTAATGCCCCACTCCTCGTAGGTCGACGTCGCGCCGCGAGCGACCATCCGGTCGCCCCATCGAGACCGAACCACATCGAGTGCGAGATCGAACCGGTCGGCGACGTCAAGCGCCTGCAAGACGACCGTCGTGAAAAATGGCTGCGCTTCGGTGTACGAGATCGATTCCGCGTCGTAGAACTCCTCGATGATCGATTCTGCAGTCGAGTCGTCGACGAGTTCCCAGCGAACTGCTGCAAGGTTCGCGTGTTCGCTAACCGCCTCCGAACGGTCACCGTTCACGTTTGCGTCGACAATGCAACCCCGTTCCGGGTCGTAGAACTGGTCTTCGAAGCATTGCTCGATGTCCCGTCGCATGGTCCGGACGTTGTCTCGAGTGTACTCGTCGCCTTTGATTCGAGCCATCGTCTCAACGGTTCCGAGGGCACCGTAGAAGAGCGCGTTGAGTGGGGCGAACTCCCCTCGCCGATCGAGATCAGCCCAGTCCATCAGAGGCAGGTACGGAACGTTTGCGAGGAGGCCGTGTTCGTCAAGATAGGGTTCGAACGCCTGCACGATCTTTTGGACGTGTGGGTAGTACCGATGGATCCACTCCTCGTTACCGGTGTACTCGTAATGTTCGTGTAGGGCAATGATCCACCATAGCGAGTAATCGCAGAGGGAGTTTTGCCACTCGTGACTGACGTCGTTCGTCACGTTCGGTAGCAATCCGGTAACTTGTTGGTTAGCTGCTGATTGGAGGAGGAACTTTTCCGGGAGCGCTGTATCTCCGAAACACGAATAGATACCACCGAGCGTCCCCGCGGCGACGTCTCCCAGCCACTGGGCCTGCTCTCGCCATGGGGTATCCATGATTGCTTCGTGACAGCACAGACGGATCGTTCTACGGGAAATGTCGAAGACGTCTTCCAGGGTCTCGTCGGTAGATTCGAACCCGCCACGTTCCTCGAAGGGGTATTGCGTGGTCATCACCCGCACGTCCTCGATTTGGACCGGCTCGAAGCACTCGCGGAATCGCAATTTCAAGTACCGGAACGCACGCCACGAGAACGCTCGAAACTGCTGCTCCCCCTCTTCCATCACATAGCGATCGGCAAACTGACATTCCAGCGCATTGTTGAACTCGCCATCGATGAGCCGTTCGGCGTAGCCGATGTCGACCGTCCCGCCGGCTGGCCCGTTCAGCTCGAGTTCGACATAGCCGGTGATCACCTGTCCGAAGTCGATGACGATGCAGGGATCGTACACGCCGTCGACAGTAGGGTCATCGCGGTGATCGGTGCTGTTCTGGATGACCGTCCCGCTGTTGTCCTCGTGAAGGTGATCGATTCCGTCGATCCGGGCGTTCTCAATCGGCGTCCCGTTCGTCGAGAGACCGATAGAGAGGTCCTCATCGCGAAATCGGTTGGCGATGGCCAACGACTCATACGTATCCTCGATTGCGGTTGGACGTACCCGTTCGGTCTCCATGCGTGGAATGTCCCGCTCGAGCAACCGGCTCCAGGGACCGACTGCGGGTGGCCTGTCCGATGTCCGTCCCTCGAGGACGGTCGGTCGATTCCAGTCTTCGGTTGCGAATCCGGGGTCGGTCCACTCTCCGGGCGCTCTCCGTGCATCGTAATGTTCCTGATGTGGTGCTTGCCGATTGTGTTCGACGGCGAAGGTGTCCTGTCGCCACGCCTCCGCCCGTGTAACCTGCCAGTTCTCATCGGAGGCGACCACAGTCTCCCCGTTCGCGATGCCCTCGATGAGCAGGCCGCCTCTGCTGTCTTCCATATTCCCTGTGTTGTGGACCACGACCCCGATGCAGTTGGGGCCCGCTGTGAGGGACGGTCCTACATCGTAGACGTCGTAGTACTTGTGAAACGGTTGGGATCGCGGCGGCCCCTCCCCAACAAAGTCGCCGTTAACGAACAGTCTGTACTTCGTATCGGCCGTGATCCGAAGTTTCAGTTCTTCGAGGCCGTCGGTATTGAAGTCCGTACGGAAATAATAAAAGCTGTTTTCGATCTGTTCGTCGTCATTGGACCAGATCCAACGAGCGTCCCAGCGGTGAGGGGGACGATCCGTTTTCGTCGGTGGTGCAGTCATCACCGAATGGTTTCCTCGACTGGTATAAAGAGTTGTTGCCCGTCGACATACCTGTAGCTGGCCGCCGATGGGCCTCAGTCGATCGATTCCTGCACCTTGGCGTGTTTCATGTTCGGAGGCGTGACTCGTTCGACCAACGCTTTATGTCACGTGCTGTAAGATGTGAGTATGGGATCATAGGGGTACAAGCGATCAAGTTTGAGGACGAGTCCAATTTTACGGACACGAGCCACGATATTCAATTCACCGTACTCCAAGTATTCCCGGCTGACGGATCGTCGGATTGTGAGAGACGTTTCCCCAGGCAGGATGGACTGGCAGCATGATGCGGCCCCAACGTGGACCAGATCCTCGGCGAAGACGCCGCTGTTTGCGTTCCGTTCGCTGTTCACTGGCTCGACAGGATTGACTCATTCGGACGGACAGTTTACCAGATCGTCGAGGGGTGTAATCGTTCTTGGGTATACTTTCGTCGCCACGGCTGGCACGGACGTCCGGCGGGATGTGCTTCCAAAATTCGCAGATGTCGATCCGAAGACGTACACCCTCGATCCCGACTCGCTCGGCGATCAGGGCACGCCTGACACCGTTGGTGTAGTCGTCCACTTCGCCGGCCATCCCATGGACTTCGGCGAGTTGCTCCCAGTGATCGACGAGTACTCGCATCTCTCCCAGTGGCCATTGACCAGCTACTCCTCTTTACCTTACATCGAGACATGGGAAGACGCTGACCGATACGCGCTGTGAATCTAATGCTGGCACTTCTATCATCTATCGGTGATGTTGGTAGAGCTGTGCTGAATACCCAACGCGAATCTCCCGCTGGAAGTGACGTTCGTCATCTGCGCCCCGCCTACCGGGCTCAAAGAATACTCCAATCAGATCCGGGCGGGGTCGTTGCCAGCGGCCTGGACACTCAGTACATGATGTTGTTTGTCACGACATTGCTGGTTCCATCATCGACGACCCCGTTCGAGATTCCACGGCCGGTGTTGAGCGAGGCGATGGAGTGATCGGTGTTACTCCCGAGCAACATTGCGGTGTCGGCGGGGCCGATCTGGTTGCCATGAAGTGTGACGTCTTTGGAATTGAGAACGACGTAGCCACGATTGAAGCCAGTATCGTTCGCCTCGTCGAGGATGACGACACAGTTGTCCGAGATGCGGTAATTCAGGCAATTGTTGACCTTGATCGCGTCGAAGTCCTGGTCGCTTTCCTTTCGCTTGTAGATGAGGTTCCCTACAATGATGCCCTGTGAGTGATCTCGCAGGAGGATCCCATGTTTTCTGGCAGCCGCGTGTGAGTTAAGGACGACGATGTTCGGGGGCTGGCGATCGCCGGTCTGACAGAAGACGCCAGTATCGACCGCCACCAGGTTCGTGTTCGTGATTCGGATCCCTTCGTTTGGGTTATCGATATTGACGCCTGAATTGTGGAAAAAGACGGTCAGTTTGTCGAACACCGTGCCGATGCATTGCCCTATTAACTTAACTCCAGAACCGACTTCTCGTCCCCGGATGTTGGTATTGGTCACGTAACTGTGCCACGCCTCCTCGAGGATGATGCCGTTCGCCCAGCCATTATTCGGGTAGTCTGTGCCACTGATCTCGACGTCGTCGATGACACACAAGTGTTCTTGGGAGGACTGGATGTCGTCCCACCGACAGTCGATGCCGGTCCCCGCGTCGGATCGGGTCGTGAGCAGGGTAAACCCAAGCAAGACAATCCGATCGCGTGCTGCGCCGCCCTCCGGATTGAGACCGATACCGTTCGTCCCATGTTCCGCCCGAATCGTTGATGTCCCCGAGCCCATGCCGACGATCGCGAGGCTCTTGTTGCTTTGAGAGAGTGTGCTGGTCACCCTGTACGTGCCTGGGGGGAGGAAGATCGTGTCGCCATCGTTGGCCGCATCGAGAGCTGACTGGATCGCAGCCGTGTCGTCCGTTGATCCGTCACCGACGGCACCATAGGCCTTGACGTTCCTGTGGGGCGAATTCCGAGTGAGTACGTCGTCGACGGTGATGGAGGATACCGGCGAGGAGGCTCCGAGGTTCGTCTTCCCACCGAAGTCTCCGGAGTGGTCGTGGTCCTCCCACGACGCTGCCGCTGCTGGTTGGGAGCTCGCAGCTGCCAAACCCAATAAACCGGCCACGGAAGCGCCGAGAAGCGTTCGTCTACTGTGCCCTTTGTTACCGTGGTTATTGTCATCTGGCGACATCCCATTCTAATATTAATTATAATACAATATAAAAG
>SDGW01001567.1_pt1 | contig 10367 bp, 9 predicted proteins | sample 2873831 | NCBI WGS metagenome assembly SDGW01 (sample SAMN08132700, study PRJNA421101) | hypersaline lake metagenome | isolation source: celular fraction 0.22 microns magnesium sulfate-rich crust from ephemeral... | place: Spain: Penahueca Lagoon, Toledo | collected 2011-07
TGCTGTTGCTCGCGACGCACCCGGACGAGCGGGCTCGGCTGGACGAGGAAGTGCAGACGGTGCTCGACGGGGCCCCGACGGCCGCGGACCTAGAGGATTTGACCGTGACCGAGCACGTCGCCAAAGAGGCGCTGCGGCTGTACCCGCCCGCTGCAATACTGTTCCGGGAGGCGATGACGGATACCACGCTCGGGGGGTACGACATCCCCGAGGGGACCAAGATCTTCCTGCCCCAGTTCACCGTCCACCGGGACGAGCGCTGGTTCGACTCGCCCGACGAGTTCCGCCCCGGGCGGTTCGCTGGCGAGCCCGACTGGCCCGACTTCGCCTACTTCCCGTTCGGTGGTGGTCCACACCAGTGCATCGGGATGCACTTCGCGATGATGGAGCTGAAACACATCATCCCCATCGTGGCCCGCGAGGTGGACCTGGCACTCCTGAGCGACCCCGACCCAGCGGTGGAACTGGAGCTAACGCTCAAGCCCGCCGACGACGTTCGTATGCGGGTGCATCGGTAGGACGGTCCGCCACCGCTACTCCTCGAACTCGAATCGCTCGGGCTCCGTCGACCGAACCACCTCGCCGCTCGGGTGTAACGCCACCGCCACGGAGCCGGCGTCGTGGGCCCGAGCGAACCGCCGAATCGGTTCGGCGTCGGTGTACTCGTCGGGCGCGTCGACGTTGATGCGGTCGGTCATCCCGTCGGTCTGGAGACAGAGCCACCCCGCCAGAGCGAGGGCGACCTTCGGGTCGCTGTCGGTCCGCTCGGGCGCGGCGGCCTCACGGAGCCGCTCGTGCATCCCCGAGGGAACGACGTAGGTCGTCCCGTCGGGGGCGACGGCGACCTGCTGGGCGCGGAGGTCGCCCTCGACCGGCGGGAACGGGAGCATCAGTCCAGGCTGATGTTGACCGTCTTGGTCTGGGTGTAGTGGTCGACGGCCTCCTGGGCGGTCTCGCGCCCCATCCCCGACTTCTTGTAGCCGCCGAAGGGCTGGCCGGCCGGGAAGTCGTTGTACGTGTTGACCCAGATGTTGCCGGCCTCGATGTCTTTCGCACACTTGTGGGCCTTCGTGAGGTCCTCGGTGATGACGCCGGCCGCCAGGCCGTAGTCGACGTCGTTGGCGAGTGCTATCATCTCGTCGTAGTCGCGCCACTCGAAGACTTCCTGGACGGGGCCGAATATCTCCTCCTGGACCGCTTTGCTGTCGTGGTCGATGTTATCGATGAGTGTCGGCGCGACGAAACAGCCGTCCGAGAGGGCCTCGTCGTCCGGCTGGCTCCCACCGGTGACGAAGGCCGCGCCCTCGGCCTCCGCCTCCTCGATGTACTCCATCGTCCGCTCGACCTGCTCGGCGGTCACCTTCGGCCCGAGGTCCGTCGACTCCAGCAGGGGGTCGTCGACGGTGAGGTCGTCGGCCGCCGCGGCGAGTTCGTCGAGGAACTCGTCTTTGATATCCTCGTGGACGAACAGGCGCGAGCCGGCACAGCAGCACTCGCCGGTGTTGAAGAAGATGGCCGTGATGGTCGTCTGGACCGCCTGCTCCAGGTCGGCGTCCGGGAAGACGACGAGCGGGCTCTTCCCGCCAAGTTCCAGCGTGATGTCGGTGATGTTGTCGGCGGCGCTTTTCATCACCTCGCTGCCGATCTCGGTCGAGCCGGTAAAGGCGAGCTTGCGGATGTCATCGTGGTTCGAGAGGGGCTCGCCGGCGTCGGGGCCGAAGCCGGTGACGACGTTGACCACGCCGTCGGGGATGACGTCGCCCGCCTCCGCCATCAGCTTCAGGATGGTCAGGGGCGTCTCTTCGGCGGGTTTGATGACGACGCAGTTCCCGGCCGAGAGCGCCGGCCCGAGCTTCCAGGCCGCCATCAGCAGCGGGAAGTTCCACGGGATAATCTGGCCGACGACGCCGTAGGGCTCCTGGAGGGTCTGGACGTGGCGGCTGTCGTCGGTGTCGACCGTCCGTCCCTCGTGGGCGCGGGCGATACCCGCGAAGTAGCGGAAGTGGTCGACGACGAGGTCCATGTCGATGCGGGCCTCGGTGATGGGCTTGCCGTTGTCCAGTGACTCCAGCCGGGCGAACTCTTCCTTGTTCGATTCGACGGCGTCCGCGATACCCTCGAGCATCGCCTGCCGCTTTGCCGTCGAGTAGCCGCTGTACACCTCGTCGTAGGCGTCCCACGCGGCCTCGACGGCCCTGTCGATGTCTTCGGCCTGGCCGGCGGCGACCTCGGCGAGCGTCTCTCCCGTGGTCGGGTCGGTCGTCTCGAAGGTCTCGCCCGAGACGCTCGCGACCCACTCGCCGCCGATGTACAGCTGTCTGTTCTCGGGGACGACCTCGTTTGCGGCCTGCTCGTGGCGCTGCTTTATCGCGGACTTTCGCTCTGACGGACTCTGTGGTGTATCGTCTACTGACATGACAGTAAATGATATTGTGGATACATATCTTAAAACTATGTATTTCTTACATTATGGGGCTCGTTCGTTCATTGCGAAACGGGCGAAATACGAGTGAGGGGACGTAGAATCGATTTACTGTGGGTGAGCTCGAAGCTGCCGACCGAAAAATCGGTCTGCCAATTAGTACCTGGTAACATATATAATTATTGTTCGGGGAGTATTATGGCGGTGGATTCGTTACTAGTCGCTGTCATGCAAGCCGTACTACTGGAGGCGTTCCAGGAGCCGTTGAGCGTACAGGAGGTCGACCGCCCCGACCTGGACCCCGACGGCGCTATCGCGGAGGTCGTCGGCTGTGGCATCTGCCGGTCTGACTGGCACTGCTGGCAGGGGGACTGGGACTGGTTCGGCTACCGGCCCGACCCGCCCCACATTTTGGGCCACGAACCAACCGGTCGCATCGTCGAAGTGGGCGAGGACGTCGAGCATCTCGACGAGGGCCAGGAGGTCGCGATTCCGTTCAACTTCGCCTGCGGGTCGTGTGACCTGTGTCGCAACGGACGCGAGAACATCTGTGAGAACCACGTGGGTCTGGGGTTCATGAACGAGGCCCCCGGTGCGTTCGCCGAGGAGGTCCACATCCCTAACGCCGACCTCAACGCGGTCCCGCTGCCCGAGGATATCGACGCCGAGGCGGCGGCGGGCTGTGGCTGTCGGTTCATGACCTCGTTCCACGCGATGGCCCACCGCGCGCCCGTCAGTGCCGGCGACGACGTGGTCATCCACGGCTGTGGCGGTATCGGCCTCTCGGCGGTCCACATCGCGAACGCGCTGGGGGGCAACGTCATCGGCGTCGACCTGATGGACGAGAAACTGGAGAAAGCCGAGGAACTGGGCGCCGTCGAGACGGTCAACGCCAGTGAGGTCGACGACCCCGCGGCGGAGGTTCGAGCCATCACCGACGGCGGCGCGGACGTTTCCGCCGACGCGCTCGGTATCGCCACTACCTGCCAGAACGCCGTCAACTCCCTGCGCAAGGGCGGGACCCACGTCCAGATCGGCCTCACCACGAGCGACGAAGCCGGCTACGTCGAACTCCCGACCGACGAGTTCGTGGCCAAGGAGGTCGATTTCAAGGGCTCGCTCGGGCTCCAGCCGTCGCGGTACTCGGAGATGCTCGACATGATAGAGACGAGCAAGCTCGACCCGGAGGCGCTGGTCGAGAAGACCGTCGACATCCATCAGGTCCCCGAGGAACTGGCCGCGATGAGCGAGTATAACACGCTCGGCATCCCGGTCTGTACGGAGTTTAGCAACTAGCGGCGCCGGTCAGGGCCCGCCCGTCTCGTCGCGTGATGACAACCGAGGAGAGATACATTTTTTCCGGTCGCTGCCCCACGGTACTGACAGATGCAAGGGGCCCACTGTATCACCATCGCCGGTGGCAAGGGTGGCTGTGGCAAGACCACGACGGCCGTCAACACGGCCTACGCGCTCGACGACGCCGGCTACGACGTCGTCGTCGTCGACACGGACCTGGCCATGCCGAACCTGCATACGGTGCTTGGCACGAGTCACGAACCGACCATACACGACGTGCTGGCCGACGTCGAACCGCTGGAGGCCGCTATCGACACGAGCGACGACGTCGCCGCGGTGTATGGTGACCCCTCGCTCGACCGCTACACGGACGCAGACCCGGCCGAGCTCAAGACGGTGTGTAACCGCCTCAGGACCGCCTTCGACGTGGTCGTCCTCGATACGGGTGCGGGCGTCACCCACGCGACGATGGTCCCCTGCGGGCTGGCCGACGACGTGGTCCTGGTGACGACGGCCAAGGAACACGGCGTGGCCGACACCAGTCGGACGAAAGAGATGGCCGAACACGTCGACAGCCACATCCCCGGCGTCGTCGTCACTCGCGCTGACGAGGAGACAGGTCAGGAGATTGCCCAGCGCCTCGAAACGTCGCTGCTCGCCGCGATACCGGACGAGCCCGACGTGTTCGGAACCGAACCCGTCGTCAGGCACGCGCCAGATTCGGACGGCGCCGCTGCCTACGGTCGGGTCGCCGACGCGCTCGCCGAGGGTATCGCCGACGACGACTGACTCTCGCCGCTATTCGACGACGAGCGCGCCCTTCATGCCGAGGCTCTCGTGTGGCGTGCAGTAGTAGGTCACCACACCAGTCTCCTCGAAGGTCTCTTCGAACGTAAAGCCCTCTTCGGTCGTCTGCTCGGACTCGAAGCTCGCGCCCTCCTCGGCGACGACGTTGTGTTGGCTCCCCTCGCCGGTCCACTCCCACGTCACTGTCGTTCCGGTCGATATCTCGACTGCGGCGGGCCCGAAGCCGAAGGCCCCGCCGTTTGCGTCGACGCCCACGTCGACGGTCACCGAATCGCTGTCCGTCTCGTCAGTCAGCGTCCCATCGAAGTTATCGGTGTCGGAGAGATACGACGAGACAGCCTCCGGTACGTCGCCGCCTGACCCGGTGGGCGTGCTGTCATCGCTACCGCCGCCGCCCGAACAGCCCGCGACTGTTCCTGTGACTGTCACTGCACCGATTGCTCGGATGAACGACCGTCGGTCGGGAGTTGAATCCATTACACCCCGTGCTTGGATATCAGTGTATAAACCCCTGGCCCCATTTCCCCGACCGTCGGGAACATTTTCCGCCGGACGTACTCGTCCATTCGTACCGCCAGCCCGTCCGACGGCGGACCCAATCTGTGCCCATAGACGGACTCTCACGCGACGGGATGTACTGGCTGTACACACTCGGGTCCACGACACCAGCCCGGCCCACAAACGCTTTTCAGTACCCCTCTCGAAGGCTCCACCGATGTCTCTCGAAGATCATGTCGAGGAACTCGCCTCCGACCTCGACGTAGACAAAGAGGAGGTCAAACGCGACCTGGAGAACCTGGTGAACTACTCGGTGCCGATGGACGAGGCCTCGCTCCATCCAGTACAACGGCGACGAGCACGTCATCCGCGAGGGCGAACTCGCAGACGAGTCCGGCACTATCTCCTACACCGCGTGGGACGGTTTCGAGGGCGACCTCGAACCCGGCCAGACCGTGCAGTTCGGCAACGCCGGTGTCCGGGAGTGGGACGGCAAGCCCGAACTCAACCTCGGGGACAGCACCGACGCGACCGTCGTCGACGAACGGCTCGATATCGACGCTGACGTCGGCGGCGAGGCCGCCCTCCGGGACCTCGAACCCGGCGACCGCGGCATCACCGTCGAAGTGCAGGTCCTCGAATGTGAGACCAAGACTATCGACGGCCGGGACGGCGAGACGGAGATTCTCTCCGGCGTGCTGGGCGACGCCACCGGACGGCTCCCCTTCACCGACTGGGACCCCCACGCCGAAATCGAAGAAGGGGCCTCGGTCCGTATCGAGGAGACGTTCGTCCGTGAGTTCCGCGGCGCGCCGTCGGTCAACGTCTCGGAGTTCTCGGCGGTCACACCCCTCAGCGAGTCCGTCTCCGTCGCCGAGGACGCCCCGCGGATGGCAATCGGCGAGGCCGTCGAGAGCGGCGGGCAGTTCGACGTCGAACTCGTGGGCAACGTCATCCAGATACGGGACGGCTCCGGACTCATCGAGCGCTGTCCCGAGTGTGGACGGGTCGTCCAGAGCGGCCAGTGTCGCTCCCACGGTGCCGTCGAGGGCGAGGACGACCTGCGGACGAAGGCCATCCTCGACGACGGCACGGCCACCGTGACGGTTATCCTCGACGACGAACTGACCGAAGAAGTCTACGGCGGCGACCTCGACGACGCTCGCGAACACGCCCGCGACGCGATGGACAAATCAGTCGTCGCCGACCGCATCGCCGAGCGCGTCGTCGGCCGGGAGTACGTCGTCCGGGGGTCGCTGTCGGTCGACGAGTACGGCGCGAACCTCAACGCCAGCGAGTTCAGCGAGTCCACGGCCGACCCGGCCGAGCGGGCGAAGGCCCTGCTCGCGGAGGTCGAGGCATGAGCGAGTCCGAGGACAGCGGGCCGGGCCGCCGCGAGGTCGCCCACCGCCTCTTCGCCGCTGAGTTCGAGGACAGCGAGTTCTCCTACTCGGAGTCCGACGAGGAGCGCGCCCCGAACTACGTGGTGACGCCGACGGGCGCGCGGGTCAACCGCCTGTTCGTCGTCGGCGTTCTCACGGAACTGGAACAGGTAAACGAGGAGGTCCTCAGAGCGCGCATCGTGGACCCGACCGGCGCGTTTGTCGTCTACGCTGGTCAGTACCAGCCGGAGGCGCTGGCGTTCCTCGAGGCGGCGACCCCGCCGCTGTTCGTCGCCGTGACCGGCAAGGCCCGCACCTTCGAGCCCGAGGACGGCGACCGCGTGTTCACCTCCGTTCGACCGGAGTCCATCAGCGAGGTCGACGCCGAGACGCGCGACCGCTGGGTCGTCCAGGCGGCCGAGCAGACCGTCGCCCGCGTGGGCCGGATGGCAAGCGCCAAGCAGTCTGACCTGTCAGGTGAGGCCCTACAGCAGGCGCTCGTCGCGGCCGGTACCGAGGAGAGCGACGCCGCCGGCGCCACGCTGGCGCTTGACTACTACGACACGACCGGTGACTACCTGCAGGCGGTCCGGGACCTGTCGATAAACGCCGCCCGCGTCGTCGCCGGCGAGCGCGACGAGGCCGGCTCGCTGTCGCGGTCGCCCGGGGACGGGACGGACGGTCCGCTGGCGGCCCTGGCGACTACGGAACTCGAAGCGCCCGGCGGGGTTCCCTCGGCCGAGCCGAGCGACGCCGTCGAGTCCGAACCGAGCGATGTCGCCGCAGAATCCGACGAACCGACGCCTGCAGAGACAGCGGCTCCCGAGTCGGCGGCAGACACCGAGTCGGCGACCGATACAGACCCGTCTTCGACAGCCGAGACCGACGACACTGCGGCGGCCGAGACGGTCGATTCGGCGGAAACTGACGAAGAACCTACGACGGAAACAACGACCGAAACGACCAGTTCTGCTACCGAAGCCGACGAGCCTTCGGAGCCAGCGACGGACGCCGAACCGGCATCGACGGAACCGGAGACGGCGTCGACTACGGATACTGCCGGCGAAGGAAATTCGGAAACGCTGGGCGATTTCGACAGCGGTGGCGCGACGGACGAGACTGCAGCAGACGCAGATGCGCCGACAGACGACGAGGTCGGCGAGTTCGACACCGAGTTCGAACTCGACGAGGACGAGCGCGAGGAGATAGAGGAAGAGTACGGCACCGACTTCCAGAGCGGGACGGAAGTCGACGACGCCGGGGAAGCCGGTATCGAGACCCCCGACCCGGAGGAGCTGGCCGAGGCGGAAGCCGCGGCGGAGGCGGAAGCGGCAGAGGCGGACACGCCGGCCGACACGGAACCGGCTGCCGAGGCCGAGACGGCGGCTGCTGATGCGTCATCGGCAGACGAACCAGCGGCTGACGAGGCTCCGGCCGAGGACGTCGACCTCGAAGACGCGGTGATGGACGTGATGACCGACCTGAACGAGGGCAGCGGCGCGGACCGCGAGGCGGTCATCACCGAGGTGATGGAGGCCCACAGTGCGGACCGCGACGCCGTCGAGGACGCCATCCAGGACGCGCTGATGGGCGGGCGCTGCTACGAGCCCGAAGACGACAGGCTGACACCCATCTGAACTGGAACGCGTCCCTTTTCTCGCGTGGTCGCCAACGACCCAGCGATGCGTGTCGAACCAGTCCCTGGCGTCCCCGCGGCCACCGTCGACACCGGCGGCAAGCGGCTGCTCGCGCTCGCGGACTACCACGCCGGTATCGAGGCCGGGCTGCGCTACGAGGGAGTCGAGCTCCGGTCGGCGGCCGACGAGCGGCGGGAGCGGCTGCTTGCTGCCCTCGAACGCACCGGTGCCGACCGGCTGGTCGTCGTCGGTGACCTCGGCCACGCCATCGGCTCGCCGTTCGAGACCGAACGAGAGGAACTCGAAGCGCTGCTCTCGGCCCTCAACGTCTCAGTTACCCTCGTGAAAGGAAATCACGACGGGGAGCTGGAGTCGGTTCTCGATGCGTTCGACGCGGACGTGACGATAACGCCGGGCCACGGAACCACTATCGGTGACGTGGGGTTCGCACACGGCCACACGTGGCCGTCCCCGGCGGTCCTGGAATCGGCTGTCGTCTGTGTGGGCCACGAGCACCCGGTGGTCAAGCTGGAGGACGAAGTCGGGGGCAATCGGAAAGAGCGAGCCTGGCTCCGGGGCGAACTCGCCGGCTCCCCCTTCGAGGACCACTACGACCGGGCGCTCGACGTGGACGGCGACCTGGTCGTCTTTCCGGCGTTCAACGACCGCTCGGGCGGGACGTGGGTCAACGTCCCGGGCCAGGCGTTTCTCGCGCCGTTTCTCCCGGCCGGGCTGGCCGACGCGGAGGCGTTCCTCCTCGATGGGACGCGGCTCGGGGACTATCGGAACGTCTGAGAAGTCGGCCGCTCGGTGGCGCCGGCCAGGTTACTCGGCGAGCCCCTCTTCGAGCCGCTGGATGAGCGACTCGTTGCCGAGGAAGGTCGGGGTCCGGCCGTGGACCTCGTCGGGCTCGACGTCGAGCAGCGACTGGGCGCCGTCCGAGGAGGCGCCGCCGGCGGCCTCGACGAGATAGGCGAGCGGTGCCGACTCGAAGTGGATGCGGAGCTTTCCGCCGGAGTACTTGTTGGTCGCCGGGTAGCCGAAGAGACCCCCGTACTCCAGTACCTGGGCCAGGTCGGCGACGGTCGCGCCACCGTAGCGGGGTTTGAGTTCGCGGGCGAACTCCTGGGATATCTCGTTCATCGCGTCGCTTCGCTGGCTCCACTTCCCGGCCATCCCGAGCACTGTCGGGTCATCGGGCAGGGTGAAGGTCCCCCACCGCTCGCTGTGGCCGTCCCGGAGGAGGTACTCCTGGACGATGTCGCGGTCCTCCCGGGCGATGGTCAGCGTGGTGTAGGGACCGTACAGCACCATCATCGAGGCGACGAGGTTGCGCCCGCTGGCTGGCAGGTCGCTGTCGTAGACGCCGACGATGGTCCCGACGGAGTTGTTCGAGGCCAGGTTCGAGGAGCCATCGAGCGGGTCGATAGCGATGGTGTACCCCTCTCCGAGGTCGACGATCTCCTCTCGCTCCTCGCTCGCGTAGCCACCGACGCCCTCGATGGCCGACAGCGCGTCGAAGTAGAGGTCGTCGGCCCAGACGTCGCCGCCGACCTGTTCCTCGCCGCTGGGGTTTTCGCCCGCGGACCGGTGGGCGTAGTTCGCGAGGTTCCCGCTGACGTAATGGGACGTGTCCTTTACTTCGCGTTCGATCTCGTCGAGCGTGTTCATCTGTCTGTCTCCGCTCGGTCTGGTTGGTCGTACATGATAGTTCTACATCGTGTCGGGGAGACCTTAAGCCTACACGTGCGGCTCGGGCGTGAGGTCCTCGAAGGACTGGTCGGCGAGCCACTCACAGAGCCGACAGAGGTTCTCCAGGGCGGCTTCGAACAGCTCCTCGCCGACGGCGGCGGAGGCGTCGGTCTGGTCTCCGAGGACGCCGTTGTCGGTGTTGTCGATGGCGTCGTAGAAGGTGCGGGCGCCGTACTGGCGCCCCGTTTCCTCGTCGAACGCTTCGAGCCCGCCGTCGCGAGCGTCTTCGATGCGGTCCTCGTGGACCAGCTCCCCGGCGAGATGCTGGATGAGCGAGGTCTCCTTGGGGCCGCCGTGTGGCCCGGGCGTCTCGAAGGCCGCTTCGATGCGTTCGGTGATGCTCTCGTCCCACATCCACTCGATGGCGTACATCGTCCCGTCGTCCCGGACGCGCCGGCCCACCTCTCGGAGGTGTTCGACGTTGCCGCCGTGGGCGTTGACGAAGATGACGCGGTCGATACCGTGGTACGCGAGGTTTCGCGTGAGGCTCTCGACGTAGTCCCGGAACGCCGGGCCGTCGACCCACATCGTCCCGTGGAACTGCCGATGGTGGGGGCTGACGCCGACGTTGAT
>SDGW01001307.1_pt1 | contig 10366 bp, 12 predicted proteins | sample 2873831 | NCBI WGS metagenome assembly SDGW01 (sample SAMN08132700, study PRJNA421101) | hypersaline lake metagenome | isolation source: celular fraction 0.22 microns magnesium sulfate-rich crust from ephemeral... | place: Spain: Penahueca Lagoon, Toledo | collected 2011-07
TGAACGAATGGAAATTTTCCAGATCGTCTCCTTTGCCATTGTAGCAAGCTTACTCGTCATCATTTTAAAAGATCAAAAGTCTTCCATTGCCTTTTTTATTATTTTGTTTACTGGAATCGTCATTTTCCTGGTTCTCATTCAACAAATCGCTCAAGTATTTACACTGCTTGAATACATCGCACAACGAGCCAATGTAAATGGGATGTATGTAGAGACGATCCTGAAAATTATCGGGATTGCTTATATAGCAGAATTTGGAGCTCAAATTACACGGGATGCTGGTTTAGGATCTATTGCTTCCAAAATCGAGCTTGCTGGAAAAGTGCTCATACTAGTGTTAGCCGTCCCGATTCTAACAGCTGTCATTGAAACGATTCTTGGATTTATTCCGGCCTAGATTAAGGAGAAAGGAGCTCCGGATGCATGAAGCGAACGCTAAAAGGTCTTGTTATCGCACTCATTATATGGTTGATTTCGATGTCTACGGGTGGACAGGTTCATGCACAAACATCTGGGGCAGGGGGGACAAGCAGTCACCTTGAGAATATATCCTTTACTGAAATTAATCGGTATTGGAACAAAGTTGTCGATGAATATGGGGGCTACCTACCTGAAGTACGTAAGGGTAGCTTTATGGAGTTTGTCGAGCATTCGGATTCCGTTTCAATTAAGTCGTGGATTATGGGACTTACGAAGTACCTCTTCTATGAATTCATTATGAATGGAAAATTGCTGGGGACGCTTATGTTTCTGACACTGTTCTGTATGATCCTTCAATCGCTGCAAAATGCTTTTGAAAACCAGGCGATCAGTAAAGTCGCCTATGCGGTGGTTTATCTTGTATTGATTGTGATCGCTTTGAACAGTTTTCATCTAGCTGTTTCTTATGCAAAAGATGCCGTACAAATGATGAGTTCCTTCATGATTGCTTTATTACCAATGATGCTAGGCCTCATGGCGACATTTGGAAACCTGATGACGGTGTCCTTTTTTCACCCGGTCATTGTGTTCTTAATACACACGAGTGGATTGCTCGTTTCAAATATTATTTTTCCCTTGTTCTTTTTGTCTGCGTTGCTATCAATTGTGAGTTCCATTAATGATCAGTATAAAGTCACGCAATTGGCTCAGTTATTGAGGAACGTTGGGCTTGGGTTGATTGGAGCCTTTCTTACCATTTTCCTTGGAGTTATATCTGTACAGGGAGCCTCTTCTGCCATAGCAGATGGTGTGGCAATGAAAACAGCTAAATTCGTTACCGGTAATTTTGTTCCTGTCGTCGGTCGAATGTTTACGGATGCAACAGACACTGTGTTAAGCGCATCGCTACTTTTAAAAAATACGGTGGGGATCGTGGGCGTCATTATTATTTTAGCTCTGGCACTATTCCCTGCTATCAAAGTTTTGGCGGTAGCGATTATCTATAAATTTGCAGCTGCGATTTTACAACCCATTGGAGGTGGGGCTGTCATTCAATCCATGGAGACAATCAGTAAACACATCTTGCTCGTGTTTGCCGCGCTCCTTGTAGTCACGTTCATGTTTTTCTTAGCTATAGTCATTCTAGTAGCAGCTAGTAACGTCACGATGATGATTCGATAGGAGGGAGTTGGAATGGACTATATAACCGAATGGGTCACCCAAATAATATTATTTCTTCTACTTGCACTCATTATTGATTTGATTCTCCCAACTTCGTCCTTACGCAAGTACATCAAAATGGTAGTTGGATTGTTGTTAATTCTGATTTTTTTACAGCCAATCTTTCATCTTTTTGAAGTTGATATGGACAGGTTTTTTGCCCAGGAAATGTCCAAATGGAATAACGCAGCAGAAGTCGAAAATATGGAAAATTTGATAGAAGACAAGAAAAAAGAAATACAAGCCTCCCAACGTGCATATATTTTAGAACAGATGGCTGTCCAATTGAAAAAACAGGCGAAGGAGGAGTTATTGAATGAATATGGAGTAGCGATTCAAAACTTTTCCTTCCAGTTCCAGGATGAACAAACCATGAGCTTAGAAACCTTGAAACAATTGACGGTGGTTTTGTCAGAAAAGCAGAAGGCAGCGGATTCTTCTGATGTGGAGGAGGTGGTGATTGACTTAGATCAGCCACCTCAAGACGAAAAGAAGAATGAGAAGAAAACGAAGAAGATTAAGAGCTTTTTAGCTTCGACCTGGCAACTCCCCGAAGAGCAGCTAATAATACAGTGGGAAGGAGGGGTTGAATGAAGAATCCATTGGATAAAGTATTCTCGATGCTAAGGCTGAAAACAGATGATGGAAAGAAACCGACAAAAATAGGTTATGTTTTGCTAGTTGCCCTATTCGGTTTACTCATTCTTATCGTCAGTGACTTTTTCACCAAAGACCAGACACAAAGTCAGGAGTTTACACCTGAACAACAAAATCCTCCTGCTGAACAAGAGCAAGAAACGTTCCTTCAAAAGGATAAAGCAGGGGACAAGGCCATGATGGCGGAGGTAGAAAAGCATTACGAGAAAGAGTTAAGTAAGCTGCTCGAGAGAATTAAAGGGGTATCAGATGTTGATGTCATGGTGAATCTGGAATCTACTGAAATCAAAATCTATGAAAAAAACACCACAACAGGAAAACAAATTACAGATGAAACAGATAAAAATGGCGGAGAACGAAAAATTGAAGACCTCACCAAAGATCAACAAGTTGTCTTAACCCGAAAAGGTGACCAGGAAGTCCCACTACTCGTTCAAACGAAAAAACCAAAAGTCAGCGGGGTGCTTGTCGTTGCCAATGGGGTTGATCATATGGAAGTGAAAAAATGGGTGATGGATGCAGTATCAAAAGGGTTAGATGTCCCAACACATCGAATTTCGGTAATGCCGAAAAAATAAGGAGGAATTTTTAGATGATGTTGAAAAAACAAACGGTATGGTTGCTTACAATGCTTAGTTTAATGATTGTGTTGAGTGTGTACTACATGACTTCACCAGATGAAGGGGAAGTAGCTTTTGTCGATGAGAACAACGAAGAGCAAGCTGAAAATGTAAACGGCAATACAAACGGTGACACGATGGCGAATAGCTCCATTGATTCTGAAGGAAAACAGGAAGTCACATCTAGCCTTAGCTCTGATCAATGGTTTACAGCTACACGTCTTCAAATTCAAAAGCATCGCTCTGAGCAGAAAGAACGATTACAAGAAGTGATGGCTTCAGGTGACGTATCTGCAGAAAAGGTAAACGAAGCAATGAATAAAATCAATCGTTTACAAGAATACAGCAACAAAGAAACCCTTCTTGAACAAACAATTGCAGCTAAAGCAGAATATCCAGATGTATTAGTCCGTGCTGAAGAAGACCAAGTTCGTGTAACCGTAAAAGCGAACGAGCTTTCCAAATCAGATACAGTTGAAATTATGCAAATGGTGTACAACGAATTTGGTGAGAAGAATGTAAGAGTAGAATTTCAGCCGTATGAGACAAATGAATAAAAAGTTTTTATAAATAGTAAAACCTGCGATTTCACTCTAGGAGTCGCAGGTTTTTTATGTGAAATATGATGAATGCTCTACTATAGATAATTCCAAATAAAAATAGAAATCCTACCCCATGAATTGGAAGTGGTAGGATTTCTGTGTATCTTAAAATCTTCTTTTTCTAGTTAAACGACCAAGCATACGTGGTAGAAATCCAAGTACTTTTCTTAATAATCCAGAAATGAGTCTCATGTAAGCTACCTCCTTGTTGTTTGTTCTTGCTAATTAATAACCTTTCGTATTGTTTGTTAAACTCGCTTATAATAAGAAGGAAAATAGACCTAAAATGCCGAATTGATAAAAGTAAACGCTTTCTAGTAGGTTGAAGTTTTTCATAACTTTATCGTAAAATGTTAAGAGGAGTTATTAGTACCAGTTAATAAAGAGCATGTTCTAAATATAGAAGGGGTGCACAAAACTATGTTAAAAGTACAAGAAATTCGTGAACTCATTAAATTAATCGACGAATCTTCCATTGATGAGTTTACATACGAAAGCAATGGAACAACCGTATCAATGAAAAAACAAGCTGGAGAAGTGGTACAACGACCAGTTGTCGAAGCACAGCCTGCTCCACAACCAGCACCACAACAAGAGCAACCAGCAGCACCTGCTCCACAACCACAACAGCAGCCAGAAGCTCCAAAAGAAGAGCCGAAAGCTGAACAACCTGCGGCGAAAGACTATGACAAAGAAATCGTTTCTCCAATGGTAGGTACATTCTATGAAGCATCATCTCCAGAGGCAGATCCTTTTGTTAAAGTAGGGGATAAGGTAACGAGCGACTCTGTTGTATGTATCGTAGAAGCTATGAAGCTGTTTAATGAAATTGAAGCAGAAGTAACCGGCGAAATCGTAGAAATCTTAGTTGATAATGGTGAGCTCGTTGAATACGGTCAACCATTATTCCGAGTGAAGTCCGAGTAAGGGGTTGAAAACGTGATCAAGAAACTCTTAATTGCAAACCGAGGCGAAATTGCGGTTCGTATCATTCGTGCATGTAAAGAATTGGGAATCGAAACTGTCGCCGTTTATTCTGAAGCCGATAAAGAATCATTACACGTAAAATTAGCAGATGAAGCTTACTGTATTGGACCAAAACTAAGCAGTGAAAGCTACCTTAATTTTACGAACATCATGAGCGTAGCAACATTAACGGAATCTGATGCCATCCACCCAGGATACGGATTTTTATCCGAGAATCCAGATTTTGCAGAGATCTGTGAAGAATGCAATATAACGTTTGTTGGTCCATCTTCTCAAGCTATCCGTAAAATGGGTACCAAAGACGTTGCCCGTGACACAATGGAAGAAGCGGGTGTTCCGATTGTTCCTGGGTCTGACGGTTTGATTGAAAGTGAAGAGGATGCCAAACGAATTGCAGAATCCATTGGTTACCCTGTTATTATTAAAGCGACTGCTGGTGGCGGTGGAAAAGGAATCCGTGTAGCCAGAACAGAAGAAGACTTAATCAAAGGAATCCGTGTTACACAACAGGAAGCAGAAACAGCTTTCGGTAACCCGGGTGTTTATTTAGAAAAATTCATTGAAGATTTCCGACACGTTGAAATCCAAGTTCTTGCAGATAACCATGGCAATGTCATCCACTTAGGTGAGCGCGATTGTTCAGTTCAGCGTCGCCTACAGAAGTTGATTGAAGAAACGCCATCTCCAGCAATTGATTCAGAGTTACGTGAAGAGATGGGACAGGCAGCTGTTAAAGCAGCACAAGCCGTGAACTACTCAGGTGCAGGAACTGTTGAATTTATTTTTGACCAAAAACAACGCCGTTTCTACTTCATGGAGATGAATACACGAATTCAGGTAGAGCACCCTGTAACCGAAATGGTAACAGGCGTTGACCTTATTAAAGAAATGGTCAAAATTGCGAACAATGAAAAGCTATCCTTCACACAGGATGAAATTACATTTGAAGGATGGTCTATTGAATGCCGCATCAACGCGGAAAATCCAAGCAAGAACTTCATGCCAACCCCAGGTCGAGTTGAGATGTACCTGCCTCCAGGTGGATTTGGCGTGCGTGTTGACTCAGCAGCTTATCCTGGTTGGATGATCCCACCTTATTATGATTCAATGGTGGCCAAACTGATAACGTATGGAAACACACGAGAAGAAGCGATGGATCGCATGAACCGAGCTCTTGGGGAGTTCGTTATCGAAGGTCCAGGTGTGCATACAACGATTCCATTTCACCGCAAAATGATGGAACATGAAGTCTTTAGAAGTGGTGATTTTAATACGAATTTCCTCGATAATTACAAGGTTATGGATGAGGAAGACTAAAAGGGAGTGACCGTCATGAGTGAAAATCATGTATTAAGCGTTGGAGAAGGTTCCAATTTAGGCGAAGTTGAAATTGCTCCAGAAGTCATTGAAGTCATCGCAGGTATAGCAGCTTCCGAAGTAACGGGTGTTGCTGAAATGCGTGGAAATTTTGCAACTGGTGTTGCAGAGCGTTTAGGTAAGAAAAACCATGGTAAAGGCGTAAAAGTTGAATTAGCTGAAGATGGCATTGTCCTAGATATTTACGTTGTTATGGACTTCGGTATTTCTATTCCAAAAACAGCTCAAAAAATTCAAGATAATACCCGCCAGGCGCTAAAAAATATGACTGCTCTTGAAATTAAAGAGATCAATGTTCATATCGTAGGCGTGCAGATGGATAAAGAGGAAGAAGAAGAAGTAGAAGAGACAGAAGAATAATCACACCTATATTTAAGACCATAAAAGGGAATACTTTTATGGTCTTTTTTCTTATGATCAGTTTGGTTTCCGCTTTTCTTTTAAAGTTATTCTTAACTTTCACCCCATATTCGCTTATAATAGACACTTGCTTTGATCACACGTTCCATTATGTAAAATCGGTGTATTTATGACCAGAACGTGTTATGATTCTAACGGATAGAAACGTACAGGGTACGATTTAAAGGAGAAATGAAAATGAATCGTCATACAGCAAGAGAGAAAGCTTTTCAGGCAATTTTTCAAATGGATTTAAATGAAATGACTGCAGAAGAAGCGATTGGAAATGTTTCTGAAGATGAGCCGATCCATGATGCATTCTTAAATCAACTTGTCACAGGTGTTGTCGAGTATCGTGATGAAATTGATCAAAAAATATCTGACCATCTTGAGAAATGGTCATTTGAACGTATTGCTTCTGTTGAAAAAACATTGCTTCGTCTGGCTACGTATGAATTAACGTATGAGGAAGAAATTCCGGAAAAGGTTACATTAAATGAAGCCATTGAACTAGCTAAAGCATTCGGGGACGACAAATCCGGTAGCTTTGTTAATGGTGTTCTGAAAAAGATGCTTAAGTAAAGAAAAGGGAGAGGAGCAACATGGCAGCAGAATTGATCAATGGTCGTGAACTTTCAAACAGCCTTAGAGAGCGAATGACAGAAGAGATTGCTGAATTAAAAAAACGTGATGTTTCCCCGCAATTAACAGTAGTTTTAGTAGGAGATAACCCAGCTTCACGCTCCTATGTACGTGGGAAAGAGAAAGCGTGTAACAGCGTTGGGATGGACTCAAACCTAATTGAACTGTCGGAAAGTACAAGCCAGGAAAAACTACTCGAATTAATTCTTGAATTGAATAATGATCCGGATGTACATGGTATTTTAGTCCAATTACCACTTCCGGATCATATCAATGAGGATGTTGTGATTGAAACCATTACACCAGAAAAAGATGTGGATGGCTTTCACCCAATAAACATTGGTCGAATGATGGCAGAGAAGGATACCTTTTTACCTTGTACACCATTTGGCATTTTAACGATGTTAAAAGAGAAAAACATTACGATTGAAGGTAAACACGCTGTAGTTCTTGGTCGCAGCCGTATCGTGGGTAAACCAGTTGGACAGCTTTTATTAAACGAAAATGCGACGGTAACCTATTGTCATTCTCGTACGCACAATTTAAAAGAAGTCACGCAACAAGCTGATATTTTAATTGTAGCGGTAGGGAAGCAAGAGTACATCACAGGAGATTTTGTAAAAGAAGGCGCTACAGTCATTGATGTTGGGATCAACCGTAAAGAGGATGGTTCATTAACAGGAGATGTTGATTTTGAATCAGCTAAAGAACGGGCTTCATACATAACCCCTGTTCCTCGAGGTGTCGGACCTATGACCATCACAATGCTTTTACAAAACACGATTAAAGCAGCTAGACAGCTTAATGAAATCTCACAAAGGAGTTGATAACGGTGCAAGACCGATATTTGACTGTTTCAGCTCTAACCAAATACATTAAACGAAAGTTCGAGAGCGATCCTCATCTCAAAGAAATTTTTCTGCGAGGTGAGATTTCGAATTTTAAACATCACAGCAGAGGTCATATGTATTTAACCATTAAGGATGACAAGTCACGTGTGAATGCGGTGATGTTTGCTGGATACAACCGGTATATGAAATTCAAACCGGAAAACGGGATGAACGTCTTAATTCGCGGTGAAATTGGTGTTTACGAACCTCATGGGCAATATCAGCTCTATATTCATCAGATGGAGCCGGACGGTCTGGGGGCTTTGTATTTAGCCTATGAAGAGTTAAAGAAAAAGCTCACAACAGAAGGCTTATTTGATGACGGGCTGAAAAAACCACTACCAGCCTACCCACGTTCGATCGCAGTGTTAACGTCTCCAACAGGAGCGGCTGTCCGCGATATACTAACAACGATTGATCGACGATATCCTAATGTTCGTGTCACGGTCTTTCCAGTTCTTGTACAAGGACAAAATGCTAAAACTTCTATCGTTCAAGCGATTGAAAAAGTCAATGAACTGCAGGACTATGATGTCATGATTGTCGGCCGTGGCGGTGGATCTATTGAGGAACTTTGGGCGTTTAACGAAGAGATTGTTGCAAGAGCTATTGCTGCTTCTGAGATCCCTGTCATATCTGCAGTTGGACACGAAACAGACTTTACCATTAGTGATTTTGTAGCGGATTATCGCGCTCCTACACCTACTGGAGCTGCAGAAGTTGCTGTTCCTTCTCAGACAGAGGTTGCTGAACGAATCCAAAATTTACGCCGTCGTGCACAAAACGCGATGGATGTGCGTATGAATCAAGCAAAAGAAAAGCTTGCTCAAAAGCAAAAGTCCTATGCCTTTCGATATCCTGAGCAACTACTACGTCAAAAAGAACAAGAACTGGATCGGATGTATGATCAGTTGCAAAAAGCGTCAGTTCAAATGGTCAATCAAAAACAAAATGACTTAACGAACATCCAAAAGCGCTTGCAGCAACAACATCCAGAAAAATCATTACGTTTAGCCAAGCAAGAACTGGTTCAAACAACTAAACGAATGAATCGTGCCATGCAACAAGAAACAAAATCCAAGATGCAAACGTATCATGAGTTAATAAGTAAACTGACCCTGTTAAACCCATTAGAGACAATCAAACGCGGCTATGCCATCCCTTACTCTGAAAAAGGTGCCGTGGTGAAATCCATTCGAGATGTACAGCCTGGTGAAGCGATGCAGGTCAAAGTGCAAGATGGAGTTTTAGATTGCCAAGTATGGGGAATGGAAGAGGAGGATTCTAATGAGTGAAAAAGATGTTCAACAAGAAGAACTCAGCTTTGAAGATGCCATGAAGCAATTAGAAGAGCTCGTTGACAAGCTTGAGGAAGGTGATGTCCCACTTGAAAAAGCCATTACCTACTATCAAGAAGGAATGAAGCTTTCCAAGATGTGTAACGACAAGCTCATGAGTGTGGAAAAACAAATGAAACAAATTATGAACGAACAAGGTGAATTCGAATCTTTCTCTGTTCAGGGGGAAGAAGACGGTGACTAAAACTCTATCAGATTATATCAGTGGTTATGCAGGCACGATTAATCAGCAGTTAGAGCAGTTTGTGTACTCATTGCAAGTTCCAGAACGTCTCAGAGATTCGATGTTGTACTCCATTCAAGCAGGCGGAAAACGTATTCGCCCCATATTGCTTTTGATGGCATGTGAGGCGTATGGAGGTTCTCCAAATCGAGCACTACCCGTGGGATGTGCAGTAGAAATGATCCATACGTATTCTCTGATCCATGATGATTTGCCAGCTATGGATGATGATGATATCCGACGAGGGATGCCAACTAATCATAAAAAGTTTGATGAGGCTACAGCGATTTTGGCAGGTGATGGTTTGCTTACAGCTTCTTTTTTCGCTATAAACAATCATGATCGTTTAGAGGATCATGAGAAAGTCTATCTCACGCGAGAATTATCTAAGGCAAGTGGCGTAGAAGGTATGGTAGCTGGACAAATGCTAGATATGGAAGCTGAAAATCAAGCATTAACGGTTGAGAAGTTAGAAGAAATTCATAAGCATAAAACGGGAGAATTACTCCGTTTTTCAGCTGTAGCTGGAGCTTTTGTTGGTGGAGCCAATGAGGATCAGTTACAATCCATTGAAAAATATGCAAAACACCTTGGTTTACTCTTCCAAGTACAGGATGACATTTTAGATGTAATCGGCGATGAAGAAGAAATAGGGAAGCCTGTCGGAAGTGATGAAACCAATCAAAAAAGTACATATCCTCAATTGTTAGGGCTTCAAGGTGCGATTGATAAAAGGGATTTTTATGCCGGTGAAGCACGAGAAGCATTAAGAGAAGCGGGTGTTGATAGTACTCTGTTAGAGGAATTTATTGACTACATTCAGCATCGAAAGAAATAATTGTATTCTCACTTGGATTGAGGATGTCAGACGAATATGATATATTAGTAATATAAACAGGATGGTGCAGTATTCTAGTCGGCCCTCCGTTTCTGAAGGCGGGCCTAAAAATCCGCCAAAGGGCACATCGAT
>SDGW01001309.1_pt1 | contig 10360 bp, 8 predicted proteins | sample 2873831 | NCBI WGS metagenome assembly SDGW01 (sample SAMN08132700, study PRJNA421101) | hypersaline lake metagenome | isolation source: celular fraction 0.22 microns magnesium sulfate-rich crust from ephemeral... | place: Spain: Penahueca Lagoon, Toledo | collected 2011-07
ACCCCGGCGTCGCATCGTGAGCAGCACGAGCACCGACAGCGCGGCGATCGAGATCACGACGATCTCGCCGAGCGTGTCGAACGCCCGGAAGTCGGTGAGGATCACGTTGACGACGTTCGCCCCGCCGCCCCCGGGAACCGCCCGGGAGACGTACTCGCGAGCGAGGTCGGTCGGCGGCGCATCCCCGCCCCGAGCGGTCACGAGCACGGTTAGCGCCGCCACGGCGCCGACGCCCAGCGAGAGCGCGGCGTCCCGCGCGAGCACGCCGGGCCGGGCCTCGGCGTAGAACGCCGGCAGCTCCTCGAGGACGAGCAGGAAGATCAGCAGGACCAGCGTCTCGACGACGAGCTGGGTCAGCGCGAGGTCGGGCGCGCTCGCGAGGATGTAGAAGATCGCGACCATGAAGCCCAGGATCGACAGCGTGAGCACGCCCGCGACGTGGGAGGGCGCGATCGTCACGGCGACGGCGGCGACGATCGCGACCAGCAACACGAGCGCCATCGCGGGCGTGGCGCCGGCGCCGTCGATCGCGGGCGTCGCCGCCGCGGTGGCGACGTACCCGACCAGCGCCAGCGCGCTCGCGGCGGCGACCGCCCACGCGGCGTACGTCCGGAGCAGGCCGTTGTTGACGACGGCGTCTAGCCGGACGCTCGCGGACTCGATCAGCGTGAGCGAGTAGTCGTAGAGCCAGGCGGGCCGCGGCGTCACGCGCAGCTCGTTGAGCAGCTCGATCCGGCGGCAGATCCCCCGCTCGAAGGGGTAGGCCGCGACGCCGCCGGCGATCGAGAGTGCGGACATCGAGACCGGGACCGAGAGGTGGGTCGGCAGCCCGACCGCGACGTCGGTCGGCGACGCCGCGGCGGCGTCGACGCCCCGCTGGACCGCGGCGTCGACCGCGAGCTGCGGGTCGATGCTGATCGCCCCCGCCAGCAGCGCCAGGACGGCCGGCGGCGCCACGAGAGCGAGCGGCGCCCGCCCCAGCCCGCCGACGGCGTCGGGGCGCTCGCCGACGAAGATCGAGAGGAACTTCAGCGAGTACAGGACGGTGAAGACGCTCGCCAGCACGCCGACCGCGGGGTAGAGCCACGCGAGCGCCCCCTCCGCGTGGACGGCCGTCTCGTAGGCCGCCTCGAACAGCAGCTCCTTCGAGTAGAAACCGTTGAACGGCGGGATCCCCGCCATGCTCAGCCCGGTGATTCCCGCGATCGCGGCGGTGGCAGGCAGCTCCCGCCAGAGCCCGCCGAGCCGGTCGATCCGGCGCGATCCGGCTTCGTGGGCGACGATGCCGGCGACCAGGAATAGCGCGGCCTTGAACAGCGCGTGGTTCAGCAGGTGGAACCCCCCCGCCTCGGCGCCGTAGTGGTTCGCGAAGCCGAAGCCCGCCACCATCAGCCCGAGGTGGCTCGCCGTCGAGTACGCCAGCAGCTGCTTCAGATCGGTCGAGACGACGGCGAGCGCGGCGCCGACGAGCATCGTCGCCAGCCCGAGCGTCGCGAACAGCAGCGTCCACTCCCCGCCGAGCAGCACCGGCCGCACCCTGCCCAGCAGGTAGACGCCGACTTTCACCATCGTCGCCGAGTGGAGAAACGCCGACACCGGCGTCGGCGCCACCATCGCGTTGGGCAGCCAGAAGTGCAGCGGCACCTGCGCGGATTTCGAGCCCGCGGCGACCGCGACGAGGCCGAGCACGGGCACGAAGAGGCCCTGTTCGCGCAGCGCGGCCTGCATCGCACCGGAATTTCGGAGCATCCCGACGAGATCGAACGCACCGACGCCGGCGACGCCCGCCGCCGCGATCGACAGCAACACGACGGCGACGAGCAAGAAGAGCCCGCCGCCGACGGTGACGAGCATCGCCATCCGCGCGGAGTAGCGCGCCTCCTCCTCGGCGTCGTGGTGGCCGATCAGGACGAACGACGCGAGGCTCGTCAGCTCCCAGAACAGGAACAGCGCGATCAGGTCGCCCGCGAACGCGACGCCGAGGATCGATCCCATGAACGCCAACAGCGTCGCGTAGTACCGCGCCAGATTCGGATCGTCGCGCATGTAGCCCGCCGAGTAGACGAACACGAGCACGCCGACGCCGCTGGCCAGCCCGGCGAACAGGAGCGCCCAGCCGTCGACGTAGAAGCGCAGCGCGACGTCGAGCGACGGCACCCACGGGACGCCGACCGCGCCCTCGGCGCCCCGCTGGGTGACGACCAGCGCGAGGCAGGTGAGCGCAACCGCGGCGCCGACGTAGCCGGTTCGCTCCCCGAGCGCCCGGTAGCACAGCGGCGTCAGCGCCGCCGCGACGAACGGGAGTGCGACCGCCGTCGCGACGGCGACTAACTCCGGGGCCATTGGGTACGGCATCCACGACGCGCGACGTAAGCGTGTGCGTGAGACCACGTCCCGCAGGCGAGAGATGATAGCGTCCGCGCGATCACGCCCGCCCGGAGCGACGGCGCACCTGGGCGTCGCCGCGACCCGCGGTTTCAAGTGAGGGCGGCGAGGAGGATCCGATCGAATGGCAGGCGACGACTCCCGGTCGGGCCTCAGAGCGGCCGCAGAAGACGACCCCCGAACCGAGGCCGAACTGCTCGATCGCGCCCGCGAGTACGCCGCCACGGTCGACCTCGACGTCGATCTCGACGCCGTCTCGTGGGAGGTCTCCCGGCGCGCGAAGCGCCGCGCCGGCGCGGCCGTCTACCACCGCGCCGACGAGTCGGTGACGATCCGGCTGACGTGGGCGGCCTACCGTTCCTTCGGCTGGGCCGAGTTCACGGACGTGATCTGCCACGAGCTCGTCCACGCCTGGGAGTTCCTGGAGCACGGCGAGTCGGGCCACGGCGAGCGCTTCCGTGCGAAGGCCGACGCGGTCGGCGCGTCGCGGCACTGCCCCTCGTTTTCGGTGCCGCGCGTGCAGTTGCTCTGCACCGGGACGGGCTGTGACTGGACGGTCGACCGGTTCAAGGCCTCGAAAACCGTCACGAAGCCGGAAGAGCATCGCTGCGGCGCCTGCGGTTCGCGCTACGTCGTCGAGCACGTCGACACGGGCGAGCGCTGGCGGACGAGCAGGGGGTACGAGGGCGCGCGAGAACGGATCGGCGAGGAGTGGTGAGCGGGCCGGCGGTCTCGGCCTCCGATCGATCGCCGCGCTACGCGGCCGACGCCGACGCGTCCGCGCCGCCGCCGATTCGACGCCCGACCGCGGCGCCCGCGACGGCCGCGAGGGGGACCGACAACGTTAGCCCGACCGCGATCAGGACGTGCTGGGCCGTTCCGCTTCCTGCGGCCGTCTCCGAGATCGACGAGTTCATCCACCCGACGGCGACGCCGAAGATGAGTCCGCCGACCGCGTAGCCCGTTAGCACGTCGCCGGCGGCGTACTCGCCGGCGCTCGCGAGATTGCCGGCAGTGAGCCCGGCGAGCAGCGGCGTCCCGATCGCCGCCGTCGCGTACCCGGCGGTAGCGACGAGCTCGCCCGATCCGGTTCCGGTCGACGACTGCGCGAACAGCGCGAGGACGTACGCGACGACGCCGAACGTCCCCAGCGCGTAACCGGTCAGCAGCGTCGTCCCGTCGAATTCCACGTTAGCAAGTCCCGAGGTCATGTGGAAATGTCTTCGGAACGCCATAATAAAATCTCTATTAGTTCCTTCGGACAGGCGTCGTTTCAGCGTCGTACCGGACGGTCTGCAACAAATCGCGGAGAAAAATTAGTTGAATTTAGAAATAATGCGTTACTCTCTGAGAAATCAATGGAATAACCGTGATGGTCTCGATATCCAAAATACTAGCCGATGCGTTTAAACACATATCAAAGAAACATATCACAACCATGGCAGTAAACGGAGATTCCCTTTGCCAACTCTCCAGCGGCGTCTCTGGTCTCGACTCCCTCCTCAACGGCGGCTTTGTCGACGAGCGACTGTATCTGGTCCTCGGGGCGCCCGGCACCGGAAAGACGACGCTCGGGATGGAGTTTCTGCGAGCCGGCATCGACGAGGGAGAGACGGTTCTGCTGATCCACGGCGAAGAGTCGAAGCAGGGTCACCTCGCGAACGCAGCACAGTTCGACATCGATCTGGCGGAGGCGGAGTTCCTCGATATCGGTCCCAAGTCGGAATTCTTCAGCAAGTCGCGGTCCTACGACGTCGTCGATCCTGCGGACCTCGAAGACGATGCCCTGATCGACGACATTCACGCCACCATCGACGACCTGGATCCCGACCGTGTCCTCATCGACCCGATCACTCAGTTCCAGTATCTCGAACCGACCGACTACCAGTTCAGAAAGCGTATAATCTCGTTCGCGCGGTTCCTCAAGGACCGAGGGACGACAGTTCTGATGACCAAGACGCCCGACGCGCAGTTCGACGAACAGTTGAAGTCGCTCAGCGACGGCGTCGTCGGGCTCGAGCACGAGGACGAGGGGCGTCGCATCGAGGTTCCGAAGCACCGGGGCGTCGGTCAGCACAGCGGTACCCACGGGATGGAGATCCGGGACTCAGGGTGCTTTGTGTATCCGGCTATACGCCCGGAACAGCACTCGAGGTCGTTCGATCCGGCCAAACTACCCTCCGGAATCGACGGGCTCGACGACTTGCTCGGCGGCGGCATCGAACAGGGAACCGTCACCATCGTCAGCGGCCCCTCCGGCGTCGGCAAGACGACAGCCGTCACCGAGTTCCTCGAGTCCGCGGCGGCCGACGGCGACGGCGCGCTGGCGTACCTCTTCGAGGAGTCGCTCGAAACGTTCACCTACCGCTCCGAGAATCTCGGCATCTCGATCGCAGACCGTCGCGACGACGGCGCGTTGACCATCGAGGCAGTCGCACCCTCGGTTCGGTCGCCCGAGGAGTTCGCACAGAAGATCCGCTCGCAGGTCGAATCCCAGGACCTCGACCTCGTGGTCATCGACGGGATCCAGGGCTACAAAACCACGATCAAGGGCGGCGTCGACGATGTAGACCTCCGGAGACGGCTGCACGCGTTGGCGACGTATCTCACGAATATGAACGTCTCGGTGCTCCTCGTCGACCAGCAACACGAGGTGACGGGGGTGCCCCAGCCGACGAGCGCGAACGTCAGCTACCTCGCGGACAACATCATCTACCAGCAGTTCGTCGAGATCGAGGGCGAGTTACAGCGCGTACTAGGTGTGATAAAAAAGCGGGTCGGAAACTTCGAAACGATTCCGCGACGGTTTACGATCGACTCGGACGGCCTCTCGGTCGGCGATCCGATGACGGGGTATCACGGCGTCATAACGGGGCTTCCCGAGCAAAGCGAAAGCGCCGCCAAACACGACTGATCGACGACGATGGTCGAGATCCAGTTGCTATTCGAGGGCGAGGGCAACCGCCGCGCGCTCTCATCGGTGGTCGACGAACACTACACGCCCGTGGTCGACGAGGTGCTCCGGAACTGTGACCTTTATCTCGTCGACGAGGCCGCTTTCCCGAAGTACCGTGACGCGCTGAAGGAGCAGAAACACGAGCAGCAACCGGTGTTCTGTCCGGTCGTGCTGGTTCGTCGCGAACGAGCGGCGATCAACGTCAGCATTCCCGATCCGGTCGAGAACGATCCGCCTCTCTTGGTTAACGCGGTCGTCGAGGCACCCATCAAGAAGCAGACGCTGTTTCGTGCATTTACGAATCTCCTGTCGCGGCGAGACCAGAGCGAGGCCCTCACTGACGAACTCCGTGATCGGAACGAACGCCTCGAACAGTTCGCGAGCACGTTACGCCACGAACTTCGCAACCCGCTGAACGTGCTCGACGGCTACCTAGACCGCGCGCGAGATCAGAACGCCGACGAAGCGTTCGATGTCTGTCAGGAGGCGACCGATCAAATGAAGCAGTTGCTCGAAGATACGCTCCTCATTATCGAGGGCGACGACGTAGACACCGATCCTGAGCCCGTGGATCTGTCGGCGGTGTGTGACGGGTCCTGGGACGTCGTCTCAGCCCGGAGTGCCGACCTCGAAATCGACGCATCGAAGCAGATACTCGCCGACGAGGTCCGGCTCAAGCAACTGCTCGAGAACCTGTTTCGCAACGCGGTCGAACACGCCGGTCCGAACGTCACCGTCACGGTCGGCGACACGGGCGACGGGTTCTACGTCGAAGACGACGGTCCCGGCATCCCCGAAGACGAACGCGAGTCCGTGTTCGAGGAGGGGTACTCCGGATCGAGCGCGGGGACGGGAATCGGACTTGCAGTGGTGCGGGCGGTGGCGGACGGACACGGCTGGTGCGTTCGGATCACGGAGAGCGGTGAGGGCGGCGCCCGGTTCGAGATCGCCGACGTCGTTCGCTATCCGGCGACCGATTGGGAGTGAGCACGCTGGACCGGTCGCCTATCGGAACGACCAATCGAGTCCCTGCGCGTCTTCGGGCGGCGCGAGCGGACTCGTCGGCAGATTCGATCCGAGGTCGGGATCGTTGTACGCCCGCGGCGCGACGTCGTTGGGCGCGTCGGGGTAGAACAGCGACGCCAGCGCCTGGACGTGCTGGCGCCCGACGTCGAGTTCGAACTGGCCGCCGCCGTAGAGGGTCATCCCGCGTTCCTGTGCGTGCTCGATCGTCTCGAACAGCGACTCGACCGAGCCGAAGCGCGAGGGCTTGACGTTGAGCCAGTCGGGCTCCCACGGAAGACTCTCGACGTCGGCCAGCCCGTGGATCGGCGCGTCCCAGCTCACCCGGTCGGCGGCGTCCTCGACGATCGGTCGCGTCTCGTCGGTGAGCGCCGGGTCCTCGATCACGGCCTCGGGGAACGTCTCGATCAGCAGCTCGTACAGTTCAGGATCCGGCTCCTGGTCGACCTCGGTCCCCTCGTAGTGGCCCTTCAGGTCGAGAATGCGCACGGCGCCGCTCTCGGCGAGATCCTCGACGATCGACTCGGTCCAGTCGGACGTGGGATCGAGCTTGAACTGCAGGTTCGGATCGGCATCGCGCAGCGCGTCGATCCGGTCGAGCGTCGGCGGGTCGCCCAGCCGCGTGCTCGCGACGAAACTGACGGGATCGTACGTCCGGTCGAGCGCGTCGGCAAGTGTCAGGTCGGTCTGCTTCAGCGCGAGGTCGAGGGCCGCCGACTCGACGCCCCAGCGGCGGTAGTTCCGGAACTCCGAGCGGTCGGGCGCACCGGCGGGAAACAGGTCCAGGTCGCCGACGAGTTGCGAGAACTCGTCGAACGAGCGGGTTCCGGCGAGGTCGAGGTCGGCGTCCCCCTCGACGAGCGCGTGGTGGTGCTCGGCCTCGTAGGTGACGTCCTCGCCCCGCCCGACGGCGCCGTCGCCGCGCAGCTCGAAGACGGTCGTCGTCCGGACGAACCCGCTGGAGGTGTCTCGCTCGCGGAGCGACAGGTCGTAGTCGTCGACGACCAGATCGAGGTCGGCGACGGCGTCGTAGATCGCCATACCGGATCGACGGGCCCCGGGGGTAAAGTGGCTGTGTCGGCCGATCCGTTTGCCGCTGTCGGAGCTACCGTCCGGCCGTCGACAGCCGGCCAGCGGGACCGCTAGTGTGAGGTATATGTTGAACGATCACGAAGAACAACGCGGCATGAAGAAGCTCATCAACGAACCGGAGGACGTGGTCGACGAGATGCTCGACGGGATGGTCGCGGCGCACCCCGACCGACTCCGCCGACTCGACGGGCAGGAGGTGCTGGTGCGCGCGGACGCGCCGGTCGACGGGAAGGTCGGCATCGTCTCGGGCGGGGGGAGCGGCCACGAGCCGACGCACGCCGGTTACCTCGGGGAAGGAATGCTGGACGGTGCGGCGGCGGGCGAGGTGTTCACGTCGCCGACCGGCGATCAACTCAACGAGATGATCGAGGCCTGCGACGGCGGCGAGGGGGTGCTGTGCGTCGTCAAGAACTACGAGGGCGACGTGATGAACTTCGACACGGCCGCGGAGATGGCCGACATCGAGGGGGTCGACGTCGAGCAAGTGGTCGTAAACGACGACGTCGCGGTCGAGGACTCGCTGTACACGTCGGGCCGGCGCGGCGTCGCGGGCACGATCCTCGTCCACAAGGCCGCCGGCGCGAAGGCCGCTCAGGGCGCCGACCTCCAGACCGTCGCCGAAACCGCCGAGAAGGTGATCGACAACGTCGGCACGATGGGGATGGCGCTGACGTCCTGCGTGACGCCTGAGAAGGGCGAGCCGACGTTCGATCTGGGCGAGGACGAGATCGAGCTCGGCATCGGCATCCACGGCGAGCCCGGCACCGAGCGCACCGAGACGATGAGCGCCGACGCGGTGACCGAGCACCTCACCGAACAGGTGCTCGACGACCTCGACCTCGACGACGGTCAGGAAGTCGTCACGATGGTCAACGGGATGGGCGGGACGCCGCTGATGGAGCTGTTCGTCGTCAACCGCCGGCTTCAGGAGCTGATGGACGACGAAGGGCTCGACGTCTGGGACGCCTGGGTCGGCGACTACATGACCTCGCTGGACATGGAGGGCTGCTCGATCACGGTCTGCGCCGTCGACGAGGAGCTCAAGGAACTGCTCGCCGCGCCGGCCGACACGCCCGCGCTGACCGTTCAGGAGTGACGCCGAGAGCGACCGGCGCCGGGCCGGTCGACCGTCCGGTTCCCTGACCGACGCCCCGGGGCGGATTTTCCGAGGCGCAAACACTTACCCCGCAAGCGAACGGATATCCGACCATGGCAGATGATGGCACGCAACGCGAGGCGGTCCGGGCGGCCGCCGGAAACGTCGCCGACCGGTTAGAGGACGAGAAGGAGTACCTGACCGACCTCGACTCGGCGATCGGCGACGCGGACCACGGGGCCAACATGAGCCGCGGGTTCCGCGCCGCCGCCGAGAAAGTCGAGGGGATGGACGACGCCGACCCCGCCGATCTGGTCAAGACCGTCGGCACGACGCTGATCTCCGAGGTCGGCGGCGCCTCGGGCCCGCTGTACGGCGGCTCGATCATGAGCGCCAGCCAGACGTTCGCCGACGAGGGGATCACCGCCGAGACGAGCGTCGACTTCGCCGAGGCGTACCTCGACAAGGTGAAAGACCGCGGCGACGCCCGGATCGGCGCGAAGACGATGGTCGACGCCCTGACGCCCGCGGTCCACACGTACAAGAAGTCGATCGAGCAGGACGACCTGCCGCCGTTGGAAGCCCTCGGGAAAGCGGTCGACGCCGCCGAGCGCGGCGTCGAGTTCACGGTGCCGATACGCGCCGAGAAAGGCCGGGCGTCGTACCTGGGCTGGCGGTCGGTCGGCCACCAGGACCCCGGCGCGACGTCCACGCTGTACATCATGGAGGAACTGCTCGCGACCGCCGAAGAGTACCTGGAAGGAGACGTCGAACGGGACGCGACGGCGGTCGAGACGCCCGACGAAGCGCCGTCCGAGGCCGCGGAGGACGGCGCTGCGGACGGCGACGCCGCCGGCGAGGGGGACGAGTGATGATCGGCCTCGTGATCGTCTCCCACAGCGCGGCCGCGGCGGAGGGCATCTGCGAGGTCGCCGCGGAGATGGGCGGCGACGCGCCGATAGAACCGGCCGGCGGCGACGACGGCGAGATCGGCACGAGCGCGCCCGTCATCGAGGACGCCATCGAGGCGGCCGACGACGGCGACGGCGTCGTCGTGCTGGTCGACCTCGGGAGCGCCGTGATGAACGCCGAACTCGCCGTCGAGATGACCGACGCCGACGTCGAGATCGCCGACGCCCCGATCCTGGAGGGCGCGGTCAACGCCGCCGTGGAGGCGACGAGCTCGAAGGCGACGCTCGACTCGGTCGTCGAGCGCGCCGAAGAGGCCCGCGACTACCGCAAACTCTCCTGACGACGCGGCCGGAGATCTCGACGCGGCGTCCCGGCACGGCGTCCGCAACGTCCTGGCGCGCGTCCCGGCACGGCGTCCGCAACGTCCCGGCGCAGCGTCTCGGCCTCCTGGCGCGGTCTCCGCGGATCCTGGCGCGGTCCCCGCGCCGACGATCGGCGCCCCGGTCCGCGGCGCCTCGGCGGGCTTTTATGACCGCTGGCCGAACATATTCCCGCGAACATCCTTTCGGCGGACGGTCAAAGGGCCCCGCAATGGCTTCGACGACGCAGCTGGCGCTGAGCGCGACGATGGCGGCGTTCCTGATCGCCGTCGCGCTCTGGCTCCGGCGGATCGGGGGCTGGCGGACGTACGGACCGACGACGACCGGCGGCGCGGCCGGTAGCTACGGCGACGCGAGCGGCGAAACGACAGGCGAAACGGCGAAACCGGGCGGGCTGGCGCGCTGGCTCACGACGGTCGACCACAAGGACATCGGGCTGCTGTACGGCACGTTCGCCGTGCTCGCGTTCGCGTGGGGCGGCATCGCCGTCGTGATCATGCGCCTGGAGCTGGTCAC
>SDGW01001553.1_pt1 | contig 10356 bp, 14 predicted proteins | sample 2873831 | NCBI WGS metagenome assembly SDGW01 (sample SAMN08132700, study PRJNA421101) | hypersaline lake metagenome | isolation source: celular fraction 0.22 microns magnesium sulfate-rich crust from ephemeral... | place: Spain: Penahueca Lagoon, Toledo | collected 2011-07
GCTCGTCGCGGGGCGGGGCGTAGGGGTTGTCGGCCGCGCCAGCGACCCCCAAGGCGCGCTCGGCCTCGGCGTAGTAGGGTTTCAGGTCCCGATACTCGATTGGCCACTGCTCGAAGTCCGACTCGTGGAACCGCATCACCATCCCCTGCCAGTGGAGCGTCGTCCCGCCGACGCCCTTCACGCGGGCGGCGTTCAGCGGGTAGAACCACTCGCCCGCCGACGAGAACCGGTCGCGTTCCCCGCCCATCTCCCAGACCGACAGCGGGCCGTGGGCCGGGCGAATCGCGCGTTCCATCCGGCGCTCGCGGGACTCGAAGTCGAAGCGTTCGCCCGCTTCCAGAATCACCACGTCGTGCCCGCGTTCGGCGAGGCGGTGGGCCGCGAGCGCGCCCGCCGGGCCAGCGCCGACGACGCACACGTCCGCGCGCTCGGACGGGGTTCGGTCCCGGTCGGCCGCGGTCCCGTCGGTCATTCCGACCCTCCGTCGGCGCTCGATTCGTCTCCGTCGCTACCCGTCTTCTCGCGGTCGGCAGTCGGCCCGCGCTGATAGCTCGCGGTGCCGCCGGGATGACCCTGCGGGTTCTCGATACCGACCATCTCTCCGCCGGTCGGCGACGAGTACAGCGCGTACAGCAGTTCGTTGACCAGATAGTAGCGTACGCGGTCGGCGTCCGCGCCGTCGGGTGCCGGACTCGCGGTATCGACGCCCATCTGGTCGAGGAGCGTCGCGCGCATCTCGGCGTCGAGGCTCCGGAAGTCGCCGTCGAACCACGACCGGGCGTACTCGTCGAGCGTGCCGAGCGCGTCGACCATCCCCTCGCGGTAGTCGGGACGCTCCTCGACCCGGCCGAGCGCGTAGGTCCGGACGAACTCCTCGACGCCCGAAAGCTCGGTGGGGTAGATCACTTCGGCGACCGCGAGGAGCGACGCCATGCGCTCCTCGGGAGCTACGTCGTCCGAGGAGTCTCCTCGGTCGGCGGCGAAGGGATTGCCTTCCAACATCGCTCCGGTCCCCACGGCGACCCCGCCAGCGGCCAGCGCGGCCAACGCGTCCCGACGAGTCAGTTCCATTCGAGCCGAGTTAGGTCGGCCTAAAACTTAGGGGTTATCATGTGGCTTCGGTCCGAACGCTGGTTCGACGCTTTCGGATTGGGAACCTCCGTCCTCAGCGGTCTAGCCACTCTTCAGCGAGGAGGCCGTACGAGAGCGAGTCCTCCCAGTCGCCGTCGACGAAACTCTCCTGCCGGCGGACACCCTCGCGCTCGAATCCGAGTTTCTCCAGCACCGCGGCGGACGCGGCGTTCGACTCGTTCACATGCGCATCGAGCTTGTGGAATCCTCGCTCTCGGAACGCGTAGTCCAGAAATAGCTCCGTGGCCTCGGTGACGTAGCCGTTCCCCTGATGTTCGGGTGTGACCCAGTAGCTTAGAAACCCGATTTGCTCCGAATCGAACACCCACGGGAACGCGACCCTGCCCACCGGTTCGGGGTCGTCGTCTCCCGACCGGCAGATGAGGAATCGGTACTCGTCTTCGTCGGACATCTCCGCGACGTCGTCGCTCGTCTGAATATCGGTTGCGCCGATCGGTTTCCGGATTTCGGGGTGATTGTGGCCATACTGCAAGAATTCGTGGTCTTCCTCTTCGATAGGGTGGAGAGAGAAATGCGGTCGCCGGTGGTGAACGCAGGTCCGGGCATACTTGCATCGAGTTCCAACGGAGACTTATACCCTAGGCAGGCATGTCAAACGGCCACATTCCAGAGACGCTCCCTACCTGAAATTGAGACAACATTTATCGGGGTGACATCGGATCTCTACGATAGAACTTCCATGAGTGATCTCCTCGGCCGAACGGGCCGCTTTCTAGACGACCACTGGGTGCTGAAGTGGTTCGTCGTCCCGATACTCTCGTTTTCGACCGGTTGGTCCGGCGGGCGACTGGGTGGAATCTGCTGGCGTCGAACCGCGAGCGCGAACGGAGTTGACCGCGAACTGGCCACGCTCCGCGCCCGCGTCACGCGCGGCCGCGGCCGAGGAGTACTGCCGTGACCGAGGAGTACTGCCGCCGTTTCGCTCTGGATGCCAACATCTTTTAAGTGTAAACCGTGCGTACTTCCGCCCGCACATGAAGCTCACTTGGTACGGCCATTCGACGTGGCACGTAGCGGTAGACGACACCGAGTTGCTCATCGACCCCTTCTTCGACAACCCGAAGACGGAGGCCGACCCCGAGGAACTCGACCCGGACTACCTCCTGTTGACTCACGGCCACGCCGACCACATCGGCGACGTGGACCGCTACGAAGGGACGAAACTGGTCGCCACGCCCGAAGTCGTGGAGTACTGCCGCGACGAGTTCGGCGACTACGAGGCCGTCGGCGGGATGGGGATGAACCTCGGCGGGACCGTCGAGTGCGACGACGCGTTCGTCACGATGGTCCGCGCCGACCACACCAACGGGATGGACACCAGTTACGGCGCGTCCGGTGGCATGCCCGCCGGCTTCGTCGTCAGCGACACCAAACCGACGCAGGTCAGCGACGAGGAGAGCCAGACGTTCTACCACGCCGGAGACACCTCGCTCCAGACCGAGATGCGCGACGTAATCGGCCCGTACCTCGAACCCGACGCCGCCGCGGTGCCCATCGGCGACCACTTCACCATGGGTCCGATGCAGGCCGCCATCGCGGTCGATTGGGTGAACGCCGACTACGCGTTCCCAATGCACTACGACACGTTCCCGCCAATCGAGCAGGACCCCGAGGACTTCAGCAAGGAGGTCAAGGGTACGGGAAGCGACGCCGAAGTGAAGATTCTGGAAGGCGAGGAGACGTTCGACCTCGCCGACGAACTGGGCTACTGAGGCGTCTCGCGCGGTCTCGTTCGTTTCGGCGGTGACCGACGGTCAGAACCCGACGAGGTCGTCGAGTTCGACGTCGGTCACGTGACCGTCGCAGGCCGCACACGAGTCCACGTGGTCGGGTGCCGCGCCGCCTTCCATGTGGAGGTTTCCGCAGTCGGTACACACCTGAAATTCTGCGTCGAGCATACGCGTCCGGATTCAGACGCGACGCGTATTTATTTTGCGCCGGGAACACTCGAGAGCCGAATTTGCGCTATCGTCTCGTCAAAACTATATACTGCTATTTATCGGAACGTAGACCACATAGAAAGGGTAAACCGAGCCTCACGGCATCTCCCCGGCATGGAACGTCCTCGGCGTCCGACGAGGAGGTCGCTCCGGCGGGAGTGGTCGGGATGCGACGCCTGATGCGCTTTCTCGTCGGCGTCGCGCTCGGCGGCGGCGCGCTCGCGGCGTACCTCTGGTTCGTCGGCGTGGACAGCGTGGTCGAGCGAGCGACCGCCATCGCGCCGTGGGCGATTCCCGTCGTCGTCGCGCTCGTCGTCGCCGAGGGACTGGCCGACGGCATCGGCGTCTGGGCCTCGGTGGCCCCGCTCGGTCGGGGACTCTCCCCGCGACAGGCCGTCCAGTTCGCGCTCGCCGGGGACTTCTTCGACACGCTGAGTCCCGCCGGCCCGGTCAGTTCCGAACCCATCATGGCGCGGTTCATCGCCGTCACGACCGAGACGACCTACAGCGAGGCGCTCGGTGTTCGGGGCGTCGCCAAGTACGTCAAATCGGGGAGTCAACTCGTCGTCTCGACCCTCCTCGCGGTCCTGTTGCTGTCGGGCGCGCCAGACGCCCGATTCGTCGTCGTCACGTTGGGCGGGTCGCTGGTCGGCCTCGTCGCGGTCGGGGGTCTGCTCGTCCGGACCCGCGAGCAGTTGTCGGTGGTGGTGGTCGCGTTCGTCGGTCCGGTCGTCCGTCTACTTTCGTCGCTCTACCGGGAGACGCCACACGACAGGTCGGTGGTCGAGGAGGCCCTCGAGCGGTTCTGGTCGCGGGTCGTTCAGTTCCGGGACGCGCCGCGACTGCTCGCGCTGGTCGGTCTCGGTGGCGTCTTCGAGCAACTGCTGACCGCAGGGGCGCTCTGGGTCGCGCTCGCCGGGACCGGGTCGCCGGTCGCGCTCCTGCCCATCGTCGCGCTGATACCGCTCCCGCAGGTCGCCAGCGTCGTGCCGGTCCCGGCGAGCATCGGCGCGTACGACGTGCTCCTGAGCGGCGCGCTCGTCGTGGTCACCGGCGCACCGGCCCCGGCGGCCGCCGCCGCGGTGCTGGTCGTCCGGACGGTCGGTCTGCCGTTCGGCCTCTCGGCGGGCGGTCTCTCGGCCGCGTTCCTGCGCGGGTGGTCTCCTCGGACCTGACCGACGAGGAGTCGGCGAACGGGACCTCCTCGCGTGGTGTTTTCCAGCGTGGTAGTTTCCGACATGAGCAAACCTTACGAGTCTGGCGGGCGTCGTCCCGGACGCATGACGAAAGAAGTCACAACTATCTCCGAGGAGGGGTACACGGCCGAGAACCAGATTCGAGACTTCGAGGTCACCATCGACGCGACGGGCGAGGAGGCCCCCGACACGCTCGAATCCCTGCTGGCGGCCTACGGCTCCTGTTACGTTCCGGCGCTCCGCGTCGGCGGCGAACAACGCGACGTCGGCGACCTCGGTCGCATCGAAATCGACGTGACCGGCGACCTCAACGACGACGACAAGCTCGCCGCGGTCCAGTTCACGGTCAAGACCGAGGCCGAGATGGACGACGACGAGGCCGAAGCGGTCGTCGAGCGTGCCGACGAACTCTGCAAGGTCCACGACGCGCTGAAGACGGACCTCGAAGCCGACGTGACCGTCGAGAGCGGCGCGTTCTGAGGCGACTCGCCGGACCGCGACGACGCATCTCTTTTCTTCGAATCGAGGCGTGACGGACTGACCGGCCTGCGAGCGGACGCTCGGTGACGTTGCACCGACAGACGCTCGACTCCACGGCCGACAGCAGACGACCGACCGGACAGCCGACAGCGAACGCTCGGCGAGTCAGCCGCCGCGTTTGGGTGGACCGAAAGGGGCCGCCCGGTCGCGGCCGGAGGCCGTGGTCGTCTCAGCGACCGCTCTCTGAGACGCACCGAAGGTGAGTCGAGGAGATGTCGCTGAGCGACCGCGACCGGGCGGGGGCTTTCTACGACCCTTCTGCTACGTTTCGAGTGTCAGCCACGCTCGGTACGTAGAAGACCACATCCACCGAACGCAGAGCAGTAGGAAAACCCTCATACTCCCCGGAACCCAACGCTACGGACATGACCGAACGCGCGTGGCAGGACCTCATCGTCGGCGACCGGATGGCGGTAGACCAAGAGTTCTCCCAACAGGTGACGGACTCACAGTTCTCCCGCCAAGAGTGGGGACTCATCATGACCGCCGTCGAGTTCGAAATCGAGAACCCTGGCGACGCCGAACAGGCCCGCATCGTCGCCGACACCTCGAAGATAGAGCAGGTGATGCCCGAGTTAGAGAACATCCGCAACCAGATGAACTCCGTCGCGGGCGGCGGTGGCGGCGCAGGTGGCGGTGGCACGGGCGGCGGTGGCGGCGGCGTCTTCGACTCCGTGAAGGACGCGCTCGGCCTCGGCGGTGGCGGCGACGGCGTGGACGACGACCGCCTCGACGCGGCCAACCGACTCGCACAGGAGTACGCCAGCGAACTCCAACAGCGCCTCGAATCGCAGGGCAAGTGGAACCGCGTCCGCGAGGCCGCCAGCGAATGAGGGGTGGAGACGACACAGAGGAGGCCGGCGGGTCCGGAGCCGCGCGGTCGCCCGACTCCTCGCGGTTCGCGCCGGGCGCGTGGCGCTACGCCCTGCTGGCGCTCGCGGTGGCGGTTCCCGCCGCGCTCCTCGCGCGGTCGAAACGGTGGACCCGGCGGTTGGGACTCGCGGGACCGCTCCTGAGTTTGGGTGCCCTGTTGTTCCACCGCGACCCCGACCGGAACCCACCGGATTCGGGGCTCCTCGCGCCTGCCGACGGTCGGGTGTCGGTGATTCGGGAAGAGGAACACGAGTCCGCCGAGGAGCGCGACGAATCGAACGCCGGAAGCGACGAGTCCGCCGAGGAGAACCCCGACACGCGCGTCCGAGTCGGCGTCTTCATGAACGTCACCGACGTTCACGTCAACCGGGCACCGCTCGGTGGTCGGGTCGAGGCCGTCGAACACGAACCCGGCAAACACCGGCCCGCCTTCTCCAAGGAGTCGGACAACAACGAGAAACTCCACGTCCGGTTCGCCGACCACGACGTGACGCTCATCGCGGGCGCGTTCGCCCGGCGCATCCACCCCTACGTCGAGTCGGGCGACGAACTCGACCGCGGCGACCGACTCGGCCACATCTCGTTCGGGAGTCGCGCCGACGTCCTCCTGCCGCCCGAGGTGGACCTCGATGACGTGGCCGTCGAGCGCGGCCAGACGGTCCGGGCGGGCGAGACGACACTAGTTCGCTAGTCGCCGCTGTGGAACAGCGTCATCTCCTCGGCCTCGTAGATGTTGATAAGCTCGTTGATGATTTCGTCGTAGGACTCGTCATCTACCCGGAGGTCGTCGAGACGCTCGATGGTCTGGTCGTCGAGTTGAATTTTGGGCATCGTCTCCGGTTATGCGGTCGAACCAGATAAGCGACCGGGGTGAGGAAGCGGACCGGCGAGCGCCCGCGGAACCGACCGACGACCCGCGGCTCTGACACCCCGGCCGCTTAAATTAGCGGGGTGATTTCCGAATTAACGAGGTGGCAATACTCGGCGTAACTGTCGGTTACCGCGGTCGCTAACGGTTGATTACGGGGGTGTAGGTACTGGATAACAAAGTGGATAGGATTGTGTGTATCTATCGCGCAGCCATGACCACCACCGACAACAGACTCACCAACGGCGACGACACGATGGCCGAGAACCGCTGCCAGTCCTGTGGCTCCTTCGTCACGCGGGACTTCGCCCGCGTCTTCGGGAACAACCACAACGAAGTCTTCGGCTGTCTGGAGTGCATGACCGCGACAGAGGTCAAGAAAGGAGGCGCACGAGCGGACGAGGTGGACACGACCAACCTCATCGGCGGCCGCGACCCCCTTCGGTAATCGTTCGGGACGAATCCTGAATCTACGTTCTGCGAAAACAGCAGTCCACCAGCACCGCGTCGAGTCTCCGTCTCTCGAAAACTGCTCTCGTCTTAGAGCTTCGACAGCACCGCGTCGGTCACGTCTCTGGTGGTCGCGTCGCCGCCGAGGTCCGGCGTGTGGGGACCGGACGCCAACGTCTCGGTGACGGCGGTACGCACGCGCTCGCCAGCGTCGTCGTAGCCCAAGTACTCCAACAGCATCGCGGCCGACAGCATCGTCGCGCTCGGGTTGGCGACGCCCTCGCCCGCGATGTCGGGCGCGGTGCCGTGGACCGGCTCGAACAGCGCGCGCTCGTCGCCGACGTTCGCGCTCGGGAGGAGGCCGAGTCCGCCGACCAGCCCGGCCGCGAGGTCCGACAGCACGTCGCCAGCGAGGTTCGGGCAGACGACCACGTCGTACTCCTCGGGACGCTGGACGAGGTGCATCGCCAGCGCGTCCATCAGCGCGTCGTCGTACTCGACGTCGAACTCGGCGGCGACCTTCTCGGCGGCGTCCAGAAAGAGGCCGTCGGTGGTCCGCATCACGTTGGCCTTGTGAGCAATTGTCACATCGCTCCCTCGGTTTTCGGCGTACTCGAAGGCGTAACGCGCGATTTCCTCGGAGGCCTCCTCGGTAACGACCCGTGTCAGCGTCGTTACGCCGGGCGCAATCTCGGATAGGCGCGAGCGGGCCGGACGTTGGCGAACGACTCGACCGCGCGCCGGAGCGGGATGATGACGTCGGCCGCGGTGTCGCCCGCCGCGCCGAACAGCGTGGCGTCGGCGTTCGCCGCGAGTTCGCGGGTCTCGTCCGGCAGGGCCTCGCCGGTCTCCGCTTTCACGGCGTCACCGGCCTCGGCCTCGGTGAACTCGAAGTCCGGTTCGACTGCTTCCAAGACTTCGCGGGCCGCCGGGACGACCTCCCGTCCGATGCCGTCGCCGGGGATGACGACGATTTCTTCGGCCATCTACTCGGCCTCCTCGCCGCTGGTCTCGGCGTCGACGTACGGCAGGTCGGCGGCGGTCCGGGCGACCGCCTCGGCGTTGGACTTCAGGAGCGCCGTGGTGTCCCAGACGCCCTCGACCAGCGCCTTTCGCTGGGCGTCGTCCACCGTCGCGTCTATCTCCTCGTCGTCGTACCGGACGGTCTCGGCCGCCACGTCCACCTCGATTTCGGCGTCGGGGTTCTCCTCGACGTAGTTCTGGAGCGTCTCGATGTCCTCCTGACTCGCCGTGACTGTCGGGATGCCCAGCGCGAGGCAGTTGCCCGCGAAGATTTCGGCGAAGCTCTCGCCGACGATGGCGTCGATTCCCCAGCGCGCGAGTGCCTGCGGGGCGTGTTCGCGCGAGGAGCCACACCCGAAGTTCGCGTTGACGACCATGACCGAGGCGTCGCGGAACTCGTCCTCGTTGAAGGGGTGGTCTTTGGGTTCGTCCTCGTCGGTGAACCGCTGGTCGTGGAACGCGAACTGGCCGAGACCGTCGAAGGTCACGACCTTCATGAACCGCGCGGGGATGATTTGATCGGTGTCGATGTCGTTGCCGCGGACCGGAATCCCGGTCCCCGAGACGTGTTCGACCGTCTCGATGTCGGTCGCGTCGCCCGCGTCGGTCTCGCCGCTCATGCTCGCACCTCCGAGTCCGCGGCGTCGGCGTCCGCTTCCGGCAGGTCGGTCTCGTCGAACTCGCGGGCGTCGGTGACTTCGCCCTCGACGGCGGCCGCGGCGACCATCCGGGGGTTCATCAGGACCGTCTTGCCGTCCTTGCTCCCCTGTCGCCCGACGAAGTTCCGGTTCGACGACGAGGCGCTGGCCTCGTCGCCCTCCAGTTGGTCGTCGTTCATCCCGAGGCACATCGAACACCCGGCCTCGCGCCAGTCGAAGCCAGCCTCCTCGAAGATTCGGTCGAGACCTTCCTCCTCGGCGGCGGTGGCGACGCGCTGGCTTCCGGGGACCACCAACGCCTTCACGTCGTCGTGGACCTCGCGGCCAGCGACGAGTCGGGCCGCGCGCCGAAGGTCGGGTAGACGGGCGTTCGTACACGAGCCGAGGAAGGCAACGTCGATGGGGTAGCCCTCCATCGTGTCGCCCGGTTGCACGCCCATGTGTTCTTGGGCGTCGCGAGCCGTATCTTGCTTGTCTTCGGGTAGCTCCTCGGGGTCGGGAATCGGCTCGGTGATGCCGACGCCCTGTCCGGGCGTGGTGCCCCACGTCACCATCGGTTCGAGGTCGTCGCCGTCGATGACGACTTCGTCGTCGTACTGGGCGTCGTCGTCCGACGCGATGGACTCCCAGTAGGGTTTCAGTCGCTCGAACTCCTCGGGGTCGTCGCGGAACGCGTCGGTCTGTTTGAGCCACTCGAAGGTGGTCTCGTCGGGGTTGACGTAGCCCGCGCGAGCGCCGCCCTCGATGGACATGTTGCAGATGGACATCCGACCCTCCACGTCCAGATTCTCGATTGCCTCGCCCGCGTACTCGTAGACGTAGCCGACGCCGCCGTCGGTCCCCAGCTTCCGGATGATCTGGAGGATAACGTCCTTGGCCTCCACGCAGTCGCCCAACTCGCCCGTGACGCGAATCTGTCGGACCTTCTTTTTCTCCATCGCCACGGTGCCGGTCGCCAGTACGTCTCGAATCTGGGAGGTGCCGATGCCGAACGCGAGCGCACCGAAGGCTCCGTGCGTCGAGGTGTGTGAATCGCCACAGACCACGGTCATGCCGGGTTGGGTCAGGCCCTGCTCCGGTCGCTCGCGCAACATCCCGAACGCTTGGGGACTCGTAACCTCGTGGACGAGGTGGAGACCCACGAACAGCTGGGTCTGGCCGGTCGGGAGTTCGGTCACGCTGTGGCGGTCCCACACCTTGTCGTAGAGGGTGCGCTCGCTCACGCGACTCTCCTCCCGGCGGTCGGGGCGGTGGCAGTGGTCGGGTACGGTACGCCGCTCGCGGTTCTCGGGTTTCGCTGTGTTTCTGTAGACATTGCGTATCTTTCTTTGGGGATTCTGTAGATGGTCGAGTACGGCGCTCCGGACCGCTCGCTACGCGGTTCGTCGCCGGAAAAATCCGTACGCTCGTCCATCGCTATTCTTCGGATTCGACGGGGTCGCGCTCGCCGCCGCGCTCGAAGACGCGGTCCGCGCCTTCGCCGTGGGGCGGCGTGTGGGCCACGTCTTTCATCCGGTCCTCGTCGGTTTGCTCGTTCTCCTCGTCGCGGGTGTCGGCGTCGCGGGCGTCGGCGTCGTAGGCCTCGCGTTCCCCGCCGTCGGCGGCCACGATTGGTCCGCGCTGGAACGGTCGGTTGACCGTGCCGCGGTCGGCGT
>SDGW01001311.1_pt1 | contig 10351 bp, 12 predicted proteins | sample 2873831 | NCBI WGS metagenome assembly SDGW01 (sample SAMN08132700, study PRJNA421101) | hypersaline lake metagenome | isolation source: celular fraction 0.22 microns magnesium sulfate-rich crust from ephemeral... | place: Spain: Penahueca Lagoon, Toledo | collected 2011-07
GTATCGCGTCTACAGGCAGCTTGAAATCGTACGAGTCGAAAGGAGGTTTCCTCAGCTCGAGCCCGGAGTACTGCTCCTCCAGCTCCTCCAGAGTCTCCATCGCCCTGTTCACCCGTGTTTCAAACGGCTTTATCGATCTGAAGAGCAGCCGCGCCTGTTCCTGGCTCAGCTGCTTCCTCTCCACCATCTTCGCGACATCTCTAACAACTTTATCCGTCTCCGTGTATATCAGTTCCTTCTGGAGGAAAGAGTGGAGGGAGCGGAAGCCGACCGCCTCGTAGTCCTCGAGCTCTCCCGGTTTCCTGGAAGTTACAAATATGCCTCTTACTTCGTGTTCGGAGAGCTCCGTTATCTCCAGCTCGACGTCGATAGGGTTTGAGGCGACCATCTCCGCGTATTTGTCCATCCTGTCCCTGTCTCCCTTATTGATTTTTCCTTTGTTCTTTGCGTCGATGACCCATATCTCCTTCTTGCCTTCACGCGTCACACGGGCGAAGCAGTCAGGACGGGAGTCGTCCGCGAGGTTGCCTACTCTCTCGAAGAAGTCGAAGAAGCCCTGGTACTGCCTGAAGACGTCCAGTACGTCTGTCTGGAAGACCTCCCAGCTGCTCACTGTTCCTGCACCTCCAGAACTTCGTAGTCGTCTATCTCTCCGTCCCCGTCCAGGTCCATGCCTCTGACAAGCACGTAGAAATCTCCTCTTCCGTATCCCTCTACAAGGCTTTCAAGGTCTTTGAAAGCTTTCACCGCCGCCCTTGTGCCTTTCTCCCTTACGCCGGCGACCATGTACAGCCTTTTGCTCCTGTCGAGAGGGTTGCGGGTCTTGGCTATGACCCCTACCTCGTCGTCGCTGTACGTCGATTCAGGGGTTCCCAGCTCCCTGTAAGGGAACTCTTCTCCCTCGAAGGAGACGGGGAACTCGTCGTTGAACTTCTTCGTCACGGTGTTCGTCAGGACCCCTCCAAGCATCAGAAGGTTCCCGTCGAACTCTCTGTCACGGAAGACCTCGGTGTCCAGAACCGTTGAAAGATCTTCGGAGTCGGTGTACCCTCCCAGCTTGATGCCTATCTCTCCTGCGAGGTGTCCGTCACGGGCTTTCACCTGGTCAGGTCCGTGTTTCTCCGGAGAACCGACCACTATCTTCCCGTTCAGCTCTCCTTTCTGTACGAGAGGTCCGAGGAACTTCTTTACTTCTGGGTTCCTGTCAGGTAAGGTGATCCTCTCACCTTCCTCACCCAGGTCGAGGACGAATCCTCCGGAACGTGGACGGTAGAACGTCGCGAGACCTCCGGACTTCTTCTCCTCCCTGCTCTCATCTATTATGCCTTCCTCTTCAAGGATCTGGAAATGGTAGTAAGCTTTCTGTTTGCTGACACCTAGTTCCTTTGCGATCTCAGCAGGATACGACTCCTTCTCCTGTAGCATCTTCAGTATCCTGAAACGCGTATCGTTGCCGATGGCCTTTACCTTGTCGAAATCCAGCTCCAGAGCCTCGACCTTCTCGCTTCCCTCCCGGACGAAGAAAACCATGAAAACTATTTTTGTACCGGTGTTATAAGTTTTTTACTTTCTGTCCTGTCAGAGAAAATAAAAACTATTTCGGGAAACTTCCGGTATGAGAAAAACACTAGTACTGCTGGCTGTCGCAGCTCTTTTCACCGCGCCAGCTCTAGCCCAGGAGATACCAGTAAACCAGGAAAACCTTGACTACGCTCAAAAACAGTTCAACAATAACACGGACCAGTTACCCGGAGTCGCCAAATCCCTTATAGGCGATCAAAGGATAAACGTCTACCTCAACAACTCGGGAACACAGGAGGAGATAGGTATCGTTATGGACGGAACTGAGATCGACACCACGGACACTTCCCGCGTCGAGAACGCCACACTGGAGGTATGGGTCCAGAGCGAAACCATAGAGGAGATCGCCACTTCACAGACGCCGGCAGAAGATCTAAGGCAGAAGATCAACTCCGGAGAGATCAGGTACGAGGTAAAAGGCTTCGTGAACCAGATCAAGTTCGGCGTGCTGGAGATGTTCCTCTAGTTGTCGGGTTCAAGGACTTTGCAGTTCAGGTTCCGGTCCTCAAGACCGGCCTTCATCTCTTTCGTATTTATTTCTCCATCGCTGAAAAACGGTTCTCCGTACTGGTAAGGTATCGTTACACGCGGCTTGATACGTACAGCCATCTTCACAGCCTCCTCGACGTCCATGGCGTAATCGCCTTCAACAGGTAGAAACGCCACGTCCACGCGGTTCTCGAGCTCGAAAGCCTCGTCGACCAGGCCTGTGTCCCCGGCCACGTAGAAAGAGTTGTCTCTCATCACGAAACGGTAGCCGTTCCCTTCTTCTCTCCGTCCTTCTCTGTAGATCGGTACGGCCTCGATCTCTATACCGAATATATCTATTACCTCGCCGTCCTCGATGTACTCCACATCGCTGCAAGGAACATCTTCCTTCTCGATGCTCTCCGGGACAACGACACACGTGCCGCCTTTACAGACGCTCTCAAGCTTCCCGGTGTCCCAGTGACCTTCATCGCCACGGGTGATAAGCACGAGATCCGCCTCAAAATCAGGCGAAACCTCTCCGTGCGGATCGACAGCGACAGTAAAACCGTCGTCGACAACCCTCACCGAAGCATGGCCGTCCCAGTACACCTCGAATCCATTAAATTCAAACAAAACATACTCCCCCTGTAGAAACCTGCTTAACCCAAACTTAAAACCATTGCCCGTCTCCAGTCATAAACCAACCGGCCTCCTTAAAAACTTTAGACCCCGAACATGTTTTACACAGGCAAGCGGGACACGAAGATCGTCTTCGATCTTCTCGCACCAGCATACCTACCATATGCGGGGATAGCCAAGTGGTCAAAGGCGCAGGATTTAGGCTCCTGTCGGTTAGCCGTTCGCAGGTTCGAATCCTGTTCCCCGCATCCTACAAATTTTCAATACTTGGATGGTTCTCAACCTGTTAACGCACATCCCTTTACTGCGACTTCCTCAGATCTGACGCTCTCCAGCCTCTCTAACTCGGCAGTGTTCAAAGAACGGTTGTAGACACGTATCTCCGACAGACCTCCTATAAGATATCTTCCTGTTGCAGAGCTCCCTATGGTTCCTGTGCCTGACGGGAAGTAGCTATCAGTACTGAAGGCAACGGAATCGTGTTCCCGGAGATCTACAGAGTCGTTCACAGTTGTTCCGTTGTATACTCCTGCATAGAAAGACCATTCATTTGCTTCAAACTCGGCTGAGCCACCATTCACATTTGTTTCCGTATTTTCTGTTTTATTGCCTATCCTGTAAGATGGATTGCCATTGTTCTTGATGTCCGCACGGAACCCTCCTCCGTCCCAAGCAGAAATCACTCGTCTCCTGCTCGGAGAGCTCGACCAGTCGAGCGTAGGTTTAATCCACGCAGTTACAGTGACTTCGCTGACATCTATGGGGGGTATCGCGAACTCAACTCTGCTGCCGTCTCCAAAACGATAGCCTTCGCCTATTGGAGATCGAATGCCTGTCTGAAGGTTTGACAGGCTCCCATTATTGTTCTGCGCTGAGAGATCCTCAACCCATCCGTTCTCAGTCTGCTCGTCGTTAAAGCTCCAGTACCCGACTAGGCCCCGGTTAGGGACGCACTGAATCCCTATCTCTCTACTTACAGCATATCCGGTCAGATCAACTTTAAGGGTTTCGACAGAGTACGTTTTTTCTAGAGATATTTCGAGAGCTTCTATTTCGTTAGGTTTTAACCCTAGGTCGTATATCTGATTCTTGGCGATCCCTTCGCCTATAACACCGACAGAGATATTGGTTTCGTTAGCTATTTTTTCTCCTGTATTCTGGACAACTACCTCCAGTTGATTAGATGAATGATTGTAGTTTGCTGAGACCACTCTGATGCTGAAATCAGAGGTATCAATAACTTCTTCTGCTTGCTGATGCGTGCTCTCCTGAACATCTCGAAGTGTTTGTGTGGCCCAAGGACCAAACAAAGCGGCGATAGTCATCGTAAATGCGATTAGCAGGACGGCAGCAATAATAGGACTGATTCCTTTCCGCGTCCTCGATTTCAGCTTCTCCATTGCATAACTCTCTTTCATCCCTGAATAAAATGTTTCCTCTCTACCCTTGAAAAGACTTCTTTCTCGATTTAAGTCCGAATTTCAGCTAGAAAAACGTTTTATTGCTTTTTGATCGTTATTGCTGAGCTCTTTTAGCTCAAAATCTTTCTAACTTGTTAAAGAATAGATTTTGGACTTTTCCACAGCTTATGCTCCTAGAAGTTTCTTCGGCGGTTGAAGAACAGATAAAGAACCGGATATGGGTTTTTCAAAGAGTTACACGTTCGACCGGTTCCGAACAACTTCAGTTCCTATTTAAACGCGTGGACAGGAAGTAGAGATTATGAAACGAGAAGCATTACTGATAGCATTGACACTTTCACTTGTGACGATTTCGGGAGCTGTCGTCTACGAGAACGGTAGCAGCCCCTCAAGCAATATTGAAGAAGGACGGATGGCGATAACATCCGGCGGTTCAACTGCTGGATCCTCCACTGCTGTAGGCCCTAACGGAACGGAGTGGAGCTCCAGCGTGGAGATGATTGGACGTGACGGCAACATAACTGAAGAATCCGTCACTGAGCCTGTCTTCACCGAGAAAGAGCGGAAAAATTTAGTGAGGTTCAACGGATCCATAACATCGCCGGATCTCTGTCACGTCATCGAACACGATGTTGAGGAGACAGAAGAAGGATACAGTCTCAACATTAAGACCGTGAAGGATGAACTCGATCAGCCCTGCGGACAGCAGCAGACGATGATCGACTACAAAGCCAGTTTCCAGGCTGAAGCACCTTACAACCTGACAGTGCTTCACAACGGAGAGGAGATGGAGACTTTCCAGGCAGAGAATGAAGAAGGGACGCCTTCGGACAGAGAGTCAGAGGAGAAAGGCGCTGTAGAGAGCTTCCTTGACTGGCTCGGAAATCTCTTCTGATCCCTCTAATTTTCTCTTTTAAATTTTTCTTTTACTGGTTGGCTGAGACGATCTCTATGACGTCCCTGTTCTCCAGTTCGTGGTCGGCTCCGATCTGTCTGTTGTCCCTACAGTCGATGGCGTGTAGGAAGCCTTCCCCTATGTCGGAGTGGATGGTGAAGGCAAAGTCTTCGGCCGTGGAGTTCTCCTCGAGAAGGAAGACGTCGGGAAGGATGTTCCCTTTCTCGTCTCCCAGTCCGTCCGCCCCACCCGGGAAGACGGCCATGACTCCCAGTGCGTCGAACAGTGCGGATTCAAGGGCTTTCTGGACCCCTGTTCCCCCATACTCCTCCATGAACTCCCTTATCTGTTCAAGGCCTTCCTCCTTCTCTTCCGGAAGGTCTTCGACTATCTCGAACGTTTCGTCTCCGGGATGGTAATGTACGACGCCCTGTTCCTCCGCTTTCTTCAATGCTTTCTCGGCGTGGGCGGAAGACGGTATGAAGTCGAGGTGTTCGTACTCCGGATCTTCCGAGATCTTCTCGTAGTTCTCCTGTGCCTCTTCCGTGTCCATCTTGTTGGCGGCGATGACCATCGGCTTGGTCTCCTTCCTGATCTCCCGTGCCAGCTCCTTCCTGTCGTCCTCGTCCCATGTGTCGGGGTCGAGCTCCATACCAAGGCGTAGTATTATCTGTTTGATCTCGTTCTTGTTGGTCTTGAAAGCAGACATCTGCTCCGCCAGTTCTTCTTCCAGTTTGACGTCCTGCTGGTTGTGTTTCCCTTCGAAACGGTCGATACCTTTCTCCAGAATCTCAAGGTACCACATGTCCAGCTCCTCCTCCAGGAAGTCGATGTCCTCCCTTGGATCATGGTTTTCAGTCGGTTCTCCCTCGATGTCTGTCTTCCCTGAGAAGTCTACTATATGTATAAGCACGTCGGCCTCGTTCAGATCGGTCAGGAACTTGTTTCCCAGACCTTTGCCTTCGTGTGCTCCCGGGATAAGTCCGGCGACGTCGACAAGCTTCGCTGGTACGTAACGTGTTCCTTCGTTGCAGAACCCGACCCTTGGATCACAGCTTTCGCCGAAGTCCGGTGCGGCGCACTGAACTCTGACGTAGGCTTCACCTATCGATGGATCTATAGTTGTGAAGGGGTACGCTCCTTCATCTATATCGTTCATGGTTGCTGCGTTGAAGAAAGTGGATTTCCCGACGCTGGGTTTGCCGACAAGTCCGATTTTGTAAGGCATGTAGTTTACGAGAAAATTTAGCTTTAAATATCAGTCAAGTAGTCCGGCGTCTCGATAGTCGTGTCCCTGAACTCTGTGTCTTCAAACCTCTTTGTGTCGCTGTCGTATTCCTCAAGGTGGTTCTCACCCATGTTGTCGTTCCTCGATTCCACCTGTCTGTAGATATTGATCCCGTAGTCGTCCTCCACTTTGTTGTGGATCATCTGGTGTCTCTCAAGTATCTCCTTGTACCTCTGTGTGTCGCCAGGCCATGGATACGATTCAGTGTGAGGGTCCAGTTCCAGAAGCATCATGTCGTATGTTTCCGACCAGCCCTCTACGAAGTAGTCAAGATTTACCTCGTCCCTGAACTCTTCTTCCCTGGGATCGCCGGATAAAAACCTCTGGATCTGCATGAGGCGTCCTTCCAGAAGATCAAGTTCTTCTTCGGTGGAAAACGTGAATTTCTCGCCCATTTGTCTACTAATGAGAAACAAAATACCTGAAGTATATAAGTTTTTTAGCGAGAGGTACGAAGAATAAACTATGTTTAATTCAAGAGAACTGGACAGAGAACTGACGAAGAGAGCGCCTAACCAGGAAAACGTTCCCGATGGGAAGACCTCGCTGAAGGACGTAAAGAAAGACTTCGACACACTGGCCAATCTTGCCAGAAGCGGAGATATGGATATTCCTGCGCTTCTGAGCATGAGGGACGTGATCTACTCCTTCCTCGTGGAAAGCGGACTGAATGGAGAGGACGAGAAGTTTCTGGAGTGGTCGAACAGCCTCGTGCATTACGTCGGGACGGAACAGTACAAGTCGGCGTCCCAGTTACTGGAAGCATTCGGGAAGGCTAGGGGTTCAGAGAATCTGGAGAAAGTCTTCAGGAGAGGTATAGAGGAGATAGCCGAAGCCAGAGGTCAGAAGACCTCGACGCGGACGAAAGGGTCGTTCCTCGGAAGGTAAATCGGCTCGATGCTTAAAACGTTCGATTCCTAGACTTTCTGTATGAGAAAGTTAAAACTTCCCGGAAGGAAAAAAGACCAGCCATATCTCGATGGCGAGGACGTCACGCTCATCGACCGTATAGGGGTCGAAGGCGTCAAGGAACAGACACGGAACATCGTCGAACAGAAACTGAAGGAACAGCCTGAAAACGACGGAGGACAGACCCCTTACGCAGGTAACCCTGTATACAAGGCGATGCACGCATGCAACGCCGCTTCACGAAAACAGCTCTCACAGGCACACCGTATCCCCGCCGGGAAGGAGATGACGGAGAACCAGGTAGATGCTGTCGTGAACCTCCTGGTCAGATGGATAGTCAGAGAGCACAACTTCTACAGGGAGGAACAGGAGGAGCAGAGGAACCTGGGAGAGTTCTCCTGACAGAAATTTTAGGGGGAAGTGCGGAAACACGCATCTGACTGTTTTAAGTTTGTTATCGAAGGTAAACAACGTGAGAGGTTGTTTAAATGGAAGAAGTTTACAGACAGAGAAACGATGTTGAAGAGCTGGCGGACAGAGCTCTAACCAAACATTTCCGGGAGGAATGCTCGGTTCAGGAGGCTGCCAGACAATATGCGGAATCGCTTAAATTCAATGAAATCGAACGGTTTGGATACGAAGAACTTGGAACGCCTGAAGGAAAAACCGTTTTTGGCGGAACCTCCGGTTTCCTGGTGCTCGACCAGAAGGATACAAATTCTGTCAGGATAAGATATGCCAACTGTGCGACCGCCCACGGAGACAAGTCAGATGAAACGGCTGACAGGATAGAGTTCGGAAGCGTCGAGCTCGACGAAACCATCGAAGAAGCGTCCGAGGCGTTCTCCTACACGTGCGAGGCATACCTCCTCGACAGCCAGTACGAGGACAATCCCTGGACTCCCGAAGAAGAACTGGAAGCATCTCTAAGATAAAAAAGGAGGTTGAAGACCTCCGAACTTTTTGTTAAAAGAAGTCCTCCTTCTCCAGGTGCTCGATCACTTCATCCTTCCCGATCGTTTCCTCTTCTCCCGAATCCATGTGTTTCATGGTAACCTCGTCGTTCTCGAGGTCTCTTTCCCCGACGATGAGAACCCTTTTTGCGTTCATGTCATCGGCGTATCCAAGCTGGGAACCGAAGCCTCTTCCGGCAAGATCGGTCTCGACGGACAGACCTTTCTCCCTCAACCTGGTCGCGTAATCAAGTGCGACGTCTCTCACGGATTCGGAGACTGTCAAGACGTAGACGTCGGTCTCGACATCCTTCAGAGGGTAACGTTCCTCCTTCTTCAGAAGTTCGATCGTCGGCGAGTAACCGAAGGCGAAACCGACGGCCGGTACTTCTCGTTCCCCGAAGGTGCCGACGAGTTCGTCGTAACGTCCTCCGCCGAACAGTGCCCGGAGCTCTCCTTCGCTGTCAAACGCCTCGAACACGAGGCCGGTGTAGTACGCCAGGCCTCTGACGATGGAGAGGTCGAACCTGCACATGTCGGCGACGCCATAGGACTCGAGCGCTTCGCCGAGGCTCTCCATCCTGTCGACGGAGTCCTGTACTTCTTCCGGCGCCTTCTCCCTCAGGGCGTCTATCTGTTCAAGTATAGGCCCGGAGATATCCGTGAGCTCGTCCACCTGTTCGGCTTCCTCCCTTGAAAGACCTCTTTCCTCCAGGTCTTCCAGGAACTCTTCCCGGGAGAGTTTTTCTTTGTCGTCGATGACCTTCATCGCTTCCTCTGTCCTCTCGATACCATGGGACTCCAGGATCGATTCAAGAAGTTCACGGTCGTTGATCAAGAACTCTACTCTCTCGTCGAGATCCAGCTTCTTGAAGATGGTTGCTGCGGTTGCGATGATTTCAGCGTCCGCCTCGACGCTTTCGATACCGAATATATCGAAGTCTCCCTGCATGAACTCACGGTCACGGCCTTTCGTGACGTCCTCGTACCTCCATCTCTTCGAGGTGTCGTACCATTTAATCGGCGTCTTGAGGTCCTTCCTCTTCTGGATCAGCCTCGCCCTTGTAGGAGTCTGCTCCGGTATCAAAGTGATCTCGTTGTCTCCTTTATCCGTGAAGGCGTACATCTCGTCCGTTACAGAGTCCTCCTCTTTCTCCGTCCACAGCTCCTGTCTCTCGATGCTCGGAGGATTCAACTGCCTGAAACCGAACTCCTCCGCGGTCTCGTCAACCACTTCGATCAGTTTTTTCCATGTAGCCCACTCGCTCGGGTACCGGTCGTACGTGCCTTTCAAACTCTCCAGGTTAACATTCGTCATTCAAAAATCGCCTCCGCGATTTTTTGCATGTTCGGAACTTTCAGTTCCTGTACTCAAAGAAACCCTTTGGGTTTCGAGTCCAGAAATTCTTCGAATTTCGATCATTTTAATTGCCTCTTAACAACCGGTTCTATCCGAGTTTTTAAACCGGTTTTGAGGAATTCTCTGGAGAAAAAGAAGTTGTTTAAGGCCCCGGCCCGGAGCCATCCGTGAAACCGAGCGACTTCAGAGACTGCTCTATATCTTCGTAAGAGTGAACAGTCTCTCCCAGGCCCGACTCCACCTCGAGGTACGGCGCCTCTCCGGAAAGAGGTGCGTTGTCTGGAGAGTCCTCAAGCACATCATACGTGCCTTTTCCCACGTAACTGTCCAGAACCTCTAACGCATCCTCCAGGTTTTCGTCGTCTTCTTTCAGGTCGTCCTTGTATAGAGAAAGTTCTACCAACTTTGTTCCCCTGATACTGTTTTGTTACCAGGAGATAAATTGTTTCCGGAAGATTAATCGCGGTTCTTATCGGAGGATTGAAAAACAAGCGAGTATTACAGAGTAATATGACATTTCTGTGCGTCGACGTCGGAGGCACCAACACGCTGATAGGCGTCGGCAACGGCGATTTCGAGATAGTTGAAAGACGTTCAAGCGACGAGTTCCTCGGAGATATCGAGAAATGTCTCGAGGACGTCGTACCAGAGGAGAAAATCGATGATATAGAGACGGTCGCGATCGCGGCCGCAGGACCTCTCGACAGGGAGAAAGGCGTGTTCTACCCTCCGAACATAGAGCACATGGAGAAGGTTCAGATAAAGAAGCCTCTTCAGAAGTTCGGAGATGTAAATATAATAAACGACTGCACCTCCGCAGTCCTGGGAGAGTAC
>SDGW01001312.1_pt1 | contig 10349 bp, 14 predicted proteins | sample 2873831 | NCBI WGS metagenome assembly SDGW01 (sample SAMN08132700, study PRJNA421101) | hypersaline lake metagenome | isolation source: celular fraction 0.22 microns magnesium sulfate-rich crust from ephemeral... | place: Spain: Penahueca Lagoon, Toledo | collected 2011-07
CCCGTAGTCACGGAAGTCTCCACAGTACTTCACGGAAGCCAGCCTGTCGACAAAGGACGACCTGGCGGACTCATGGCTCTGGAAACCGAACTCGATCCCGCACTAGGTAAAGGCGACGGACTAGCAGGAAACGTCCTCGGAAGAAAAGGAGAACTTCCGGAAAGCACCGACAAGCTCGAAGTCGATGTAGAACTGATGGAGAGACTTGTGGGAGCCGAAGACGAGAACGAGATAGAGAACCTGAAGAAGAACGAGGCGCTGATGCTCAACATCGGCACCGGAAAATCCGCAGGTATCGTCTCGGAGCTGGGTAAAACAGTAACACTCGACCTTAAAGCACCTGTCTGCGCAGAAGAAGGAGATCGCATAGCGATTTCACGGCAGATAGGCTCTCGCTGGCGGCTTATCGGCCACGGCAAGGTCGTTTCAACCCAGTAAAAATCCACGGTTTTTTATACCGTTAAACCTAGTTGAACGTTATGATTGAATTTCTCACCAGCTTAATCGATTTTGCTGCCAGAGACCAGGCATCGGTAAAGATCGCAGTTACACTACTCATACTTGTGTTCGGATATCTGGGAGTCAAGATCGCCCGAGCGGCATCGAGAAAGGTGCTGCTAAACACACAGGAAAGCCTGACTAAGAAAGAGGTTGAAAACCGTCAGGAAGCCATCAAATATTCAGGATACTTCCTGGAAGCAGGAGTTATCTCCCTAGGACTAGTATACCTCAATACTTCGGTCACGCAGACGTTTACGACAAAAGTAGTTAACTTCCTGCCTCAAGCACTTTCAGCAGCACTGGTCGCACTTCTAGGAATAATAGCTATCGAACTAGCGACAAAGCTTGGTGAGAACTTCCTGAAAACCGTAGGAATACCGAAATACTTCAGAGATGCCGGACTATCCAGAAGTACTGTAGACATCCTTTCATGGATACTGAAAGGTTTCATGTACGTAATACTCCTCCAGATAACTCTTTCACAGCTGGGAATAGGAGATACGTTCGTCAGAGAGTTCATAAACGCATCCTCATGGGCAGTATCCTTCCTTGCTGCAGGACTACTCTTCTACGGCTTCAGACATCTGTTCGAGAACTTCTCAGCAGGAATATACCTGAAGAACTCGAGACTTGTCCGGCCCGGAGAGGAAGTAGAGATCGACGGAGAGAAAGCGAAGATCAATGAAATCTCCCTATTCTCCACGAACCTGGACACGATGTCCGGCAACACGATCCTTACACCTAACCGAGAGATAATGGACTCTAACATCGCATTCAGGAGAACAGAAAGCGACCTGGACACACTTGAGGAGATTCAAAGCTACTTTGTGGCGGAGAAACCAGAGAAAACTGGACAAGCATCACTAGAACTTGCGATGGAGATGCTGGACGTACATATCAACTCTGAAAATATAGAAAACATAACTCTGAGCTCGCCGAAGGAAACTGTTGAAGCAGTAGAAGAACTCTCGGACGAGAAAGTCAAGGCAGCTTTCATCGAATCAGAGAAAACAACAGACGTTTCTTCAGAGTTCAAGACCTGGTTTAATGACGGAGGACTGGTGATACCGGCATTCAACAAGAAGGAAATCTTCTCAGGCGAGATAGAAGACTCCTACGCTCTTTCAGTAGGGGTTGAAAACGAGGAAATTCTTATAGTCGATCCAGACTCCGAACATGGAGGCGTCTATTTCGTTGACGCTGAAAAACTGGAGAAAGCGATTGAAAGACACGAAACCCCCGGTTACTTCGTGCTTGCGCCAGAAGACACCACCGCATACTGGAGGATCAAGAAAGAACTTCTCTACTCGCAGAAAAACCATTACGACGAGATATCGAAGACCCTCGAGTCCAGACTCACGAAGATTATGAGGAAAGGAAGAATACTGGATGAGATAATGTCTCCGTCCGCCGAACAGTACATGGAAAAATGGCGTTCAAAAGGAGACATCACCGCCCTCTGGTCATCAAAAGAGGAATGATAAACGATTAAACTTCTCAAGATTACGAAAGACGAGCACGGAGAACTCGATGAGTTCTTCGAAGAAACAGAAACCGTGGAACTAGACCAGATAGCTCCGGAAGTGATGGAGGGCGAAGTAGACGTAAAGATAGAAGACAAGGTTGCTGGAGACTACGACGCAGTATTCGCAGAGATACCTTCCAAAAACGCTGTCTTCGGACGTGTCCTCCTAGAGATGTTTCAGGAGAAGAACGTCTCAACCAACTTCTCCTCGACCGCCTTTTTCATCATGGCGAAGAAAAACTACCTCTACTACATACTACACCAGAAAGATATCCCCGCGCCGAAAACAGTGTCTGTGGCGACGGAGAAAGCAGCAAGAAACATCGAAAAAGAACTTAAAGGACCTCTAATAGCGAGAAGGCTGGAGAACCTTGAGGAATCAGAGAAGAAGAAGCTTGAAACAGTAGAACAGATACAGGGATTTGCGGAAGGATCAGAGTACGAGGAAGATATCATACTTTTCCACGAATACAGCGACGGCGATAAGTACAGATGCCTTGTGGCCGGAGACCAGATAATCTCGGCACAGGACAGTTCAGAAGACTGGAAGTTCCAGGAGGACAACCTCAAGTACTCGAACCTCTCCGACAGCCAGGAGGAGATAGTCAAGAGGACCGCAGAAGCCATAGGAACCCCGACAGCAGAGGTCTTCCTGAGAGGGGAGAAAGTCTTCGACGTAAATCCCAACCCCGATCTAGAGCTCTTCAGCAACGTAGCAGGAACAAACGTCTACGAGTCCGTGGCTGAAGCACTGAAACAGGAGGATTAAGAAGATGAAACTGGGAATTATATACGGAGAGATATCTACCAAACACCAGCTGATAATGGAGAGAGCTGAAGAAGTATTTGACTCAGTTCTCGCGGCACCTATAGACGGCATAAAGTTCGTACACGGACCTGAAGAAAACAAAGTGCTTTACAAGGACATAGACCTTACAGAGTTCGACGCAGTATACGTAAGAACCTCTGACGGAGACATGCAGTTTTCGGAACACCTGACAGAAGTTCTAAACGAGGAAGGTGTGGTTACACAGGCAGAAAACGATACCTACTCCTACGAATCCAACAAGTTCTACTCGATGAAGATAATGGCCGAGAGCGGTCTGAAAACACCCAACTCCGTATACACCCTCTCCCCGGATGTAGCCGTGGAGGCGGCCGAAGGCCTCGGCTACCCTGTTATCATGAAGACAGTCAGAGGAGCAGGAGGAGAAGGCGTCATGAGAGCCTCCTCAGAGAACGAACTGAAACCCGTGATGGACACGATGAAGTCCTTCGAACAGGAGATCGTCCTCCAGGAGTTCAGGGAACACGGAGGATGCGACACACGTCTGACCGTTATAGGCGACGAGGTCTACGGATACAGAAGGTCGAACGAGAGCGACGACTGGCGATCCAACGTCCACGCCGGAGGTAAAAGAGTCGAAGCAGATATAGACGACGAGATGGAGAAAGTGGCTTTAACCGCCGCAAGATCCACAGGATTCGATATATGTGGGTGCGACGTCATCGGAGACAGCGAGGAAGGCTACTACGTCCTCGAAGTCAACGGAGCCTTCGGCCTCTCAGAGGAGATGAACGAGATTATAGGAAGGGACGTCGTCCTCGACCTGGTCGAGAGGATGCACGAGAAAGCGATGGAGAAGAGGAAGGAGAAAAGCTAGAAAACCCTATCCAGGACTTCAACCACTTTCTTTACAGCCGGATACTCCCTTTCCCTCTCACTTGTCTCACGGTGACAGAAAATACCTGGCTGAGAGTTAAGCTCCATTATGATAGGTCCTTCTTTCGAAAACATGAAGTCCACGGAGTATATGGCAGGACTGAACTCATCCAGACCTTCCTTGATATCTGAAGAAATCTCTCTTATCTCTCCAGGCACATCTTCAAGATCGACATATCTTTTGCTGCCTCCCTGATCAACGTTACTCCTGAAACCTTCAGAAGGAGTTCTTATAACGCTCAGGAAGAGCTCTCCATCGATGTAAAGAAGTCTTAAATCATGAGGACCTTCTATACCAAGTTGTTCTTCTTTCCCAGGGTCGACGAACTTCTGGACGAGCATCTCCTCCGGATCGATGCCTTCGGGCATATCCTCAGAGTACTCCAGTTTCCGTATCCCGTGTCCGCCCGAACCGTACCTCGGCTTCAGGACAACTTCCCCGTATTCATTCAACATTTCCTCTATGTTCTCATCCGTGGCTTTCCTGGTTTCCGGCTGGAATTTACCGAATCTTCGGTAAGTCTCCCATTTGTCCTGGCAGAGGTCCGCAAGCCCAGGATCATTGATTACACCTACTTCGCTCTCCATCTCCTTCTTTAACTCGAACTTCTCCTTGTCGTGTCGGAAGAGGTCGTACACACCATCTAGAGAGACGTCTTCCACCTTCTCCCATTCCTCGCCGTTCCATCTCCAGGCTTTCTTCATACTTCCGTTTTCATACCACGTGTAGTCACCACATATGATTTCCAGGTTATTCTCCTCCCCCAATTCTGTATACATGGCATAGTCCTTGCTTTTCCAGTCTTTCGAGAATGGCTGTCCAGCATCTTCCCACTGGACTTCGCCTTCCCACCAGAGAAATGCGATTTTTCTGCTCATTCTTCGATCTTCCTCCTTATTGCTTCAAGTATAGATTTCATCTTAGGCATCTCCTTCTCCTTCTTTTTAACCTCATGATGATAGTAAGTTCCTGGCTTGGAGTTCAGCTCCACGATCCATGGCCGCCCCTCCCTGTCAAACATGATATCCACAGCGAATAGCGACGGATTGAAACGTTCAAACTCTTCGGAGACCTCTTCGATAAGTTTTCGTGCTCTCTCCGGCACCTCATCCCTGTCAACATAGATCTGGTCGCCTCCACGAGATATATTGCTTATCAAACCTTCATCAGGTACACGGACGTAGTTTCCGTCCTGAAGCTCTCCGTTAATCACGACCGTTCTCATGTCGTGAGGGCCTTCTACCCCGAGCTCCGGTATACCTTCTGTTTCTACCGTTCTCTGGACTATAAAGTTCCTCACATCTTCGGGCTCCTCAAAGTCGGATATGTCATCTATAACTCTCACGCCTTCACCTGCGAAACCGTACCTCGGCTTGAAGACGAAACTGCCGTGTTCCTCAAACATCTGATTGGCGTTTTCCTCAGTCGCCAACTTCGTCTCCGGGACGTGTTCAGGGAAGAGTTCATACGTTCTGAGCTTGTCCTTGCAGATCTCCTCGAGCTCGAGATCGTTCAGCACAGGAAGTTCTTCCGATATCTGCTTTTTCAGCTCCTCTGTCTCGGAATCATATTTGTACTTGTCGAAAATACCGTCTAGAGAGATGTCTTCCGCTTTCTCCCATTCCTCGCCGTTCCATCTCCAGGCCTTTTCTAACCCTCCGGAAGAGTACCAGCTGAAATGCGCTATGAACAGATCCAGGTTTTTCTCCCCTCCAAGTTCTGTGTAAACAGCGTAGTCTCTGTTTGTACTCTCTTTCTTGAACGGCTGATTGTTTTCCCAGTCTACCTCCTTATCCCAGAGAACACCTACCTTCTTCATAACCCTACACTAGAATCCGCAGCCTTATTTTTATTCGTATATACACTATTAGATTTCATGCGAATCCGTTTGTCCGAACCCCAAGAAGCAGACAACAAACTCGAAGAAGTTCTGAAGAAAGAGGAAAAAACGTTTGAACTCCGTGAAATAGTGGAAATACGAGACGATAACACCGTTGAAGACCTTTTCAACGCCGTAAAGATACTGAAGGACAAGGCGAGCTGGACAAAGAACGTAGAGATAGTAAACAAGAAAGAAGAGAGGGAAAAGTTTCTGGAAGCACGGGAGAAGGAAGAGGACTTCGAACCAGAGTTCGAGTTCGCGGAGCTCCCTTATGAAAAGAAGACCTTCGTGAAGCTCATAGATGTTCTCCAGGGAGAGACTCAGAAGATAACAGAGTCGACCCTTAGAAAGTACGGAGCGGAAGAGATAACCGTACTGGAGCTGAGAGAGTTCTTCGAGGAGATCTTCGAGGAGCTGAAGCTGTACGTGGAACTGGCCGCGGAGATCGAGGACAGGAAGAGATGGAAGGATAAATGCGAGAAGCTCTGGCCTATGATAGAGGAAGAAGCCGCCGAGAAGTCGAAGCAGAGACTGGAAGAACTAAATCCGGAAGGAGAAGAGGAGAAAAACATGACCGCCGAGGATCTCAAGGAGATGTGGGAGGACGAGCTCGAAAGGATAGACGTCGACTACAACGTCGAGGTAAGAGAGGTCGGAGGATGCTTCAACATACCTGAGGAAGAGACCGTCGTGGTGGCGAAAGGAAACGAAGAAGAGAGGTTCTACTCCGAATCCGAGGCGAAGATCCTGACAATGCACGAACTGTTCCATGTAGTCAGAGGATACAACGGGAAGAAGGCGTGTGAGAAATCCGGTTTCCCGCCAGTACTGGCTGTACACACACCTTTCTACGACCAGACCGAAGAAGGAGGAGCCATCTACAGAGAACACGCGACCGACGTTATAACGGAGAACAAGGAGTTCGACTACCATCTCAGGCTTCTCGCAGCACACTGGACCGCAGAGGACGTGGAGCTCCAGGAGATCGTCGAGAGACTTATCGAACTAGGCGGAACACCGGAGAGAAGCTTCTACCTGGCCGCAAGGAACAGGGAGGTACTGAGACACCACATATACTACACCGGATACAGGGAAGACTGGAAGGATCGAGAAGACCTCGAGACGCTTCTCGTAGGGAAGCTGAACCCTCAGTGGGCCGAAGTCTGGAAGGAAGAAGCAGAGGCTGACGGAATGATAGGGAAACCGGAGGTCGGAAAAGAGGAGCTCTTCGGTTACAGGTTTAATGATTAGGCCCGGCTGAAGAGTTATGGAAAACAAAATCCTGCTCGACACAAACTTCCTGGTAGCGCCGTTCCAGTTCTCCTTCGCCATGTTCGAGGAGCTGGACCGGCTCTACCCGGAAGCCGACGTATGCACCCTACAGGACGCGGTGCAGGAAGCCAAAAGCATAGAATCAGGCAAGTACAAGAAACTAGTCCCCCAGCTGATAGAGAACCAGGACATCAAAGTTCTCGAAACAGAGGGCGAGGGAGAGGTGGACGACCTCCTCGTGGACATATGCGACGAGTTCCTGATCGCCACCAACGACAAGGAGCTTAAACAGAGGATACTCGACAGGGGAAGACCCGTCATGATCATAAGACAGGGCAACTACCTGGAAGTCATCAACAGGAGAGCCGAGAACCTGTAAGAGACTTGGGAACAACTTCAAACTAAAACAGCAGAAACTTTTTTAAACTTATAACTGCCAAGTAACAACATGGCGCGAGAATTCCAAGTTCAGGTAAATAGAGATACTGAAGAAATAGTCGAAGATTTAATAGAACATCGGAACCAAAAGGTCGAAAGCGACGCCGAATTCTCCACAGCCTACACAGCAAAAGTCTACGGAACAGGAAACCCTTCAGAAGACGCATTTTATAATACACACGCCAACTCAAGCATCAGAATGGATATTGGGTCAGGAACCGAAGTCGGAAGCGCTATTAACCTAGCTAGAGCCGTTCAAGAAACAGAAGATGCCGAAACAGCTTTGGAAGCGAAAGTGGACGGCATTTACGAACACGGACCTGTGCTTCAGAGAGGTATAGAGGCCCTTGAAAGCGCAGGTTTTGAGAACCCGTATGTAGAAATGGATGCTCGTTACAGAGGAGACTCCATCACTGAAACAATCGAAGGGATTGAAGAGAGGGAAGCTCAAGTCGACCTCTATGCCCATGCAGACGGACCTAAAAACAGCGAACGCTCCGACCAACATTATATGAGGGCCGACTATAACCCAGGCGCTAAGTCCTTCACAGAATGCCACGTTTGTTCCCCCTCTCACGCAAGAGACGGAGATGTAGAGGAACTGGAGACAAGGATGGAGGACGCTCTTGATGAATTCGGGATACTTGACAAGCAGTAACTCCTCCACCATTTTCTCAAAACTTTCTAGTTCTCCGTAGTTGAAGCCAGAAAGACAAACACAATTTAAAACTTGCGTTGGATTCTCTAAATGTTCTCGAGGTAAAAAATAATATGTACAAAAGGCTGACAATCGAGGATTCGGTAAGAGTTCCACCGAAGCACCTTGGTGAAGACGTAGACGAAAGCGTTAAAGCAGGACTAGCGTCCGAAGTAGAAGGAAACATCTCAGAGATAGGAGTAGTCGTGGGAGTAGAGGAAGTCAACTCCATCGAAGGAGGAGACATCCGACCGGAAGACGCAGGAGTCCATTACGACGTAGAGTACGAGGCAATCGTCTTCGAACCAGAACTACACGAAGTAGTAAACGGAGAAGTAGTCGATATCACAAGCTTCGGAGCGTTCGTAAGGATCGGTCCTTTCGACGGACTCTGCCACGTCAGCCAGGTCATGGACGAGTACGTCAACCTTGACGAAGAGAACTCCATGCTCGTATCCGAAGAAGAACAGTTCACACTCGAGATCGGAGACACAGTTACAGCAAGAATCATCGCGGTCTCGCTCGACAACCAGAACCAGAACAAGATCAACCTGACGATGAGACAGCCAGGCCTCGGAAAACAGGAATGGATCGAGCAGTACGAAGAAGAACAGGCCGAAGAAGAGGAAGAGGCGGAAGCCGAATAAAGGTGAAATAGAATGTCAGAAAAAGCATGCAAACAGTGCAACAGGATCGTAGAAGACGCAACAGAGTGTCCTGTATGCAAGAACAACGACCTCTCCGACTCATGGAGCGGACTGGTCGTCATCTACGACCCTGAAGACTCCGAGATCGCAGAAAGACTTGAAATCCAGACACCAGGACGGTACGCAATCAGAACGAGGTAAAAATACTATGGAAGCCCAAATTACATCCGTAAGAGAGAACCCTCTCCTTGGAAGGAGAAAGGTCGAAGTAGAGCTAAACCACGAAGAAGAACCAACACCTTCTGAAGAAGACATCAAAAGCCGTGTAGCAGCAGAGAACAATCTTGACGAAGACGAGATCGAGATTGGGTCTATCTACACAGGCTACGGAACCAACAAGTCGCTCGCAACACTTCAGATTTACCAGGAGTTCGAGTACGACGAAGAGCTTGAGAAGAACCCTGAAGAAGAGCAGGAAGCAGATCAGGCATCCGAGACAGAAGTAACTGAAGAGTACGAGGAGATCGTCTCAGGAACCATCACTGACGCAAAGAACGCTCTCGGAGACATGGAAGAACCTGACTACGAAGCAGCTCTAAAGGCAGAGAAAGAGAACAAAAACCGCGCAACACTCACAGACTGGCTCGAAAGCCAGATGGAGTAAAAGGTGATCGAAGAATGGCAAAGCACGAGAAAGTCCCACGACACGAGAAGTACGACGAAGACGGCAACTACGAAGGAGAGAAATGCCCTAGATGCAGCAGCTTCCTCGCAGAACACGAAGACCGCAAAAGCTGCGGTAAATGCGGCTACACAAAGCACGAGTAATTCGTGCCCTCTTTTTCCCTTCTAACTTTAACTTCCAATTTACTACCTACTTAGAAAAGCGAATCTAGCATCCAGCTTTCCATATCGCTGTTCTCCTCAAGAAACTCTCTGATCTCAGACCTCTTTGAGGAGTTGAGCGAAATACATTCACCCCCTTTATGGTACTCCGCCCATCCTTCGTTAACCATTTCATCCAGAATTTCCAGAGCATTCTTCTTTTCACGGCCAGGTAGCTTGGAAACCGTATCCCCCACCGTCTTGTAGCTCATCTTCCACTGCCTTCTGCGGAACATACCCTCTATCAAAGCAGCTTTCTTCTTTTTCGACGAACTCATCAAAGTTGATTTGATGAAACTTATTAATAAAACTTGCATAGATGAGAGCTTCAAAAACTCAATAGAGACAATGTTTATAAGCAGCACACGACAATTATTGGTTAGAGGCGAAGCACGCATGTCCGAAAAAACACCTTTGGAAAGCATATTTGGAGAGTCAGGAGTGCTGAAGATCCTAGATGCCCTCATGACACACCCCTCCATGGACTACTCCAAGAAAGAACTAGCTGAAGCGGCAGGGATAGCGGAGTCCACAGTACACAGAAGCTGGGACAAAATCAAGGAGATGAACGCAGTGAAAGAATCGAGAAAGTACGGCAAGACACAGCTATACAAACTCAACCAGGACTCTGAAATAATCAAACAACTCTTCAAGCTCGACCAGCAGCTGAGAAAAGAAACAGGTTCTGCAGAAGCAGTTGACGCCTGAAGAGAACAACTCAACCTTCTCCTATTTCAAGTTAAACCCTTCTAGAGTTAAACATGAAAGTCCTCGGAAT
>SDGW01001422.1_pt1 | contig 10349 bp, 9 predicted proteins | sample 2873831 | NCBI WGS metagenome assembly SDGW01 (sample SAMN08132700, study PRJNA421101) | hypersaline lake metagenome | isolation source: celular fraction 0.22 microns magnesium sulfate-rich crust from ephemeral... | place: Spain: Penahueca Lagoon, Toledo | collected 2011-07
GCGGGCGCGATCGCGGTGCCGATCTTCTCGGGGTTCGGCGTCGACGCCGTCGCGACGCGGATCGACGACGCCGAGTGCTCGGTGCTCTTTACGGCGGACGGCTTCTACCGCCGGGGCGATCCCGTTTTCCTCAAGGACACCGCCGACGAGGCGATCGGGAAGGCGGGCCACGTCGAGCACACGATCGTGTACGACAGGCTCGGCGCGGGCGACCCCGACACGGCCGCCGACATCCCGTGGCGCGACGAGCGCGACCGGTGGTGGAAACACGCCGTCGATCCTCAGGACGACGACTACGAGACGAAGGAGCTACCGAGCGACCAGGAGTCGATGCTCCTCTACTCGTCGGGAACGACCGGCGAGCCCAAGGGGATCGTCCACACCCACGCCGGTGCGCTGCTGCAGGCAGCCAAGGAGATCTACTTCGGCTTCGACCACAGACCGGACGACCGCTTTTTCTGGGTGTCCGACATCGGCTGGATGATGGGCCCCTGGACGCTGCTGGGCAACCACGCGTTCGGCGGCACCGTCGTGCTCTACGAGGGCGCGCCCGACCATCCCGATCCCGACCGGTTCTGGGAGATCATCGACCGCCACGACGTGACGACGTTCGGCGTCTCGCCGACGGCGATCCGGTCGCTGCGCAAGCACGGCCAGCAGTGGCTAGAGGGCCACGACCTCTCCAGCCTGCGCCTCCTGGGCTCGACGGGCGAGCCCTGGGATCCCGAGTCCTGGCGCTGGTTCTACGAGCAGGTCGGAGACGGAGAATGCCCGATCGTCAACATCTCGGGGGGCACCGAGATCATGGGCTGTTTCCTGATGCCGATGCCGATCCAGCCGCTCAAGCCCGGTACGCTCGGCGGGCCAGGGCTAGGGATGGCCGTCGACGTCGTCGACTCATCGGGCGAATCGATCGCCGACACGGGCGAGCGGGGGTTCCTCGTCGCCCGCGACTCCTGTCCCTCGATGACGAAATCGCTGTGGAGCGGCGACCAGCGCTACTTAGAGGAGTACTGGTCGACCTGGGAGGACCTCTGGGATCACGGCGACTGGGCCCAGGTCGACGCCGACGGGTTCTGGTTCCTCCACGGCCGGGCCGACGACGCGATCAACGTCGCCGGGCGCAAGGTCGGCCCCGCCGAGGTCGAGGGCGCGCTGATCGACCACGGCGCCGTCAACCAGGCCGCCGCAGACCCAGAGCGGGAAGATCATCCGCCGGGCGATGGCCGCGGCCTACGCCGGGGAGGATCCGGGCGATCTCTCCAGCATCGAGAACCCGGAGGCGCTGGAGGCGATCGAGACGAAGAACTGAGCGATACCCGTCTTCGGCGTATCAACGGCGCCGCAACGGCCTCGCAACGGCGTCGAGACGCCGCCGCTCAGAGCGAAATCGCGCCCAGGGCGATCGTCCGCGGCTCGGGAACGTCCGCCCCATCACCCGCCGGCGTCACCGCCAGGTCGCCCTGCGCGTCCTCGCCCGGGAACAGCACGGTCCCGCCGGCGATCAGCGGCGCCAGCGCGCCCGCGACGATCGTACGGGGGTCGGCGAGCGACGCTCGCACCGCGACGGCGTCGTCGGCGTCGAGATCGAACTCCTCGACCGCGGTCGTGGCCGCGCCCACGAGTTCGGCGTGGGAATACCGGCGTTCGGCGTCCTCGAGCGCGGCCGTACTCGGATCGCGATCGACGGGCGGGAACGAGGGGTTCTCGCTCCACACCTCCTCCTCGAAGTACCGCGTCGCGGCGTCGGCGGGATCGTCCCCGTAGCCGACGCGCTGGCCGCCCGCTGGCAGGTCGTACTCCGCGACCGCGTCGCTCCGGGCGACCACTGCGCGCCCGTTCCACTCGCGCGGCGGGTCGAAGCGCGTTCGGCCGCCAAGCAGCGCCGTGCCGAAAAAGGCGAGCAGCGACTGGGGCACCGGATCGGCCGCGACGCCGACCGCGACGCCGTCGCCGACGCCGAGGTGACGCAGGAAGTTCCCCGTTTTCCAGGCGGTCGTACAGAAACGGTGGTACGTGTACGTTCGCTCGGGCTCGCCGGCGGCCCGGACGGCGAGGTCCTGCGAGCGCCGCTCCCGCGCGACGACGTCGTCGAGACTGTCCATGCGCGCTCGTTCGGACGCCGCCGTCAAAAGAACGAAGATTCCCGCCGGGATCACCCCCGTGTCCCCGGCGGCACGCACTGGTCACCGACGAGCGGTCGTCACGACGAGAGCCCGCCGACGCGGCGGCGATCCCGGATCGACTCCAGCCGGACCCGCTCGTCGAACACCTCGTCGATCGTCTCGACGGTGATCGGATCGACTGCATCCCCGAGGGTACACACGAGGCGACCGTCGGTGCCCGCCACGCGCCACCGCAGCAAGTGGAGGAACCGGAACAGCGTGAACGGGCAGACCGATTCCGCGTCGGCGACGGCGTCGCCGTCCACGAGGATATCCGGATCTTCGTGGCGTGCGACCCGATCCGAGACGGCGATGCCGAGCTCGGAGAGCGGGAGCGCGTCCTCGCTCTCCGGCACCGCGGCGACGTCGAGGTCGGCTGCCGCGAGCGACTCGTCGAGGCCGTCGTCGACCCCCGGGACGACGACCGCCTCGTCGGTCAGCAGTTCGGTCGCGCGCTCGAATCGCTCCGGCGCCGGGCCGGTCACGAGAACGCTTCCGGCCTGAGCGCCCGCACCGTCGGGATCGGTCTCGGTCATGTCGCGTGTTCCCTCGTCAGCGGAAACAGCCGGATACCCCATAGTTACTCGCCGGTTACTTGCCGGTTAATTGCCGTTTACGGGTACTCGCTTCGGGAACGTCGGATCGGGGCGGCCGAACCGAGAACGAACTAAAAAGAGCGCCAAACTGGGCCGAAACCGCTCAGAACGAGTTCTTGATCTTCTCGAAGAAGCCGGTCTCGACTTCGATCTCCTCGCCGCCGGCCTCGGCGAACTGTTCGAGGGCTTCGCGCTGTTCCTCGTTGAGCGAGTCGGGCGTGACGACCTGGACCTGCACATAGAGGTCGCCCTGCCCCCGTCCGCGGAGCCGGGGCATCCCCTTGTTCTCCAGGCGGAACGTCTCGCCGCTCTGGGTCCCCTCGGGCACCTCCATCTCGACTGGCCCGTCCAGCGTCGGCACTTCGATCGTGTCGCCGAACGTCGCCTGCGGGAACGAGATCGGCTCGCGGTGCCGGAGGTCGTCGCCGTCGCGCTCGAAGTCGGGGTGGTCCGCGACCGACACCTCGATCAGCAGGTCGCCGTTCTGTCGGCGGGTGTCGCCGGGCGCCCCCTCGTTTTCCATGCGGAGCGTCTGGCCGTCCTGGATGCCCGCGGGGATGTCGACGGTCAGCGTCGAGGTCTTGGTCACTTCCCCCTCGCCGCCGCAGTCGCTGCAGGTCTCGTCGTACAGTTCGCCCTGACCCGAACAGCGCGGGCAGGTCTGGGTCTGTTGGACGCGGCCGAGCGGCGTCTGCTGGACCTGCGTGACCTGGCCCTGGCCCTCACACTGCGGACAGGTCCGCGAATCGGCGTCGGGCGGGTGCCCTGCGCCGTCGCAGGTTTCGCAGTTCTCCGGTCGGCGCACGGTCACTTCCTTCTGGGCGCCCTCGTAGGCCTCTTCGAGGTCGAGTTCCAGCGACGTCCGGAGGTCGGCGCCGCGGCCCGAGTCGCCGCGGCCGCCCCCACCGCCGCCGAAGATCTGATCGAAGATGTCCCCCATGCCGCCACCGCCGCCGCCGGCGCCGCCGAACGGTCCTCCGGCACCGCCACCGCCGCCGAAGGGACCGCCCGCACCGCCGGCGCCGCCGAACGGGCCACCGGCGCCGCCACCGCCGCCACGGCCGCCGTCGAAGCCGCCGTGTTTCTCGGCCTCCTGGAAGCGCTCGTGGCCGAGGCGATCGTAGGCGTTGCGCTTCTCCTCGTCGGTCAGCACCTCCTTGGCCTTCTGTGCCTTCTTGAACTTCTCCTCGGCGTTCGGATCGTCGCTGACGTCGGGATGGAGCTCGCTGGCTTTCTTCCGATATGCCTGCTGAATTTCGTCCTCGGACGCGTCCCGACTCACGCCGAGAATATCGTAGAAGTCCTCGCTCATTCGTTGTAGCGACGTAGACGGTTGGGGCACTTGAAAAGAACGGCTTGGCCGGGCCGGACCCGACGCCGCGGCGAAACCGCCGGACGGCGATCGGCTGGGCGAGAGCAGGTCTCGACCGCTCGCCGATCACTCGTCGACCGGGAGCGTCACGTCCTCGTACTCGGTTTCGCAGGGCGTCCCGTCTGCGAACTGGTAGGTCGCGCCCGACTCCCCGATCGCGATGAGCGAAGACGACTGGGTTCCGTACCCGTCGCCGTGGACGCAGACGGCGAACTCGTGATCGCCCAGCGCGGCGCCCGCCCGGTCGAGCCAGGCGGTCGCCGTCTCGCCGGGCTCGACCGCGAGCGCCTCGCGGAGTCGTGTGGCGTTGTCGGCTTGCCGTTCGCCGGCGTCGGGACGTACTTCGGGGATCGAGAACCGCCCGTCGGCGCCGACGTTGACGACGACGTGGACGCCGGGGTCGAACTGGCGAAAGTCCAGGGTGCCCGACCACTCGTAGTACAGCGCCGCGTCGGCGTCGACGACCACGAGGTTGAACCCGTCGTACTCGCGCTCGCGGACCTCGGACTCGACGAATCGACCCGCAGCCTCGGCGCTGGGCCGCCGGAGCGCGTCGCGGACGAGTAGCCCACGCGAGCGCTCGCCCGCGAGGTCGGCGTCGACCCACCGGTTGGTGATCGCGACGAGGAGCCCCCGGTCGTTGTACCCGATCCAGGTGCCCCCGGCTTCGGCGTCCCGCGGTGCGACGACCCGCGGGTCGCGATCGAGCAGCGCGGGCGGCTCGGACGGCCGGCCGTCGGCCTCGTCGCGGTTCGCGGCGACCGCGACGGGCGTGTCCGGAAACACCTGCCAGGCGAGCGTCAGCGTGCACACGCGAGGACGTACGTGAACGACGGCGATAAAGCCACTGTCGAGCGGGACCGTTTCTGCTCGACGGGAGTTCTTTCTGCCGCCGGGATTCGATCTGTGCGCCCGAGAATCGACAGACGGGACTGCTTCCCAATCACATCGGCGATGTTGATTTCGAATTTATGAGTTAGTTATTATCTAAAGCTGCATCTGAGAGTGCGAAAAATAGCAATTCATAAGCGTAGTTTTATAAAATACGTACGTCTTTGAGGACAGAATACGAAAACATGATTTAGGGGAGGACCCGACTGACAATGAGATGGAACTCGACGAGGTAGACAAGGGAATTCTCTATCTCCTCCAGCGTAACGCGCGACACATAACGACCAAAGAGATGGGCGAGCGCGTAGGCGTATCCGCCAGCACAGTCCGAAACCGCATCGAGCAACTGGAAGACGAGGGAGTCATCAAGGGATACCAGCCCGACATCGATTACGACAAGGCCGGCCTCCAGTTACACGTACTCTTTATTTGCAGAGCCGAGAGCGCCGACCGGGACCGACTCGCCGCCGAGGCCTGCTCGGTCAATGGCGTCGTCCAGACCCAGGAGGTGCTCAACGGCAGCGACAACCTGCAGATCGAGGCGGTCGGCACCGACACCGACGACATCGCCCGAATCAGCGACGACCTCGCCGAGCTCGGCCTCGACGTCGTGAACTCCAAGATCCTCAAGAGCACCCGCGTCCAGCCGTTCGACCACTTCGGGCAGGACCTAGTCGAGGGCGACGATGAGTGACGGCAGCGACGACCGCGACGTCGACCGACGATTCACGTTCGATCCCGACGAGCAGCCGAGTACGGTCGTGACGGAGGCGGTCGCCGAAGTTCGCGACCGGGAGCAGGACGAGTTACCGCCGCTGTACGACGCGATCGACGGCGACCGGCTGGACGACATCGTCCGATCCGACGACCCGCTCCCCGCGGGCGAGCCGGTCCGCGTGCGGTTCCGGTACGCCGGCTGCGAGATCACCGTCACCAGCCACGGCGCGATCACCGTCTCCGAAGTCGAGTCCGACGACGGCCGCTAGTTTCTCGACAGACGCCGACGCTCCCGCTCGCAAGTCGCTACTCCGCGTCCCGGAGCGCCGTACGGACCCGTTCTCGATCGACCGTTCCCGACGCCGTTCGAGGGAGTTCGTCCGCAAAGGTCACCGTTCTCGGAAGCTTGTACCCCGCCAGTCGCTCTCGGCAGTGCTCGCGCACGGCGTCGGCGTCGAGCGCGGTGGGCCCCGTGTTCGCACCTTCGTCCGAATCTCGCTCGGGAACGACGAGCGCGGCGACGCGTTCGCCCCACTCCGCGTCGTCGATGCCAACGACCGCCGCGTCGCGGATCTTGGGGTGTTCGCGGAGCGCCCCCGCGATCTCGCCAGGATCGACGTTCTCGCCGCCGGTGACGATCCGGTCGTCGCGGCGGTTGAGCACCCACAGGCGCCCGCACTCGTCGCGGTAGCCCACGTCGCCGGTGTGCAGTCCGTACTCGCCGAACGACGCCTCGGTCGCCGCGGCGTCGCCGTAGTAACCCGGCGTCACGGTCGGCCCGTCGACGACGAGCTCGCCCGTCTCGCCGGACGGCAGCGGGTCGCCGTCCTCGTCGACGATCGTTACCGAAGTTCCGAACAGGGGTCGGCCGACCGTCCCCTCGTACTCGAACGCTTCCCTCGGGGTGGCCGTGGCGACCTGCGAGGCCGTCTCTGTCATCCCGAACGTCGGGTGGACCGGAATCTCGCGACGCGCGCAGGCCTCGATCAGTTCGGCGCCGGCGGGCGCGCCGCCGAGCAGAACGAACCGCAACGAGTCGGGCAGTTCGGGGGCGGCATCGATAATTCGCCGGAGCATCGTCGGCACCAGCGAGACGCCGGTGACGCCGTGCTCGCGGGCGACGGCCGGCGTGCGGTCGGCGTCGAACTCGGACTGGAGGACGACCGTCGTCCCGTACAGCGTCGACCGCAGGACCGGCGCGAGCCCGCCCATGTGGTACATCGGGAGACAGCAGAGCCACCGGTCGTCGGGGACGACGCCCAGCCGGAACGCCGACGCGACGGCGCTGGCGAACAGATTACCGGCGGTCAGCGGGACGGCCTTGGGCTCGCCGGTGGTGCCCGACGTGAACAGGACGACGCGGACGTCGGCGGGCGAGCGCTCGACCGACGGGAGCGGCCGTTCGTCGGTGGCCGACTGCGTTGCGTCCGAGTCGGTCGCGTCGGGGGGTGAGTTCTCCGGTGCGATCGCGTCGATCGAGACGACGGCGGGCGCTTCGTCGCACCGCTCGGCGGCCTCGCGCGCGCTCGACTCGGTGTCGCCGTCGCACAGCACCGTCGTCACGTCGGCTCTGTCGCACGCTCGCGCGAGTTCGCCGGGCGTGTGCCGGACGTTCAGCGGGACGAGCACGGCACCCAGCCGGTCGAGGGCGTGGACGACCAGCACGAAGGGGAGGCCGGTGTCGAGCAGCGTCCCGACGTGGTCAGCGGGGCCAACGCCGCGGGCCGCCAGCGATCGGGCGACGGCGTCGGTCGCGGCGTCGAGGTCGGCGTAGGTCCAGGTGTCGGCGGTGTCAGCGTCCGCTCCGGCGTCGGCGTCGATCACCGCGTCCGTATCGATCACGGCGTCGGCCTCGGGCGACGCCGCGGCGCGGGCGGCGAGCCAGTCGGTCTGGGGCCAGGTCGTCACGCGTCGGTCCCTCCGTTCCACGGTCCTCGCGTCCCGAGCCCGTCGTTCTGCGGAATCTCGATGTCTCCACTCTCGACGGGGGCTGGGTCCGGAGCGAGATCCTCGGCGAGCCGGTCGGCCGTCGCCAGCCCGCAGGGGTCGATCCCCGGGAGCGACGCCGCGAGGTGGACCGCCCCGGTCCGCGCGACGACCGCGTCGACGGTGGTCGTCACGACCGGCGCGACGCCGGCCCGGCGCGCGCGGAGGGCCGCTCGTCGTGCGCGGTCGAGACCGCCCAGCACCATCGGCTTGAGCACGACGACGTCCGCCGCGCCGGCATCGAGAACCTCGTCGATCGACGCCGCACGCAGGGACTCGTCGAGCGCGACGCCGACGCCGGCCGCTTCCCGCCGGAGGTCGGCGTGGCCAGACAGGTCAGCGGGATCGAGCGGCTGCTCGACGTACTCCACGTCGCTGCCGGCGAACGCCCGGAACGCTTCGCTCGCCTGCTCGCGATCCCAGGCGCCGTTGGCGTCCGCGCGGAGCGCGACTCCGCGCGGGAGCGCCTCGCTGACCGCGGCGACGCGTTCGGAGTCCGCCGCGACGGGGCCGGAGCCAACCTTGAGTTTGAGACACCGAAACCCCCGATCGACGGCCCCCTCGGCGGCCGCGGCGACCTCGTCGGGGGATCCGACGCCGATCGTCGCGTTAACCGGCACGCGCTCGACGCGACCGACCGAGCCGAGATAGCGGTACAGCGGGACGCCCTCCTGCCTGGCCCGGAGGTCCGCGAGCGCGAGGTGGACGGCGTGGCGCGCTGCGGGCGACCCGTCGACGGCTTCGAGAGCGGCGGCCGGATCGTCGTCGTTCAGGCGACGCTTCGCCGCGTCGAGGCGGTCGCGGCAGGTTTCGAGGGATTCGGTCCAGCCGGGCAGCGGCGTCGCCTCGCCGACGCCCGCGGCGGCCACTTCGGACACGCGAAGCAGGATTCCCTCGCGGCGCTCGATCGTTCCGTCGGCGGTTTCGAGCGGGTGGGCGAGGTCGACCGCGAACTCCCGGAGTTCGGCGTCCATCAAACCACCACTCCGAGCGCGAACAGCGCCGAGAACGCCGCGAGCAGCTTCCCGGTGCGTTCCAGCGCGGGATTGAGCGTCTCCCCGTCGGTGCGCGTGCAGACGGTTCGGGCGACGCTCGCGGCCAGCGGGAGCGTAAGCAGCGGCAGCAGGACGCCGGGACCGAACGCGTCGCGGGTCGCCCACAGGAAGACGGGGACGGCGTAGGCCAGCCCCAGTAAGCCGACGAACTCCGCGCGACTCCAGCGGTAGCCGATCAGCACGGCGAGCGTGTACTTGCCGGCCTCGCGGTCGGTCTCCATGTCGCGGACGTTGTTGACGACGATGATGTTCGTCGAGATCGCGGCGACCGGCAGGCTCGCGAGAACCGCGACGGCGGGGATCGTCCCCTCGGGAATCGTCGTCGCCAGCGGCTCGGCGAGGACGGCCGCGGCCTGCACGTACACCGTCCCGACGACGGCGACGACGCCGAAGAAGACGAACACGAACAGGTCGCCCAGCCCGTGGGAGCCAAGCGGGTAGGGCCCGCCCGCGTAGGCGTAGCCGCTGGCGACGCTCAGCAGGCCGATCACCAGAATGGGCAGGCCGCCGACGTAGACGAGGTACGTTCCCAGGAGGATCGCCAGCCCGAACGTGGCGGCCATCGCTAGTTTGACCTGTTCCGCCGGGATCAGCCCCGACTGGGTGACCCGGGTGAACCCCTCGCGGTTCTCGTCGTCGACGCCCTTGACGGCGTCGTAGTAGTCGTTCGCGAAGTTCGTCCCGATCTGGATCAGCAGCGCGCCGACCAGCGCGGCCAGCGCCGGCCACGGCGCGAACACGCCCTCGTGGACCGCGATCGCGGCGCCGACGACGACCGGCGCGGCGCCCGCGGGCAACGTCTGGGGACGGGTGGCCATCAGCCACGCTCGCCCCCGACTCACGTCGGTACTCATTACCCGGCTTTCGGGAGCGACTGCGTGTTAAGGTTGGCATCTACGATCGGGCGGTCGGTTCGGACGCGGTCGAAAGCGTGACCACCGGTGCCGGCAATCGGAACCGCCGTCGCTTGATCTAGATTTCGAAGTTACTTCGAAAACGAAACTCTAGAAAGTTCAAAAACCGAATCGTAGCGTAGTAGGGGTTCTAACCCGATTCTGTTCCATCTGTCGCGACGTCCGGGAGTGGCAGCGCACCGGAGGCGCGAGCGCGATCGCAAGTTTCCTATCATCCGAAAAACTAATCCGGGTATGACCGACGAGGGCTCGCCCGCAACGGACGGCGGCGTGTCCGACGACGCGGTTCGCGGCATGGTTCGGACGATCGAGACCGGGTGGGTCGTCGAGTCCATCGAACGCAGCGACTACGGCACCGACTTCGTCGCCGCGCTCGACGTCGGGAACGACGAGGGTGCGCGTACCGTCGTCCTGAAAGCGACGACGGCCGACCTCGTCGACCCGGAGATCGCCCGCTCGGAGCCGCGACTGCTCGATCTCGTCGACCGCGAGACGTCGATTCCCGTTCCGACGGTGTTCGGCTACCGGGAATAGCACGAGGCGTACCCAGCGCCGTTCTACCTGATGGAACACGTCGACGGCGAGAACTTCGAGGACGATCCGCACGGGCTCTCGCCGGCGGCGCGCGAGCGCGTGATCCGCGAGGCGGGCGA
>SDGW01001314.1_pt1 | contig 10341 bp, 12 predicted proteins | sample 2873831 | NCBI WGS metagenome assembly SDGW01 (sample SAMN08132700, study PRJNA421101) | hypersaline lake metagenome | isolation source: celular fraction 0.22 microns magnesium sulfate-rich crust from ephemeral... | place: Spain: Penahueca Lagoon, Toledo | collected 2011-07
GAGGGAGCTTTCTGAGGTTGGCGAGAAAGACGACGACGAGTAACGCGAGGAGTCGAGTCGCTTTCGTCGGCTCGATAGACGAGCGAAGCGAGTCTATCGGTGTCTGCGCGAACGGAGTGAGCGCAGGCTGGTGAATCTCCGATTCACCGTGTCTGAGAATCTGAGCGGAGCGAAGATTCTCAGGAAGACGACGAGAAGTAACGTGAACTGTTTTCGACCGGTGCTCAGCCAGTCTCGTTCCCGATAGTAATCGTCTCCAGTGTCGCCGTCCGGGTGTCCGGCGCACCGGTCAGCCGCCCGGTCCAGACGACTTCGACGGTGTCGCCGGGTTCCAGATAGAAGCCGACGGAGCCGTCGGCGTCGAGGTAGTTCCCGTCGTCGTCAGCGTCGACGCGGGGGTCGTCGACGGTGACGCTATCGCCCTCGGAGACGGGGAGTCCGCTGGATTCGTTCGCCCAGGGGAGTCGGGTCGTGGTCCCGTTGTCGGCGTCGGTGACGACCACGGCGACGGATTGGGTGTTCCCCCCAGCGAGGGTATCGCCGCCGGCGTGGGAGACGGTGACCGTCCCCGTGGCGTTGTCGTAGCTTCCCTCGAAGTCGGCCGATGGAGCTGCGGTCCGGAGGTCGGCACCCGGCCCGACGACCAGTCCGGCCAGTGCGGCGACGGCAAGCACCGCGACTCCCCAGACGGCGATGCGCTCTACGGTCCCCGCGGCGCGGGCGTCCGACCTCACACTCATTGGGCGGACTGTCTCCCGGGGGCAAAATAAGCGCCCCGGTCCCAGCTGTAGTCATGCCCCTCGTGCGTGGGAGGTCGTGTTTAGTTGGGCGACCCGGACTCCGAATAACCAGAAAGCCCCACCCATGCCGGCTAGCCAACCGGCTACGGGTGGGGCTTTCTGGCTGTCCACAGTCCCGTTTCCCTAACTAAACACCGCGCCCGCAGGAGACCCGTTCTTTTCAAGTATCTCAATCCAGTACCACTCACACAACGAATGAGCCAGGATTTCTACGAGATACTGGGGGTCTCCCGGGACGCCTCCGAAGACGAGATACAGGAGGCCTACCGGCAGAAAGCGCGGGAGTACCACCCGGACGTCAGCGACGACCCGAACGCCGAGGAGAAGTTCAAGAAGGCCAAGAAGGCAAAGGAGGTCCTCACCGACGAGGAGAAACGGCAGATGTACGACCAGATGGGTCACGAGCGCTTCGAGCAGGCCGAGAAGCGCGGCGGCGCCGGCGGCGGTGGCGGTATGGGCGGTGCCGGTGGCGTCGGTGGCGCCGGCGGCTTCGACATGCAGGACATCTTCGACCAGTTCTTCGGCGGCGGCGGTCGCGGGGGCCGCGGTGGCTCCCGGCGCCGGCAGGGCCAGGACCTCCAGACCCGCCTCAGCATCGACCTGGAGGAGGCCTACAACGGCGCCCAGAAGCAGGTAACGGTCACCCGGCCGGAGACCTGCGAGGACTGCTCGGGCAAGGGCCACCCGCCCGACGCCGACTCACAGACCTGTCCGGAGTGTAACGGCCAGGGTCAGACCACACGGGTCCAGCAGACGCCGATGGGCCGGGTCCAGCAGACCGCGACCTGCCGTCGCTGTGAGGGCGAGGGGACCCTCTATGACGAGACCTGCTCGACCTGCCGCGGCGAGGGGACCGTCCGCAACGAGGCCACGCTGGAAGTGGAGATTCCCGCCGGTATCGAGGACGGCCAGAGTCTCCGGATGGAACGGGAGGGCGCGCCCGGCGAGAACGGCGGCCCCAACGGCGACCTGCTCATCCAGGTGTCCGTGCGGGACCACCCCGACTTCGAGCGCGACGGCGACGACCTCAAGTACGACCACGCCATCTCGTTCCCGCAGGCGGTCTTCGGCGACACCATCACCGTCCCGACACTGGACGGCGACGTCGAGGTGGACGTGCCAGGCGGCACCCAGAGCGGCGAAGTGTTCAGACTGGAAGGCAAGGGGATGCCCCGCCTGCGCCGGCGCGGCAGCGGCGACCTCTACGTCCAGGTGCAGGTCGTCACGCCCGATAGCCTGAATAGCGAGCAGAAGGAGGCGCTGGAAGCCTTCGCCGAGGCCGGTGGCGAGGAGGTCGAGGTCGAAGAAGGGTTCTTCGAGAAGCTCAAAAACTCCCTCTAGGCACCTCGGTTCTGTAGTCGGATTTGCTGTGGCAAACTCCGAGATAGACAGCCAGAAAGGGGCCGGTCGCTGGGCGTTCGAGACGAAGCAAGCACGCGAAGCGCGCGTGGTTCGAAAGGCGCACAGCGCCTTTCGTTCATCACGAGAGAGCGTCGCTCTCTCGGACGACAGCGAGTCGCAGTAGCCCAGCGACCGGGGCTTTCTGTGTGTGCTGAACCGCGCTCCCGAGAGCAGCCGTAGTCATTTGCTTGTCCACAGTCCTGCGGTAACGAGCGAAAACCACTCCTGCTAGCGAACATTGCAGCTTTTGTCCGGTCGCACCCAAGCACGCCACATGCAGGTACTGAGCGACCTAGTCGCGGCGGGGCGCGAGCGCGACGGCGTGTTCTTTTCGACGCCGGAGCGGTCGGCGCCGTACAGCTACCGGGACTTCTGTACGAACGTCTGGAAGGGCGGGAACCTCATGCGCCACTACGGGGTCCGCGAGGGGATGGCCGTCGCCGTCGTCGTCGGGCCGAAGAACCCGACCGAGGGCGACGAACCGGGCTATCTCCGGGACTGCCCCGACGGGTTGCTCGCGATACTGGCCGCGACACTCGACGGCGCGGTGGCGGACATCGCGCCCGGGACGGAGATCGACGCGACTGCGCTGGTCGCACCGGCGGCGTGGCTCGACCGCTACGAGCTGGCACCGGGGACGAAGGCGCTGGCCTACGGCGGTCCGAGCGAGGACCCCACCGTCGCCGGCTTCGAGCGAGAACTGTGGAGCGAGAACCCCCTGCAGCCGCCGGGGGAACGTGCCCCCGACGACCCGGCGCTGCGGGACGCCGACGGGACCTACAGTCACGGCGAGCTACTGGCGGCGAGCGAGCGTGTGGTCGAGGAGTACGACATCGGGGCGGAGACGACCGTCGCCGTCCGGGCGCCGGTCACCTCGGCCGGCGCCGTCGTCGCGGGGCTGCTCGCGCCGCTGCGGGCAGGCGCGACAGTCCGCTTCGGGGACAGCGGGGCCAGTGACGTGGCGGTGGCTACGGACGGGGCGGAGCCACCGGAGAAAACAGTTGTTCGCCCGAGCGACGTCATATAGGGATTGTTGTAGCGGTCTGCCGGAACGCGCCGACGCGAGGGTCGGCGCCATCCGCAATAGCCACACCCTATCAGTGGGAGGCGCGGTACTCACCGTGTTTGACGCCCAGCAGCAGTGTCACGACGCCGAACACGAGCAGCCCACCGAGGACCATCATCACGGTCATCATCGACATCGGGCTCATTAGCGTGCCCACGGCGAGGACACCGAACAGGACGAGGAAGGCGACAGCCGTCTTCAGCGCGTCTAGTTCCATAGCAGCCGCGAGTTAGGATTGGAGACTGAAAGCCGTTACTCTGTGGGTCTGACGAGGTCGGCGAGCGTCACCAGCGTCCCAAGCACCCAGCCGATGGGGAAGGAGATAGCCAGCCACATAATGACATAGCCCACGCCCTCCAGTTCGAAGGTTCTCGAGAACGTCGCAGCGAGACCGATTGGCGCGAGCGCGTTGGCCAGCAGCCACCGGGCCAGCGCGGTGCTGTTGGGGAGGACGACGGCAGCGAGGGTCTTCGAGAACAGCGCCGCCACGACCGGCGGGAGGAAGATGGCGGTCATGGCGAAGGGATAGGCGAGCAGGACCGTCGTGGCCCGGCCGCCAGCCGCCTTCGTCCCGACGGCAAGCGCGGCCGAGACGGTCGCCACCCCGCCGGCGAGCGCGATGGCCAGGAAGCCACCGGCGATGAGGTCGAGCTGGAACCGGGCCAGGGCAGCGAGCGCGCCCCAGACGAGAAGCGAGAGCACGACGACGCCGAGCAGACCCAGACTGGCTGCGGTGCGCCCGATTCGGCGGGTCTGGAACCGGACGAACGCGCCCAGCAGGACCAGCGGGTAGACGAAGGCGATGACCGGGACCCCAAGCGCCGACCAGGCCCGATACAGTATCATGCCGAGCTGTGTGTCCGGCTGCCAGGTCCCCAACACTGTGTCGCCCGCGCCCCGCTGGCGAGGGTAGACGAGTTCCATCCACGTCTCGTGTAACCGCCGGAGGTCGATTCGCAGGCCGGCGATTACCCCGTCGCTCCCGACTGACATACATCCCAGTTTACCCCTCCCCGTGGTAAAGCTTTCAGGCCGTGGTGGAGAATACTATGGCACCGATAGCGGTGGGGTGAGGTGACCGTCTCAGTCCCAGGCGTCGGGGCCGAAGTCCGGGTCGACCTTCCGGTCCTCGCGGTCGATGTCGTCGATACGCTCGATGTCCTCGTCAGTCAGTTCGAGGTCCAGACTCCGCCAGTTGTCCGCGATGTGGTCGCGCCCGGTCGCTTTCGGGATGGCGGTGACGCCCTTCTCGGCGAGCCACGCGAGGCTGACCTGGGCGGCGCTTGCGTCGTGGCTGTCTGCGATGTCGGTCAACACGTCGCTTTCGAAGACGTCGCCGCGGGCCAGCGGCGAGTAGGCGACGAGTTCGTAGTCGTGTTCGTCCGCGTGCGCCCGGAGTTCCTCCTGCTGGAGGAACGGGTGAATCTCGATCTGGTTGGCAAACAGCGGGGCGTCGAGAATCTCCATGGCCTCCTCGACGTGGTGGGGTTCGAAGTTCGAGACGCCGACGTTGTGTATCTTCCCCTGGTCGTAGAGCTCGTCGAGCGCACCCAGGGTCGCCTCGGCGTCGTAGGCACCGGCCGGCCAGTGGACGTACAGCAGGTCGACGGCGTCGACGCCGAGGTCGTCGAGGCTCTCTTCGGTCGTCGCGTGGACGTCCTCGGCCGCGAGGTTCGCGTTCCAGACCTTCGTCGCGAGGAAGATGTCCTCGCGGGACACGTCGGCGGCGGCCAGCCCGTCGCCCACGGCGTCCTCGTTCCCGTAGGCCTGTGCGGTGTCGACGTGGCGATAGCCCATCTCAAGGGCGGTCTCGACGCTGTTGGCACACTCGTCGGGGTCTTCGTTCTGCCAGGTGCCGAGTCCAAGCATCGGCATACCGCTGGCGCGCGGGACGCTATCGGCTGTCGGTGTCTGTTGTGACATCAACGGGACTGTGGTGGTCAGCGCTGAAAAGGGGTCGGGAACCGGTCGGTAGGACCGACTGGAAACCGACATATTCAGGACAGGCCGGTCCTAACGACGAGCCATGACAGACGGTAGTACGGACGTGTCTCGTCGGGCCTTTATGCGGACCGCAACGGGGGCGACGGCCGCCGCGGCCGCCACCGGCACCGCCGCCGCCCAGGAGAACGCGACCGAGAGTGGGACAGCGACCGGCACACCGGCCGGGACCGCGACCGCCAACGGCACCGAAGCAGGCACAGAGGGCGGCGGCGGTGGCGGTGAAGCCGGCCCGCCGGATTTCGGCGGCTTCCTCGACGGCGTCGGGAACTTCGACGGCAGCGTCGTCGACGAGCGAGGGAGCGACACGGTGACGGTCGAGGTCGGCGTGGACGCAAACGGCGGGGCCTACGGGTTCGGCCCGCCAGCAGTCCACGTGGACAACGGCGCGACGGTCCAGTGGGAGTGGACCGGCGAGGGCGGCGGCCACAACGTCGTCCAGGACGGCGGGGACACCCTGGACTCGGGAGAGGCCACGAGCAGCTCGGGCGTCAACTACGAACACACCTTCGAGGAAGACGGTATCTACAACTACGTCTGTGTCCCCCACGAGAGCCTCGGCATGAAGGGGTCGGTCGTCGTCGGTAGCGACTACCCGACCAAGGACAGCGGCGGCGGCGGGGGCGGCGGTAGCGAGAGCGGGCCGCTGGGCGTGCCCGGCAGCGCGAAGATGCTCGGCGTCGCCACCTCCGTCGTGATGGTCGCGACGCTGGGACTGGCCTACGTCTTCATGCGCTACGGCGGCGACTACGAGATGCCCGACGAGTGATCAACCGGACCGGATCTCCACGTCGGCCTCTCGTGGCTCGCCCTCGATATCGTCGACGACCCGTCTGACGATTCTGGTCGCTTCCTTTCGGACGAGCGGTTTGACTTTCTCGATGACCCACCCCATAGAGACGAGTTTCGGCAGGTCCACGGCACTCCCAGAGGCCGAACTGGCGTCGTACTCGATGTGGAGGACGACCTCCGTGGCGACGTCGACGCCGTCGGGTGGCTCGGTCGGTGTTATCTCCCAGTAGCCCTCGGCGTCGATGTCCTTGACGATGCGCCAGTCGATGCGCCCGGGCGGGTCTACACTGGTTACCTCCGAGCGAGCCGTATAGGAGAGCTTCCACCACGAGAAGTTGAGTGCGTATCTCGTGCCGACCGTGCCGTCGCCCTCCTGTCGCACCCGGTCGAGATACTCCGAGTAGCGCGCGTAGCCCGGGAAGTCGACGAGGAACTCGTACAGCTCCTCGGGCGACGCGTAGACTACCGTACGGGCCTCGATTTCGTCCACACGAACCAAGGGGTGGGTTCTCACTGTAAGCTTTCGGCCCCCGACCAGAGAGATATTGCCGGAAGATTCCCACAGCGCATGAGATAGAACAAGAAATATTATTACCCTGTATGCGATACGGTGTTGTATATGAGTACATCCGACATCCAGCAGCCAGAGACCGAGGACGAACAGGTGGGGTGGGAGGCCGTCGCGGACCTGCCCCCCAGCGCGAAGCTGGTCGCGAAGGTACTGGAGTACAACGACAGCCTGACCCAGAGCCAGCTCGCCGAGGAGACGCTGCTGCCGCCCCGAACCGTCCGGTACGCCCTGACCAGGCTGGAGGACGTCGACGTCGTCGGCTCCCGGTTTTCCTTCTCGGACGCCCGCAAGCGCATCTACACGCTCACCATCGAGTAGCGCCGCGCGAGAGGGGCAACGGCGTCCTCGACAGCGCGGGGACAACGTTGATTAGTTACCCGACATAGTGGGTCCGTATGAAAGTCGTCCTGATAGGTGTCGGCCAGGCGGGGGGCAAGGTCACACAGTCCCTCGCGGAGTTCGACTACAATATGGGCTTCAACGCCATCCGCGGCGCGCTCGCGGTCAACTCTGCCAGAGCCGACCTCCAGAACCTCGAAATCGACACCGCCCTCATCGGCCAGGACCGGGTGAAAGGCCACGGCGTCGGCGGCGACAACGAACTCGGCGCCCAGATAATGCAGGAGTCGGCGACGGAGGTGCTGGACAACATGGACGGGCGCATCACCACCGAGGCCGAAGCCGTCGTGGTGGTCGCCGGGCTGGGCGGTGGCACCGGCTCGGGCGGCGCGCCGATGCTCGTCCGCGAGCTCAAACGCATCTACGAGATGCCCGTCTACACCCTCGGCATCCTCCCCGGGGACGACGAGGGCGGGCTCTACCAGGCCAACGCCGGCCGCTCGCTGAAGACCGCCATCCGGGAGTCCGACTCCGTCATCCTCGTGGACAACGACGCCTGGCGCGGCTCCGGCGACAGCGTCGCCGAGGGGTACGAACGCATCAACGACGCCATCGCCCAGCGCATCGGCCTGCTGCTCGCCGCCGGCGAGGCCGTCGAGGGCGTCGGCGAGAGCGTCGTCGACTCCTCCGAGATAATCAACACCCTCCGTGGCGGCGGCATCTCCGCGGTCGGCTACGCCGCCGCCGACGCCAGTGAGAACGCCGAAGAGAACGTCAACACCATCACCAGCGTCACCCGCAACGCCATGCTGACCAGTATGAGCCTCCCCAACGCCACCGACGCCGAATCCGCGCTGCTGGTCATCGCGGGCGACCCCGAGCGGCTCTCCCGGAAGGGCGTCGAGCGCGCCCGCCGCTGGGTCGAAGACGAAACTGGCAGTATGGAAGTGCGTGGTGGCGACTTCCCGCTCGGCTCGGATAAAATCGCCGCGCTCGTCGTCCTCTCGGGTATCGAGCGCTCGAACAAGGTAAACGAGTTCATGGAGAAAGCGAAAGTGGCGGCGAAATCGCAGGGCAACGACACCGACCCCGACGAGTACTCCAGTGACGACCTGGACTCGCTGATGTGAGGGCCGGGAGCGGCCTCCGTGCCGCGACTCGGGGAAGGGCAGGCAGTCCTGAGAAGCATCCGTGCGAGCGAAGCGAGCGCGGTTCACCGGACTCGAACGTAGTGAGAGTCCGGCCTTTTTCATCGCCGGGAGAGCGAAGCTCTCCCGTGCTCGCACTCGCGCAGCGAGTGCGACCGACGTTCGCAAGCGCTCCGCGCTTGCGAGCCCAGCAGAAATCTTCGATTTCTGCGGGCGTTTTTCGAGGAGCCCTCCCGCAGGGCCGCCATCGGCGGCCCGAGGAAGGGCGACGATGAAAAAGGTCGGTAAAGAGGTACTTCTTCAGACCAGGCTGCTACCGTCGAACTCGGTGCGGTCGTAGTCGTGGTCCATCAGGTCCAGGATGGTGGGGGCGATGTCGTAGAGGTCGGCGTCCTGGATGCGGGCGTCGTCGTCGTCGACGAACAGCGTGGCGTTGTCGAAAGAGTGCATCCCGTTGCGCGGGCCGACGCCGAAGACGTCGTCGCTGCCCTTGAAGCCGGCCTTGAGGTCGAAGCCGTGGTTCGGGATGACGACGAGGTCCGGGGCGATATCGGAGTGGTCGCCCCGGAAGGCGTCCTCGCGGGTGACGACGCGGTCGGCGACTTTGTTGCCGTTGGGACCCTCCAGATTCTCGAGTTGCTCCTTGAGGTCCGCGCGGACGTCCTCGTAGTCGTCCTCGCTGACGCCGCCGTTTGGCTCGCGGCCCTCGAGGTTGATATAGAACCGGCCGGGGATGAGCGAGTACGCCTCGGTGTCCTCGCTGATATCGCCGAGTTCGGAGTGGTCGTCGTCGGCAAAGTCGAGCCACCCTTCCTCGGCGAGCCACTCGTTGAAGTGGACCTCGTAGTCGAGGGTGGTGAAGCCGTGGTCGGAGGCGACGACCATCGTCACGTCGTCGTCGAGCTGGTCGCGCAGCTTGCCCAGATACTCGTCGACCTGGCGGTAGAAGTCGAAGAACTCCTGCTGGTACTCACCGTCCTGTTCGTAGTCCTTGAACAGGAAGTGGTTGACCCGGTCGGTGGTCATGAAGACGCCGAAAAAGAGGTCCCAGTCGTCCTGCTCGACGTAGTGAGAGAAGGCCTCGTAGCGCCGGTCGAGCGTCTTGTGGGCGTCCTCGACGAAATCGGACTTGTCGTCGTCGTGGCCCAGTTTCGCGTTGACGTCGATGCGGTAGTTGTTCTCCTGGAGGTGGTCACGCAGAGCGTCGGGGTAGGCGGCCTTGTCGACCCCGGGCGAGAGGAAGCCCGAGACCATCCGCTGGACGTTGCGCTGTGGCGGGAAGGTGACGGGGACGTTCAGCACGGTGGCGTCGCGACCCTCGTCGGTGATGCGGTCCCACAGGCGGGTGGCCTGGACGTCCCGACCCATGGGAACGTACGTGTCGTACGACCCGACCTCGCGGTCCTGGAAGCCGTAGACACCAGTCTCGCCGGGGTTGACGCCGGTCGTCAGCGCCGGCCAGCAGGCGCTCGATTCGGGGGGCACGATGCTGTCGATGGGGCCGGCAGCGCCCGACTCCTTGAGCTCGGTGAGGTTCGGAAACACGTCCGGATGCTCGTCGATGAGGCTGTACGGCACCCCGTCGATGCCGAAGAAGGCGACCCGCGGTGCGTCGTCTCCTTTCAGACGGTCGAATAGTCCCATGAGAGCCGTTAGACAGGTCGGGGACAAGAAGCTTCTTTTCGTCGTCGCGTCACGGAAAGCGGCAAAACTGTCGCGGTCGGGCAGCAGACCCTAGCGGTCAGCGTTCTCCGGGACGACTGTGAGGTGTGCGATACCCGGCGGCTGTGGCTGTTCTCTGTCGGGTCCGACGTCGAAGCCGTCCGTCGAGGCCGCTGATTGGTCGGTCGCCATGCGTACGTATACCATTGGCCCGGTCGCTGAAAAGATTACCCATGCTCATACATAATCGGCAACGCGTGCCTGTATTACCGGTGGAAATAGCAGTGCAGCGCGGAACTGTCGGCCGCAGCGGTCGACTACGGGTGCAAACCCGTTTGGAGACCGACGATATCAGTTAAAATGCTCGTCGTAGAGGTCCTGTGCGTGCTCGATGGCGTCCATCGCGGCCTGTTTGTCCTCCCAGCCCAGCGTCTCGACTTCCTTGCCCTCCTCCAGGTTCTTGTAGGTCGAGAAGAACTCGTCAATTTCGTCCAGGGTCTGCTGGGGGATATCGTCGAGGTCCTCGATGTGGTCGTAGCGGGGGTCCTCGGTGGGGACGGC
>SDGW01001498.1_pt1 | contig 10338 bp, 11 predicted proteins | sample 2873831 | NCBI WGS metagenome assembly SDGW01 (sample SAMN08132700, study PRJNA421101) | hypersaline lake metagenome | isolation source: celular fraction 0.22 microns magnesium sulfate-rich crust from ephemeral... | place: Spain: Penahueca Lagoon, Toledo | collected 2011-07
ACTCCGATAGTGGCCAACGAGGAGCGTCGGAGCGAACGCCTCACTCCCGCGGGACGGCGATGTTCCGCATCTCGCCGTCGCACTCGGGGCACGGTCCCGGAAAGTCGTTCGACCGCACTCGTTCGAGACAGTCGTTGCACTCGTAAGTCGCGGTCTCCGGTCGGTCGAAATCGGTCCGAACCATCGTGGTAACTTCTCCCACGAAGTCGGTGTTAATCGTTGTCCTAAGTGGATATCGAGGCGTACGTGGTATTTTACCGCATACTAGGATTCTGGCCGCGAAAACTCCGGCGAATCGAGCGATTCGGAGGCCAGATTTCTGCTCTCGTCGGTGCGAAAGTTTATTAACTATACATCTGCAACCGGTTGCTCAATGAGCGCAGGGAGTTCCGGGTATCGGGGGGGCGGCTCGGGCGACGACGCCACTTCCTCGGAGGACCCTCCTCGGTTTCTCGACGTGCTACGGGAACTGAAGGCCGACGGGTGTAATCTGTTGGTGGTCGGGGACGCGCCGCGCCGCCTGTTCACCGAAGCCAGCGCGGGACTGCTCGGGGGGACCGACGAACGGCGCTACCGACTCCTCGCGGTGACCGACGCGAGCGCCCAGAGCGTCGTCGAGCGTCTCCCCGACCCCGACGAGACGCCCGGCGAGTTCGCCGAGACGACCGAGATAATCAACCACGCGTCGCCTCCTCGGTCGGTCGTAGAGGGCGACGAACCGCCCGAAACGCCGCCGCTGGGCGACCTCTCGGAGCGGCGCGTCGTGGACCCGCAACTCGCGGGCCTGCAGGCGGAACTGGCCGAGTCGATGGCGACGTTCAACCGCCACGCGGGCGGGTTTCGTCCGGCGCAGTTGCGCGTCGGCGTCGATTCGCTCGGCGCGCTCTTCGAACACTACGACGCTGGCGTCGTGCGCCGCTGTCTCCAAGTCGTCACTGGCTACGTCACTGACTACGACGCGATGGGCCACTACGTCCTGACCGAACCGTACGACAGCGAGCGCGTCCGGCAAATCGAGGACGACTTCGACGCCGTGGTCGAGATTCGCGCGGTCGATTCCGCGAGAGACGACCGCCACGCCGAGGAGCGCTGGCGCGTCGAGAGCTACGACTTGGTGACCGACTGGTTCCCGCTGTGACGAATGGTACGACGGGATTAGAACTCGGAAAAGACGGACGGAAATCGCATGCAACCACGATTCGACTCACTCAACGAAAGGACAGGCATAGCTGTCGTCGATCCGGTCGGCGGGGAGCGGTTCGTTCTCTACACGCCCGAGGCGGTAACGGTCGATTCGACCGACACCGGAGCGTTCATTTACCCGGTCTCGGTCGCTCGGCGGTTCGTCACGTCCGAAATCGTCCTGCCCTACACCGTTCCCGTTGCCGTTCGGGACGCCTCGGAGGGCAACCATCTCCGCGAGGTGCATCCGGAGAGCGAACACCGGTTCGACGCCGACGAGTACGTAATCGAAATCGATGCACCCGTCAAACTCTACCTCCGGGTGGACTCGTCGCTCGCCGTCAGAGCCACGAAATCCGACGTTCGATTCGAATTCGACCGAGACGCTCGGGTGGAACTCGGCGCTCGGTCGTACCACGAGGCCCCCGCCACCACGGTGACGGTGCCCGACGACCCGGCAGCGGCGATGGAGGCTGTCTCCACGTTCGGGTCGGCGCTGAAGACGACCAGTCCAGAGCGGTCGTGGCCGACCCTTCGCGGCCATCCGCCCCGCGTCGAGTTGGGCGACGAGTTGTCGATTCCGTCTGACCTCGACGTCCCCGACACCGGTGTCACACTCCACGTACCGGCCGACTACGAACACGTCCTGCCGGTCGCGCCGCTAGCGTACTATCTCGGCGCGACTGTCGTGCCCGGCGACCCGCCGCGGTTGACCACGGATCAGGGGTTCGAGTATCGCCTCGGCGAGACCCACGACTTCGAGGAGGACGTGGCGCGGACGCTCAAACGGGTCCTCTTGCTCGACGCTGCCACCCGAACCGAGGGACTGTATCCCATGGACCTCGCCGAGCGCCGCACGGTCGAGTCGGTCACCAGCCTCGACTTCGAATCGCTGTACGAGGCACCGCTCACCGAGCGCCTTCGGGAGTACCTCTCGGTACCCGGACAGGCAGTAAACGACGCCCTGTCGACGTGGAGCCGCGTCACTCACGTCCGTCCTATCGCCGACAGCCTCGAAGTCATTCCGTATGTGACTATGGGTCTGTCGATAGTTCGTACGAAGACCGCTTCACCGGGGATGTCGTCGCCGCCCAATCGGAGGGGGAGCCCCGAGAGAGACGCCTTGAGTTCCTTCAAGCGCGAGCCATCGCTCGAGGGGAGTGATCTCGACGCGGTCGAGAGACCGACTGGCGTCCCCGACGCGGACGACTACGTTCCGCTTCCGGAGACAGAAGCGATGGAGCGGGCGTGGGCTGGCGACGGGACACCCGTTCACGGCACGAAACTCCATCCGGCAGCGTTCCGTCACGAGCGAACGGAATCGACAGACGGCATCATCCGAGTTACCGTCGTCTGCAACGACGAGGAGATGCGCGAGGAGTGGGACACCGTCTCGGAAGTGTACGGGAAACGAGACGTGGTCCCGTTCGACGTAGACTGTCGCTTCGGAGTCTCGACCGACGAACTCCGGGCGCTGTTGACGGAGGACCACGACCTGTTCCACTTCATCGGCCACGTAGACGGTCGGGGTCTACAATGCCCTGATGGTCTCCTCGACGCAGAGACACTCCCGGAGATAGGCGCGACGACCGTGCTACTCAACGCCTGCCGCTCCTACAACCAAGGAGTTGAATTCTTGAAAGCGGGTGCTCGCGCCGCGATCGTCAGTTGGGGTGACGTCGGGAACCTCGGTGCGGTCGAGGTTGGCGAGACGTTCGCTCGCCTGCTCAATTACGGCTACACCGTCGGGGCCGCGCTGGAAATCGTCGAGGAGTACACCGCCATCGGTCGCCACTACGTCGCGGTTGGCGATCCGGACACGTCAGTAGCCCAGTGTAGAGACGGTGTAATGTTGCTACCGAAACTAGGAGCGGACATCGAGAAGACCCAACCCCGAGACAAGTTCGAAGGAGAGGGCATCGTGTTCGCGTCGGGCAACTGGCAGTTGGGAGGTACAGTCGAAATATACCTCCAATGCGACGACGATTCGACCCCCCGACTCGTCCCCAGCTACAGTACGTTCACGACAACTTACGACGAACTCGAATCTTGGTTCGACGAAGAGGTGGCTCCGATCGTAGTCGACGGTGAACTCCGATGGACGAACGAAGTGTTCGGGGACGACTGAACTACGCCATCACGTCGGCCTCGAGGAGCCTGTCGGCGACGTAGGCCGCCGCCGGGCGGTCCTCGGACTCCTCGAAGCGCGCGACCTCTTCGTCGTCGTGCTCGACCACCACGGTCGGGATGAGCGACACGTCGTACGCCTCGACGTTCGGCCCCTCCTTGTCGCGGTCGACCTCGTAGACCTCGACCTCCTCGTCCGGGACGCCCGCGGCCTCCAGCGCCGCGAAGAAGTCGGGAAGTGCGGCCCGGCAGTCGCCGCACCAGTCGGCACCCCAGACGCGATACGTGACTTCGCCGACGCCGGCCTCGATGGCGTCGACGACTTCGCTGTGTGCCGCAGCGTCCCACGTCGGATTCGGTTCTGTCGTTTCCATGGCCCGCGATTGTCGCTCGACGCGTTTAGGTGTGCGGGTCGGGGCAGTGTTGGGGAGCGTTCGATTGGGCGTTCGTTACGTGGGGTCTGAATCTCCCGATTTCGGGACTACCGGCACGTCCTGCCACCAGCCGCCATTCGTTTATACGTCCCGTGCCTACGCCCGAACAATGAACGACTCTATCCTCGATGCGGTGGGGTCGCCGCTCGTCAGGGTCTCCTCGCCCGAGGGGGCGACGGTCGCGGCCAAAGTCGAGGGATTCAACCCCGGCGGGTCCGCGAAGGACCGGCCCGCCCGCGAGATGATCGCCGCCGCCGAGCGCGCCGAGGAGATTTCGCCGGGCGACCGCCTCGTAGAACCGACCAGCGGCAACACCGGTATCGGTCTCGCAGTCGCGGCCGCGGCGCGGGGCTACGACCTGACCATCGTGATGCCCGCCTCGAAGTCGCCCGAGCGCCGGAAGCTCCTGAAGGCCTACGGCGCGGACCTCGAACTCGTCGAGGGCGAGATGGAGAGCGCCCGCGAGCGCGCCGACCGCTTGGCGGAAGACGAGGGCGTCGTCCAGATGGGCCAGTTCGAGAACCCCGCGAACGCGCAGGCCCACTACCGAACCACGGCCGAGGAGATACTCGAGCAGGTCGAGGGCCGCGAGATAGACGCCTTCGTCGCCGGCGTCGGGACCGGCGGGACCATCACCGGCACCGCCTCGCGCCTGCTGGAGGAGTTCCCCGACATGGAGGTCGTCGCGGTCGAACCCGAGGAGAACGCGGTGCTCTCGACCGGCGAGTCCGGCGACGACGACTATCAGGGGATGGGACCGGGGTTCGTCAGCGACCTGTTGGACACCGACCTGCTGGATTCGGTCGAGACCGTTGCGCTCGAAGACGCCGAGAAAGAGGCCCGCCGACTCGCCCGCGAGGAGGGCATCCTCGTCGGTCAGTCGTCGGGCGCGGCGTCGGTCGCGGCCCGCCGGGTCGCCCAGCGGCTCGCCGAACCGCAACTGAACTGCCCGGAGGCTCCCGACGAACTCGCGGACCTGCTTGGCGAGGACGGCGAGGCCCAACCCCCGTCGGGTCTCCGGTCGGACGGCGGCGCGCTCGACGGCTACGACGACTGCCCGCTGGTCGTGACGGTGTTCCCCGACAGCGGCGAGCGGTATCTCTCGACGGGGATGTTCGACTGAGCGACCTCCGAGAGACTCACGGCCGTTCCGACGCAATCTCCGATTATTATTCTCCTACGTTAGTAAATATTTAAATACCATCTATATTATATCACGGATATGGAATACTCGTTCGAAACGGCGCTACTCGGTCGGTCGCGGACGACCTCGCGCAACCACGGCGGTCTCGCGCTCGCGCTGTTCGTCGTCGTCGCCGGACTCTACACCGTGTCGCCGGGACTCCGGTCCCAACAGTGGTTTACCTACGCGTTGTTCGCCGTCATGGCGCTGACCGCGCTGTACAACTCCTACAGCAACAGCGGCCTGTTGGTCAGCGTCCTCCTCGCGGCGTCGCTCACGCTCGGCGGGTTCGCGGTCGCGGCCGCCTCGACGAGCGCCCCGATGCGTGTCGTCTTGCAGAATCTGGTCGGTGCGCTCGTACTAGCTCTCGTCGTCGCGCTTCCGGCCCACCTCGTCGGCGCGGGCCTGCGGCGCGTGACCGAGTGAGCGTCCGGCGCACGACCGAAACGGGCGTCCGGTGCGTGACCGACCGGGCGTCCGATGCGCGACCGTCCGGCGCACCGACTTTCCTTCGCCGTCGAAGCACCGAAAAGCATATGACCTCGCTCGATTCGACGTAGCCAGAGTCCCCATGATACTCTGGCAGACCGCGCAGCGTTGGACGTACAAGGGCCGGAAGTGCGAGATACAGCGGACGAACGTCGAGGAGGCCACGCAGTACCGCGGTCTCGTGGAAGTCGAGACCGGCCTCTCGGACGGCGCGCTGGAGGCCGCGCCGGTCGCGGGCTTGCGGCGCAGAAACCGACCCGAGCGTCACGGCGACGAAGAGTTCCGCGAGTGGGTCTCCTTCAACTGGTCGGACGAGGACGGCGCGGTGTCGCTCCTCCGCGAGGAGGTCAACGGACTCGCGGAACACGTCCGCGACGGAGACGTTTGAGACGGAGCGGTCCGCGGACGGGAGTCAGTCGCCGAACTCCGATTCGGTGACGCGCACCACCACGGTCTCCTCGACCGTCCGGAGGTCGTAGTCGGGCAACGCGCCGTCTTGGCGGGTCAGGTACATCGGTTCCACGAGGTCGCCCTCGGCGGTCAGGCCGTACACCTTCAGATACTCGTCGGTCGCGTCGGGGTCGATTGCGCCGTCGCGGACCGCCTCAGCGAGGTCCCGAGAGAGCCACTCGGTCTCGCTGACGCTCGGTTCGAGGACCAGCGCGTCGTCGGTGAACCGGACGAGATACCAGTTGAGGTCGTTCAGCAGCGAGACGGCCGACCCGAGGCTGATAGTTTCGAGCGCCAGCGAGTTGCGGTACTCCTCGCGGAGGTCGTAGGTCGAGAGCGCCTCGCGGGCGGTCTCACGCGTGACGAGTTCGGTGCGGAGGTCCACGCCGTCGGCACCGACGAGACAGACCCGAGTCACGTCTCACCGATGGCACCTCCGGGGTAAAGCGATTTCGTTCCGACCTACTCGCGCCCTTCCGGCGGCGACACCGACGCCCCGTCGCCGAGCGAGAGCGGCCGTATCTGGCCGCGAATCTCGCCCGACGGATGGGCGGTCGTGTGGACGTTGACGTAGACGTTCGCCTCGCGCATCTGGTCGGCCATCCCGGCCACGTCGGTCAGCGGCCAGATCATGTCGTCGTCGGTCAACCTGCCGGACGCCAGCAGGCCGGTCTCGTCTACCGGTTCCTGCACCGGCCCGAACAGGTACGCCACGACGTTGCCGTTCAGGTCCGGCGGTCCCTTGTGGACGTGGGACTCCTCGACGTTCTCGATTCCGGCGACGACCAGCCAGTAGTCGAGGGAGTCCCCGTCGCCCGCGAGTTGGAAGCCAGCGACCCCGAACGCGTCCGTCTCCACCGGCGGGATCTCGTTCGCGCCGGTCAGCCACGCGCCGAAGGTCTCGGCTTCGGAGTCGGCGGGTCGGTCCGTTCGAGCGGTGAATCCGTCCGTCCGAATTGCGAGTCCGAGCGCACCGCTTCCGAAAGCGGTGAGAAACCCCCGTCTGGTATCGTGTGTCATAGCCCCCCGAGCGGACGGGCGACGGGCGAGGTAAAAACGATTTCGCTGGTATCGGGGCGGGGCGTCGCGATTCAGATGTTCACAATCGTCGCATCGCGGGCCGCTCGCTCGGCCCGCTCGAAGAGGTCGTCGGGTTCCGCGTTCTCGACGATTTCGAGCGTCGCGTTCGTCTCCGGGTAGTCGGGCGCGATGCGGTTACAGCCCGCCGGAATCGTGGAGTCGCGGAAGGTGCCGATGTCGCGGGCGCGCTCGGTGATCTCGGATTTGTCCATCGTCAACAGCGGGCGGTGAATCGGCAGGTCGGCGGCCTGACTCGTCGCGCCGAGGTTCCTAGCAGTCTGAGAGGACTTCTGGCCGATGGCCTCGCCGGTCACGATGCCCGAGGAGTTCGTCTCGCGGGCGACGTGTTCGGCGACCCGGTACATGAACCGCCGGTAGACCAGCATTCTGGCGGGACCGACCTCCTCGGCCAGCAGATCCATCACGTCGCCCGCGGGCACCTTCCGGACGTTCATGTCGAAGTTCGGCGCGAAGTCGGCGAGTCGCCGGACGGTCTCCATCGCGCGGGCCTCGTGGTCCGGGCCGCCGTAGTCGCCCAGTTCGAGGTAGACCGGCACGATGGGTGCCCCGCGCTTCATCATCTCCCACGCCGCGACCGGCGAGTCGATGCCGCCGCTGACCAAGGCGACGACGTCCGGGTTGCCCGCGCGTCGAGCGCGCACGGCGAACGTGTCGCCCACCGCGTCGGCGTTCGCGTCGGCGCTCCGGGCCAGCGCGTCCACGATGGGTCCTTTCTCCGGCGGCACGATAGCGGCCGGACTCGCCGACCGCACGCCGAAGGTGTCGGCCGCGGCGTCGGCCGCGGCGTCGATGTCGTCCGAATCGGCGTGGAGGAGGATGCGCGACCAGCGGCGCTCGACCTCGGCGTCGATTCCCCGGTCGCGGACGACGGCTTCGATGTTGTCCCGGAGCCGTCGCTCCATCTCGGCTTGGACCTTCCCGCTCTTGACGCCCACGTCGGCGTGGCGCACGAGGACGGTGTCCGCTCCCGGTTGTCGCATGGACGAGGGTAGACGTGAGGGGAATAAAGGGGGTTCGGTTGCGAGGTGGGCAAATCGCGTCGCAAAGCGAAGCGAGTACACCACCTAGCGGAGCGAGGCAGGCAAACCACCTCGAAATGGTGGGTGGAAAACCCATCCAGCGGAGCGAGACAGGCAACCACCTCGAAATGGCGGGCCACCGACGCCGAGGAGTCCGGGCCTCAGAACGTCGAGAGTTCGCCGTCGATGACGCGCTGGGTGATGGAGGTCACGTCGGCGAGTTCGCGGTCGATGATTTCGGCAACCTCGTCCTCGATGTCGGCGACGGCGACGCCCTCCTCGGTGGCGACCTCGGCGTCGGCGACGTGGGGTTGGTCGATGGGGCGACCGATTTGACTGAGCAGGCGAATCCGGAGGTCGCGAATCCCCTCTACCTCGGCGACGACCGACTCGGCGATTTCGGTGCCCAGCAGGTTGTAAATCTTCCCGATGTGGTTGACGGGGTTCTTGCCCGAGGTGGCTTCCATCGACATCGAGCGGTTGGGCGTGATGAGACCGTTCGAGCGGTTGCCCCGACCGACCGAGCCGTCGTCGCCCATCTCGGCGCTCGTGCCGGTGGTGGTGAGATAGACGCTCTCCTCGTCGTCGCCGTCGCCGTCGGCGGTGTTGACGTAGACGCTCACGTCGCGGTCGGTGTACTCGTGGGCCACGTCGCGGACGAACTCCCGAACCGCCTCGACGGTGTCGTCGTAGTCCGCGCGGTCCTCGACGTACTTGTCTATCATCGCGGCCGCGACCGTGATGTCTATCTGGTCGCCCTCGCGCTTGCCCATGATTTTGACGTCCTGTCCGAGCGTGGGGTTGTCGTCGGCGAACTCGCCGTTGAGGCGTCGTTCGGCGTTCAGCACTATCTGCTCGGTCTCGGTCAGGGGCGCGTGGCCGACGCCGAAACTCGTGTCGTTGGCCATCGGGACGGTGACGCCCTCCTCGCCGAAGACCTCCTTCAAATCGCCGCTCCCCTCGCCCAACTTCACGTCCACGATGATGTCGGTGCCGAACTCCAGTTCGGGGAAGTGTTCCGCGAGGTAGTCGCGGGCCGCTTCGAGCGCGATGGTCTCGGTCGGGATGGTTTGGTCGCCGTACTCCTTTGTCGCGCGGCCGACGATGAGGAGGTAGATGGGTTCTATCATCTCGCCGCCGCCGAACTCGGGGTTCGACCGCCCGGCGACGAGTTGCGTCTCGTCGGTGTTGTAGTGCAGTACCTTGCCCACGCGGTCGAGGTAGGCGTTCGCCAGCGCTTGAGAGACGCGCTCGGCGATGCCGTCGCTGATGGAGTCGGGGTGGCCGAGTCCCTTTCGCTCGACGATCTCTATCTCTTGGTCCTCGACTGCGGGGCGCTGGATGGGTTCGACCTGAATGTTGCGGTCAGTCATTACCCCAACGTATCCGGTCGCGGATTCTATAACTTGCGAAAAGAAAATCGGTATGCTGGATTACCTCGGGTTATCTATCGGTGCAGCGGCCGTTACTCTCTACAGGCTCGACAAGCGCCGAGATGGCCGAACACGACCGATACCGGTCGGCGCAAATATTGCGGCGCGTCCGCGGCGTCTCGCCGCTCCGGCGCGGGAGCGTGCGACCCGCCTCCCGACGAGTGCGCTCGGCGCGCCGAACCGACCAGAACCGCCGCGAAACCGAGACTACGCCTCCTGTTCCAACAACAGCCCCAGATACGAGGTCCGAATCTGGTCGTCGGAGTCCAGCCCCAGTTTCTCCAGCACCTCGAAGGCCGCCTCGCGGGCCGCTTCGACGGACTCCTCGTCGGGGACCTCGGTCTCGACTTCCACGAACTCGCCCAACCCCTCCACCGCGTCGAGCGTGACGGTGTAGCCGTCGAGCGCGAACCGCTCGCGCTCCTTGCGGACCGTCGCGGCGGGGTCGAACCCGAGCGCCGAGAGGAGGTCGCCCGCGGCCTCGCCCTCCTCGACCTCGGTCTCGATTTCGCGGCGCGTCTTGGACTCGGCTTCCACGAGCGGTCCCTTGTAGGTGAGTTCCGCGAACGCGTCGGCGTCTTCGGCGGTCTCGGCGGTCTCCTCGCCGAGGCCGTGGACCGTCTCCCGGCGGACCCGCAGGGCCTCGTCGGTCTCGGCGAACTCGCGGTGGGGCGCGTCGTAGTAGGTGTCTTCCTGTTCGACGGCGTTCACCGGGTCGGCCCCGAGCGCGTCGAGGCGCTCGCGGACCGCCGCGTGGTCGGCCGGGACCTTGACTTCGACTTCGTACATGACCCGTCGTTCGACGCGGTGGGGTTTCGAGGTTGCGCTTCGAGGAGCGCCCCCGACCGCGGCGACCGCGAGTGGGTCTACTCGCTCGTGGCGGTACCCGCGCTCGCGTACCTCGGCCGCTCGCTGGCGCA
>SDGW01001317.1_pt1 | contig 10325 bp, 9 predicted proteins | sample 2873831 | NCBI WGS metagenome assembly SDGW01 (sample SAMN08132700, study PRJNA421101) | hypersaline lake metagenome | isolation source: celular fraction 0.22 microns magnesium sulfate-rich crust from ephemeral... | place: Spain: Penahueca Lagoon, Toledo | collected 2011-07
CGGAATGCTATCGAACGAATTTTTCGAGAACTCAAGCGCCGAACCTCGTCGTTCTCGAATTGCTTCAGCCACGTCGAACCGAAAACAGCCGAAAAGTGGCTCCAGAGCTTCGCTCGCTGACACAATGTTCCTAACTAAACACTACCGCCACGGTGTCGGCAAGTTATTTGTATCCCTGGTCGTTCGATATATCCATGTCGACATATCGGCGGTCGTTTATCGGCACGGTCGGGAGTGCGGTCGCGGTCGGCCTCGCGGGGTGTACCACCGACCAGGAGGAGAGTAGCGACGGACAGGGGGGCGGCGGTACCGACAGCGACACTCAGGCCGGTGGTGACCAGCCGGGCGTCGTCGGGGAGACGCTGACGCTGACGACGACGACCAGCACCTACGACACCGGGCTGCTCGACGAGCTGCACCCGCCGTTCGAGGACATGTACGGCGTCGAGGTCGACGCGGTGGCCCAGGGGACGGGAGCGGCCCTGGAGACGGCCCGCAACGGCGACTCCGACGTGGTGATGGTCCACGCCCGCGACCTCGAGGACGAGTTCATGCGGGAGGGCTACGGCGTCAACCGCCGGGACCTCATGTTCAACGACTTCGTCGTCGTCGGCCCGGCGGACGACCCCGCCGGCATCGAGGAGGCGGACTCGGCCACCGGGGCGTTTACCGCCATCGCCGAGTCGGGCGCGACGTTCGTCTCGCGCGGGGACAACTCCGGCACCCACAACAAGGAGCTGTCCATCTGGGAGGCCGCGGGCACCGACCCCGGCGGCGACTGGTACCAGGAGACCGGCACCGGGATGGGCGAGGCGCTGAACATCGCCAGCCAGCAGGGCGCGTATACGCTCTCCGACCGCGGCACTTTCCTCTCCCAGCGGAGCGAACTCGACCTGACGATCCTGGTACAGGGCCCGATCGAGGGCGGCCCGGAGCGACTGATGAACCCCTACGGGATCATCGCCGTCAACCCGGCCGTCCACGACAACGTGAACTACGACCTCGCCATGGCCTACATCGGGTACATCACCAGCCCGCAGGCCCAGGGGATCGTCGAGAACTACAGCGTCGACGGCCAGCAGCTGTTCTTCCCCGAGGCGGTGTCGGAGGACCCGAACTTCCAGCAGTACGTCCCGGAGGGCTGGTCGTCGGAGTGATGTCGGTCGCATGAGCCCCGGTCAGGCTGCGGTGCCGCTGGTCGCCGACGCCACGTTCGCCACGCAGTACCTGGTGAGCATCGTCCGGGTGTCGCTGTACGTGAGCTGTATCGCGGTCGTGCTGTCGACGCTGGTCAGCCTGCCCGTCGCCCTCCTCGTCGGCTTCTCCGACTTCCGCGGGAAGGGGCTGGTCACCGCGGCCATCAACACCGGAATGGGCTTCCCGAGCGTCGTCGTCGGCCTCGTCGTACTGTTGAGCGTCTCCGCGTCCGGCCCGTTCGGGCTCGACCTGGTGTTCACCAGGGAGGCGATGATCATTTCGCAGTTCGTGCTGGCGACGCCGGTCATCACGGGCGTCAGCCTCGGGGCGGTCACCGGCGTCGGCGGGGACCTCCGCGACGCCGCCTACGCGCTGGGCGGCACCCGCCTCGACGTGGCCATCGTCACCGTCAAGGAGGCCCGCAACGGCATCGCGACGGCCGTGCTGGCGGGCTTCGGCCGCGCGATCAGCGAGGTCGGGTCCGTGCTCATCGTCGGGGGCAACATCGCCGGCGCCGACGGCGTCTCGAAGACCCGGACCATCACGACCGCCATCCAGCTGGAGGCCCGCCAGGGTCGGTACGACACCGCGCTGGCGCTGGGGGCCGTCCTCGTGGCCCTCGTGCTGGTGGTCAACGCCGTCGTCGTCCGCCTGGGCGGGCGCAGCGGCCAGGGAGGTGTCCGATGACGCTCGCGCTCGACTCCGTCGCCCGGGACTACGACGGCGAGACCGTCATCGCGGACGTGTCACTGTCCGTCGAGCCGGGCGAGGTGCTAGGCGTCATCGGCCCGTCGGGGGTGGGGAAGACGACGCTGCTGCGGCTGTTCGCACTGTTCGAGCGGCCGGACGCCGGGACGGTCAGGTACGACGGGACCGACGTCTGGGCCGTCTCGAAGGAGGAGCGCCTCGCGCTCCGGCGCGACGTCGGCATGGTCTTCCAGGACGCGAGCCTGTTCTCGACGACTGTCCGGCGCAACGCCGCCTACGGCCTGCGCGTGCGCCGCTCCTGGCACGAGCGGATCCGCGGCGAGATCGCCGCGCTCGTCGGCCGGCAGAACGGGACGGCGGGCCCGGTCCGGGAGGCGCTGGAGACGGTCGGCCTCGCGGAGAAGGCCGACCAGGACGCCCGCTCGCTCTCCGGCGGTGAGGCCCAGCGAGTGGCCTTCGCCCGCGCGCTGGCGTACGACCCCGAGGTGATACTGCTCGACGAACCAACCTCCGACCTGGACCCGCGCAACACCGCGGTCATCGAGCAGGCCGTCACGGGCGCCCGGGACCGCGGCATCGGCGTCGTCGTCGCCACTCACGACATGAACCAGGCCGAGCGGATCGCCGACCGGGTCGCGGTCGTACTCGACGGCGGCGTCGTCGAGGTGGGACCGACCGAGCGCGTCTTCGAGTCGCCCCGGGACCGGCGGACCCGACAGTTCATCGACGGGGAACTGGTGTACTGAAGATGGACGGACACACAGGAAGCCGACAATGACACACAGCAGGGACTTCGAGGCACAGCTCGCCGCCGGGGGCGTGACGATCACCGAGCGCGACGTGGAGATGTTGCGGGCCATCGACGACCACGGGTCCATGCAGGGTGCAGCGGAGGCGCTCGGGCGGTCGTACCCCCATCTCCAGCGCCGCGTCGTCGAGCTCGAGGAGGCGGTCGGCGACCTGACTGAGCGCGAGCGGGGCGGATCTGGCGGCGGCGGCACGGTACTGACCGCGATCGGCCGGGACCTCCTGCGGGAGTTCTCCCGCCTGCGGGCCGAGCTCGAGGGGGTCGCCTCGGTCACCGAGTCAGTCCTCGTCGGCGAGGTGATCGACCGTGAGGGCGAGATCGCGACCGTCGCCACGGACGCCGGCGACGTGGCGGCGCTCGTCCCGCCGGGCGCGACCGACGTCGAGGTGAGCGTGCGGTCCGACGCGGTCGTCCTCCGGCGCCCCGACGTGGTCTCGACCGGGGACACGAGCCTGCGAAACGACCTCACCGGGCGCGTCGCTGCCGTCGAGACCGGCGACGCCGTCGCCGAAGTGACGGTCGAACTCGACGGCGGTCTGGAGCTCGTCTCGCTGATCACCCGCCGGAGTCGCCGGTCACTGTCCTTGGAGCAGGGATCGACGGTGATCGCGTCGTTCAAAGCGACGGCCGCACGTGGCGTCGAGCGCTGACAGCGCGGCGGTGGGGGCGCTCCGTCTTCGCCGGCGCTCGGCTTTCGTATTCTCGATCGCGAACTCGGAACGGTCGGACACTGGACGGTTCCGCGCGCCGACGTGCCTGGACTGGCTGGGACCGCTGGGACTCCCGGACGGACCAGCCACCGTCTTGTGGGAGCCGACCGACGACCGGTGTATGTCCCACCGCGACCTCACCCGGACCGTCGAAACGGACATGCCGGTCTTCCCGGGCGATCCGCCCGTGACCGTCGAGTCGCACGCGACGCACGAGGCGGACGACTACCGCGTCTCCGCCGTCGGGTGCGGCAGCCACACGGGGACCCACGTCGACGCGCCGAGCCACACCGAGGCCGACGGCCGATCCCTCGACGAGATTGAGGTCGACCGGTTCGCCCGCGACGCGGTTCTGGCCGACTGTCGCGGCCGCTCCCCGCGGTCGCCCATCGGTCCGGACGCGCTCCCGGTCACCGACGCCGAACTGGTCATCGTCCGCACGGGCTGGGACGAGTACTGGGGCGAGGAGACGTATTTCGACCATCCCTATCTGACGGAGGCAGCGGCCGAGTTCTGTGTCGAGCAGGGCTACGACGTCGCGATCGACGCCCTCAGCGTCGACCCGACGCCGACCGACGACCCTCCGGCCGAGGAGCCCGAGGGCGTTCCGGCCCATCGTGCGCTACTCGGTTGGGATCACCTGATCTTCGAGAACCTGACCGGGCTGGGGGACCTGCCCCGCCGGTTCGAGTTCCTGGCGTTCCCGCTGAAGCTCGCCGACGGGGACGGCGCACCGGTGCGGGCGGTCGCTCGCTTCGACTGAACTGGCCCGACGTCATCGTAGTCGTGGCCGCGCAGTCTCTCTTCAGACGTCTTGACGACGGAACAGCGCCACGCCGAGGCCGAGGAGGACGACCGTGAGACCGAGCAGGACGCCGGCGTCGCCAGGCGCGACCGTTCCGTCGATCAGGATCGACGTCGGACTATGACATCCTCCCCGGCGTGAACAGAGAGGGATCGAAGATCCCTCATGCAGTCGGGCAACGCCCGACGACGCCGGGGTTTCCTCTCCGACGTGGGAGTCTCAGACTGCCTGAGAGTCCCCGGAGGCAACATTCCCGTCTCGGTGGACGGTACTGGGGTCTGTGCGCTGTTCTTTGGGACGTGCCCTCTCGGGAGAGCGTGGTGACTCCGACCAGGTGTGGTCGTCCCACTCAAACCGCACAGGCCGTGCCATCGGCCTGACTGCTTCACTTGTGTGCCGTTCCAGGAACGTTTCTGACGCCGTGATGTCGGCGTGCCCCTCAACCCGAGGTCGGCAGGCAGGAAGCCGACGCGCCGCCGCGCCTCGACGAGGGCGCGCTCGTCGCGGACGTCGGCGCCGAGGACGGTCGCCGTCCCTTTCGTGGGCTCGAGCATCCCCAGCAACGTTCGGACGGTCGTCGTCTTGCCGGCGCCGTTCGGACCGAGGAACCCGAACACTTCGGCCGGTTCGACGGTGAACGTGAGGTCGTCGGCCGCGAGGATGCTCCCCTAGTCCTTCGTGAGGCCGTCTACGTCGATGTATGACATGCGTTATCATTCTCTTCCGGGTACCATGAATCCTCGCTGAGCCTTCTGGTCCCCTGCCTTCTACTGGTCTTGATAGCTGTAACAGCTATCTGTGACAGCCATCTGTAACAGATACCTGCCCCATACATCCGTGTCGGGCGGACGGGGCGACCCGGCCACCGAAACGCAACAGACACTACCGAGCGGGCCCGGAAACACCACGGATGCAACCACTCCGACCGGTGGTCGACACGCACGTCGCACCGCCCGATCGCGACTCGGCGAGTGCCCTCGCCGGGGACGGCGATGGATCGCCGACGATCGTCAGCATCAGCGACGTGCACGGGTACCTCCAGGCGGCGCGGAGCGCGCTGCTGACCCTGCACGATCATCCCGACTTCGATCCCGTCGTGGTGCCCGACGAGGACGGGGTCCTCCACTGGGTGGACGAGGACTACGTGCTCGTGTTCAACGGCGACCTCGTCGACCGCGGGCCGGCGAACGACGCGGTGCTGGCTCTGGTCGCCCGGCTCGTCGACGAAGCGCCGCCCGGGCGCGTCAGGGTCACGCTGGGCAACCACGAGGCCATCGCGCTCTCGCCGAACCGCTTCGGCTTCTCGAACTGGTACGCCGGGCAGGTCGACGCCGACGACCGGTCGGTCCTGCTCGACGCCATCGAGGCCGGCCACGTCGTGGCGGCCTACCGCGGCCACTCGGTCACCTACGCCCATGCCGGCTCTCCGGACACGTACTCTGTCGAGGCGGTCAACGATTCGCTCGGCGATGCGGCCGGCGACCTCCGGGACGCGCTCGGGACGATCGACGACGGGACGACCCAGCGGCGAGTGATCGACGAGTATCCGCGCGTCCTCGGCGTCGGTGATGGTCACCCCAAGGGCCCCGGAGCGGGCATCGCGTGGCTGGACTTCTCCCACCTGCCGGCCGACGCCCCGCCGCAGGTCGTCGGCCACACGCGCCACGACGAACCGCGCCGCAAGGGTGCCGTGTACTGCCAGAACGTGATCCGGAACACCCTCGACCGTGACGGTGGGGAAGCCGTGTTCGTCGAGACGCCGCAGCGGCTCTCCGCCGTCGTTCGCGACGCAGACGGCGGCGTCAGCGTCCGGCCGTTCAGCTGATTCGATCGCGATCGCGCGCCGTGTGCTGGACCCGACGACTGGTAATCGGGCTCTCGACTGCCGACTGTTCCGCACGTCTGCGGCGAATGTATGTGATATCTGTCTGTTATTGTCGGCTGTAATTGCTGTCTGTAACGACTTGCCGTCGCGAATGCGGCTGGCGCAATCAGCGGCGCCAGTCGGGCAGTGACGACTCGACGGCCGGCGACCACCGGACGGGCTGGTCGGGAACAGATGCGAAACTGGCCGTCACGTTCGGTCGATCGGCGGCGCGGAACGCTTTCCGGGAGTGCTCTACCGATCGCTCGGCGAATGATAAATTACATTCCGCTATACCAATGGCGGCAGGGGCGGTTCCGCCAGGGCACAGTAGATCGGCCGCGTTGACGGTCGTGAGTCCTTCGGCGTCGGCAGCACGCTTATCTGCCGCGGCGGAGAAGCCCGCGACCGACAGCGAACTCCGATGGACGGCCCTGAGTCACCTCCCTCGACCGATCGCCTGACCGCCCTCGTCGCCGACGGGGCGTGCGACGACGCGATCGAGTGTCTGGACTGGTTTCGAGCGGCAGCAGCGGACGACCGAAAGCGGGCCGTACGGGCGCTCCGTGACGTTGCGGACGAGGAGTCGGCCTCCTTCGACGATCTCGGTCCGGCGCTGGTGCCGTACCTGCGCGACGCGGAACGGGCGGTCAGGCTGTTGACGGCGAAGCTGCTGGTCGCCGTCGCCGAGACGCTGGATCGAACGCAGGGGACCGTCACCGAGACGTTCCGGCGGCTCGAGGACGACGGGCTGGTGACCTACGAACCGTACGACGGCGTGACGTTGACCGACCGCGGTCGCGAGCGGGCCGCGCAGTTGCACGAGACGTACGCGACCGTCTTGTGGTTCTTCCGGAGCGTGCTGGACCTCGACGACCACGAGGCCGAGGCGATGGAACTGGCCGGGCTGGTCAGCCCGACGGTCGCGGAGCGGCTGGCGGCGACACTCCCCACTGAGGTCGAGTCGGAGCCGCAGCGTGACCGCGACGGGTCGGGACCCGCCGCGACCGAGGACGAGTCCACGTGAAAACGAACGGCAGATTCTTCCCCGGAGGGTCGGGCGACCTGCTGTCCCAGCGCTCGGACTAGTCGAGCGCGCCGAATCCCTCGTCTTCCATCAGTTCGGCGACCTTCTCGGGGTGTTCGTACGCCGCCAGCAGGGCGAACTCCCGGGCGTCCGTCTTCGAAACCTCGCCGGTCTCGAGGTGCTCGGCGACGGCGTTCCGGAACTCGGCCTCGCGGTCTGCGACCTCGTCGCGGACGTGGATCTCGAGGCGGGTGTCCCGCTCGTCACCGACGTTGTTCCGGCGGACGAAGTAGGGATACTCGTCGATCGACGGCTCCGGATCCGTGTTTGTCTCCGTCACTGGGTCCCGCTCAGACGTGGACCGTTCTTCGGTGTCGGTCCGTCCTGGCCGTGTTTCGTCGTCCGAGTCGACGCCAGGCGACTCGGCGGAGCCCGCTTCGGACCGGTCTCGCTCCGCCCGTTCGACCCCCGATTCGTCGGGCTCTCCGCCGTCGTCTGCGTCCTCGTCCCCGTCGTCGCTATCGCTGCCGAAGTCGAGGTTGCCGGAGCCGGACTTGAAGTTGCTCATGCGGTGGTCGCCTCCGTTTCACGCTCCCGCAGGTCGACGGTACGGGTATCGTAGTCCTCGATGTCGAGTTCCAGCACCGGATCGGCGTCGGCGTCGAACGTCTCGGTCGCGACGAACTCGGCGAGCTCGTACAGCCGGCGTAGCGTCTCGATCTCCCTGTCCCGGACGCGGCGTTGTCCGGATTCGCTCACCATCTTGCCGTCCTTCTCGAAGGTCTTCCAGCGCTCCTCGACCACCTTGAACGCCGAGCCCCGGGCCTCCCACATGGCGTCCATGAGGCTCTCGCGGTTCCCGATGGTGACCGGCGTGTCGAACGCCTCGGTGTTCTCGAACTGCTTCTGGTACTGCCGGTGGGCGTTGGTCTGGCCGACGCCGGAGGGCACGACGCAGGAGAGGCCGACCTCGATGTCGAGTTCGGTCTCCATGTTCCCGACGAGCTCCTCCAGCCCGTCCAGGCTCAGGTTGCCCTTCCCGGCGGGTTTGACCGGTGCGACGAGCGTCCGGAGCGCGAAGATGGCGTTGTAGAGGAGGTCCTCCGCGCGCGCGTTCGGGTCGATGAGGATGGCGTCGTACTCCTCGTGCAACTCCTCCGTCTCCCAGAGCAGGTCGTAGAGGAGTTCGAAGCGGGGGTAGTCGTCGCGGTCCATGTTCTTCATGCCCGTCTCGTAGGAAATCTTCTGCTCGAGGTTCGAGGTGAAGTCCCCGAGCATGTCGTGGCTCGGGACGACGTCGATTCCCTCGTCGGTCGTCTCGATCAGGTCCTCGAACTCCCCGTCGGGCATGTCCAGGATGTGCTTGACCAGGTTGTCGGCCTCCGGGTCGCTCCGGTGTTCGCCGACGTCGAAGAGGCTGGTCAGGTTCCCCTCCTGGGGGTCCAGGTCGACGACGAGCGTGTCCTGGCCCATCCGCTCCAGCGCGACCGCCAGGTTGGCCGTCATCGTTGTCTTGAACGTCCCGCCCGATTCCGAGTAGACTACGGCCGTTATCATATCCACCCCGTTTTTCCTCCTGTACTATAAATCTGTGTCAGACGTACGTACCAACTATGCGTTACAGCTGTCTGTAACAGCTATCTGTAATAGTGGTCTGTATCGCAGGATGGGGCGCTGATTCGCCGTCTGTATCTCTCTGATGGGCCTTCTGTAACGGACGGTCCTAGCAGACATCTGTACAAGCTATCTGTAATACTCGATCGGTGGATCCACTGTCGCAATCATCTGCCCCATCTGTCTGTACCAGACGTCTGTATCGGATACTCGTGACGGATTATCGTCCACGATGGTCGGCACTGATCTCCGCAACAGCTGGGGCGGACGGTTGCCGGGTCCGGAATCTCACCGCACCGTCCCGTTCAGCGCGCCCCTCACGGCGGCCTGCTGGATAGATGTCTGTCCCGTCTATCTGTAACAAATATCTGTAACAAGTGGGTTGAGTTCGTTCGCACCCCGCGCCGTCGCGACCGGGTTCGTTCGACTCGAGGGCGTCTCGAACGACGACCGGTCGCCGGCCGCTGCCGGAAACCATCGAACCGGCGCGTTCCGGCCGGCGGGCGGCAAATCTCCGAAGTGTCCCAGAGTATTGGTCATCGACACTGCAGGACGGACTAATGGGACTAGACGAAGACTCCCTCGACTACCACAGCGCCGAGCCGCCGGGGAAGATCGAGATCTCGACGACCAAGCCGACGAGCACGCAACATGACCTCTCGCTGGCGTACTCGCCGGGCGTCGCCGCTCCGTGCCGGGAGATCGACGGCGACGCCGAGGAGTCGTTCACCTACACAGCGCGGGGCAACCTCGTCGCGGTCGTCTCCGACGGCTCGGCGGTCCTGGGGCTGGGTGACATCGGGCCGGAGGCCTCCAAGCCGGTGATGGAGGGGAAGGGCGTCCTGTTCAAGCGCTTCGCCGACATCGACGTCTTCGACGTGGAGCTTGACGCCAGCGACCCCGACGAGTTCACCGGGCACGTCGCGGCGATGGAACCGACCTTCGGCGGCGTCAACCTCGAGGACATCGCCGCACCGGAGTGCTTCGAGATCGAGCGCCAGCTTCGGGAGGCGATGGACGTCCCCGTCTTCCACGACGACCAACACGGGACGGCCATCATCTCCGGGGCCGGGCTGCTCAACGCTGCGGAGATCGCCGGGAAGGACCTCTCGGAACTCGAGGTGACGTTCGCCGGGGCCGGGGCCGCCGCGACCGCGACGGCGCAGTTCTATGTCTCGCTCGGGGTGCCGACGGAGAACATCACGATGTGCGACATCGACGGCATCCTGACGACAGAGCGGGCGGAGGCGGGCGACCTCAACGAGTACAACCGCGAGTTCGCCCAGGACGTGCCTGCGGGCGACCTCGCCGACGCGATGGCGGGCGCGGACGTGTTCGTCGGCCTGTCGGTGGGCGGCGTCGTCGACCAGGAGATGGTGCGGTCGATGGCCGACGATCCAATCATCTTCGCGATGGCCAATCCCGACCCGGAGATCGGCTACGAGGAAGCAAAGTCGGCCCGCGAGGACACGGTCATCATGGCGACCGGCCGCTCCGACTACCCCAATCAGGTCAACAACGTCCTCGGGTTCCCGTTCATTTTCCGCGGCGCACTGGACGTGCGCGCGACCGAGATCAACGAGGAGATGAAA
>SDGW01001318.1_pt1 | contig 10324 bp, 8 predicted proteins | sample 2873831 | NCBI WGS metagenome assembly SDGW01 (sample SAMN08132700, study PRJNA421101) | hypersaline lake metagenome | isolation source: celular fraction 0.22 microns magnesium sulfate-rich crust from ephemeral... | place: Spain: Penahueca Lagoon, Toledo | collected 2011-07
CCGAGGAGCAACACGACGAACTGAATCAGGCCGCCGAGAATCGGCACGAAGCCGACGAGCGAAACCAGTACGAGGCCGACCGCGAGCGCGACCCACTTGCTGTCGTTGTCGGCGAATCCGGCCAGCCACGCGCCGAGCGCGAACGCGCCGAAGACGTACCCGAGCCACAGCACGAACGCGTAGAGAATCGACCCGAGGAGACCCAGCGGAATCCCGACGAGCGAGACGAAAAGCAGGACGAGCAGAATCGGAATCCCGACGAACAGCAGGAGACCGACCCCCGCCGACCGGAGCGGGTCCTCGGTGGCCCGCGACGCGACGCCAGCGGAGAACCGCGGGAGGACCACTAGCGCGACCGCCCCGAGGAGGAAGTTCACGACGAAGCCGTACACCGCGCCGACCCAGTCGGGGAACAGGGGACCGCCGACGCCCACGCCGAGGTCCACGTTCGGCTCCTCGCGGACCTCGCCGTCGATTCGGGCACCCTGCGCCCTGTCGAGGTCGCCGTCGTACACGAAGTCGCCGCCGACGACCGCGCTCGGCCCGAGCGTGATGGTGCCCGCGCCAACCCGCGCGTCTCGCCCGACCTCGCCCTCGATTACGACGTTGCCCGCCGCGGCCTCCAACTCGCCGCCGATTTCGCCGCCCTGCGCGACGAGGACGTTCCCGCCGGCGGCGCTCGCGTCGCCGGTCACGGTGCCGTTGACCCGGACGTTGCCCGCGAACGCTTCGAGGTCGCCGTTCACCTGCCCGTCCACGAACACGTTACCGGCGAACGCGGTCAGGTCGCCCTCGACGGTGCCCCGGACGATGACCGTCCCCCCGAACGCGGTCAAATCGTCGGTTACTGTCTCGCCCTCCTCGACCACGACGGTCCCGCCGCTCCGGGTCTCGTCGGCCGCGACCGGCGCGGGCACCGCGCCGAGGAGGACCAGCGCCGCGACGAGGACCGCGAATCGCTTTTTCATACCGAACCTGTCGATAGCCCCCGAATTAGTAGTTTCCCGGTTATCGACAACACTGACAGTTAAGCCGGTCCTACGGCCCGGCCAGCGGGACGGGCCGTCTCCCGCGAGTCGGCGAGTCGCGGGCGCGTCGGCGACCGGACTCTCGGGGAGTTTAAGACCGGGAAGCCCCTCGTGTCCCTCATGAGCGAGGTCGAGAGCGAGGCCGACGAGGCGGCCGAATCGGACGAGGGAGTCGCGTCGGACGACGAGGTCGCGCCCGAGGCGGCCGCCGACTCCTCCGAGGCGGCCCGCGGGGAGATTTGGATAGAGAAGTACCGCCCCGAGCGGTTGGACGACGTGGCGGGCCACGAGGACATCACCGAGCGCCTGAGCCGGTACGTCGAGCGCGACGACCTGCCGAACCTCCTGTTCTCGGGACCGGCGGGCGTCGGGAAGACCACCTCCGCGGTCGCCATCGCCAAGGAACTCTACGGCGACGACTGGGAGAGCAACTTCCTCGAACTCAACGCCTCCGACCAGCGGGGCATCGACGTGGTTCGGGACCGCATCAAGAACTTCGCGCGCTCGTCGTTCGGCGGCTACAACTACCGGATTATATTTCTCGACGAGGCAGACTCGCTCACGTCCGACGCCCAGTCTGCCCTGCGCCGGACGATGGAGCAGTTCTCGAACAACACCCGGTTCATCCTCTCGTGTAACTACTCCAGCAAGATAATCGACCCCATCCAGTCGCGGTGCGCGACGTTCCGGTTCGGCCCGATTTCCGACGAGGGCGTCACCGAACAGATTCTGAAGGTCGCCGAGCAGGAAGGCATCGAGACCACGGAGGACGGCATCGAGGCGCTGGTCTACGCCGCCGACGGCGACATGCGCAAGGCCATCAACGCGCTCCAAGCCGCGGCCGTGATGGGCGAGGTCGTGGACGAGGAGGCCGTGTTCACCATCACCAGCACGGCCCGACCCGAGGAGATCGAGGAGATGGTCACGTACGCCATCGAGGGCGATTTCAGCAAGGCGCGCTCGATTCTCGACGACCTGCTGACGAACAAGGGGATGGCCGGCGGCGACATCATCGACCAACTCCACCGGTCGGTCTGGGAGTTCGAGTTGAGCGACGAGGCCACCGTGCGACTGATGGACCGCGTGGGCGAGGTCGATTACCGCATCACGGAGGGCGCGAACGAGCGCGTCCAGTTGGAAGCGTTGTTGGCGTCGCTGTCGCTGGAAGACCGGTAGCGTCGGAGCGGCGTTAGCGCGAGGCTGACCGTGCCACAATCGACCGTTTCGCCGCTCGCTGCCGTCGGCGCGCTCGCTCGCCGCGAGAAAGCCCGCGTTGCGTCGGAAAACCGTCCGAAACGGCCACCTCTCTTATCCCGTAGACCGGCGTACCGACGGGGGAGTACACATGGGACGCTATCCGCGAGCAGCACGGGACGCGCGCTTGAAGTGCATCGAGTGCAACGCGCCCGTCGTCGAGACGGTCGAAGGAGACTACGCCTGCGTGGACTGCGGTGCCGCACCGATTCGCAGTCGGTCGGACGCGGCGGCGTCCACCGCCGACGCGCGGTCCCCGGCGGACGACTGACGCGATTAGTCTGCCGACACGAACCACATTTTTGTCACTGGTAGACGAAGGCGAGGCCATGAGCTACGCTCGTCTCGAACCGGCGACGGACGCCCTCTCCACTGCCCGGCGGTCCCACGCATGACCGTGAACGCCCCCATCCGAACCGAGTCGCTGACGAAGCGGTACGGCGACGCGACCGCGGTCCGGGACCTCACCTTCGAGGTCGAGCGCGGCGAGGTGTTCGGGTTCCTCGGTCCCAACGGCGCGGGCAAGACGACGACGATGCAGATGCTGACGACGCTTACCCGGCCCAGTTCCGGCGAGGCGTGGGTCGGTGGCGAACCCGTCACCGACCGCGACGCCGTGGTCGAGCAGTTGGGCTACATGCCCGAGGAGCCGCCCATCTACGACGAACTCACCGGGCGCGAGCAGTTGGCGTACGTCGCGGGCCTCCGGGACCTCCCCGAGAGCGAGGCCGACCGGACGATTCGGGACCTCCTCGGGCGGTTCGACCTCGCCGACGACGCCGACGACCGCATCTCGACGTACTCGAAGGGGATGAAACAGAAGACCGCGCTGATTCAGGCGCTCGTCCACGACCCGCAAGTCGTGTTTCTCGACGAGCCGACCTCGGGGCTGGACCCGCGCGCGGCACGAACCGTCAGGAATCTGGTCTCGGAACTCCGCGACGAGGGGATGACCGTCTTCCTCTCGACGCACATCCTCCCGGTCGTCGAGGAGTTGGCCGACCGGGTGGGCGTCCTCCACGACGGCCGCCTCGTCGCCGAGGGGTCGCCCGAGTCGCTGACTCACCGGGCCGAATCGGGCGAGGAGTCCACGCTCGAAGAGGTGTTCCTCGAAGTGACGAGCGAACACCCCGACCAGCGGGCGGGCCTCGACGCCGAGCAGTCGGAGTTCGCGCGATGAAGGTGCCCGACCTCTCGCACGCGACCCGCATCGCCCGCGTCGAAGTCCGGCGGAGCGTCCGGGCGATGCGGTCGAGCGGCACCCGGACCCTCGCGTTCGCGTTCGCGCTCCTGTTCTGGGTCGCCGCACCGACGCTGGTCGGCGGGTTTCTGGCCTACCAGCTCGGACAGGCGCTCCCCACCGTCCCCTTCGAGTTCCCGGTGTTGGACCTCGCTCGCGGCGGGACCGCGGTCGGGTGGGTCGGTCTCGCGGCGCTCGCGGCGGCCCGGACCGCGGGCAAGAAGGGCGAGATTGACTCTCCGGAGGGCATCCTGACGACCGTGCCCGCGCGCGACGCCGCGCTCGGTCTCCTGCTCGCCGAATACGTCCGGATGGCGCTGGTCGCCGCGATTCCCGTCGCGACTATCACCGCGGCGCTCGCGGTCGGAGCGGGCGCGGTCGGGCCGATACTGGCGATTCCGGCGACCGCCGCCGTTTTGCTCGGCGTCGGTCTCACGGTCGGGTTCCCGGTCGGCATCGGCGTCAAGTGGGCCACGCGCAGGACGCCGTGGCTCGCGCGCCACAAGACCGCGCTCCTGTTGGTCGCGTTCGGCCTCTACTTCCTCGCGGTAACGTCCCAAGCGTTCAACGACGTCGTTTCCGCGCTCCAGCGCGCGCTCCGGGACACGCCGCTGGCGTGGTTCGGCGACGCCGCCCTGTTGGGCCTGCCGGGCATCGACGCGGTGGCGGTTCACGCGCTCGGCGCGGCGGCACTCGCCGCGGTCCTCCTCCCGGCGCTCGGGGGCGTCGGGATTCGCGCCGCGACGGCGGTCTGGTACACCGACCGAGCGCAGACGGCGACCGAGGAGACCGACGAGAAGCGAACCGACGCGGCCGTTCGGGGCCGGGGCGACGCCCCCGCGAGCGGAACTGCACGCGAGAGCGGACCCGCGAGCGAGAGCGCAGGCGCGACGAGCGCGAGCCTCGGCGAACGCGCGCTCGCGCCCCTCTCGGGACTCCTCGCCAGACCGACGCGGACCCTAACGCTCGCGGTCTGGCGGCGGACCAAGCGCGCGCCGATTCGCGTCCTCTACGTCTCCTACCCGCTCTTTTTCCTCTACGCGCCGCTCCGGACCGCCTTCGAGACCGGCGTGACGACCGTCCTGCCGGTGATGGTCGCGCTCTACGGGACGTGGGCCACGGGCGCGCTGGTGTTGAACCCCCTCGGCGACGAGGGGTCGGTCCTGCCCGCGACCCTGCTGTCGGGCATCGACGGCCGCCAGTTCGTCGTCGCCCACGTCCTCTCGGCGGCGCTCGTCGGCGTCCCGGTCGTCGCGGTGACGACCGCCGTGACGGGCGCGCTGAGCCCGCTCGAACCCCTCCGGTGGGTGGCGCTGACGGCCGCGAGCGCGCTTCTCGTCGTCGCCGGGACGGTGCTGGCCGTCGCGGTCGGCACCCTCCTCCCGCGGTTCGGCACGGTCGAGGTGTTCCGGAGCCGCGAGGTCACGATGCCGAGCAAGGGCGCGTTCGCGGCCTACTCGCTGGCACTGCTCGGCGGTGCGGTCGGAGCCGTCGTCGCGCTCCTCCCGGCGCTCGCGGGGTTCGTCGGGTCGCTCCTCGGCGTGCCGGGCATCGCGGTTCGGGTAGTCGGCGGCGGGATGGCGGTGCTGGTCGGCGTCGTCGGTCCGGTGGTCGGGTTCCGGTGGGCCGTCGGGAAGTTCGAGGAGTTCGTCGTAGACTGAGCGTCGGCGGCCGGTGTGGGGCCGATTGCACACGTTGCGGAACTGTTTTACGCGCTCGTTGGCGAAATACGGATAATATGAGCGAACTCGAAGAGGAGTACCGCCTCGATTATTTCGAGGAAGAGGGCTTCGTCAGGAAGGAGTGTACCGACTGTGGTGACTTCTTCTGGACCCGCGACCCCGACCGAGAGACCTGCGGCGAACCGCCGTGCGAGAACTACCAGTTCATCGACGACCCCGGATTCCCGGAGGCGTACACGCTCGAAGAGATGCGAGAGGCGTTCCTCTCGTTCTTCGAGGAGAACGACCACGAGCGAATCGAACCGTACCCGGTGGCCGCGAACCGCTGGCGCGACGACGTGTTGCTGACCCAAGCGTCTATCTACGACTTCCAACCGCTCGTCACCTCGGGCGAGACTCCTCCGCCCGCCAACCCCCTCACGATTAGCCAGCCCTGCATCCGGATGCAGGACATCGACAACGTGGGCAAGACGGGCCGGCACACGATGGCCTTCGAGATGATGGCCCACCACGCGTTCAACGCCCGCGAGGAGGTCGGCGACGAGTACGCCTACTCGGGCGAAGTCTACTGGAAGGACGAGACCGTCGAGTACTGCGACCGGTTCTTCGAGTCGATGGGGGCCGACTTGGAGGAGATCACCTACATCGAGGACCCGTGGGTCGGCGGCGGCAACGCCGGACCCGCCATCGAAGTCATCTACAAGGGCGCGGAACTCGCCACGCTGGTCTTCATGTCGATGGAGCAGGACCCGGACGGCGACTACGAGATGAAAGACGGCAACCGGTACTCCAAGATGGACACCTACATCGTGGACACCGGCTACGGCCTCGAACGCTGGACGTGGGTGAGCCAAGGGACGCCGACCGTCTACGAGGCGGTCTACCCCGAGATGATTTCGTTCCTGAAGGACAACGCGGGCATCGACCACTCCGAGGAGGAGGAAAAACTCGTCCATCGCTCCTCGAAACTCGCTGGCCACATGGACATCGACGAGGCCGAAGACATGGAGGCCGCCCGCGACAACATCGCTCGCGAGTTGGACGTTTCGACCGCCCGTCTCGAAGACCTGCTCGAACCCCTCGAAGACATCTACGCCATCGCGGACCACTGCCGGACGCTCGCCTACATGCTCGGCGACGGCATCGTCCCGAGCAACGTCGCCACGGGGTATCTCACCCGGATGGTTCTCCGGCGGACCAAGCGCCTCTGTGACAACGTCGGCGTGGACGCCCCGCTGGACGAACTCGTGGACATGCAGGCCGAACGGCTCGAATACGAGAACCGCGACACGATTCGGGACATCGTGCGCACCGAGGTCGAGAAGTACCGCGAGACGCTCGAACAGGGCGGTCGCCGGGTCGAGCGACTCGCCAAGGAGTACGCCGAGAAGGGCCAGCCCATCCCCACCGACGAACTGGTCGAACTGTACGACTCCCACGGCATCCAGCCCGACATGGTCGAAGAGATCGCCGCGGACTTCGGGACCGAGGTCGAGGTCCCCGACGACTTCTACAGCGTCGTCGCCTCCCGTCACGACTCCGGGCAGGCCTTCGAGGACGAGGAGGACGAAGACGACCGGCTGGCCGACCTGCCGAAGACCGACCGGCAGTTCTACGAGGACCAGTACGGCACCGACTTCGAGGCCGTGGTCCTCGACGTGTTCGAGCGCGAAGGCGAAGGGAAGGACGGCGAGACGGCCTACGACGTGGTGCTGGACCAGACGATGTTCTACCCCGAGGGCGGCGGCCAACCCGCCGACCACGGGACGCTGACGACCGACGACACGAGCGTGCGGGTCAGCGACGTGCAGGTCCGGGACGGCGTCATCCTCCACCGGACCGACGACGAGGTCGGCAAGGGTGACATCGTGCGCGGGAAGATAGACCGCGACCGTCGCCGTCGGCTGATGCGCCACCACACCGCGACCCACCTCGTCGTCCACGCGGCCCGCGAGGTGCTGGGCGACCACGTCCGGCAGGCGGGTGCCCAGAAGGGCACCGACAGCTCGCGCATCGACGTGCGCCACTACGAGCGCATCGACCGCGAGACCAAAAACGAGATCGAGATGGTCGCCAACGAACTCGTGATGGAGAACACGTCGGTCCAACAGGAGTGGCCCAACCGCCACGAGGCCGAAGAGGAGTACGGCTTCGACCTGTATCAGGGCGGCATCCCGGCCGGACAGAACATCCGGCTCATCCACGTCTCCGAGGACGTGCAGGCCTGCGGTGGCACTCACGTCCGGCGCACGGGCGACGTGGGCACCATCAAGATTCTGAACACCGAGCGCGTGCAGGACGGCGTGGAACGACTCACCTTCGCCGCGGGCGAGGCCGCCGTCGAGGCGACCCAGCGCACCGAGACCGCGCTCGCCGACGCGGCCGACGTGCTGGACGTGGCTCCCGAGGAGGTCCCCGAGACCGCTCAGCGGTTCTTCGACGAGTGGAAGGACCGCGGCAAGCAGATAGAGGACCTCAAGGAGCAACTGGCCGAGGCCCGCGCCTCGGGCGGTGGCGGCGGCGAGGAGGTCGAGGTCGGCGACGTGACCGCGGTAATCCAGCGCCTCGACGCCGACATGGACGAACTCCGGGCGACCGCGAACGCCCTCGTGGAGGAGGGCAAAATCGCGGTCCTCGGAAGCGGTGCCGACGGCGCGACGTTCGTGGTCGCGGTGCCCGACGGCGTCGGCGTCAACGCTGGCGAGGTCGTCGGCGAACTCGCCCAGAAGGTCGGCGGGGGCGGCGGCGGTCCGCCGGACTTCGCGCAGGGCGGCGGCCCGGACGCCGAGAAGTTGGACGACGCGCTCGACGAGGCCCCCGACGTGCTGAAGCAGGTCCAGAACGCCTGAAGACCACCGGTAGCTCTTTTCCCGCGGCGACCGATTTCGAGCGAACGATGACTGACCCGAGGACGACGACCGACTCGTCTCCCTTTCGTCGCGTCACCGTGGCCGACGCGCCGCCGCCGAGCGTGATTCCCGCCGACCTCTCGGTGGAGATGGTCGAGTCGGCGGTCACGAGCGAGACCCCCGCGACGCTCCGGGTCTCGTTGCGCTGGACGGGCGACGAGACGGTGACGCTGGAGGGCGGGCCGCCGCCGCTGGACCTCCCCGCGGCGGACGACCCGTCGGACCCGACGCTCGTGCTCGTTCCGACCGCCGGGCGCTCGTTCGACCGGGACGACGACCGGCCGGGGTGCTGGCGGGTGGACGGCGACCCCGGCGAGGGGTTCGGCCGTCACCTCGGACTGTGGACCGGGGAGGTCGGTCCCGGCGACGAGTTCGCCCGCGAGGCGCAGGTGTGGACCGACCACCGTGCGGAGGGATGCCTGCCGGTCGGTCGCTACCGGTTCTCGGGTCGGACGTACGTCGCCGACTGGGAGGCCGTCGCCGAGTGGGAGTTCGCCCTGCGCGTGATAGACTGACGCGAGCGGTGTCGCCGCGAGCGGTCAGGGATTGTTACCGAATGCTGTGTCACTAATGCCACGATACGCTGAAGTGAGACGAGTCGAAAGAACGCTAGCGGAGTCAAACCGTGACGAGCGACGAGCCTCCGCTACGCGAACCGACCGACTCGGCGGCCGACGCGACCGACGAACTCCGCCCGTCCCCCGCCGACGACTCCGACGCGACGAACGTCGCGAACCCGGCGAACGACGCCTCCCCCGCGTCGAACGCCGACGGCCCGCTGGCGAGGGCAGACGACGGCGCGGCGACCGACGACGAGCGCGCCCGCGACGACGCCGACCTCGAACGCGCGCTGGAGGACTTCTACGCGGACTGACTCGGCCGGGCACGTCGGCCGGGACCGCTCGAATCGACGGGCTACCGGTCGAACAGCCACCGCTTCGCGCGCCCGACGATAGACCGGCGGCGTGCGAGTCGCCGGTTCAGCGCGTCGTTCACCCGCCGGAGTCGCGCGTTGTCGGCTTCGAGTCGGCGTAGCTCCTCGCGGAGTCGGTCCTCGCGGGCGCGCTCGTCGGCCCCGCGACGGTCCGCGTCGGAACGGGGCAGTTCCCTCGCTTGCGCTCGGTCCGCGGACGCGCCGTGGTCCGGAGACGAGGAGCGACCGGACGCGCGACCGCCGGAGGGTCCGGGTTCGCGGTCGGTACGCGTCTCGTCGGGGCGGGTTTCGTCGGGGCGCTCCTCGTCCGGGGCGTCGTACCAGCTCCCCGAGCCGTCGTATCTCCCGTCCGGGCCGTCGTACTCCGGGTCGAGGGCGGCCAGCGCGCGCTCGTCGCGGACGCGCCCCGCGAGGACCGCGTTGACGACCGCGCCGACCAGCAGGACGAGACTGCTGAAGTACAGCCAGATGAGCAGGAGGAACGCGCTCCCGAGAGCGCCGTACACCACCTCGTAGCGTCCCGCGAGGAGAACGTAGGCCTGAAACAGCGCCTCCATCGCGGTCCAGCCGACCGCGGCGACGACGACGCCGGGCAGGACCTCGCGGGGCGTCACGTCCACGTCGGGGAAGACGTAGTAGATGGGGAAGAACGCGACCGCGAGACCGGCCGCGAGCAAGAGCGGGTTGACGACCATCGGATACGGCAAGTCGGGGACGCGGGCCGCCACCGAACCCACGACGACGAACGTGACGACGGCGAACCCGAGCGCGACGATTACGACGAGGGCGTTCTTCAGTTGGGCGACGAGGGACTTGTTCGACGCCGTGCCGTAGATTTGGGAGAACGCCACGTCGAGGCCCCGGAATATCTTCGAGACGCCCCACAGGAGCGTCACCGCCCCGACGACCGACACGCCGGTCCGGGCGGTGGCCACGTCGAGCGACTCGACCAGCAGGTCGCGGGCGTACGCCGTCAGGAACGGTTCAGTGACCGCCGCGACCGACGCCGTGAACTCCTCGTTGCCGACCGTCGTGAGGACGACGAGGACGAACAGCAACAGCGGGAGCATCGAGACGAACGCGTGGTACGCGATGCTCCCTGCCATGAACGTGATGTTCTGGTCGTGTATCTCGCGCCACGACGCCCGGACGACCCGCTCGGTCGCCCGCCAGAGTTCCCGTCCCCGGCACCCCATGCGAATCCATCACGGGAGCCGACGGTAAAACGTCGTCGCCCGGTCAGTAGGATTGATTTCCCACCTTTTAGCAATATGCAG
>SDGW01001319.1_pt1 | contig 10317 bp, 20 predicted proteins | sample 2873831 | NCBI WGS metagenome assembly SDGW01 (sample SAMN08132700, study PRJNA421101) | hypersaline lake metagenome | isolation source: celular fraction 0.22 microns magnesium sulfate-rich crust from ephemeral... | place: Spain: Penahueca Lagoon, Toledo | collected 2011-07
GTCTCACTGCGGGGCGACCCCACCCGGCCGCTCCTCCGAGCCCGAACGGACCGTCTACCCCACCGACCCCGACACCCGGCTGCATCCGTGGCAACGCGCGCCCTCGCGGCTCGCCCAAGCACTCGAGGCCGCCAACGACGACCCGACGCGACAGGAACTGACGAACATCCTCTGCTCGCTCGAGGGGCTGTTCGTCCACGTCGACGGCGAGGACGAATCCTATCGGCCGACGACCATCCACGTCGAACCCGCCGCCGAGCGGTGGGACAGCGACCGGGCGACCGGCGATCTCCTGACGCTCATGCGCCGGGCCAGGTGGCAACTCGAGAGCGTGAGCTTCGGGACGCGCAAGCGACTCTCCTTTCGGGAGGTGCCGGCCGACCAATGACACTCCCGAACGGCGACGTGGCCGACCGCCGCGCCGCGGTCGTTCGCCGCGTCGGGGGCGGCACACACTGTCGCACGCGCCTGTCGAAAGAGACGGTCGCCAAGGTCTACTACGCGCTGGCCGACGGCGAGGTGCCCGATCTCGTCCAACTCTCGGATGCATGGCAGTGGCCCGACGCCAAGCGCCGCCGGGCCGTCGCCGAGTGTGCGGGCTTCGAGTACGACCCGCCGAAACACTCGCTGCGATCGTTCAACAGCGCGGAGCTACAGGCGATCGTGGCCGCGCTCGAGGACGCGGAGGTGACAGACGGTGCTGAGTGACGACCGCGAACTCCCCGACGACTTTCTCGGCGGGTGGGCGGCCACGAACGGCATCCTGCTGTGGTCTGGCTGCGTGGCGGCGGTCCATGCGTTCCGGCCGTCGGCGCTGCCGTCCGCGCTCGCGACGACCGACGCGCTGTTGGTCATGTCCGTAATCCTCCTGTCGATCGGCAGTTGTGGCATCGTCGCCGAGGCACTGCGGGTCGGGTACCAGTGGCTGGCCTCGGAGCCGAACCCCGAACGCGAGCAACTGACCGAGGTGCCGTGGGATGAGTAGCAACGTACACGACGGCCGCTATGTCAACCTCTACTGTCCCGAGTGTCGCGCCCGGCCCGAGGGCCTCGAGACCCACGTCGGCCGTGAGTCCTACCGCACGCTGCGGTGTGCGTACTGTCTGTCGAGTCTCAACGCCACACTCCCCGAGTACGTCCCGACGACGGTCCCGCCGGGGCGGCCGTTCGACGCCCGGCTGTTTGCGACGGAGGGCGAGACATGACGACTGGCGTCGGCGCGTGGCTGTCCTGTCCCGACTGCGGGAGCGCGGACGTGTTCTGGTCGTATTCGAACGGCCGGTTGCACCTGTCCTGTCGGGACTGTCCGGCGACGACCAACCGCCTGATCGGCCGCGCGAGACTTCGCCGGTAGCTGCGTTTCATTTTGCACACGGTGTGTCCCCGCTGGCACCACAACCACTATCCAACAGCGCCCGAAAGCCCACGCTGGCCGTCGCGGCCGCCGGTCGCCTTGGCGGTGCCTTTCGGTTGTCGTCCGCTGGGGGTCGACCGTAGCGGGGCGGCGGTCCGGTTTCCGAGGCCGGCGCCAGCCGAGCCGGTGACTATTACCTGATTACTGAAAAGAGAACTACGTTACTCAGAAAGTAGGTCGGCCTTACTGTCGCCGAACCACTCGAGGTCGGTCACGGCGCCGACGAACTCGCTGGGGCTCATGTCGGCGACCGCGTCGATGCCCTCGGTCGCGACGACCGGGTAGTAGTGTTTGTTCTTCTTGGGTGTCCACTCGAGATCCCGCCCGCACTCGTACCGAAGCCGCTCGTACTCGTCATCGAATCGCTTGTGCATGGCCGGCGGGATGTACATGTACCGGCCTTTCCAATCCTCTTTGACGTTCAGGTCGCTCCCGTCGCTCTCGTCGTTCTCGCCCGTTTCGTCGCTCTCGGAGTGGTCGGCGGGTTCGTCACGCTCGGCGGGTTGTGTACTCTCGGAAGGTTCGGAGGGTTCGGAACTACCAACGGGATCGGATAGTTCGCCGTTCTCGTCGGACTCGTCGCTCGCGTCACTCTCGTCGGGTTCGTCCTCTTGGAAGCGTTCGGCCATTCGGTCCCGAACCTCAGCATCGTCCCGGTCGCTCATTCGGACTCACCTCGTGCAAGATCCTCGAAGTGCGCGGCGATCGCTTGCAGCTCGTCTTCCATATCACAGTCCTCGTCGTGGCCGAAAATCGAGTGGCCGTGATTCCAGGCGCGTTTGATCGCCGCCCGGTTTCGCACTTCGAACACGGGGATGAACTCACTGAATTGGTCGTCGAACCACTCGAGCATCCCTTCTTGCTCGCCGTCGATCGGATAGTCCACGTTTGAGACGACGACGGCTTGTTCGTTGATCCGCGCGCCGGTGAAGTTGTCCTCGAGCGAATCGATTTGCTTAAAGAGGAGATCCAGCGCCCGGATGCTGGTGTCTTCGGCCTCGGCAGGGATCAACAGGTTCTCACACGCGAGCAAGGCGTTGTCGGTCAACAGCCCCAGCGACGGCGGACAGTCCACGACGATGAAATCGTAGCCGGTCACGTCCTCGAGTAGCATCTGGAGCCGTTTGCGCCCCTGCATGGCTGAGACCAAATCTTGCTCGAGCGTGAACATCCCGATGTTCGCGGGCAACAGGTCGAACTCGTCGTGGGCGACGACGAGATCGGCGACGGTATGCTCGCCCGGTTTCTTGAGCGCGTCCGCGAGATTCGCGCCGTCGGCGGTGTACTCGTCTTTGTAGCCCGCGCCGCTGGTGAGATACCCCTGTGGGTCAAGGTCGATCAACAGCACGTCGTTCTCCCGATCGGCCAGCGCGCCCGCGACGTTCAAGGCGAGCGTGCTTTTCCCAACGCCGCCTTTCTGGTTGCTCACAACGAGCCGGTAGGGTTCGGATGGTTTGGAACTCATAATGGCTTAGTCTCTCCAATCGCTCCTAACTCACGAATCACTGATAAAGATAGTCCCGACAGGCGGACTTCTGGCCGTGTTCGGATGGTTTGGTGTTCCAAACGTTCCAAAACCTCTAACTGTTACAAACGCTATGTAGTAGACGGGCGGGGAAACCCGCCCGCAAAATAATGGCAACCGACAATACACGGGCTGTAAGCCCTGCGATCGGCGTTGTACTACTCCTTGCAATCACCGTCACCCTCGCGGCCACCGTCGCCGGGGCCTTCCTGCTCGGCATCGACCGACCCGCCGAGCCCGATCTGACGGCGACACTCGAGACCGACGACACACCCGAGGCGACGTTCACCTTCGACCGCACCCGCCGAACCCTTACCGTCACCCACGCTGGGGGCGACACACTCGCGGCCGAGCGCGTCCAGATCCGCGGCGACGTACGCGACGGGCCGGTCCGCTGGGGCACCGGTGAGATCACCGAGGGCGACGCGACGGCCGTCACCGTGACCGGGACCGACGTGTGGGTCACGGTCGGGGGCGAGACAGTGAGCGAGTGGTCGGGGTAGACTGTCGGGGAATCGACTATAAGACACCACACCAACAGATAACCAATGAGATTTAGAATTGAGAGATCAAGCCGCGAAACACCGCCAGTAGAGGGCGCTGAGAAAGTTGAAGCGCCGAATAAGACGATTGACGGGAAGGACAATCCGCTCGAGATATGGGTCGTTGAGGTCGAGTCGCTAGACGAATTGTTGGAGTTGGTAGACGATGAGGGCGACGTTATTGTAGGCCGGTCGGTGTACGAATCCGACACTTACGGCGGGCCAGAATACGACCTCGAAATATACGACGACTATCGGGAATAACGCCGCCTCGTAACAACCCCGACCACAACTGTCCTTGAAAACGGCCGGCCCGCTGGCCGCCCGTGACGCGCAGGCCTCGAGCGCGCCGTGGTCGTGTTTCTCGGACGACACCAAAATGGTACTGGATCGGTTGACAGGTTAGTCGGCGTTGCCCACCTGCATTCGATCATGAACCGATAGCTCCCGGATACGGTCGGCCGGCGTCGTCTCGAGAATTTCATCGACACACGACGGACAGACCGGCACATCGACCATCCGCTCGTAGTTCTCGAGCAACCGGGCGATATGGGTCGCATCGGCGCGGCACCCGTCGTAGTAGGCACACTGGGGCTGTGCAAGGTCGATCTCGCGGCCGCCGAGTGTCCGTTGGGTTTCGTTCATGCACTCTCACTCTCTGGGGCGAAGAAATCCTCGAGCGAGCGCGGTTGCTCGCCCACGCGGTCGTCGTACCACACGAACACGCACTGCGGACAGTCGAACACGCCGCGGTTCGAACACGTTCGCCGGGCGTTCGCACCACAGATCGGACAGAATCCGATCGCCGCGGGCGGCGCGCTCTCGGGAATCGTCCCCAGCGGCCCGCGGGGCATCCCGTATCCGCCGTGGGTGGGCTCGGCGCTGCGATAGGCGTCACGCATCGTTCTCACCGGGCCGATCGACCCACAGCATGATCCGGCCCCAAATCTCGGTTTGGAACGGCTCGTAGGCGTCCTCGCGCCAGAAGTTCAACCCGCGTTCGATCGGCTCGCCCCAGTCCTCGGGGTTGTGGTAGCTGTCGTTCGTGTGGACGTACAGGTCCGCGGGCCGGTCGGCGTTGGGAATCTCGAAGGCATACGTCCCGTGATGGTCGATCGACTCGGCGAGCATGACTCGCTCGGCGTCGCCGACCTCCCACACGTCGCCGAACTCGGTGTCGGCGACCGGGACCTCGTAGGTGTCGGGGTCGCGCTCGAGGAGGTCGTCGTAACTCTCGCGGCGGCCACCCTGCCAGACGCGGACCGTCACGGTCTCGCGGTTGTCGTCACTCCCCATCCGACTCACCTCTGGTCTCGCGCTCACCGAGCTGTCGAATCGCCGCGCGGATCGCCTCGCTCCGATTCGGGAACACACCGGCGTCGACCAGCGACTCGACGCGCTCGAGTTGCGTCGTGGGAATCCGAATCGTCACCCGTTCCATCGACGCGCCGGTACTCGCGCGGTCGCGGGGCGTGGGCTCGGTACTCACAAGAACGCACCTCCGGTCCACGACTCTGGTTTCACCGCGCCGATCACCCCGACCGCACACCCGCATTCGAACCGGACCGCGTCGTCGGCTTGCTGGGGGTCGGCCGGTCGCGTCACGACGACGCACTCGCCACAGTCGGTACAGGCCACGGGCTCGTGCTGGTAGTCGTCGGTCATGCAGAATCACGGGCGATTCGCCACCCGGTCCACAACCCAGCGACAACGATCATTCCGACGATCGGGACAACAGCCTCGAGCGACGGCGTCCATACCGTAACCGTCTCATTCGCGACCGGATTCTCGCCGCTGACTGTCCGCGGGGTACCTATGACTTCGAAGACGACAACCCACGAGAGGACTGCGGACGTGACGAGATAGATCCCTAATCGGGCGGTCTGTGGTAGCGTGGTACTCATGGTTGCTCACCGTCGGGGACCAGCCGCCCGTACTCAATCGGCGGGATAGCCTCGTGTTCGACCTTGTAGTGCAACACGCCGTCTTCGACCATCGCCCACCGAATCGACGCCTCGGCGGGTGCGACGCCAAACTCCGCGAGTCCGTCGGCGGCGTCGGACAGCGCCCGCTCGTGCAACTTCTCGCGCGGGTAGCAGTCTTCGACCATGACGGTCCCGCGAATGCAGTCCTCGCGGTCCCGATCGTCGTCGCCGGTCTCGAGGTCGGCCGCGAGTGGCTGGGGGCGACCGCTCCCGGCGAGTGGACCCATCCCGACGTGTGCGAGGCGGTCTTCGACGCGCCCGCGGGGTATACGCTGGAGGTCTACTATCTCGAGAACCGCGAATCGATCGTCTACTACGCCCGCGACGGCGTCGACGACTCCCCACTGCGGGGCCGCGGGGACGATCTCGAGCAACTGACCCGCGCAAACGCGCCGTATCTCTACGTCCACGTCTGGAACGGGAGTGGGAACGCCACGGTCGCGCTCGCGCCCTGGACCCACGCCCACGGGCCGGGCTCGAAACATCCCGAGATTCGGGAGGTCGCCGAGACGCCTGCCGACTGTGGGCTCGAGGTCGCCGTGACGGTCGCCCGCGAGTGGGCCGCCGACGGCCGGCCGGCCGCGGCGTCGGGACAGGCGTCGCTGGGGGCGTTCGGCGCAGCGCGTACTGACGGGGGCGAGAGTCAATGAGGCTGTACTACACCGGCGCGTCACCGAACAATCTGCGGAAGGCCCGCGACCACGCGCCCTCACACACCCACGGCGCGGGCTGGACACCGCAGAAAATGACGCCGCATGATGTCCCGTATTTCGTGGACAACGGCGCGTTCACGGCGTCGTTCGACGGCGAGGCGTGGGTCGAGACCATCGAACGCGCCCTGCTCGAGATGCCGACCGTGCCGGATTTCATCGTCTTACCCGACGTGTACGGCGACGCCGCGGCGACCATCGAGCGCCACCGCGAGTGGCTATACGACCGGCCGCTCCCGTTGCGCTCGGGTGAACTCGCCCGGTACTGGGTGCTGCAACCCGGCCGCCCGATCGCCGACCAATTCGATGCGCTCGAGGGCTGTCAAGGCGTGTTCGTCGGTGGGCCGAAACGATGGAAGCGTGCCCACGGCGCGGAGATCGTCGCCGAAGCCCGCGAGCGCGATCTCCGCACCCACGTCGGGAATCCCGGCGGGGCCGACGGGCTCGTGTGGGCCTACAAGACGGGCTTCGATAGCTGCGATACGACCACGATCTTTCAGAACGGCTACTGGCACTATCTCGAGCGACTCGAGGCGGTCACCGCCGAGACGGGGTCGCCCGAGCCCGACCCCGGCGACCCGGAGAGTCAACAGGCGGCGCTCGAGGCGTTCGGTGGGGAGTCGGTGTAGGGAAACGATTATCATCTATGGACGAAACGCCCCCTCTATGCCAGATTCCAATACGTTAGAAGTTGAGTTCCCAAGAAACGGCTGCACCCTCAGTGGACTTCTCGCACTGTTCCGAGAGGCAAAAGAGGAGGACAGCAACCACAAGACGAATTTCTTCCCCGATGAACTCGACGATGCACGCCGTGAAATCTACAATAACCTTGAAGATGTCGACGGTTTCACACTGACGGTCGAGTTCGAAGAATAGCGCGAACTATCCTGTTCGGTCTCGAGACGCTTGTTTTCCGGCGACTCACTGCCCGAGTCGAGTGGTGAGTTTCGGCGCGGAATCTGTACAGCGTTATGTGGTTTATCGCACTTTCCAAACACCGCTATACCCTCGATTTCCGAACCCTCATAGCCTGCAACCAGTGATCCACTCCGATAAACAGCCCACAGCACATTAGACCAATAATGTACGGTGCTATTTTGTAGGTCCACGCCCTTGGGTAAGCCGAGTCGATGGAAACCAGCAAATCCGGGGCTTCACCCACGGGAAAAGCCCTCGAGAACGCCCTTCGCGAGTGCATCCAGTCGATGGACTCCGACTACGACGGAACGCTCGAGTCGATCGGCAGCAACTATCCCCGAAACCTCTGTCGCGTAACAAGCAGTTGGGTCGGGTGGTGTAGTGACCGCGACGTAACCACACTCGGGGACGTGAGCAAACGAACGATGCAACAGTACGCCGCACGGTTGCACCGTCGCGTGCAGGCGAAACAAGCCGACTCGAGTGCGGGAATCTCCGCGGCCACCGCACACACGTACTACAACTACGTCTCGGCGTTCCTGTCGTGGGCCGTCAAGTGGGACTATCTACCAGAGAACCCGGCCGAAAAGGCCGCTGCGAAGGACGAACTCCCGCCGAAACCCTCGAGCAACAGCGGCGACCAACAGTTCTGGTCGCCCGAACAGCGCCGGGCGATCGTGACCTACGTCGACGAGCGCGCTCGCGAGGCGATCGACACCGACGGCACCGACGCCTTCGAGGAAGTCCGTGATCGGGCGCTCGTGGCGATGCTCGCCTATTCGGGCGTCCGTGGCGCGGAGGTACTCGCGGACTCGCGTGACGAGCGGCGTAACGGCCTCCGGTGGCACAGCGTCGACCTCGAGAACGGTGTGATAACCGTCCTCGGCAAGAGCCAACAGAAAGAGGAGACCGCGTTGCCAGAGCAAGCGGTCGAACCGTTGCGGCGTCTCGAGACACTCCTTGATCCGCCGGCCGACGGCTGGCCGGTCTTCCCCTCCCGACACCCGCCGTCGCTGTACGAGCGAATCGACGACGCAGGACACGACAAACCCGACGGCGACCCATGGGGTTACGTCCTCGAGACCGGCATCGAACCGCCGTCAATGAGTACCTCCGGCGCACGAACGCTGTTGAAGCGGCTCTCGGAGGAAGCCGACATACCAGGACTTGACGAGGACGACTATCTCACGCTACACGGAGCCCGCCGTGGGGTCGGCGAGAAACTCTATCGTGAGCGTGGGGCCGCCGCGGCACAACGAACGTTGCGTCACGCCGACCCACAGACGACCTCAGAAATGTACTCACATATCGAAGCGAGCGAGCTGGCCGAAGACAATACCGAGGTCTTCGATCGGGAGTAGCCTACCGCAACAGCGCTCGCTTGACTCGCTCGGTGAACGATTCCTCCGGCCGAATCCACCGATAGACCTCTCCGAAGCGATCGCCTTTCAGGATCGTATTCCCGTCGCGGCGAATCACGGCCGCGTCCTCGAGTGCATCGAGGTGGGTCTGTTGCAGCGAGACGTAGACGACGTGTCGGTCGTCGCCCGAGATAGCTTCGATCGGTCGGTCGTATTCGATCTCCGCGACGCGATCGGCCAATTCGGCGCGATCGAGTGAGTTGTGGTCTGCGAGGACGTGCATCGTCCAGCGGCGACGCGCGTTCCGCAGCACGGTAAACGTCTCATCGAGCGTCTCGTCGGTCGGGCTTTGGGCCGATGACATACCAACCGCCATTCGGGAGCGAGGGGAAAAGGGAAGCGAACTGGTTTATAAGTTCTATTCCCGAACCCGCCAATACACCCAACTGAGCGGCCGGAGGGCCAGATCCCACACCTCCCGGCAGAGGCTCTCGGCCGTGAGCTTCACGGCCGCACGGGCGCTGATGTGGTCGCGCTCGCGTTTCTCCGCGAAATACGCTCGCACCTCCGCGATCGTCTCGTCGTCGCCGAAGTAGTGCTTGCAGTCTGTCCGAAACTCGAGTCGCAGTGTTGCGGCGAGTGGAACGTCCTCGAGCGTGCCCTGTCTCGCGTGTTCCAGTTCGTGGTTCTTGATGTAGGCGTGGGCTCTCGGGTAGTCCTTGAGCCGCTCGTCGAGGACAATCACGTCGTGGGCGTACTTGTAGTGGTTCTGTGCGCCCGGGGCGTAGACGATTTCAGTGTCGTCGGGGTCGTCTGGCCGCTCGCGTGCTGGTGGTGTCGTAATCATGGATCGTGAGTGTTCGTACTGGTACCTAGTCGTTTCGCCGACAGACGGCTATTCGGACGCCCGATAGCGGTCGATTCGGGCTTTGTTCTCCGCATACGACCGACTCGAGTCATAGATCGGATCGGCGGGCAAGGCGGCCTCGCCGTCGGGGACCGTCGCAACGGGATACTCGACCTCGCCGAGTAGGTCTTGGACCATCGCTTCCCACGCCCCGATCGCCGAGTCGTCGTCCATCATGCCCCGCAACCGTTCGAATACCTCCGCAACCTCCGCGTAGGCGTCGTTGAAATCGGCGATCCACTCCTCGACCTCCTCGATATCCTCGTCGACGCCGGCCTCGCGGAGTCGGTCCTGCACGCGCGAGCGTACGTCGCGTTCCCACGCCTCGCTCTGGCGTTCGTTCTTCGTCTCGAGGTCCGGGTCAGTATACCGCTCGAGGGTCGTCCGAATGATCCGGCGGAACTCCTCGGGCTGTTGCTCGAGAGCGTTTAACTCGGTGGCCCCAGCGCCGTGTTCCTGTTCCCACTCGGTCACGCGACGGTTGTACGCGACGCCGCCGGTGCCGGTGGCCGTACTCTCCTCGATGGGCTTGCGGGGTAACTCCAGCGCCTCGATTTGGGCTTTCGTCACGGCCAGCCGGTCGATCACGACCCGTTGCTCGAGGTCGCCGCGTTGCTTGAGCCACGCGAGTTTGCCCGCCATGTTCGCCGGCATATCATACCCCTTGGGGTCGAAATCGGCGAGATAGAGGATTACCGCGGGCTTCCCTGCGGCCTCGATCCGTTGGGCCAGTTCGTTCGCGACGGTCAAAGACAGGTCGCCCTCCCCTTCCACGACGACGTTACAGCCGTACTCGGCGGCGAGCCCACCCTCGCCGCGGATGTAATCGGGGAGTGTCTTTTCGGACCACAACTCGATGTGATAGGGTGACTGCCGGGCCGTATCGAAGGATAGCGACTCGCGGGCACTCGCGGCCACGCGGCCGGCGACCCACTCGGAGTAGTCGGTCTCGTCG
>SDGW01001322.1_pt1 | contig 10314 bp, 9 predicted proteins | sample 2873831 | NCBI WGS metagenome assembly SDGW01 (sample SAMN08132700, study PRJNA421101) | hypersaline lake metagenome | isolation source: celular fraction 0.22 microns magnesium sulfate-rich crust from ephemeral... | place: Spain: Penahueca Lagoon, Toledo | collected 2011-07
ACAAAAGAAAGACCTGGGATCGCAGCTGCCCCAGCAGCTTGTGCTAAACGGGCGATCATCAGCCATATGAAATTAGTCGTAAAAAATCCTAACAAGGATGCTGTACCAAAAATCGAAATTCCTATAAATAAGAGTCTTCGTATCGGTAAATAATCGGACAATCTGGTGTAAGTGATCGTAAATATCGCGAGCACAATCGAATACCCAGACACAACCCAAGCACCTAATGAAGGAGAAAGTGAAAAGTCCTCTAATACGTTTGGCAACGCGACATTAAACATAGTTGTATTCATCACTACAAGCCAAACGCAAGCACTTAACGTAATGACCGTTTGAAAATGTCTATTGTTCATAGATGCCTCTTGTTGCATGAGTTACCTCCTTGGTGTGATTTTTATAGTTTGTATATAAAGGCAGTTCGCTCGTAAAAGAAAAGCTCGAAATTGCCACATTTTCGACCGAATCTAAATGATTTCTTTCTACACTCGAAATACTTTAACATAGAGCATAAGGTTATGAAACTATTATGTTTTGGTAAAAGCTTCTCTGACGGTCTTTCCAGTTACGTAAGCAATCATGATATAATAGAACGAACTCAATCTGGGAGAGAGATCGAATGAAGAAGCAGGTTTTTAAACGATTGTATGAAGGCATCATGATTCTATTAGTAATGATGACTATTATGACCCTTTGGACAGAAAGTGCTTATAATTCTGCTGTAAATTGGGTGGTGTGGTTCATCTTTTTTGTGGATTTTGTCATTCGTTTTACGTTCTCCAGTAAAAAATGGGGGTTCATTAAGAAGAACCCCTTTCTCGTCATTGCAGTGATTCCACTCGATCAGTTTTTCCAGATGGCCCGTATTGTTCGGTTAATTTATTTGTTCCGTATTAAAACCATTACCAAGTATTATATCCAACCCTTTGTTCAAAAGTTGACCTATCAATCAAAGGTGTGGATCTTTACTTTTCTACTATTATTCCTACTAGCGCAATCATTTCTTGTCTGGCGCTTAGAGGAAAATGTGCTATCCTTCTGGGATGCGGCCTATGCTGTTTTTGGACATCTGGTCTTCTTCGGACATCGCATGGTAGATATCCAAGAGGGAATTTCACTATGGATGTTTGTAATCACTTCTATTGTAGGGGTTCTGCTCCACGGACTGGCATTGCAATGGGCGTTTACAAAGATAGAAACTATAATTGAAAGTCGTAAGCATAAGTCAGCACAATCATGATCAAAAGCAGAAATCATATATATAGGAAGATAGCTGTACAAAGCAATTGGGGGATCAAGGTATGAAGGCAGTACTTACATATTTACGCTCGTATAAGTTTTCCTTTGTGATGGCCATTGTGCTTATGCTCGTTGAATTGGCTGTTGAACTATCACAACCCTTCTTAATGGGGGTTATTATTGATCAGGGGATATTGCAAAAAGACATGTCAGCTGTCGCTACATGGGGAGGGTTACTCCTTGGCTTATCGCTCGTAGCTTTTGCAGCAGGAATAGCGAGTTCTTTCTTTGCGGCTAATGTTAGCCAAGGTGTGGGTCATGATCTAAGGAGAGACATGTATGAAAAAATACAGGCATTTTCTCCAATTCATTTTCAGTCTTTTCCGACATCCTCGTTAATTACCAGACTTACCAATGATGTGACACAGGTTCAAGGATTCTTGTTTATGGGGATGCGTATTATGCTTCGTGCACCTCTTTTTATTATTGGTGGAATGATCATGGCATTTGTTGTTCATGCACAATTGGCAGGTATTCTTCTGATGGCTGTACCATTTCTTTTTATCATCATGTTCTGGATCATGACAAAAGGCGTCCGACTTTTTCAAAAGGTACAAAAGCGGCTTGATGGTGTGAATCGGGTTATTCGTGAAAACCTCGTCAATATGCGCTTAGTCAAAGCCTATGATAGAGGAGAGCATGAACGACAAGGCTTTTTGAATGTAAACATCCCTCTTATGAAATCCAATAAAACTGCGCTGCGTCTTATGGAAACAACGATGCCGATCGTGATGTTTGGGATGAACGTTGCTCTGGTTGCGTTATTATGGTTTGGTGCTTTGGAGTTACGTACAAATGGAGCACAAGAAGGTGAATTGGTTTCTGTATTGAACTACGGGACAAGAATTATGTTCTCCTTTTCTGTGTTTACTTTCTTAATTATGATGTTTTCACGAGGAAAAGCCTCTGCAACACGGATAACGGAAGTTTTGCATCAAGAATCTACTTCAGAAGTATGGAAGGACACTTCACCTCAGAAAGACATAGCCGGAAGCATCACCTTTGAATCTGTTTCCTTCTCCTATCCTTCTTCTCAAGTGCCAGCATTGCGCGATGTCTCTTTTACCATTAAAGCGGGGGAGACTGTAGGAATACTAGGGGAAACGGGGTCTGGTAAATCATCACTGACCCAGCTCATACCAAGGTTATATGAACCTACGAGTGGGACCATTTACATTGATGGTCAAGACTCAAGCGAAATCAATCTTAAGGCATTAAGGGAGCAGGTTGGATTTGTCCCTCAGGAAGCGCACCTTTTCACGGGTACGATTCGTGAAAACATTGCATGGGGGAAAGAGGATGCAACGAATGAAGAAATCCAGAGAGCAGCTGAAGAAGCAAATATCCATAGCTTTATAGAAAGCTTAGCAGAGGGATATGATACTCCGGTCGGTCAAAAAGGTGTAAATCTCTCGGGTGGTCAAAAGCAACGCCTTTCCATTGCTAGGGCTTTAGTGAAAAAGCCGAGTGTGCTCGTACTTGATGACAGTACGAGTGCGCTTGATGCAAATACAGAAGCGGATATTTTACAGACGTTGAAAGAATTAAAGTGTACCGTGTTCATTATTGCGCAGAAAATTAGCTCTGTTAAAGAAGCCGATCACATTCTTGTTCTACGCCAAGGTTCCATAGTAGACCAAGGGAATCATGAAGCATTGCTACAAGATAGTAAGATGTATCAACGTATTTATGAATCGCAGGTACAAAAAGGGGTGGTGTAGGGTGGCGAAACAAACGGAAAATCGAGGTCGTTCACATCCACACCAAAATCGCGGGATGAAGATTCAGCCCCCTAAAATCGATGATATAAAGGGCACGGTCTTTCGGATATGGAAGTATTTAAGCCGAGAGAAAGGGAAGTTTATTCTAGTTTTATCTATGGTGCTTGTTAGTTCCATACTCTCTTTGCTAGGCCCCTATTACCTCGGGGTGGCAGTGGATAAAGTGATCGCTAATCCTGATCCAGATACCCTTCTTTGGATGTTAGGCTTATTGTTACTGATCTATCTGTTTCAGTTTACAGCTGTGTTCTTGCAAAACTTTTGGATGATTGGAATTGCTCAAAACAGTATTTTTACAATGAGAAATGATCTTTTTTCACACTTACAAGAGCTTAACATGTCTTTTTATCAAAAGAAGCAGCATGGAGAGATCATGAGCCGCGTGACGAATGATATTGAAAATGTAAGTAAAACACTAAATTCATCTGTCATTCAGTTCACGACAAGTACCATTACACTAATTGGAACGGTAGGTATGATGCTCTGGTTAAGTCCATTGCTTACCCTTTTAACACTGACGATTGTTCCAGTTATGTTTTATGGGATGAAGTGGATTACGAAACGAACCAGTGTCTTTTTTAAGGAACAACAAAAGAACTTAGGTGAACTGAATGGATTTATCGAAGAATCCATCACGGGGCACAACATTATTAAAATGTTCTCGCAGGAAGAGAACATGATTAACTCCTTTAAAAAGAAAAATGAAGCGCTCCGTAACAGTGGGTATTGGGCCATGACCTATACTGGCTTCATTCCAAAGCTTATGAACATGCTGAACAATGTAAGCTTTGCCATTATTGTTGGTCTTGGTGGTGCTCTTGCCATTGGTGGGGGATGGGGCGTTTCAATTGGTGTGATTGTGACATTCACCACATATTCTCGTCAGTTCACCCGACCACTGAGTGATTTGGCTAACCAGTTTAATATGATCCTATCCGCTGTAGCAGGCGCGGAGCGAGTATTTAACATATTAGATGAACCAGAGGAGAAAGATACCGAAAATGCTAAGGAAGTAAGCGACCTAAACGGCGAAGTAGAGTTTAAGGATGTATCTTTTTCATATGAAGGGGATGAGGATACGTTAAATAACATTAACTTTCATGCTTCTCCTGGGGAAACTGTCGCACTTGTTGGGCCAACTGGAGCAGGGAAAACTACGATTATATCTTTGCTCACACGTTTCTATGATCCAGAGTCAGGTGAGGTTTTGGTTGATGGAAGAAATATGAGTGAGATTACTCGAAAAAGCCTTCGTAAGCATGTTGGTACAGTTCTTCAGGATTCCTTTTTATTTGAAACAACCGTTCGAGAAAACATTCGTTACGGGCGATTAGACGCAACGGATGAGGAGGTAGAGGAAGCGGCGAAATCGGCCAATGCACATCACTTTATTACCAATCTCCCTAATGGGTATGATACAGTGCTTCAATCAGACGGAAGCGGCATTAGCCAGGGGCAAAGACAGCTACTTTCAATAGCAAGAGCCATGTTGTCGAATCCATCACTCCTTATTCTGGATGAAGCAACCAGTAGCATCGATACGATTACGGAAATCAAAATTAATGATGCTCTTGGTAAGCTAATGGAAGGGAGAACAAGCTTTGTCATTGCCCACCGTTTAAATACAATTCAAAATGCAGATCAGATCCTTGTGCTAAATGAAGGGGAAATCATTGAACGTGGCTCCCATGAGGAATTAGTGAAGCAGGATGGATTTTATGCTGGGCTGGTATCCACTCAGAGTCAGAAAGCTTCTTCTTTAAGAAATTAGTAAAGATCCCTTGTTAAGGGACCTTTTAGTTTGAGAAATGGTTAGGTTAAGAACGTAAATCTACAGGTGTCTGGATAGGGATGTTAAAGATGTTGATGAGTATAATAATAACGATAACGGATAGGCCATATGCGACAAGAGGACGCTTTGAATGCAAAACAATCATAGGGAACATGACGACATAAAATAGTGCTGACCACCAAATTGACCATCCATAATCATAAGTAAGCCTATTAAAAACATGAGAATAAATGACCTCCCAGGTCCAAAGCCCCATAACCCAGAAGAATATATAAGCATATGGTGATTTTTGATTAAAAGGATAGAAGTGCAAAAAAAGAATTACAATAGAAGGTAAGAAAAGGAATGTGAGAAAGAAACCTACCGTTTGATGATTGGTAAAGATTTCTGATTCCCATTTCCATAAATAATAATTGGCACATATAAAGTTATATAATAAATTCATTAATGCAACATACAAAATCGTGGAATGGTATTTATGAAATGATTGCCAACTTTTTGTTAACATGGCCACGATGCATAAGGAGATTGAAAGAACTGCTGTCATAATAGTCCCTCACTTAAAAGGTTGTCTTTAAAAAGGTTTTCCTAACAACAGGGAAATCATTCGCTAGTCTTTACACAAAGATAAGCCAGTGAACGGATCACTGGCTTTCATGTATTAGCCCTTATAATCTTCTTTCAATTCACGAAGCGGAACATCATGCTCTTGTTCGGGATAATCTAATGGGAAAACACGTGCATTTTCTCTTGTTTCATCCACATGTTGAATATAAACAGGAGTTCCATTATGAGAAACGTTTGCCATAACAGGTGATTCTGAAACTTCTTTTGCTCGTCGCTTTTCCATGTGAATAACCTCCTTTAAATGAGCTGATCTTATTATGAGGAGAGAGGTTATGCGTTATGCGCCTCAAGTGCATTAAAAAGCACGATTCTCATATGAGAATCGTGCTAAATGGCTTGATAAACATGATGGATCATGGTACACTTTAAACCTATGTATAGCGATTTTACTTATTGAAATTATATCTATCCATTATTAATTTTACATGAGTGAAATCCAAATGTCAAATAATATAGATCAAATCCTACAGGGGTGATGATGCGGTGACGGAGAAACATGAAGATTGGCAGTTGGAACAGCAACGGATCAACAACGTATTAGATGAGATTGAACATAAAAAAGAAAAGTTAAGAGAAAAGGTTGGTGACGTAAAAGGAGAAGTCATCGGACTTCGGGAAAACTTCTGGGAAGACGTAACAGTCAACCTAGATGAGCATGATGATGTCGTAGAAACGGTAAATAGCCTGAAGCAGCAAGCTGAGCTTTTAGGAGAGCGTGAACGAAGTCATAAGCATTTTTACGACCAACTCAAAACATTACAGCGTATGCAAAAAAATCCTTACTTCGGTCGTGTTGACTTCCGTGAAGATGGTGACAAAGAAGCCGAAGAGATTTATATAGGGGTAGGTTCCTTAATGGATCAAAATGATGAAGACTTTTTGATCTATGATTGGCGCGCTCCTATATCAAGTCTATATTACGATTACTCACCAGGACCGGCGGAGTATAAAACGCCTGAAGGAACAATAGAAGGTGAGATGGAGTTAAAGCGTCAATTTATTATTCGAGACGGAGATTTGAAAGGTCTTTTTGACACTGGAGTTACTATCATGGATGAGCTTCTTCAGGAAGTGCTCGGCAATAATGCCAATACGCAAATGAAGAGCATTGTAGCAACCATTCAAAAAGAACAAAACCAAATAATTCGTTATGACCAGAGTAAGTACGTGGTGGTGCAAGGTGTAGCTGGAAGTGGAAAAACTTCTGCAGCCCTTCAGCGCGTAGCGTACCTTTTATATCGATATCGTGGAAAAATTGATGCGGATCAAATGATGTTATTTTCTCCAAACCCGATGTTTAATAGTTATGTAGCGAACGTATTACCTGAGTTGGGCGAAGAAAACATGGAGCAAACGACTTTCCAAGAGTATATGGATAAACGCCTTGAAGGTCGAATTGATTTTGAAGATGCCTATACGCAACTTGAGTATTTATTAACAGCTAAGCAAGATAACGATTACCACACAAGACTTCAAGGAATTCGTTTCAAAGCGAGTCTTGCTTACAAAGACGTAATTGACACCTATGCACAAAACCTTGAGAAAGAAGGAATGGTTTTTCGTAATGTAAAATTCCGAGGCAAAACCATTGTTTCTGCTGATGAGATCCATGAGTATTTTTATGACTTAGAGGATTACATTACGATTCCCAACCGTATTGAAATGGTGTCAGCTTGGATCCTTAAACGCTTAGAGGCTTTTGCGCGAAAAGAACGTGATGAGGACTGGGTTGAAGAAGAAATTGAAATGCTAAGCAAAGAGGATTATTTGAAGATTTACCATAAAGTCCAAGAAGGTCGTGAAAATGAGGACCGTTTTGATGACTACGTTCGTGAGCAGGCAATTCTGGCGAAAGCGATTGTGAATAAGTACATGAAGCCTATCAAACGTAAGATTAAGGACTTCCAATTTATTAACATCACTGCAATCTATCGTCAGCTCTTTACGCGAAATCAAGATGTTGATCATGAAAGCTGGAAGGCCATAGCAGAACAAACGAATGAGCAACTTCAAACGAACCTGCTATTCCACGAAGATGTAACACCATTCTTATATTTAGAGGATCAGTTAAAAGGGATTCATTCCTATAATAAAACGCGCTATTTGTTTTTAGATGAAGCTCAGGATTACTCCCCATTCCAACTCGAGTTTTTCAAGCAGCTCTTCCCGAATGCGCGAATGACCATCTTAGGAGACTACAATCAAGCCATTTACGCACACAACTTGAATGCCCCGACTCCACTTTCAGAAGAATTGTACCAGGATGAAAAGATGGAGAAGATGACCCTTCTAAGAAGTTATCGCTCGACTAGACCGATCATTGAATTTACAAAAGGCATTGTACCTGGTGGCGAAGATATTGAGCCCTTTAATCGAGAGGGAGACGCCCCTACTGTAACAGTGTCTGAAGATTGGGCAGAACATACAGATGCGGTCATTGAAAAAATTCGGGATTTGGAAGAAGAGTCTTATGATACAGTAGCCGTTATTTGTAAAACGGCAAAGGAAGCACGAGAAGCCTATGAACGGATGAAGAATGATGTTAATATACGCTTAATGGATAAGGATACGTACACGTTTGAGAAAGGCTTAATCCTGATTCCTGCATACCTCGCAAAAGGGATCGAGTTTGATGCGGTTATCATTTATAACGCATCAGAAGAAGAATATTATCAGGAAATTGAAAGAAACCTCTTTTACACTGCATGTACAAGACCAATGCATGAATTGCATTTATTCTCGCTCGGTAAAGTGACAAGATTTATTGAGTAATATTGGAGAATGCCTGTCCCCGGATTATGTGGGCAGGCATTTTTATGCTTGCCCACATTTACCTGCTATAAGGAAAGCTCCTCACTCCTTCTTCATAGGTATCCAGTGAATGGTTTTCACGCACACTTTCTTTTTGAATTGCGAACTTCATAGGAGCAGGAACATGATTATAGTAAATGGTCGTTTTCAGCAGGAAGGATCTAATAGTGGGGGGTGGAAGCTTTGGTACAAGATCATAGAAGTTAACAAAACGTACACTCATGGGAACAAGTGAGCGAAAGACGCGTTTGAATGTAGTATCTCCTACACGTGGACTTCCATAATTGTACATCACAACCTGGGTGAAATCGGTGTTTACTGTAGCATCAAGTGCGTGAAGTGTAGCTAGTGCCCCTCCTAAACTGTGTCCTGTAATGTATAGCTTTTTATATGAAGGTATGGTTTCATATACTTTCATGATTTCATCCCGACAAGACTCATAAATCGAGAGGAATCCGTCGTGGACTAAACCGCTATCCGGCGCATATGGGTAGGAACGTTGGTATACTTGGGCATCTGACACCCAGTCTGGATCAGATTGAGTACCTCGAAAGGCAATCAAAATTGAATCAGGTGACTCTAGAATGAAGCCAAACCATTCTCGAGAATGTAAAGAACGTGCCTTGAATGGTTTAATTAACTGAAAGCCTTTTGGAATGTGGAATTGCCCATTTGTCTTATATTGAACATAGGTCAGTCTGCATAAATCAATTAGAAAAAGAGCTAATTCTTTATGAAAATAACGCGAAACATTCACGTATCCCCCTCCAAACAGATATGGTTTCTACATTGTATGGAAGGGTTTATGGAGGAGTGCAGATGTGTTAAAGATTCATGAAACTGTTGAAATGGGGTTTAAAAACCTTGAAAAACGTTTATGGACTAAGGAAACCCTATTAAAGGAGAGGTTCATATGGCAGCTATCGATAAAGAACTTAAAGACGTATATATGAAACAAAGTGGGGAACCTATTCGTTTTGCACATGGGACTTACGTGGTTACACAAGTAGATGGTAAAAGACATTGTGAATTAACGCTAAACAATGTTGAACAACAAGAGATGTTTGATGAGCGAAAAGAGGAAGACAAGCCTGTAGAAATGACTTTCACTACACAGGAAAATGAATCACATGACATGACATTTAAAGTGAAAACAGTGAATCGATTTAATGAACAACGAAATGTTGTAGAGTTGGAAAACCTATAATGAAGTTAGAACATTCATGACGAGAAGCCTTGCTAACTTAGCGAGGCTTTTCTTATTTGCTTAAAAGTTGTCTTTTATATACCAAACAAGGTCATGAAACTTTTTTGTCTCTCTCTTATCTAAGGCTTCATCAATTAACCTTTTGGCGTTTTGCATTTCCAGCTCGTGAATAACTCGATCCACTTTCGTTAGGTTAACAGGCTTTTTCTTCTTTAAGTAACGATGCGCAATCGAATTCACATGGGTTAAAAAGTCAGGAAGATCCATTAGCTCAAGAATTGAAATTTGAATCATATGTTTTCCGTTTTGAAAGACCAGTACATCCTTTGTGTTTTCAATTTGTTTCGTGTCTCGATTGATGGAAATTTCACGTCCTTCAACGGGTACAAAATGGTAGAGTTTATCATCGATATGGATAGAAAAGTACTGGTAGGCAAGCATAATGCGAATTCGGTCAACTTCTTGCTTTACATAAAACGGCTTTAACATTTGAACAGACAGCATAATAGATTCACCTCTAATTATCTGAATATTTTGTATTATCTTATGCGCTTGCCGCTCATTTAGTTAAGGTTTTGGGTGATAATCTAATGAAATATTTTAGTCATAAGGGCGGGGGAAGAGGAAAGACTTTGTATTCTTTCTTGTTCCAATAAAGCCCCCTATTGTTGAAGACTTGGATTCGAGATAAAGTGCGGGGAGACAGTGCAAGGGGCGACCCGAGGGGGGAATCCAACGTCTACCCTACGGGGATTCCGTCGCTTACCAGAGCGAATCCATCGCTTACCCGAGGGATTCCG
>SDGW01001508.1_pt1 | contig 10314 bp, 9 predicted proteins | sample 2873831 | NCBI WGS metagenome assembly SDGW01 (sample SAMN08132700, study PRJNA421101) | hypersaline lake metagenome | isolation source: celular fraction 0.22 microns magnesium sulfate-rich crust from ephemeral... | place: Spain: Penahueca Lagoon, Toledo | collected 2011-07
GCCTCGTCGGACATCGTCGGGTAGACGTTGCGCTTGGCGTAGGCGATGTACTTCCGCAGGAGTTCGGTGTCGATGTCCGGCGCGACCTCTTCGGTGACGTTCTCGACCTCCTCGGCGGTGTACTCGGAGTTGGGGACCTGCTCGCGCTGGGTGTGGAGCTCGCCGGCGTAGTTCGTCTTCAGGATGTGCTCGGCCAGCCGGCTGTCGTGCTCGGGGTCGGGCTGGTCGGTGACGGTGAAGATCAGGTCGAACCGCGAGATCAGCGCGGGCTCTAAGTCGATCTGCTCGCCGATCGGTTCGTACTGGTCGAAGCGACCGTACTTCGGGTTCGCGGCGCCGAGCAGCGAACACCGGCTCTTCAGGGTGGCGTTGATCCCGGCCTTCGAGACCGAGATCTTCTGCTGTTCGAGCCCCTCGTGCATCGCCGAGCGGTCCCCCGAGTCCATCTTGTCCAGCTCGTCGATGGCGGCGATCCCCTTGTCCGCGAGTACGAGCGCGCCCGCTTCGAGCGTCCACTGCTGGCCGTCGCCGAAGTCGTCGCGGACCGCCGCGGCGGTGTTGTGCGTGACGAGACCGTTCCCGAGGAAGTTGTGCGTCTCGGGCACCGTCAGGTCGAACACTTCTTTCTCGCCAGTGTCCTCCGCAGCGACGACTTCGTCCCAGACGAGGTCAGCCTCGACAGCCTCCTCGACGATCGGTTCCACGTCGCCGAGGTCACGGTCGCCGAGCATCTCTCTCGCGCGGGCCCGGCTCGGGTTGTCCCCGCGGTTGAGGTTCTGGTAGAACGGGCCGCCAGCACCGTCGGCACGGAGGAGTGCGTCCCCGACCGGGAGTCGCTCCCCCCGGCGGGGGGCGTCCACGACGATCTCCGAGAGTGCTTCGGATTTCGTGGTCGAACGGAAGCCGATCTCCTCGGCGAACGTGTCCAGTTCCGTGCCGTAGATCGCGAGGTGGGTCTGTACGGAGGTGGACTCGATCTCGTGGCCGTCGGCGCGCTCGTACGTCCCGCGTCGGTCGCGATCGCGCGTCCGCGAACGGACACCATAGGTCTCGAGCATCAACTGGACCTGCTCGGCGAGCCGTGAGCAGACGGTAGAGAACTGAACGCTCGAACCACCGTCGTCACGGCCACAGACCGACCCGTCGGCGTCGAACAGCCCGCGCAGGAACGCGTCGGCGTGTTCTGCGGTCGTGAGTCGCGGATCGAGTGCGATGTCGTCTTTCGGCGACTCGACGCCGAGGTTGCTGAAGAAGCGAGCGACGGTCGCGCTGTGGAGACGGATACAGGGGACGTGGTCGTCCTGATACTCGATCTCCGGGCGCTTGTCGAACGTCTCGGCCATGATCTCCGCGGCTTCCCGGAGCAGTTCCTCGTCGCTGTTCGAGATCCGGACCTGGCCGCGGTTTCCACTGCGCCGCGAGACCATCACGTCGCCGTCGCCGAACACCAGCCCGACGAGGTACATGAGGTCCGCGTCGAAACGCTCGGGGATAGTGACACCGCCGCCGTGCCTGAGCATCGCCCGCTCGATGTCGATATCCTCGCGCTTGGCGCCGATCGCGTCGAGCACCGTGTCGAGGCGGTCCTGCGGCAGGTGGCGGTTCCGTAGTGAGTCGTAGACGAAGTCTTCCGTGAGATCGAGCGCCGCGGCCGCGTCCCGAAGGGTTCCGAACTCCTCCCGGAGGCCGTCGATGAGCATCGTCGCCGACTCGTCGCTGGGTTTCAGTTTCTCCTCGGTGAACTCGACGAACGCCATCGGATCGGGCGACGTTCGCTCGACGTTCGTGTACGACGGGACAGCGACGTGATCGCCGGCGCCGATCTCCGAGATCTCTTTCCACTCGAACCCGTCGGCGCCACAGACGAGCAGGGGCGTGTTCGTCGACGCCTCGATCTCCTTCCCGTGGGCCGTCTCGACACGCCGGCAGGGCTTCTCGGGCATCCGCCAGACCTGAGAGCTTTCGGCGGTTTCGACCGTTCCGTCGTCCCGGTTGTACGTGTAGAGATCGCGCTCCATCGGCGCCGCCGTTTCCTCGTCGACCGGCTCGGGATGCTGATCGGCCGCGAGCTCACGGATAGGCGTGAACCCGTCGGTGGTGTGAATCAGCGTGTCGCCGGTGACACACAGGCCCGCCGCGGACGACCCTTTCCCGGAGGTGTAGACGGATCTGGGGGCGACCTGTTCGACATATGATATCATCTGGGACTTCCCGGTACCAGGGTCCCCTATCAGCAGCAAGTGCAGGTCGCCGCGGATCCGCGAGCCGTCCGGCAGATGCTTCGTCACGCCGGAGAACAGCTGCAGCACCATCGCGAGCTTCTCCTGCTCGTAGCCGTAGATCGCCGGGGCGATGGAGCCGACCATCTTCTCGTAGATCTCGGGGTCGTTCGAGAGTTCGACGATCTCGGCGATGTCGTCGTCGGTGATGTCCATGTCCTCGAACTCCTCGTCCTCGATCTCGATGGTCACCCCGTCCATGTACAGGTCGAACAGGGCGGTCTTCTCCTGGCCCTGCGTGACCTGCTCGATGTGGAGCACGCCGGTGACCGTCACGTGGTCGCCGGCGGTCACGTTGCCGGTCACGTCGTCCTCGATGTCGACGTCGATGCTCTGGGGCGTCTCGCCGCCGCGCAGCCCCTCGGGGCTCTCCTGCACCCGGAGCTTCTGGGAGTCGACGAACTCCGACTGGTCGTGGTTGACGGAGAACGGCCCCTGGCGCTCACAGCCCTGGCACTCGTGGGGTTCCTGGAAGCCGCCGTCGCTCTGGGGGATGTAGCTCATCGTCCCGCAGCGCTGGCACTCGAAGGCGGCCTCGGTCACCTTCGGTCGCACGTCGGTCGCCTTGCGGATGATCCCTTGGACCGCGATCAGCGAGCCGATGTGGTCGTCCTGCACCCGGAGGTCCCGGATGTCGACGGTCTGCTCGCTGGGGAGCCCGCGGATGCGGACGTGGGCCTGCCCGAGGCTCACGTCCGCCGGCAGGTCGTACAGCCGGAGCGCCTCCTCGGCGTACTCCCGCATCTGTTCGGGCTTCGCGAGGTAGTCCTCCGCGAGATCCCGATCGAACGTGAACAGGTCGTTGTAGTCGACGTAGAGCGAGCGGCGCTCGTTGGGGTACTCCTGCGCGAGCCGCCCCACCTCCTCCCGGTAGTAGTTCCGGTAGAACTGGATAACGTTTGGGTTCCGGAGAAAGCTTTATCTCTCCCGCCTGCGTGTGTGGGATTGTCATGGCCATCAGTGCCGAAGACCTGCGTCGGAAGACCGGCTTCGAGCGCGTGCTCTCGTGGTTCGAGACCGAGGACGAGGAGGTCGAAGCCGCGACCGCGTACAAGGCGCTCGAGGACGAGTACCTCTACTGAGGCGTCCGCTCGCCCGACCCCGCGAGCGACGACGGAGCCTGCCGTTTCTCACCCGTACACCGACACGTCCGAGCCGCGTTCTGCCATCATCTCGGCGGCCCGGTCGGCCCAGTCCGTGAAGTGGAACCCGGCGGCGGTGACCAGCGCCATCCAGACGTAGGTGGCGCCGATGCCGACGTAGGCGCCGAGGGCGCCCCAGCCCAGCACGACGCCGAGCAGGAACGTCAGCCCCAACTGGAGGCCGAACACGCCGCTAGTGCGGGCGACGAGGGGGATGCGCGTCTCGCTGGCGCCCTGGAGCCCGCCCGAGAGCACCGAGAACACCACCAGCGCGGCGCCGCAGATCCCGTACACCTGCGCGAACGCGACCGCGTAGTCGACCGTGTCGGGGTTGCCGGTGAACAGCGAGACGAACGTGTCCGCGGCGAACACGAGGCCGACGCCGACGCTGCCGACCGTGAGCAGGCCGAGACCCGCGACCGCCCACCCCTCGAAGCGCGCGCCCCCGGCGTCGCCCTCACCCAGCCGCTGGCCGACGACGACGCTGGCGGCGACGTTGTACCCCCGCGAGAGCGGCCCCGTCACCTGCTGGTACATCCGGCGGCCGATCTGGAAGCCGGCGTTGACCGGCTGGCCGAAGCCGAGCAGGATCGCGTTGAACGGGAACTCCGCGGCCGTCGAGGCGAACCCCTCGGCGATCTTCGGCGCGCTGACGACGACCAGCTGTTTGGCGATGATCCAGTCCTCCGGCAGCGCGAACGAGGCCTCCGACCAGTCGGTCCAGATCGCTAGACAGAGCATCGACGCGGTGAACACGTTCGCGGCCGCCGTGGCGAGGCCGACGCCGACGATCTTGAGCCGCGGGATCCCCAGCGGCGCGAACCCCAGCCCGAACGCGAGGCTGCCGAGAATGTTCAGTCCGTTGGCGACGACGTTGACGTACATCGGCGTCCGGGTATCGCCGGTGCCCTGCAGCGCCCGGGCGGCGATGAGCGCGACGTGGCGCGCGGGCGCGGTGGCGAAGATGATCGCGAGGTACGTCGACCCCAGCGCCACCACGCGCCCGAGGTGCTCGACGTCCTGCCCCGCGCCGAACACCCGGATCGCCGGTTCGCTCAGGAAGAAGCCGAAGAGGACGAACGGTACCCCCAGTAGCGCGCCGAGGAGGATCCCCTGGGTGATCGCCTCGTCGCGATTGGCGTCGGCGGCGGCGCCGCTGTCCTGCGAGGAGAGCGCGATCGTCCCGCCGCCGAGGCCGAGGCCGATCCGCAGCGGCAGCCGGGCGTAGAGGTCCGCCAGCCCGATGGCGACGACGCTCGCGGGGTTGAACGTCGCGGTGACGACGATGTCGACGGTCCGCATCAGCGTGCGGAACGTCTGCTCGGCCATCACCGGCCACGCCAGCGAGATGACCCGCTTCCAGACCGCGCGGACGCGGGGCCAGTCCATGCCCCGAGGCTCTCGCGGGCGGGGTTTGACGCTGACGGAAGCGGCCACCCAGTCACCGGGGACGGCCGGATCCGGAGCCGCCAGTGGGTGGCGTCGACCTCGGCTAACGACGCCGACAGTCGGTGGCGTTTTGCCCCGTGGCTCCTGAACCCCATCCGTGTCCGAGGAGGACTGGCGCGATCGGCTCGCCGAGGCGGGTGAGCTCACCCCCGAGATAGCCGGCGCCATCCTCGACGCCCACGGCGACCGCGGCTCCCGCGCCATCGAGGCGGTCTCGGAGGGCCGGGTGAAGGAGTACCGCGACTTCACCGTCGTCGTCGGCCACGAGGACGAGTACGTGATCGAGGACGACGGCTGCACCTGCGCGGACTCGGCGTACAACATCGACAGCGAGGCGGGCGAGCGCTGCTGGCACGTGCTCGCGGTCGCCATCGCCGAGCGTATCGGCGCCGTCGACCACCACGACATGTGGTACTCCGACGTGCGGGAGTTCATCTGACCCGGCAGAACCGGGAACGTTTAGACCGTCGGCTCACTACGTTCCTGTATGCCGGACTGTCCGTTAGCCGACGACTGCCCCAGCTTCTCCGAGCGAATCGAGGGCATGGGCTGTCAGCACTACGGCGATCGCGGGGGTGCCGAGTGGTGCAACCATTACGACATGCCCATCGACGAGCTCAAAGAGCAGCCGGTGAAGCCGGGCGAGGAGGTCGTCGTCGACGTGACGGACATCCACGAGAGCGGCGCGGGGGTCGGCCGGACCGACGACGGGTTCATCGTCCTCATCGACGGGCTCCTGCCGGACTGCCGGGCGCGGGTCCGCATCGACCGGGTGAAATCCAGCCACGCCACGGCGAAGAAAGTCGTCGAGAAGATGCCCCTCGAGGAGGCGGAGGAGGACGGCGACGGGTTGGAGGAGGAGCCCGTCGAGCCCGACGACGACGACGGCCGGCCCGACCGGGGCGACCGCGAACGGCTCGGCTCCCGCGACAACTTCTGGGGCGGCGACGGCGCCTGAGTCGGCCCACGCAGGACGCAGCTATTTGGTGCCCCGCGCGGGATCTGCACATGATGCCTGAAGAACAACTGTTCAAAGCCGAGGAGTCGCGTTCACGCGCCGAGATCGCCGACGCGCTCGTCGCCGCGGCCGAGGAGATCGAGTCCGGAACCGTCACCCTCGGGAGCGGGACCGACACGCAGGAGGTCGCCGTCCCCGACTCGTCGCAGTTCGAGGTGGAGCTCGAGCGGCTCACCGACTCCGAGACCGGCGAGCAGCGCTACGAGCTCGAGTACGAGGTCCGGTGGACCGAGTAAACCGCCACGAACTGTAGGTTTTTCTGCCGCCAGCGCTCAGTCCCCTCCATGAGTGACGGCGACGCCGAGAACCCGCGGGGCGATCCGCCGGCCGGCGGCGAGTCGGACGACTCCGCCGCCGGCGGCGACGGGTCCGGGAGCCCGCCCGCGTCGGACGGCAGCGTCGACGCCGACGAACTGCTCGCACAGTCGGGGTTCGACGCCGACAGCAACGTGCTCACCCGCCGGCAGGCGGAGGTGCTCGCGCTCCGGGAGCAGGGGTTGCGCCAGTCGGTGATCGCCGACCGGCTCGGCACCTCGCGGGCGAACGTCTCGAGCGTCGAGGCCAGCGCCCGCGAGAACGTCCGGAAGGCCCGCGAGACGGTCTCGTTCGCGGAGGCGCTCTCGGCGCCGGTCCAGATCCGGGTCGAGAACGGCACCGACCTCTACGACGTGCCCGAGGAGGTGTACGACGCCTGCGACGAGGCGGGCGTGAAGGTGGGGTACGCGGCGCCGGAGCTGATGAAGATCGTCAGCGACGCCGCGGGCGACGCGATCCACGGCCGGGAGGTGCGGGCGGAGCTGCTCGTCGGCGTCACCAGCGACGGGCAGGTCCGCGTGCGCCGGACCTACGAGGAGTAGCTCAGAACGCGTCGCGCTCGGCAAGCAGGGAGACCAGTTCTCGCACGCGCCCGGCGTCGTCTTTCGGCACCACCAGCACGCGGTCGTCGTAGGCGACGACCGCCAGCCCCGACACCCCGACCAGCGAGACGTGTTTGTCGTCGCTCGCGACCACGTTGTCCGCGGCGTCGACGGCGGTGTACCCCCCGAGCGCGACGTTGCCGTCCTCGTCCGGCGCCAGCACGCGGTCGAGCGCGTCCCACGTGCCGAGGTCGTCCCACGCGAAGTCGGCGTCGACGACGGCGACGCCATCGGCGCGCTCGAACACCGCGTAGTCGACCGAGAGCGGTTCGACCGCGTCGAACCCCGCCTCGGGGTCGCCCGCCGCGAGCGCGTCGACCAGCGGGGCGAGCGGGGAGTCCGCCGCGGCGTCGAGGAAGCTCTCGGGCGTCCACGCGAACATGCCGCTGTTCCAGCGGTAGCCCGCGTCGACGTACGCCCGGGCGGTCTCCGCGTCGGGCTTCTCGTGGAACGTCACGACCTCGCGGAACCGGACGCCGTCGGCCTCTCGCGCGGCGCCGGGTTCGACGTAGCCGTAGCCGGTCTCGGGCCGGTCGGGCGTGACGCCGAAGGTGACGAGCCGGCCGGTGTCGGCGGCGACCCGGGCGCCGGCGGTCATCGCCTTCTGGAACGCGTCGTCGTCCGCGACGTGGTGGTCGCTCGGGAGCGCGAGGACCACGAGCGGCTCGTCGGCGTCGCCGTACCGCTCCCGGATCCGGTGGGTCGCGTACGTCAGCGCCGGGCCGGTGTCCTTCCCGTCGGGCTCGACCAGCACGTCGGCGTCGGGCGCGTGCTCGTCGATCTCGTCGGCGAACTCGGGCCGGGTGGCGACGACCGTCTCGTCGGCGAAGCCGGCGCGGTCGACGGTCCGGGCGAGCAGCGAGCGGTCGCCGCCGACGGGGAGGAACTGCTTGGGCCGGTCGGCCCTGCTGGCGGGGTAGAGTCGCGAGCCGATGCCGCCCGCGAGGACGAGCGCGACGACGTGCATAGGTGGGGGTCGGCGGCGAGCGTGTTCAACCCGGTGGCTCCGGTCGGCGCCCGGCTAGCGCAGGCCGCCGACGCCGTCGGGCACGTGGGTCTCGATGGTCCCGCGCTCGAAGTACAGCAGTTCGACGCTCACGACGAACGCGCCGATGAGGAGCACCATCCAGAACGTCTCCGGCTCGCGGGTGTAGAGGTTCCACAGCATCACGGGGGCGAACGCGAACCCGCCGACGGCGCCGACAAGCGGCGGCAGGGGGTTGATCGCCTCGCGGTCGCGCTCGCGGAGCGCGAGCAGGCTCGCCGCGCCGAAGACGACGACGAACGCCAGCGACGCGAACGAGGTGATGGCGCCGAGGCTCCCCCAGGCGGAGAACGCGGCGGTGATCCCGCCGAGGACGAGCACGGCCCGGGTCGGGACGCCGTCGGCGTCGGCGTCCGCGAGCTGGTCTGGCAGCAGGTCACCCGAGACGAGCTTCTTCGCGAAGTGGCCCGCGGAGAACAGCGTCGCGTTGATCGCGCTGCCCGTCGAGAACAGCGCCGAGACCGAGACGATCAGGAAGCCGAGCGAGCCCAGGCCGAAGTACTGGAGCATCGCCGACGCCGCGTCCGCGAGGGCCACGTGGGGACGCTGCTGGATCGCCGCGGGCGCGAGGTTGGTCGTGACCAGCGCGACCAGCACGTAGATGGCCACCGCGACCGGGATCGAGACGTAGATCGCCCGCCGGATCGTCTCCGTGGGGTTCTCGATGCGCTCCTGGTCGTAGAACAGCAGCTGCCAGCCCTGGAACGCGACGAAGGAGATGGCGGCGGCGACGACGGGCGTGACGCCGGCGAGCCGGCCGACCCCGAACTGCACGGACTGCGCGGAGACGGGGCCGAGATACGCCAGCCCCCAGACGCCGAAGGCGACCAGGACCCCCACCTTCGCGACGACGAGGACGTTCTCCGCGGAGCCGGTCGCCCCCGCGCCGGCGACGTTCAGCCCGACGAACAGCGCCACCGAAAGCACCGAGACCACCGGCCGGAGCGGGACGCCGCCGACGCCGTCGGGGACGCCCTCGAACCCCAGCGCGAACTCCGCGAACGCGAACGCGTACATCGCGATCGAGCCGACGTAGCCGAACAGCAGCGACCAGCCGACCATCCCCGCGAGCGTCGAGTTGCCGACGAACTCCTGGACGAACGAGACCGAGCCGCCGCGCTGGTCGCCGACGCGGTTGAGCACGGTGTAGGAGTAGCCCGCACAGATCGCCACCACGCCGGCGGCGACGAACCCGACCCAGGTGGCGTACATCGAGATCTGGGCGACGACGCCCAGCACCGCGTAGATCCCGCCCCCGATCATCCCGCCGAGCGCGATCGAGACAGACTCCGTCAGCCCGAACTCGTCGCCCATGCCCCGAAATCGTCGACTATCCGACGAAAGCGTTGTGGCCGCCGCGGACCCGGCGGCTCACCACGTCTCGACGACGCCCTCGCGCACGTCCTCGGCACAGCCCCGGCAGTCCGGGTGGTCGGCGTCGAAGCAGGCCGGTCGTCCCTCGGCGTCGACCTCGACGGCGCGGCGGTCCGCGTGGCGCCGACAGACGAGCTTCGCCCGGCCGTGCTCGTCGGTCGGGAGGTCGAACTCGGCGGGCGCACGCCCCGTCTCGTACGCCTCGCGGGCCTCCTCGAACTGCTTGCCCGCGTTCCGGAGCTTCGTCCGGATGAACCGTTCGAGGCGGTCGTCCATGGCGGACCGTGGCGGGCCGGACCCAAAGAGCCGTCGCCCGGCGCGTCGACGCCCCCGGCGCGTTCACGCGCCTGGGGTCGAACGCCCCTCACGTCGACGCTCCGGCCGTTCGGCGTTTTCAGTTCCGCCACGGTGGCGGAATCTTAAATACCGTTAGGAACCAACCAGCGTACGCCTCCCAACGAAACACAGGCGGAGGCAGGCAACCATGAGCGAACTCGAGTCACACGCAGCGGCGATAGCCGAACAGTTCTCGGACCACCTAGACATCACCCAGGAGGACGTCGAGGAGCGCCTCGAGACCCTGGTGGAGGAGTACCGCGTCCCCCTCGACGAGGCCCGACGCAGCGTCGAGAGTCAGTACCTCGACGAGGCCGACCTCGAGCGCGAGGAGCTCGGCAGCGGCGACAGCGAGCTCGTCCAGCTGGGCGACATCGACGAGGACGAGCAGTGGATCGACCTCCGCGTGAAGGTCGCGGACCTCTGGGAGCCCGGCCACGAGTCCATCGCGCAGGTGGGCCTGCTGGGCGACGAGAGCGGGACGATGAAGTTCGTCGCGTTCGACACCTCCGACCTCCCCGAACTGGAGGAGGGGGCGAGCTACGCCCTCTCGAACGTCGTCACCGACGAGTACGAGGGGAGCTTCTCGGTGAAGCTCAACAGGACGACCACGATCACCGAGCTCGACGAGGAGGTCGAGGTCGGCGACGACGCCGTCACCGTCGAGGGCGCGCTGGTCGACGTGCAGTCCGGCTCCGGGCTGATCAAGCGCTGCCCCGAGGACGACTGCACGCGCGTGCTCCAGAACGGCCGG
>SDGW01001323.1_pt1 | contig 10311 bp, 11 predicted proteins | sample 2873831 | NCBI WGS metagenome assembly SDGW01 (sample SAMN08132700, study PRJNA421101) | hypersaline lake metagenome | isolation source: celular fraction 0.22 microns magnesium sulfate-rich crust from ephemeral... | place: Spain: Penahueca Lagoon, Toledo | collected 2011-07
TGAGCGGGTACGAAGTCGGGGCCGGAAAAGTCCGTCCGGGACGTATGTTCCGGGAACTGGAATTCCTCGAGAGTGGGTCCGTCGGTGCTGCCGGCCCCCCCGTCGTCGCTTTCGTTCTGATCACCGTTTGGTTCGTTCGAAGCGGTGTCGCTCGAACAGCCGGCGAGACCGACGGTGGCAGTAGTCCCGATACTGGCGAGCAGCTTTCGGCGATCCATAGTCGATATGGTGAGAACGGACATTTAAACTCTATGATAATTAGTATCCTTTCTCCCTACGAGAGTTATTTATCGACCTGTTCGTTCAATGTAGTTATGCCCGGTGATTATATTACCGGAGCTCGGGCGCGATGGATCGCGGTGATACCTGCCTGGTAGCGAGTTCGTTCACAATCCGACGCCACCAGTGATCGTGGTCCGTCCTACGGTAAATCAGTCCCTTTTTACACGCCGCCGGGGAATCACTGGCTATGAGCTTCGAGGAAGACGACCGCGTGGTCCTACACGACGAGCACAGCGAGTTCGACGGCGAGACCGGCACCGTCACCCAGACGATGGAGTCGATGTTCGGCGACGTCACCTACACGATCAGCTTCGACGACGGCCAGGAGGCCGGCGTCCCCGAGGACGACCTCGAGGCTGCCGACGAAGACGAAGAGTAACGCCGTTCCGGACCGACTGCGCTCGCCCGAGGCGATCGCCGTCCCGTCACCCCGGTCCGACGACCACACCGACTTTCGACCCGTAGATGCCCCAGATCCCGCTTCACTACGTCGACTTGCGAACGTTTTGCTACGCCACCGAGGACCAAAAGCGCGTCGAGGAGGCGCTCCGAACCTTCCTCCCGGACGGCGACGACGAGCCGTTCGAGATCGAGCGCGCCGAGAGCGAGGGCCACTACGGCGACCGCATCCTCGTCCTCTCGGCCCGCGTCGAGAACGCCGACGACATGCGCCACGTCCTCTCGCGGCTGGCCGACCTCGAGTCCTTCGACGAGTTGATCGACGAACTCGACGAGCGGGTCACCGAGAACACCGAACTGTTCCTACGTCTCGACAAGCAGGCCGCCTTCCAGGGCGACGTGCGCCTCGGCGACGGCATCACCTTCCGCGGGAAGGTCGAGGCCTACCCGGCGAAGAAGGAAAAAGCGGTCGAGAACGCCGAGGAAGTCCTCGAGCGGTTGCGCGACCGAGACTGATCGCGCTCGACCTCGAGATCGACCGCTTTCCGCATCCAGTTGACTCCGTCAAACCGACCGTTATCATCCGTTTACGAAGCGCTTTTGACTGACCAGTCAGTAAGTTTTCGCAGATCCTTCCTGCATGACGGACGAGACCATCGACGATTTGATGGAGGCGACGTATCAGGCGCTCTGCAAGCACGGCTACGCAGAGCTGACGATGCAGGACATCGCGGCTGAATCGGACAAGAGCAAAGGGACGCTCCACTACCACTTCGAGGGCAAGCAGGATCTCCTCGAGTCGTTTCTGGAGTATCTGCTTGCCAGGTTCGAGGAGCGAACCGAGACGGTCCCGGGTGAGACGCCGGCCGAGCGGCTCCACGAGTTTTTCGACGAACTGTTGACGCCGGCCGACGAGGAGTCCGCCGAGGAGTTCCGAACGGCGATCCTCGAGATCAAAGCCCAATCGCCGTACAACGAGGCCTACCGGGAGCAACTGAGCGAGTTCGACCGAGCGCTCCGCGACCGGATCGCCGGATTCGTCGCGGACGGCATCGAGGCGGGGGAGTTCCGCGACGACGTCGACCCGGACGAGACGGCAGACTTCCTCGTGACGCTGTTCCAGGGGGCGCAGACGCGAGCGGCCGCGGTCGATCGATCGCCAGAGCGGACGAAGCGGTACGTCCACGAGTACATCGACGAGACGCTTCGGACGGACGGCTCGAGCGGTACGGAGTCGACGTACGCTGACGGCGGGGTGGAGGCCGACAGATGAGCCTGCTCGACCGACTCGTCGCGTGGGTCACGCGTCGACTCGATCGGCTCTCGGGAGTGTTCAAGGGGCGCGACGAGTTCGACCTGACGTCGGGCGACATCGCGCGGCCGCTGTTCTACCTCTCGCTGCCGATCATCGTGACGAATCTGTTGCAGACGGCGTACAACCTCATCGACACGTTCTGGCTCGGGCAGTACAGCACGGACGCGCTGGCGGCGATCAGCTTCGCGTTCCCGATGGTGTTCCTGCTGATCTCGGTCGGGCTGGGACTATCGACTGCCGGGAGCGTTCTCGTCGCCCAGCACATCGGTGCGGACGAGGAGAGCGAGGCGGAGTACGCCGCCTCCCAGACCGTGGCGCTATCGCTGCTCGGTGCGATGGTCCTCGGCCTCGTCGGCTACGTCTCGGTCGACGAACTGCTCGGCCTCCTCGGTGCGTCGGCGAACGTACAGTTGCTCGCGACCGACTACATGCAGGTTATCTCGCTCGGGATGCCCTTCATGTTCGGCTTCTTCGTCTTCATCGCGCTAATGAGAGGCTACGGGGACACGGTCACGCCGATGCTGGTGATGTTCGGCTCGGTCCTCCTCAACGTCGTCCTCGACCCGTTCCTGATCTTCGGTTGGGGCCCGTTCCCCAGACTCGGGATCGAGGGCGCGGCCATCGCGACGGTCTTCGCTCGAGCCCTCGCGATCGTCGTGGGCCTCGCGATCATGTTTCGCGGGACGAGGGGCGTCCGGATTCGACTCCGCCAGATGCGCCCGGACATCACGTTCGCGAAGAAGCTCGTCAGGATCGGGTTTCCCGCGTCGATCGAGGGGATGGGACGGGCGCTGTCGATCAACTTGCTGCTGGTGATCGTCGGCTTCTTCCCGACGTACGTTGTCGCCGCCTACGGGATCGGCACGCGCGTGTTCTCGGTCATCTTCCTGCCGGCGATCGCGGTCGCCCGCGGCGTCGAGACGATGACCGGACAGAACGTGGGGGCCGGCGAGCCGGATCGCGCGAAGGCCGCCGCCGACTTCGCCGCCCGCACCATGTTCGTGATCCTCGGGGCACTCGGCGTCGTGGCGTGGATCGGCGCTCGACCGATCACCGCGGCGTTCACCGACGATCCAGCGGTCGTCGAAGTCGGCGTCACGTTCCTCCGGTACGTCGCGCCCTCCTTTGGCTTCATCGGGGTGATGCGGGCCTACAACGGCAGCTTCCGGGGGACCGGGAGGACGCTTACCGCGGCCGCGATCGTCCTCGTGATCTACGGCCTCATTCGGCTTCCGGCCGCTTACGTCCTCTCGCAGACGGCCCTGGAGTACCGCGGCATCTGGCTCGCCTTCGCCGTCTCGAACGCCATCGGCGCTACCCTCGCATACGGCTGGTACCGCAGAGGCACCTGGCGGAACGTCGACGTCACCGAGGGACCGACCGGTCCGCCGGTCGGCGACGACATCGAGCCGACCACCGACGACTGACAGCTCTTCTCTCCTCGCTGTGCCGCCAGCGATCGCGGCTCGAGCGGGGCGTTTTTGCCCCCCGCCACGGAGGAATGGGATATGCAGGTATCCGTCGTGGCCGACGATCCGGTCCGCGAGGCGGTCGTCGCCGCGCTCGGCGATGTCGATATCGACGTTCGTGACGCCGACCCGGAGTCGCTCGCCGACGCACGCTTTGCGGTCGTCGGCGACGTCGCGGGGTCGACGACGTTCGACCGGGCGAACGAGGCCGCACTCGAGGGCGGGACGCCGTGGATCGCCCTCGAGATCGGCGGCGTCGGCGGCTATCCGATTCCGACCGTCGACGCGGCCGTGACCGGCTTCGCGCCCGCGACCGGCTGTTTCGATTGTCTCCGCGCACGCGTCGCGTCGAACCTCGAAGAACAGGGTGACGCCCCGCAGGCCGACCGCAGCGCGGCCCGACTCGCCGGTGCGGTCGCCGGCCGGGAGTGCGTGCGCGTCCTCTCGGGCGACGAGCGGTCGATCGTCGGCTCGGTTCGCGAAGTGCCACACGCCCGACGGCCGCTCTTGCCCGTGCCGGGCTGTGCGTGTGCCGACGCGGGTCGGGATCGGACGCTCGAGCGGGACGCCGAGACGCTCGACCTCGAGGCAGCGGTCGAGCACGCGGAGGGGGCTATCGACGACCGTGTCGGCCCCGTCGCGAGCATCGCCGAGGTCGAGTCCTTCCCGGCACCCTACTATCTGGCGACGGTGGCGGACACGACCGCCTACAGCGACGCGAGCGCGCCGCGACAGGCCGCCGGCGTCGCCGACGACTGGAACGCCGCGCTGATGAAGGCCGTCGGCGAGGGCCTCGAGCGCTACTGCGCCGGGGTCTACCGCGACGACGACTTCGTCCGCGCGAGTGAGAGCGACCTCGAGAACCCCGTCTCGCCGACGGCCCTCGTCCGGCCCGAGGGTGCGCCCGCCTACGACGAGACCGACGACCACCGCTGGGTACCCGGCGAGAACCTCGCGACCGGCGAGCGGGCATATCTGCCGGCCGCGGCGGTCCAGTTTCCCCAACCCGGCGACGAGCTGGTCCCTGCGATCACGACCGGGCTCGGACTCGGCTCGTCGACGGTCGATGCCCTCACGTCGGGGCTGACCGAGACCATCGAGCGCGACGCGACGATGCTCGCGTGGTACTCGACGTTCGACCCGCTCGGCCTGTCGGTCGATACCGACGCGTTCGACCGGCTCGAGCGCCGCGCCCGCAGCGAGGGGCTATCCGTGACGCCGCTGCTCGTCACGCAGGACGTCGACGTGCCCGTGGTGGCCGTGGCGGTCCACCGCGATCCAGACGCGCTCGGCGATGGGGGGATCTCGCCGACTGACGAGGCGTGGCCCGCCTTCGCGGTCGGCTCGGCCGCCGGCCTCGACGCCGCGGCCGCGGCGACATCGGCACTCGAGGAGGCGCTGCAGAACTGGACCGAGCTCCGAAGTCTCGGCCCAGACGAGGCCGACGACGCGGGCGGTGCGATCGGCGAATACGTGTCTTTCCCCGAGCATGCGCGGAAGTTCGTCGACACTGACCGGACGGTTCCCGCGGCGAGCGTCGGGCCGGATCCCGTTCCAACGGGTGTCGACCGGCTCGAGGCGCTCTGTGAGCGGACGGTCGACGCGGGGCTGACGCCGTACGCGGCGCGATTGACGACGCGCGACGTCGAACAGATCGGCTTCGAAGCCGTTCGGGTCCTCGTCCCCGGTGCGCAACCGCTGTTCACCGGCGAGCCGTTCTTCGGCGAGCGGGCGCGGACGGTGCCGGACGACCTCGGGTTCGAGGCGCGACTCGAGCGGCCGTTCCACCCCTATCCCTGACCGGTCGCGAAAAAGAGCGCTCAGGCGGAGTCGTTTGCGTCACTTCCGCCCGTCTCGGTACCGCTCGACTCCTGTCCGGCGGTCGGTCCCGTCTCATCGTCGCTCTCTCGCTCGATCTCCAGGAATAGATCCTCGTTCGTGATCCGGACGAGGACGAGGCTCGTATTCGGCGTAATCATTCCGTCTTTGACTGCGAGCGGTTCGCTTTCCTCCCCGAACTTCGTCGCACGGAAGTGCTGCTCGGCCGCGTCGAGATGCGGTGCCGTGGCCCGCTGGCCCGGCGTGACGGTGTAACTCTCCTCGTACGTCTGCCGGTCCCCGTCCGCGGCGTAGGCCTCGAGTCGGAGGTCGTAATGCTGATCCGCTTCGTTGTAGAGTTCGACCGGCACTAACCCGCGAAAACTCCCCTGATAGTGCTCCTGCAGCGCCTCGACGCAGCCCGAGAGACTAACGGTGGCTGCGACCCCGGCGGATCGGAGTACCGTGCGGCGGTTCACGTCCGGAATTCGGGGTCGCACGACCGTAGGCGTTACTCTTCGCACCCCGCTACGTGGTAGTTATCCTCTATCACGGGATTTTTAGGGTGAGAGACGAACATCAGTCCATGGAGAAAGTCGCGATCGACGACGTCGATATCGAAGTCAACCCGATGGACGTTCACTCCGTCAGGCGGCCGATCTCGGACGCGCTCGGCTTTTCCGACTTCGCGATGAACTACTTCGAACTCGAACCCGGCGAGTCGTTCTCCGGCGGGCTCCACACCCACCACGACCAGGAGGAGGTCTTCTACGTTCAGGAGGGGACCGCGACCTTCGAGACGAAGGACGACGAGTTGCTCGTCGACGAAGGGGAAGTGATCCGATTCGCACCGGGGGACTTCCAGCACGGCTACAACGACACCGACGAGATGGTCGTCGGCTTCGCCTTCGGCGCGCCCAAGTCCAAACACGACTGGGACGAGATCGAGTCGATGATTTACTGTCAGACCTGCGAGGACGAGATCGGGCACGGCCTCGAGCTCACCGACGAGGGGAACTTCCGACTGACGTGTACCGAGTGCGGCAGCTCGTTCGTCCCCTGAGTCCCGCTCGCCCCGACCTGCGCCATTCGTTACCGAACGTACCGCTCACGGGTTCGATCGCCGAATCCGAGCCGGAACCTTTTCACGGGGGACCGAGTGGATCAACGTATGGGCACACAAGACAGTTCGACCGAGGGGATCGACACGACGCTTTTCATCACCGTCTCCGGCCCGCCGGGCTGTGGGGCGACGACGCTGTGCGAACGCCTCGCGGACGCGATGGGGTGTCCGTACGTCTCCGGCGGCGACATCTTCCGCGAACTCGCCGAGGACCGCGATATGAGCCTCAATCAGCTCACCGCGAAGGCCGACGAGTCCGACGAGATCGACCGCGCGTTGGACCAGCGCCTCCAGCAGATCGCCGAGAAGTGGGGAATGGCTAACAAGCCGTTCATCCTCGAGTCCCGCCTGGCGGGCTGGCTGGCCGGCGAGCGCGCGGATCTACGGGTCTGGCTCGACGCGCCCGAAGACGTCCGGCTCGAGCGCATCGACGATCGCATCGAAACCGAAGCCGAGATGCGCGTCCGAGAGGTCAGCGAGGCCGGCCGGTATCAGTCGTACTACGAGATCGACATCGACAACCGCACGTTCTACGACCTCTACGTCAATACGGCGCGGTGGAGCAAACAGGGCGTGTTCACTGTCGTCCGGGCGGCGATCGAGGAGTACGATCCCGAACTGGACGAGGGCGCGTTCTCGACGCCGACCCTCGATCCCTGAGCGGCTCGAGACGGTTTTCGTACTGCACGACGAACGGGGACGCGTAGCAACGGACGGAAACGCGGTGGTGAAGGAGACGATTCAGCGGCCGAAGTGCAGCCCCGTTACTCGCTATCGGGCGAGTAGTTCGGCGCTTCGTCGGTGATCACGACGTCGTGGGCGTGGCTCTCGGCCTGGCCGGCCGAGGAGACCCGGACGAACTCCGATCGCTCCTTGAAGTCGGGAATCGTCTCCGCGCCGACGTAGCCCATGCCCGACTGCATGCCGCCCGCGAGCTGGTGGAGTTCGGACTGCAGCGAGCCCTTGTACGGCGTCGCCGCCTCGACGCCTTCGGGGACGTACTCGTCGTCTCCGTCGGGTTCCTCTTTCAGGTATCGGTCGCTGTCGCCGGATTTCATCGCGCCGACCGATCCCATGCCGCGGTACTGCTTGTACTTCTTGCCGTTCATCGTGACGACGCGGCCGGGTGCCTCGTCGGTGCCGGCGAAGTAGGAACCGAGCATGACCGCGTCCGCACCGGCGGCGACCGCCTTGATGGCGTCCCCGGAGTAGCGAATGCCGCCGTCGGCGATCACGGGCACGTCGTGTTCGGCGGCCACGTCTGCGACCTGCGCGACGGCCGTGATCTGGGGCATGCCCGAACCGGAGACGACGCGAGTGGTACAGATCGAGCCGGGACCGATGCCGACTTTGATGCCGTCCGCGAAGTCGACCAGATCCGCGGCCGCCTCGCGAGTGCCGACGTTCCCGACCACGACGTCCGCATCGACGGACTCCTTGATCTCTCGAGCGCCGTCGATCACGTTCAGGTTGTGCGCGTGCGCGGTGTCGATGAACAGGATGTCCGCGCCGGCCTCGTCCGCGGCGAGCGCGCGGTCGGTCTCGAACGGACTGACGGCGACGCCACAGCGGAGGCGACCGTCCTCGTCGCGGACGGCCTCTTTGTACTCGCGACGCTGGAGGATGCCCTGCATCGTGACGAGGCCGACGAGCAGGTTCTCGTCGTCGACGACGGGGACGCGCTCGATCTTGTGGTCGTACATCAGTTCGAACGCATCGCGGGCGTCGATGTCCTCGTGGGCCGTGATCACCTCGTCGGTCATCGCCTCGGTGACCGGGTCGTCCTCGTTGACCTCGAGGTGGGGTCGGATGTCCGTACTCGAGATAATTCCCAGGACCTCGCCGTTGGTGTTGACGACGGGTGCCCCGCCAACGCCCTGGCGGGCCATCAGTTCGTCGACCTCGCGGACGGACATTTCGGGGTCTGCGGTGACGACCTCGTCCAGCGGAATGATGAGTTCGTCGGCGCTCTTGACGCGGCCGATCTCCTCGACCATCTCGTCGATGTTCATGTTCCGGTGGAGAACGCCGAGGCCGCCGTGGCGGGCCATCGCGATCGCCATATCGCTCTCGGTGACGGTGTCCATCGCCGCCGAGAGGATGGGGACCGAAACCTCGACGTTCTTCGAGACGTTCGAGGTGAGGTCCGCGTCGTCGGGTTCGACGCGGCTCTCCTTGGGGCGGAGAAGGACATCGTCGAACGTTAGCGCTTCCGGTACCTGCAGTTTCGAAGAATAGGGCTCGTGCTCGGGAACGTCGTTCGCCATGTAAACCGTCCGGACCCCCGGGCCAAAAGCGTTGCGAGATGAATGCGGTTGTGAACCGTTGTCGAGGCCGTCAACGGCCGATGCCGGTCGTCTGCCGACGCTCTATCGTGTCGCCTCGCCGTCTGCACGCGATTCCGACCGGTCAGTTCTCCATCGCTCCGCCGCCGCCAGAGTGACGGTTGGTCACCTTCGGACCAGATCTGTTCATTTCTGTACGACTCTATCCGATTCAGTTGAACTTCTACCGGGCCGTGAAAGCTCGTCCCACGCAATGTTTATTGACCGGCCCTCCGTTTGTTGGGGTATGTACGCTGTGAGTGCAGCCGCGGCCCGAACCGATGGTCGGACGAGCTTCGACTCCGTCGCCACCCAGTTCGGGAATTTTACACAGAAACTCACAGCGCGAGGCCCCAACCCCAATGCGATCGCCCGGTGTGCGGACCGGTCGGTACGGGACCGCCCGTCATATCGCCCACAGGCCTCGGGTCACGGCCATCGGCCCTGACCGATGAGTACGTCACAGCACCCGGTCGCGCTCCGCATGGAGCGCATCGTCGGCGGTGACGCCAGGCTACTCGCACTGGTGATGATGCTCCCGTTAGTCGACGGTGTCTTTCCCGCACTGATCCTCGCGGGCGCGCTCAGCGAACCCCTGGGTGCGATCCAGGTCGGCCTGCTGATCTTCGGCGGGAGCGCCACCGTCGCCGTCATCCTCGCGGACATGGACGGCACGCCCGGCGAGCAGGCAGCGGTCGTCATGCTCATCGGCCTCCCACTGATCCTGCTCGCGGCGCTCGAGGCGGCGCTCGCGCCGACGATCGAGAGCGTCCTCGACATCGTTGTCTTCGAGCGCTTCGCGGCGCTGGTCATCGCCGCCATCGCGGCCAAAACCGCCAGCGCGACCATCGGCGACTACCTCCCTAACCCGGTCGTCGTCATCGGGCTCGGGCTGGTCGCCAGCGTCGATCCCTCGGGCCTGACGGTCCGGGTGATGACCGATCCCGTCCTCGTGGCCCACGCGACGCTGGCGGCGGCCGTCGGGGTCGCCTTCGCGCTGGCGATCGCGCTGACCGGTCCCTACCTCCGGGAGTACATGGACATCGACCGATTCCGATTCGGCAGCGCGGTCGCACTGGGTCTGCTCCCCCTGTCACTGCTCGGAATGGCCTTCGGACAGGCACCGCTGGCCGCGCTGGTCGTCGCCGCCCTGTTCGCGATCGACCTTCCGATCGGCAGCGGCACGGACTCGAGTTCCAGCGCCGACGCGAACGACGCGGCCGCCCAGATGGGGGCGGTGACCGACGGCGGCGACGTGGCTGACTCGAGCGAGCCGGCAGTCGCAAAGAGCGAGGACGACTCGAGTACGTATCCGAACGACGACGGCACGGAGACGGCGGGGCGGGCCCCGTGGCTGTAGTGCGGTTCTGTACCGAATCGAAACCACTTTAGGGTGGATGGCCCAACTGAGACTCGAGGGGTCGTGGCCAAGCCAGGCATGGCGGCTGACTCCAGAGGCAATGCGCCCGGGACGACACTCCAGACTGATATACTGATCGGGCACCTGATCAGTGTCCGTGTGATGACCCTCTGGAGTTCCGAGGCGCACCGGAGATATCAGTAGATCGGGGGTTCAAATCC
>SDGW01001324.1_pt1 | contig 10310 bp, 9 predicted proteins | sample 2873831 | NCBI WGS metagenome assembly SDGW01 (sample SAMN08132700, study PRJNA421101) | hypersaline lake metagenome | isolation source: celular fraction 0.22 microns magnesium sulfate-rich crust from ephemeral... | place: Spain: Penahueca Lagoon, Toledo | collected 2011-07
ACTGGCCAACCGGGAAGCCGAGGCCCGCAAATTCAAGAAAGCGGCCGACTACTCGGGCCACGCGATTCTGATCACTGATCGAGACGGCACTATTCAGTACGTCAACGACGCGTGGGAGGTGATGACGGGGTACTCGGCGGCCGACGCCCGCGGGCGCAACCCCCGCTTCCTCAAATCCGGCGAGCACGACGAGCCGTTCTACGACGAACTGTGGGCGACGATTCTCGCGGGGAACGTCTGGGAAGGCGAGATCGTCAACGAGCGTCGAGACGGCCATCGATACGTGATCCACCAAACGATCGCGCCGATCTTCGGCGAGGACGGAACGATCCAGAGCTTCGTCGCGATCCACGACGACATCACCGACCAGAAGGCCTACCAGCGACAACTGGAGACCGATCTCCACCAGAGCGTCACACAGCTCCAGGTGCTCGCTCGCGTGCTCCGACACAACATCCGCAACGAGATGAACGTGATCGCGGGCAACGCCGAGATGATACAAGACCTGTCTGACGACACCGACGACATCACGTCGATGGCTGCCCGCATCGTCGACGCAAGCGATCAATTGCTCGCCCAGGCCGACAAGCAACGTGAGATCGTCCAGCTTCTGTCCGCACCGTCGACGACAACGACACTCGAGCTGTCGGCCTTCGTCGACGATATCGTGAGCCAACTCGAGCAGCAGTATCCTCGGGCCGATATCACGATCGACGTCCCGGCAGACCTCGTGCTCCGCACGCTGCCGGAACTCGAGCAGGCGATTATGGAGGTCGTCGAGAACGCCATCGTCCACACCGAGTGCGGAACGCCTGCGGTGACGATCAGCGCCTGTTCCCGTGACCGGACGGTCGAAATCCGGGTCGAAGACGACGGACCGGGGATTCCAGCCGCGGAACGGCAGGTAATCGCGGGCGACGCGGAGATCGACGCACTCTTACACAGCAACGGGATGGGACTGTGGCTCGTCGATCATATCGTCATGGAAGCTGGCGGCACGATTCGATTCGAGGACGCAGAGTCCTGTGGAAGTATCGTTACGCTTACTATTCCACGAAACGGGACGCCGAGCGACGGGAACGATTCTTCGACGCCGGTTGTCACCACTCGGTGACCCCTCTATCGTTTCCGCCACGCTGTTTTCCCGACTGATCCACGGTTGCCACTCGAGTAGCGTCGCTCCGACTTCGTAGCCGGCTCTCGTCGCTCACAGACTCGTTCGTGCTCTCGTTTTTCTGTCCGAGCAGATCCGTTTCGAACGGCTGCTCGTACGAGAGAAACGCAAGTGGAGCCGTCCGCTGGACGCCGCCGTAGGCCAGCGTCGCAGTGAAGTCGACCGTTCGTCGTTCCGGAGGTGTGTAACCCACCACTCGTCGAGTTTGGAGTTGTTGATTGCTGCAGTGGCCTCGAGCGTTTGAGTGCTGTTTGGCCGTAATATGGTCTGTTGGCCGGCGATACCCTGCCCGACGACGATCCCGTTTAGCCGGACCGTGTATCGAAGTTCCGTGATCGGCACTCGAAGTGGCGTCGGATTGGTCACCGTCGCCGGTGCGTCGATCGGCGTTCGGGTGGCGGTGGCGTTTCCCCACTGTGCGTTCGTTTCGTTGACGGCCAGCACCGTTTCGCCGGCCACCTGTAATCGCTGACTCTCGTTCGTTTCGAGTGACTCGAGCAGGTTCGTGTGAACCGTCGTCGTCTCGTTTCTGTTGACGTGGGAGGCCCACCACTCGGGGATCTCGTCGTTGTCGAGCCACGTGGAGACGGCGACGGTATTCTCGTCGCTGCCGAGAGAGACGTGGTTTTTCTCCCCCGTCGCGATCTTGATGTCGTTCATCGAAATTTTGCCGTCGCGTACAGCATCGTTCGGTACCTCGGACACGCTCAGGACATGTCGAGGGATACGGACGGATCAAGCAGTGAGCAACTGTGGCCACGCCAGCGATGCGTGCGATGACTGCGACCGAGGAACGGTCACAGCAAACTGAGAGTTGTCTATACGTAACTATTTGACCGCACCTATCCAAGGGCCGGCAGAGCCACTCGGCTCGGTTATTATGAACGTCGACGAATTCGTTACTGCAAACGAACCAAAAGCTGGCGGCGAGACGTTTCAACTCGAGAACTCGACGCTGCTCGATATCGACCTCGACGGAACCGTCATGGCGAAAGCCGGCTCGATGATCGCCTACGACGGAGACATCTCGTTCACGGGGAAATCGTCCGCCGAAGGCGGCATTACGGGATTCATAAAGGAGAAAGCGACGGGAGAGGGAACGCCGGTGATGGAAGCGACCGGCACCGGACACCTCTATCTGGCAGATCAGGAAAAGAAGATTCAACTCCTCGAACTCGATGCCGGCCAGTCGATTTCGGTCAACGGCAACGACGTCCTCGCGTTCGAGTCGAGCGCGAACTACGAAATCCGGACGATCAAGAGCATTGCGGGCGTTTCGGCCGGCGGCCTGACCAACGTCTTGCTCGAGGGACCCGGCAGCGTCGCGATCACGACCCACGGCGAGCCGCTGGTCCTGCACCCGCCTGTTCGTACCGATCCCAGCGCGACCGTCGCCTGGAGCGATACGACGCCAGCCAGCCACGTCGACAGTGCGCTCTCGAATATGATCGGTCAGTCCTCCGATGAGACCTACCAGCTCGAGTTTTCGGGGTCGGAGGGGTTCGTGGTCGTCCAGCCCTTCGAGGAACGCGGGCCGCAGCAGTAGCAGGCACTACTGCCACCTGAGCGGGTAACTTACCCCAGTTTATCTAGTATCCTTTTCAGGGTAATCTCATGAGACGACAAGCCTTCGGCGCGATTTCGGCTGCGCTCGCACTGACTCTTCCCTGGGTCGCCGTCTGGAGTGCGACCGATCTCTTCTCTCAGTTTGCGCCGGCCGCGCTTCGAACGCTGTCGACGCTCTGGACCGTGGTCGTGACCGGTCTCGCGGTCCTTGGTGCGTCGTTTCTGCTCGCGTGGGGGGCCGAGACCGCCGAGAAAGACGTCCCGCGAGCGTTTGCGATCGCGGTATTGGCCGTGCTCGCAGTCGCCCCCGAGTATGCCGTCGACGCCCTCTACGCGTGGAACGCAGGCCAGTTTGCGGGCACTGAACGAGGGATCGAGGCCGGTAATCTAGCAGTCGCTAACATGACCGGCGCGAACCGCATTCTCATCGGCATCGGCTGGGCCGGCATCGCCCTCTTTACGATCTTCCGCCGGGGTGCGTCGACCGATCCTGCCGTCGAGAAACGGCCCGGCTTTCTGGCCGACGTCGTCACCCTCGATCGGAATATCGGCCTCGAGATCGTGTTCCTGCTCGCCGCGACGCTCTGGGCGTTTCTCGTTCCGTTCAACGGCGGGATCGACATCTTCGACATGCTGGTTCTGGTCGGTCTGTACGTCTGCTACATCGCGGTGATCCTCCGTGGCGAAACCGAACCCGAGACCCAGCACGTCGGCGTGCCGGCGTACCTACAGCGGTTTTCGCGGCCCCAGCGCATCGCCACCGTCTTCCTCCTGTTTACCTACTCGGGGGCGACGATCTTCACGGCCGTCGAACCCTTCGCCCACGGCCTCGAGGAACTCGGCCAGGGCGTCGGGATCCCCTCCTTTTTCATGATCCAGTGGATCGCACCACTGGCCTCCGAGTCGCCGGAACTCATCGTCGTCGTCTACCTGGTCAACAAGGCCCGGTCGACCGCGGGCTTCAACGCGCTCATCTCGTCGAAGCTCAACCAGTGGACGCTACTCATCGGAACGCTCGTCGTCGTCCACTCCCTTGCACTTGGCAACTACGGCGTTCTCAGTTTCGATTTCAAACAGTCCGCGGAGATCTGGCTGACGGCCGCCCAGTCGTTTTTCGCGATCGGCCTCCTCCTTCGGTTCGAAATCTCCGTCCGGGAAGCACTCGTCTTGCTCGGGCTGTTCCTCTCGCAGGTCGTCCTCGAGTTCCTCCTCATCCGCGACGCCCTCACGCTCCCCGTCTCGAGTACCGACCTGTTGCTCGGCTACAGCGCCCTCTACGTCGTGCTCGGGGCGGCGCTGTTCGTCAGCCGCCGCCGGGCGTTCGGTCGGCTTCTCCGACGAACGGCCGGGACGGTCGGCGATGCGATGCCGATCGGTGAAGACCGTCCACGGGGCGTCGACGATTGACGTGCCGGCCACAGACCGACGGTCGTGGGGACGGTAGTCCCACTATCGATGCTCTCGAGTGGTGTGCCGCGCTCCGACACCGCGGTCGTCCTCGCGGCTGCAGTCGGCCTCGCACTGATCCACTTCTTCGCCGGCCGCCTCGGCGTCGGCGGCCGGGTCCCCCGGAGCCGGTGGCTGTCGATCGCCGGCGGCGTCTCGGTCGCATACGTCTTCGTCCATCTCCTGCCGGATATTGGGGAGGCCGCGGCGACGCTCGCGGACCACGGGTACCCGACCGCCTTCGCCGAACATCACGGCTATCTGCTCGCGCTGCTCGGATTCGCCACCTTCTATGGCCTCGAGCAACTCGCCCGACGGTCGAACGCCGACCCGGATGGAGCCGAGCCAGCCAGCACCGGCATCTTCTGGATCCACGTCGGCTCGTTCGCCGCCTACAATGCGATCGTTGGCTACCTGCTGTGGGATCGCGAACTCGGGAGCCTGCTCCTATTTTCGGTCGCGATGGCGCTGCACTTCGTCGTCACCGATGACGGTCTCCGCGAGCATCACGGCCAGACGTACCACCGTCGTGGCCGGTGGTTACTCGCGGCGGCGGTAATCGTTGGGGCCGTCGCTGGCTCTGCCCTCGAGAACGTCGAACTTCTCATTGCGGTGTTCGTCCCGTTTCTCGCCGGCGGGATCATCCTCAACGTAATCAAAGAGGAGTTGCCATCCGATCGTGAGAGTCGATTCTGGGCGTTCGCCGTCGGTGCAGCAGGTTACGCCGCGTTGTTGTTAGTTATTTAGTGTCCCCCGTGGGACACGCGCTCGGTTCCGGCGGACGCAAGTGACCAGTGATATTCGAGCGGGAGCGTTTTGTCGGTCCACCGCAATCACCTGCTATGAGACTCCGACGGCCGCGTCGCCCACAGCAGTTTCGACTCGCGGACTCGGCCCAGCAGACCGTCGGCGGGTTTCTGCTTGCGGGTCCGTTCGTGGTCACCGAGGAGGTCTGGGTTCTCGCGGCGAACATGGGCCTCCCGCAGGCACTGGTGATCGTCGCTCTCGTCTTCGCGATCGGCTACGCGGCGCTATACAAGGCGGATGCGACCCGCGACGCCGACGACGAACAGGAGGTCGCCGGGATTCCAGTCCGCTTTATCTCGCTGATGCTGGTGACGTTCGGTTCGGTGACCGTCCTCGCGTTGCTCTTTGGAGCACCCGAGACCTTTCTCGAGACCGAAACGACCGGTGAACTCGCCGAGACCACGTTCAAGGCAGTCGGCGTCGGCTCGGTCTTCAGCGTCGTCGGCGCAGCGACGGCCGACAGCATTTTCGCGAAGTAGTGCTAGATTCGTGTGGTAGACGGCTCCTGTCGGGGCGACGTTCGTGTTGCCGATTTAGTCGGCTGGCTCGAGCGGCTCGGTCAGCGCTGTGACACACGGTTGTGGCCGCTGGTGTTCGCACATCGAAGCGTCCCGAAGCTTGACGGAACTCACCCACGAAGCACAGCGACGTGACCGATCCTGTCGCTGCCCCGCTTCAACTGTTGGTGTTTCGGGTGGCGATCGCGTTCGGGATCGGCGCGCTCATCGGCCTCGAGCGCGAGCAAAGCGAGTCGAGCGGCACGTTCGCTGGAAGTCGCACGTTTCCGCTGTTCGCGCTCTATGGAGCGCTCGTCCAGGCGTTCTTTCCGACGCTGCTTCCGATCGCAGTCGGGACGCTCGTGATTCCGCTGACGGTGGCGTATCTGGGGAAGATCTGGTTCGAGGGAGACATCGGGCTGACGACGATGATGGCTGCGCTGTTGACCGTCGTCCTGGGGGCGCTGACAACCCATTCGGAACGCGGTGCGGTTCTGGCCGTCGTCGTCGGCGGTGTCGTCACAGTCCTGCTCTCTGCAAAGGGACCCATTCACGACTTCGTCGACCGGATCGACGAGGCCGAACGCCGCGCGTCGATCAAGTTCATCCTCGTCGTGGTGGTCGTCTTTCCGCTCCTCCCCGATCGGGAACTCGACGTCGCGCTCGGGCTCAATCCACGGTTCATCTGGCTCATGGTCGTGTTCGTCACCGGACTGAGCTTCGCCGCCTACGTTTTGACTCGGACGATCGGGACGGAACGGGGGATCGCACTGACCGGTATCCTGGGTGGGTTCGTCTCCTCGACCGCGACGACGGTGTCGATGGCCGAACGCGCGAGCGCGGACCGCTCCCTCTCCCAACTCTGTGCGTTCTCGACGATCGTCGCGTCGATCGTCATGTTTCCGCGGGCACTCCTCGAAATCGCCGTCGTCAACCGTGATCTGCTGCCATACGTCGCCGTTCCGCTGGCCGTGATGACGGCCCTCGGCGCGACCATCGCCGCCGTCGTCTACTGGCGAGCGACCACGAAGCGAGACGAGGAGGCCAAAACCGACCTCACGAACCCGTTTCAGTTGCGCCCGGCGCTGTTTTTCGGTGCCGTCTTCGCAGCCGTCCTGCTGGTCTCCGAGTCCGCACACTCCCTGCTCGGCGAATCGGGAGTCTACGCGACCGCGTTCGTCTCCGGCCTTGCCGATGTCGATGCGATCACGCTCACGCTGAGCAGGCTTGCAGCCGACGGGACGGTCTCGAACCACGTCGCTGCAACGGGAATCGTCATCGGCGCAATCGCGAACACCATCGTGAAAGCTGGCCTCACCTGGGTGATCGGGACCCACGAACTCGGCCGCGTCGTGACTGCTGGCCTCGGTGCCGTGTCGGCGGCCGGACTCCTCGTCGTCCTGTTCGTATAAACGACCACACGATCGGCTACGTCGACGTGGTCCGGCCGGTCATCGTGTCGATCTCGAACTCGAGGATGCGGATCTCGATCTCGTCGATGTTCTCGTCGAAGACGCGAATGGGTGCGAACTGCCGGTTGATTTCGGCTGTATCGAACCGGTCGTACTCCGAGTCCGGAATTTCGGATAGCTGACCGGTGAGCATCACGCTCCAGGAGTCGATCTCGCGTGGATCGTCGGTCGCTTCCGTCCCGTAGCAGACGTAACATGCCGTCTCGGTCGCCTCGAGGAACGCCTGTTTTCGGCTCCCCTCGGTGACGCCGAGCCGGAAGTAGAGCCCGTCACCGTCGTAGTAGTGTGCAAGCGGGATGGCGTAACTCTCGTCGTCCTTCGAGAGCGAGAGGGTGCCGGTCTCGGTCGTTCGTAGCCGCTCTTCGATCGCCGACTCGTCAATGCCGAACGTGTACGCGTAGTCGATGTGTTTCATCAGCGGGAGAAGTTAGTGAGGATAGCTACGCGGCCGTGGAGTATAGGTGTTCTCTCATACGGACTCCTGTCAGTCAGTGCCGGCCGGCCGCGACCCGCACTGCGGGCCCACCGGGACATCGGGACAGCAGACCGTCTCAGTCGTGTCGATTCCTCGAGACGGCTGTGTCGTTATCGTGGAATCGGAACACCTCTCGATCACTAGAGGTACGAGTCGTCGTACGATTCCTCGGACCGCTCTGCGTGGGAGTTTCCACAGTCGTTACACTCGAGGCGGTCCATATTGTTCATCGAGACCGCGAGCGAGCCGCAGTTCGCACAGTAGAAGCCGTACTGCTCGGTGTGGGCATCGTCTTCGTAGGTCACGAAAAACGGCGCCGCGGTGCCGGACTCTTTTTCATCGCGGGCGATATACACCGTTGTTCCGTCATCGGTCGTCGTCAGCTGGCCGTCGGTCCGCTCTGTTTCGGGGAACTCCTCGTCCGCTGCGTCTTCTGCCGTCGAATCGGGGAGGTCCGCGTCGACGTCCGGATCTGTGTAGATGTACTTGACGACCGACTCGTCGGCGACCTCGAGCCGTCTGTCACCGTCGTGTTCGAGGCCGAATCGTTCGACGAAGTTGTGGCCCTCCGTGTTGGTCTCGAGAACTGTAACACAGATATGGTCGGCCCCGCGGTCGCGGAGGGTCTCGGTCGCGGCCTCGTATAGCTCGGTCCCGATGCCTTTCCCTCTGTGTTCCGGATCGACGAACAGCCACCTGACTTCGCCCCATCCGTCCTCAAGTCGCCCTTCGACGAATCCGGTGATGGTCGTGTTCTCGATCTCCGAGCCGGTTTCGGCGACCTGCAGCAGGGTCTCATCGTCCTCGCGCTTGTCGGTGACGGCCTCGTCGGCGAACTGGTCGTCGACCAGCCCGTCGATCTGTGCCGGACTGAGTCTGAACGAGGTCGTCATCGAGCTGTCGACGACCTCTCGAATCCGTTCGGTCTCCGTCGGCTCCGGTTCCCGGATCTCCATACCGGATACTCAGTATCGATCCCGATAAGCGGGCTGCCGGCGCGAACAAGCGACGGCATCGATCCGATCGTCCCATGGCAGTTCACATAGCCGGCTCCGGTCCGTCTTCAGTCCCGTCGCGTTCGACTACCCGTCGATCCCCTCGCGTTCTCGTAGGGAGCGCCGTCGGATCTTGCCCGTCGTCGTGGTCGGCAGCGTCTCGACGAACGCGATGTGCTGGGGATACTCGTATTCAGCCAGTCGGTCGCGGACGAGGGCACGGATCTCGTCGCGCAGTTCGTCGGGGTCGTACTCGTCGCCGGCCGGCTTGACGAACGCTTTGATTGCCTCGCCGCGGGTCTCGTCTGGAACGCCGACGACGCCGACCTGTTCGACAGCGTCGTGGGTGAGAATTGCGTCTTCGACCTCCATCGGCCCGACGCGGTAGCCGCTGGTGAGGATCACGTCGTCGGCTCGCGAGACGAACCAGAGGTAGCCGTCCTCGTCGCGCTCGACGAGGTCGTCGGTCAGGAACCATCCCTCATCTGTCTGCTTGTTCGCCGTCTTCTCGGGCAGGCCGTGATACTCGTCGAAGAAGACCCGTCGATCGGCCGGCTTGATCGCGAGTTCGCCGACCTCGCCGCGCTCTTTGCGCTCGTAGGTGTCTGGATCGAGCACCGCGACCTCGTAGCCGGGGAAGGGTTTGCCCATGCTCCCCGGTCGTGTGTCGAACCATGTGTCGGAATTGCCGACGACGAGGTTGAGTTCGGTCTGGCCGTAGAACTCGTTGATCGCGACGTCGTCGAACGTCGAGTCGACCCACTCGACGACCTCCGACGTGAGGGGTTCGCCGGCCGAGGCGAAGGTCTCGAGCGAGAGATCAAAGCGGGCTTGGGGGTCGTCGACGCCCATCAGCATCCGGAGCGCAGTCGGCGGCATGAACGCCTTGGTGACGTCGTGGCGCTCGAGCAGGTCGTAGACCTCGTGGGGGTCGAATCCGTCGCGGGGCCAGCCGACGATCGTACAGCCGTGGTGCCACGCCGCAAAGAGGGTCCCTCCGAGAGCCGCGCCCCAGGCCCAGTCGGCCGGTGTCCACAGCGTCGCCTCGCCCTCCGCCAGGCCCTGATCGAAGTAGTTGTACGCCGCGCCAGCTCGCCCGAGCCAGAGCGCGTGGCTGTGTTGGACACCCTTCGGTGGGCCCGTCGAGCCACTGGTGTACATGATCGCCGTCGGCGTCTCGGGCGTCGCGTCGTAGACGTCGATCCCCGGGTCGTGGGATGCGACGAGGTCGTCGAAGGCGTGTGCTCCTTCCTGTACCGATTCGGCGTCGCCGAGTTCGATGACGTGCTCGAGTGCTGGACACTCCTCGCGGATCTCGTCGATCGTCTCCCGGACGCTCGGGTCGACGACGACGGCTGTGGCCTCGCTGTCGGCGAGTCGGTACTGCAACGCATCACGACCGAACAGTACCGTCAGTGGCACCGACACCGCACCGAGTTTCCAGTTGGCGAGATGCGTCAGCGGATTCTGCGGTTTCTGTGGGACTACGACGCCCACCCGGTCGCCAGCCGTGACACCGAGGTCAGCCAGCGCGGCGGCGAGGCGATCAGAGCGTTCGTCGAGGTCGTCGAAGGAGTAGGTATCGAGGCCACCGTCGGGATGTTCGTATCGCAGCGCCGTCCGACTCGTGTCCTCGTGTTTCCGAAGGAAGTCGACCGCGGGGTTGTACTCGTCGGGAAGATTCCACGAGAACTCCTCGCGAGCCGTCTCGTACTCGTCGTAACTCGGCATTACCGTCCAGGTCATGCGATGCCCTACCGGTGCCAGCACATAGCGTTTTTCGACATACGCGAACCTCGAGGTGGATCGGGGACCGCGGGCATGCGCAAGCGAACGCGGTGTCTCGATTCAGTCTTCGTCCTCGTCCTCCTCTTCTTC